>Ga0209974_10000163_pt1 | contig 20307 bp, 27 predicted proteins | sample InoplaM3SPM_FD_187592 | JGI IMG/M metagenome (GOLD analysis project Ga0209974, IMG submission 187592) | Arabidopsis thaliana rhizosphere microbial communities from the Joint Genome Institute, USA, that affect carbon cycling - Inoculated... | ecosystem: Host-associated > Plants > Roots >...
CTTCTTGAGCTCTTGGCATCAGCTCTACGAGAGGCGGAATACAAACACGAAGTTAACATGGACGTAGTCAAACAAGAGTCAAAACGGTCTGCATTGAACCAGGAAGCTAGGCGCAAGCTCAAGAAACTCGTCGATACGCATCCTCACGGTTCGATTATTGGCGCGACTCAGGTACAAGACTACAAACCACCGCCACACGATATTCGCTGGGCTTCAAAGAGAAAGCGCCGACCTTGACTATAGTGAACCCCAACCATGCGATGAACCCAACCGTCCAACCGCGGCGCTTCGCTTGCTGCTGTCCGGCGGGTTATCGCAATCGTTGGGCCGCGAAGAAAGGATATGGGTAATTCTCAGCAAATACCGTTCTCGGCACGAAATCGAGGACAGCACCGGCAGATTGATAACGACTTCCCGAGCAGCGCTCGAACTGGTCTGTTGCATCTTGTTCTTAACCTCAAAGAGCAGGAATACATCGCGGGGTGGCCAGCTGTCGCAAGAGAGTTGCAGCGAATCGCCAGGATGCCGCCGGTCGTATACAACTCTTCTTCGGGGTCCGACTTACGCCAGGCGAAGATCGATGCCGAAGGTGCCTTGGATGCGTTGCGATGGGATAAAGTCTTTGACTTCTGCAAGCGCTTATACAGTCACCTCGCATGCGAGACGTACCATTACGACAACGACGGGGATCGACAGGTCAGAACAGCCAAGAGTGAAGTGCAGTCTTACATTGCACATGAGCTTCAGCGATTATTCTTGGAAGAAGGTCTTGCTTACGAATTTTCCGACGGCCTCGTCCGCAGGCGCGGACGGAAACATACAGTTGATGTGACGACCCGAGCACAGGTGGTTCTCGGTGACCCGAGACTTTCAAGTGCACGAAAGCATTACGACAAGGCCCTGCAGTTCTTTCGCCATCCATCAAAACCAGACTACGAAAACGCTGTGAAGGAAGCGGTATGTGCCGTGGAAGCCGCTGGCAAGGCGCTCTTTCCTGCAGCGAAGTCGGCGACATTGGGCGATCTCGCGAAGTGGTTCACAACAACAAAGGATGTGTCGGTGCCGAAGGCACTGGCGCAGACTATTACGGCCATGTACGCATACCGAAGCGGAGGCGATGGCATTGGTCACGGTGGCGCAACAGGTGGGGCGGCGACGGCGGAGGCTGCTGAATATGCGCTCGCCGTGTGCGCCTCTCAGGTCATCTATCTGGTGGATGTGTCAAATGCGCAGGAAGAAGACCTTCCGTTCTGACCGTCTGTCCTGGGCACTACCCAACTGTAGTTCGAGCGGGCGCGTTTCAGCGCTGTGCGCTGAGTTGCGCCGCTCAACATGGCGCTCGAAACAGCTTCGAAGCTGTTTTTTCCGGCAGTGTCTGCCAGGCACCTGGACATGTGACGAGCCGCAGAACGACTACGGCGTGGATCTCCGGGATGGAATCGCAGAAGAACACTACCTTTCCGGCCACGTCCGCGTAGTACAGCTGAAGGCCGCCGTAGAGGAAGCATCGGGCGAAGCCGTTTTCATTACACTTAACGTATCCACGCTGAGCTACCTCCGTTCTGTTTTGGAGGTAGCGATGGTAGTCAAATAGCTAAAACGGATGAAAATCATGCCTCCAGCTCGCTGCGCTGCGCATGCGGCGTGACAAACGCGAACGTTAACCTGCGATGACCGTTGAACTCGACCACACGATCGTGCCGTCTCGCGACGGGAAAGCCGCCGCGAAACTGCTCGCCGAGCTCTTGGGCGTCCGGTGGGCAGATTCCGGAGTGGGGCCGTTCTGTCCGGTCTACGTAAACGATAGGCTCACGCTTGACTTCGACACCACCGATGACCCGTTTCCCGGGCAGCACTATTGCTTTCGCGTAAGCGAGTCCGAGTTCGACGGCATCCTGAAAAGAATCAAGGCGCGCGGCATCCAGTACCGAAGCACGCCACACGGTCCGGTGGACATGAAGGTCAACACGCAGCACGGCGGCCGCATCGTGTACTGGAACGAGCCCGACGGGCACGTTTGGGAAGCGCTGACTGTGAGCTATGCCCGGCAGCCTTCGAGCAGCATCTCAAGGTAATGCTCCACATGCTTGTGGCAAGTTAGCACTGAATGGGCACGGTACTGATCCACTTCCTGGTTGGGACGCTCGCATCTCTCGTGGTGTTCTTGCTGTTCACGTGGTTTTCGGGTGTCCGTCGCTTCTCGGCTCCGTTTGGCGTCGTCTTTATCGGCATAGCGTGCGGCGCGATGGCGCATTTCCTATCGCCGTGGGCCACCCCGGTCATCGTGACGATCTACGCGATCGGCTGCGCCGGAGAGTGGCTGCAGGAGCGGAAGGCTCGCAGATCCGGGGCCGACTCAAGTCAGGGCTGATCGATGAATGCCGCCTGGGAGCGCGCTGTTTTAGCGGCCGATCACGAAACGGTGCGTGCGCTGCTGCACTCCGGTGCGGACGTGAATGCGCGGGATCGGTTCGGGCAGACGGCACTCATGTTGGCCGCCCATCACGGGCATGCAGCCTTGGTCGGTCTGCTCATCGAGCACGGCGCCGACCTCAATGTCAGGGCGAAATACGGACTCAGTGCTTTGATGCTCTCGGTGATTGCGGGACATACGGAAATCGCGAGACAGCTCGTGCGGGCCGGCGCGGATCGCACGCTGAAGGGAAGCGGTGCACCGGGGTTTGCGGGGAAGATGGCGTACGATCTTGCAGTAGCGCGGGAGATGAGGGAGTTGTACGACGAACTGCGGATATGAGTGGATCCCGGCTTTCGCCGGGAAGACGAATAGAGCATAAGGATCCCGGGTTTCGCCGGGAAGACGAATAGAGCATAAGGATCCCGGCCTTCGCCGGGAAGACAAGCTCAATCTGCTATTCTCCGCGTCAACGCGGAGTGGCAACGGAGAACTGCAATGAACGCACCGAACAGACCTGCGAAGACCGTCAGAGACGGCGCGGGCGTCATCGTGGATTACCTCATCCGGGAGAAAGTGCCCTACGTATTCGGGCTGTGCGGGCACGGCAATATCGGTTTTATCGACGCGCTGCACGCGCGCGCCAGCGAGATCAAGACGGTTTCCACCCATCACGAAAGCGTCGCGGGATTCATGGCGGATGTCTATTACCGCGTGTCGGGACAGCCCACGGCGACGTTCACTTCGTGCGGGCCGGGTTCGGCGAACCTGCCCATCAGTCTTGCCAACGCGTTCTTCGACTCGGTGCCGTTCTACGCGGTAACGGGCAACGTTCCCACCAGCCAGTTCAACCGCGGCGCGTTCCAGGAAACCTACCGGCACTACCAGGCCGATTTCCCTTCGACGGTGCGCGCCTACTGCAAGCGCGTGTTTCAGCCCACGACCGCGGCCCAATTGCCGATCGCCGTGCGCCAGGCTTGGAAAACCATGGTCACCGGCCGCCCCGGACCCGTGGTGCTCGACGTGCCGTTCGACATGTTCAACGAGCCGATACCGGAAGAGACGCCACGGCCCGAGGAGTGGAACGCCAACATCACCTGTCGCTGCGGCGCCGATCCGGAGGGGGTTGCGAAAGCGGCGGACATGCTGATGTCGGCGCAGCGCCCCGTCATCCTGGTCGGGCAGGGCGTGCGCTACGGCGGCGCGACAAAAGAGCTGCGTGCGCTGGCCGAAAAGCTCCGCATCCCCGTCGCCATGTCGGCGAGCGGCATCGGCGCCATCGATAGTACGCACCCACTCGCGCTCGGACTCGTCGCGCGCAACGGGCCGTATCAGGCGAACCACGCCGCGCGGCAGGCCGATGTGCTGCTCGCGTTGGGCGTCCGTTTCGATGACCGGACGTCGAGCTCGTGGATACCGGGGTTTTCGTTCACCATCCCGCCCACCAGATTAATCCACGTCGATATTGACCCTGACGAGATCGCGCGCAACTATCCGGTCGCCTTGGGCTTGATGGCCGACGTGCGCACCTTCCTGAGGCAACTGCTCGCGGAGATCGATGCACGAGTCAGCCGCGGTGAGATGCCGGCCGAGCGCGGCGCCTGGCTCGATGCGATTGCGGGCTATCGAAAGGAATGGGATGACTTCATCGCCCCGGGCTACAAGGCGGACACGACACCGATTGCGCCGCAGCGCGCCGCGCACGAGATCGACCGCGCGCTGCCGGAGGACGCAATACTCGTCAGCGACATCGGCGTGCATCACAATTGGCTGATCCAGTTCTGCAAGCCCAGGCGCCCGGACTCGTTGATCGGCTCGATGGGTTTCGGTCCGATGGGCTTTGGCGTGGCGGGCGCGCTCGGTGCGAAGCTCGCCGCGCCGGATCGCCCGTGCGTCGCGGTGGTCGGCGACGGCGCGTTCCTCATGCATGCCAACGTGCTGGGAACCGCGTATGAGTATCAGATACCGGTCGTCTATGTGGTGTGGAACAACTATGCCTACGGCTCGATCCGCGGACTCCAGCGTGGCTACCTCGGCGGGCGCGAACTGGCCACCGATTTCAAGCATCCCGGCACCACCAAGCCGTATAACCCCGATTTCGCGGCCATGGCGCGCGCGGCGGGCATCGCAGGCGTGAGCGTCGGGCGTGCCGCCGATCTTGCAGATGCGGTGCGCGAGGGCATCGCCAGCGGCAAGCCGTGCGTGATCGACGCCAATATCGACGGCGATCTCAATCCCGCCGGCGCCGGTATCTGGGAGCTGCCGGGCATGGGCCGCAGCAAGCCGGGCATCGGCAAGCAGTATGTACCCGAGTAGGAACGGACTCGTTTCATGGCACGCTCCAAACTGAATCCGGAAGACCTGCGCAGTCATCGCTGGTTCGGGGTCAAGGACCTGCGCTCGTTCGGCCACCGTTCGCGCGCGCTGCAGATGGGTTATGCGCGTGAGGATTTCGCCGGCAAGCCGGTGATCGGCATCATCAACACCTGGAGCGACATCAACCAGTGCCACGCGCATTTCAAGCTGCGGGTGGAAGAAGTAAAGCGCGGCGTGTGGCAGGCGGGCGGTTTTCCGCTCGAAATGCCGGCGATCACGCTCTCCGAGCCGTTTCAGAAACCGTCGACGATGCTCTATCGCAACCTGCTCGCGATGGAGACCGAAGAGTTGTTGCGCTCGTATCCCGTCGATGGCGCAGTGTTGATGGGCGGCTGCGACAAGACCACACCGGCGCTCATCATGGGTGCGATCAGCATGAATCTGCCCGCGATCTTCATGCCGGCGGGACCAATGCTGCGCGGTAACTGGCACGGCGAGCCGCTCGGCTCCGGCAGCGACTCCTGGAAATACTGGGCGGAGTTGCGGGCGGGAACGATAGACGAAAACGCTTGGCAGGAGGTCGAGGAAGGCATTGCGCGTTCCTTTGGCCACTGCATGGTGATGGGCACCGCCTCGACCATGACTTCGGTCGCCGAGACGCTGGGGCTCACGCTGCCGGGCGCAGCTTCGATTCCCGCGGCGGACGCGAACCATCCGCGCATGGCGAGTGCGAGCGGACGGCGCATCGTCGAGATGGTGTGGGAGGATCTGAAGCCGTCCGACATTCTTTCCGCCGAGAGTTTCGACAACGCCATCACCGTGGTGCATGCGCTCTCCGGCTCGACCAACGCCATCATTCACCTGATCGCGATGGCGGGACGCGCCGGCATCGAGCTCAGCCTCGAGCGCTTCGACGAGATTGCGCGCACGACCCCGGTGCTCGCCAACATCCGGCCCGCCGGTGACAAGTACCTCATGGAGGATTTTTACTACGCGGGCGGCTTGCGCGCGCTGCTCGCGGAATTGAACGGCCAGCTGCGGCTCGACTGCCCGAGCGTGAACGGCAGGACGCTTGGCGATAATATCGCCGGCGCGCAGATCTACAACGACGACGTGATACGCAAAAGAGAGAATGCGATATCGGCAACCGGCGGCCTCGCGGTGCTGCGCGGCAACCTGGCGCCGGACGGGGCGGTGATCAAGCCGACGGCTGCCGAGCGGCATTTGCTCAGGCACACCGGGCCGGCAGTCGTCTTCCGCGACTACAACGACATGGCGGCGCGCGTGGACGACGAGAATCTCAAAGTGGACGAAAATTCGGTGCTGGTACTGCAGAACGGCGGACCGCTCGGCGGCCCCGGCATGCCGGAGTGGGGACAGTTGCCGATCCCGAAGAAACTGCTGAAGAAAGGCGTGCGCGACATGGTGCGGATTTCGGATGCGCGCATGAGCGGCACCTCGTACGGGACGTGCGTGCTGCACGTGGCGCCGGAATCCTTCATCGGCGGCCCGCTCGCGTTCGTGCGCGACGGGGATCTGATCGAGCTCGATGTCGCGGCCCGCAAGCTCGAACTCAAGGTGAGCGGCGAAGAACTCGCGCGCCGGCGGTCATCATGGCGCCAGCCCGAGTTGCCTTACGCCCGCGGCTACGGTGCGCTCTACGCGCGTCACATCACGCAGGCCAATCTCGGCTGCGACTTCGATTTTCTGCATCACGGCCCGCCTACGCCGGATCCCGAAATACATTGAAAGGTGAAGAATGGAAATTACGGTTAACAATTTCAAGCGCGCACTGAAGAACGGCAAACCGCAGATCGGCATCTGGTCGAGCTTTTCCAGTCATATCGTCGCCGAAGTGCTGGCGCACGCGGGCTTCGACTGGGTGCTGCTCGATACCGAGCATTCGCCGAACGAGCTGCCGATGGTGCAGGCGCAGTTGCAGGCGATGGTCGGCGGCAGCGCGACACCGATCGTGCGCCCGGCGTGGAACGACATGGTGTTGATCAAGCGCTTTCTCGACATCGGGGCGCAATCGCTGCTCATTCCTTATGTGCAGACACCGGAGGAAGCGGCCAATGCGGTGCGCTACACGCGCTATCCGCCGCACGGCGTGCGCGGTGTTGCCGGCTCCACGCGCTCGTCGGGCTACGGGCGCATCAAGGATTATTTCAAGCGCGTGCACGACGAGCTGTGCCTGCTGGTGCAGGTCGAGACGCGCCTCGCGGTCAAGAACCTCGATGCGATCGCTGCGGTGGACGGAATCGATGGCGTCTTCATCGGGCCCAACGATCTCGCCGCAGACCTCGGCTATCTCGGGAACTGGCAGCATCCCGAGGTGTGGAAGGTGATGGAGGACGCGGCGAAGCGCATCCTCAAAGCGGGCAAGGCGCCGGGCATCCTCGTCGGCGAAGCAGATGGCCAACGTTGTCTCGACATGGGTTTTCGCTTCGTCGCAGTCGGGGCAGACGTGGGCATGCTCGTTCGCGGCAGCGAGGCACTCGCTGCAAAATTCAAAGTCTGAGTCGATTGCCCAAGCCGGTCTCGCTTCTCACGGCGACTGTCGTCGCGGCGGCAGCGGCTGTGTACTTGGTACCGCCCCCGGCCGGTGTGTCGGTCGAAACCATGCACGCCGCCGGCCTGGTTGTCCTGGTGATCGGACTGTGGGCGCTCGGCACGGTGCCCGAGTACATCGCCGCGCTGCTGTTCTTCGCGCTCGCGATGCTGCTTGCGATCGCGCCGGCGGAGGTGGTGTTCTCGGGGTTCGCCTCCGGCACACTGTGGCTGGTGCTGGGCGGGCTCGTCATCGCGGAAGCCGTCCGCTGCACCGGGCTTGGCGAGCGTTTCGCGCGATCGCTCCTGGCGCGCATTAAGCTGTCCTATCGCGGTCTCATCATCGCAGTCGTTCTGGTTGCCAGCGTGCTGTGCTTCGTCATGCCGGCGACCATCGGGCGCGTGTTGCTGCTGCTGCCCATCATGGGTGCGGTGGCGGAGAACGCCGGTCTGCCGCGCGGCAGCACCGGCTATAGCGGTGTGGCGCTGGCGGTCATGATGACTTCCTATCAGGTGGGTACCGCGATACTGCCGTCGAATGCGCCCAACCTCGTGCTGGCGGGCGCGGCGGAGACGCTCTACGCGACGCCGCTCATTTACGCGGAGTATCTGCTCGTGCAGTTTCCGGTAATGGGGCTGCTCAAGGCGGTGGTGATCGTGGCGCTGATCTGCTGGCTTTTCCCCGCTGAGACGCGGCGCGGCGGCGAAACCCCGGCGCAGCCGCCCATGAGCGGAGAGGAACGCCGCCTGTCGGTGATCCTGTTCCTCGCGCTGGTGCTTTGGGCCACCGATTTCATCCACGGCATTCATCCCGGCTGGATCGGTCTCGCGGCGGGCGTGCTGGCCTTGTTGCCGCGCATTGGCGCCATGCCGATGACCTCGTTTGCGCACAATGTCAGCTTTGGTCCGTTTTTTTACATCGCCGCGGTGCTCGGCGTCGGCGGACTGATGTCGGAAAGCGGGGTGAGCGCGATGCTTGGTGAAGCGGCGCAATCCGCTTTGCAGCTGAAACCGGGGCAGGATGCGCTCAACTTCGGGATTCTGGCGCTGCTTTCCACATTCGCCGGCGTGCTGGTGACCAACCCCGCTCAACCGGCCTTGATGGCGCCGCTCGCCGGCCATTTTGCCGAAGCCGCGGGCTGGCCCCTCAAGGCCGCGCTCATGACGGCGGCGGTCGGATTTACCACGCTGATCCTGCCGTACCAGGTGCCGCCCGTCATGGTCGGCGTGCAAATTGCGGGAATCCACGTACGCACCGTTCTGCGCTTGAGTGTGCCGCTCATGCTGGTGAGTTTTGGCATACTGCTGCCGCTCGATTATGCGTGGTGGCGGCTGATCGGATACTTTGGATAGAGGCTGGAGAGACGAGGTTACGCATGGCAAGCAAGCTTTTCACTCCTTTTTCAATCGGGAATCTGGAACTGGAAAATCGCATCACGGTGGCGCCGATGTGCCAGTACAGCGCGATCGACGGTTCCATGACCGACTGGCATATCATGCATCTCGGATCGCTCGCGCTCTCCGGCGCCTCGATGCTGGTGATCGAGGCGACCGGCGTCACGCCGGAAGGCCGCATCACGCCCAACTGCACCGGCCTGTACTCCGACGAGAACGAAGCCGCGATGGCGCGCGTGGTGAAGTTCGTGCGCGGCATTTCACCGATCAAGATCGGCATCCAGCTTGCGCACGCCGGACGCAAAGCCTCGGCGCAGCGGCCGTGGGAAGGCCGCGGCGCGCTGGACCCGAAAGATCCTGCTGCGTGGCAGACCATCGCACCGTCGGCGGTGGCGCTGGCCTCAGGGTGGCCGGTGCCGCAAGCGCTGGACCGCGCCGGAATGAACGCGGTGCGCGACGCCTTCGTCCGCGCGGCACAGCGCGCGGCGCGGCTGCAGCTCGATTTCATCGAGTTGCACTCGACGCACGGCTACCTGCTCTCCGAATTCCTTTCCCCGCTCGCGAATCGTCGTGAAGACGAGTACGGCGGCACGCTGGAAAACCGCATGCGCTTTCCGCTCGAAGTCGTCCGCGCGGTTCGCGCGGCTTGGGACAAGCCGTTGGGCGCAAAGATTTCAGGTACCGATTTCGCACCGGGAGGCTGGACGCCTGATGACGCCGTTGTCTATGCGCGCGAATTGAAAAAACTGGGCTGCGATTACGTGACGGTGTCGGGTGGCGGTGTCGTGCTCGACGCGAAGGTGCCCGCCGCACCAGGCTATCAGGTGCCGTATGCGGAGCGGGTGAAACGCGAGACCGGCATCACGACGGGCGCTGTCGGTCTGATCAGTGATCCGCAACAGGCCGAAGAGATCGTATCTTCAGGCAAGGCGGATTTTGTGTCGCTCGCGCGCGGGATGCTCTTCGATCCGCGCTGGCCGCAGCACGCGGCGGTGGTGCTTGGGGGTGATGCCCGCTACGCCCTGCAGTACGAGCGCTGCGCGCCCAGGGCCTGGCCGCCCGCTGCGATGCTCGGAAAAGTGCCTGGAGCTGCGGCCTGAACAAGCGGCGCGCCGCCGGAGTGCCATCGGGCAACGGTAGAAACCACCAGGAGGTCGAGCACGCAGTAAAACGCGCCCGCCGCCAGCGGGGGATTGAGCGCCGTCAGTCCTACCCACGCAACGTCGGCTGACCAGCGCCAGTTGCCCAGCACAGTACCGTAAATCTCCATGGCGAGCGCCAGCACGAACATCACCGCGTACAGCTTTTTCGCGCGACCGAAGACGATGCAGAGCACGAATAACGCGAACAACAGCGCATCCAATGTGCTCGCCCCGCTCATTACCAGGAAAACCACGAACGGTGCGGCGCCCAGCGCGGTGAACCATACGATCCACGAGGGAGCCCGTACCGCGATGGCGCCGCCGAGCATGAAGAGCAGCGCATGCCCGGGCGGTACGAAAAGCGGAATACCTCCCGACCGGTACTCGTACAGACCCCAGACGAGCGAGAGAAAGATTTCGCCTATGGTTGCGTAAATCACGCAGGCAGCCAGCGCGAGCCGCGTGGCGGAATCTGCACGATGCAGCCAGTACAGGAAGAGCACCCATACCGCCAAACTGGTCAGCATCGAGCCCCACAACTCGATCCTCTGATCGGCCAGCAGTCCGCAGGCGATCACGCCGGCGATCAGGCCGCAGCGCGCGATGGTGTTATCCCGGAATCGAGGCAGCGTGGCAATCATGATGATGCATTGTCTTGATGTTCGCGCATCTTAGCCCACTCGCCCCGCCCTTATAATCGGCCCGCTACGACTACTGGAGACTGACATGGAAGGAATCGCAGTCGTCACGGGCGCGAGTTCCGGTATCGGCGAGGCGATCGCCAGGCGACTGCTCGCGGAGGGGCGGGAAGTGATCGCGCTTCAGCGGCGTGCGCCGCGGTTCGAGCACCCGAACCTGCGGCATCGGGAAATAGACCTGGCCGACGCCGGCGCCGCGCAGGCGGTAGCGAATGACATCGCGGCAAAGCATCAGGTGCTCTACCTCGTGAACAACGCCGGGGTCAATCGGCCGGGTCCGCTGGAGAAGGCGACCGTGGATGATCTCGACTACGCGCTTGCCGTTAACGTGCGGGCTGCGATGATCCTGATCCAGGCGTTCACCCCCGGCATGCGCAAGGCTAAATTCGGGCGCATCGTCAACATTTCCTCGCGCGCGGCGCTGGGCAAGACCGAGCGGACCGTTTATTCGGCTGCGAAAGCAGGCCTCATCGGGATGACCCGCACGCTGTGTCTCGAGCTGGGCGGCGACGGCATTACCGTGAACGCGGTGGCGCCCGGGCCCGTTGCCACCGAGCTGTTCGATCGCGGTCATCGGCCCGGCAGCGAGAAGAGACAGACTGTGATCGACAGCGTTCCGGTGAAAAGAGTCGGCACGCCGGACGATATTGCCCGGGCAGTGGTGTTCCTGCTCGCTCCGGAAAGCGGTTACATCACCGGGCAAACCCTGTTTGTCTGCGGCGGCACGAGTGTAAGCGGTTCCGGTGGAGCCTGATTCATCGCGAACGAGGCGCTGACACCTGGGCGGGGCCTGTCCCCGGGCCGGAAAACATGTTTTTCTACACCCCCGGCTTTTAGCTGCCTTCCTCCCTCGTTTTTATCGCGTAAGTAGTTTGACACTATGGGGAAACCCCCCGATAATACCGGGTTTCGTTCGGAGGGGTTCCCGAGCGGTCAAAGGGGGCAGACTGTAAATCTGTTGGCTCAGCCTTCGAAGGTTCGAATCCTTCCCCCTCCACCAGATTTGCGGTTGGCGCGGCGCGGACTTTCTTCGAGGCTTAAGCGGGTGTAGCTCAATGGTAGAGCAGAAGCCTTCCAAGCTTACGACGAGGGTTCGATTCCCTTCACCCGCTCCAACCCCTCTCGCCCGGGCGAAGGCCGTAAGGGAGTTTTGCCCATGTAGCTCAGTGGTAGAGCACTCCCTTGGTAAGGGAGAGGTCGCGCGTTCAATCCGCGCCATGGGCACCAGTCAACAGTAAAGTAAAGAGCGTCACCCATCTGTCAGTAGAGCGAGCAAGGAAACGATCATGGCGAAGAGTAAATTTGAGCGGACGAAGCCGCACGTGAACGTGGGCACGATTGGTCACGTGGATCATGGGAAGACGACGCTGACGGCGGCGATGACGATGATTTTGGCGAAGAAGTATGGAGGGGAGGCGAGGAGCTACGATCAGATTGACTCGGCGCCGGAGGAGAAGGCGCGCGGGATCACGATCAACACGGCGCACGTGGAGTATGAGACGGAGAAGCGGCACTACGCGCACGTGGACTGTCCGGGGCACGCGGACTACATCAAGAACATGATCACGGGTGCGGCGCAGATGGACGGGGCAATACTGGTGGTCTCGGCGGCCGATGGTCCGATGCCGCAGACGCGCGAGCACATTCTGCTGGCGCGGCAAGTGGGGGTGCCGTATATCGTTGTCTTCATGAACAAAGCGGACATGGTGGACGACAAGGAGCTGCTGGAGCTGGTGGAGATGGAGGTGCGCGAGCTGCTTTCGAAGTATGAATTTCCTGGCGACACGACTCCGATTGTGATTGGCTCGGCCTTGAAGGCGATGGAAGGCGACAAGAGCGAGATGGGCGAGGGGGCGATATTCAAGCTGGCCGAGGCGCTGGACGCCTACATTCCCACGCCCAAGCGGGCGGTGGAGGGGACGTTTCTGATGCCGGTGGAGGACGTGTTTTCGATCTCCGGGCGCGGCACGGTGGTGACCGGACGGGTGGAGCGTGGTGTGTGCAAGGTGGGAGACGAGATTGAGATCGTGGGGTTGAAGCCCACGATCAAGACGGTGTGCACGGGAACGGAGATGTTTCGCAAGCTTCTCGACCAGGTGCAGGCGGGGGACAACGTGGGGATACTGCTGCGGGGCACCAAGCGCGAAGAGGTGGAGCGCGGGCAGGTGCTGGCCAAACCCGGTTCGATCACCCCGCACACCAAGTTTACCGCCGAGATTTACGTGCTCTCGAAGGAAGAGGGCGGGCGGCACACGCCGTTTTTCAATGGGTATCGGCCGCAGTTTTACTTTCGCACGACCGACGTGACGGGGTCGATCGAGCTGGCGCAGGGCACCGAGATGGTGATGCCTGGGGACAACGTGTCGATCACGGTGCAGTTGATCCAGCCCATTGCGATGGAAGAGGGCTTGCGCTTTGCCATCCGCGAGGGCGGACGCACCGTGGGCGCCGGCGTGGTGGCGAAGATTATCGAGTAATTCGCGTGGGGAGTCGTGCGCGAGGCAAGTGAGCCTCCCGCCGGATGCCTGACGCCTCACGAGGTAAAACATGGCTGTCAAGAGTCAGAAAATACGCATACGCCTGAAGGCGTTCGACTATCGGCTGATCGATCAGTCGGCGCTGGAAATCGTCGATACGGCGAAACGCACCGGCGCGGTGGTCAAAGGCCCCGTGCCCCTGCCGACGCGCAAAGAACGGTTCGATGTGCTGCGATCCCCGCACGTGAACAAGACGTCGCGCGATCAGCTCGAGATCCGTACCCATTTGCGTTTGATGGACATCATCGATCCCACCGACAAGACGGTGGATGCGCTGATGAAGCTCGATCTGCCCGCCGGCGTCGACGTGGAGATCAAGCTGTAGCAATCTCGTACCTTTTATATTGAGCCGCCGACCAATTGCAGTCGGCACCTTTTGCAACAAAAGGGAAAGAATCATGAGTTTGGGACTGGTAGGCCGCAAGGTCGGCATGACCCGGGTTTTCACCGACGAAGGTGACACGATCCCCGTGACGGTGGTGGATGTGTCGAACAATCGCGTCACGCAGATCAAATCCGCCGACAGCGACGGGTATTGCGCGGTGCAGGTCGCGTTTGGCAAGCGCCGCGCGAGCCGCATCAACAAGGCGGCGGCCGGGCATTTCGCCAAGGCCGGGATCGAAGGCGGGCACGTGCTCAAGGAGTTCCGCGTCGCGCCTGAGCAGATCGCGGACATGAAGGTGGGCGGAGCGATTGGCGCCGATCTCTTCACCGCCGGTCAGAAAGTCGACGTCTCGGGTGTCTCGCAGGGCAAGGGCTTCGCCGGCGTCATCAAGCGCCACAATTTCTCGTCGAACCGCGCGAGCCACGGCAACTCGGTGTCGCACAACAAGCCCGGGTCGATCAGCATGGCGCAGGATCCGGGCCGGGTGTTTCCGGGCAAGAAGATGCCGGGTCACCTTGGTGCCGCGAACCGTACCGTTCAGAACCTCGAGATCGTGCGTATCGACACCGAGAGGCAGCTGCTGCTCATCCGTGGCGCGGTGCCCGGTTCGAAAGGCGGCGACGTGGCGGTTTATCCCGCCGTCAAGCCCAGGCGCGTGGCATCAGGCAAACCGGCCAAAGCGCCGGCGGCGAAGTAGGGGGCGCGCATGGAGCTCAAGCTCATCAACGAACAAGGCCAGGCCGCGCAGTCCGTGAGCGCCTCGGATGCGGCATTCGGACGCGAATACAACGAAGCACTGGTGCATCAGGTGGTCACCGCTTACCTCGCGAACGCGCGCCTGGGGACGCGAGCCCAGAAAGATCGAGGCACGGTCAAGCACTCGACCAAGAAACCGTGGCGGCAGAAAGGCACGGGGCGCGCCCGCGCCGGCATGACGTCCAGCCCGCTGTGGCGCGGCGGCGGCCGTATTTTCCCCAACACGCCGGATGAAAACTTCAGCCAGAAACTGAACCGCAAGATGTTCCGTGCCGGGGTGAGCGCAATTCTTTCGCAGATCGCGCGCGAAGGCCGCCTTGCGGTGGTAGAGGGTTTCTCGGTGGATGCACCCAAGACCAAGCTGCTCGCGCAGAAACTGAAGGGCATGGGGTTTGCCGAGGACGTGCTCATCATCACGGAAGCGATCGACGACAATCTGCGCCTTTCCTCGCGCAATCTCCCCAAGGTCAGCATCGTTGACGCGAGGAACGCCGATCCGGTGAGCCTGATCCGCCACACTCAGGTCGTTATGACCCGTGGCGCCATGGCGAAGCTCGAGGAGATGTTCGCATGAGCGCGAATCCCAATCCAAATCTGCAGCAGCAGGCACGGCTGATGCAGGTGCTGCTGGCGCCGGTCGTGTCCGAAAAGAGCACCTTCGTCGCGGACAAGCGCGACCAGGTCGTGTTCAAAGTGGCGAAGGATGCAACCAAGCCCGAGATCAAGGCCGCCGTCGAGCTCATGTTCAAGGTCCAGGTGGACTCCGTGAAGGTTTCCAACGTGAAGGGCAAGGAGAAGCGCTTCGGCCGCTTCACCGGGCGCCGCGATCACTGGAAGAAGGCCTACGTCTGCCTCAAGCCGGGCCAGGAGATCAACTTCGCCGAAGGGGAGAGCAAGTAATGCTGGTCAAGGTCAAACCGACGTCTCCCGGGCGGCGGCAGCTGGTCAAGGTCGTCACGCCGGGCCTGCACAAGGGCAAGCCGGTGGCGCGGCTCGTCGAGCGCAAGTCGAAGAAGGCGGGGCGTAACGCCCACGGCCATCTTACGATGCGCCACAAGGGCGGCGGACACAAGCAGCACTACCGTGTGATCGACTTCAAGCGCAGCAAGGATGGCATACCGGCGCGGGTCGAGCGCCTGGAGTACGATCCGAACCGCAGCGCTCATTTGGCGCTGCTGTGCTATGCCGATGGCGAGCGCCGCTACATCATCGCGGCGAAAGGCGTCGCGGCGGGCGCGCAGCTCGCCTCGGGGCCGGAAGCGCCGATCAAGATCGGCAATGCGCTGCCGCTGAAGAACATCCCGGTGGGCACCACCATCCACTGCGTCGAGATGCTGCCCGGCAAGGGCGCGCAGCTCGCGCGCGCGGCCGGCACGTCGGTGCAGCTTCTTGCCCGTGAAGGCGACTATGCGCAGCTTCGCCTGCGCTCCGGCGAGATCCGCAAGGTGCACATCAACTGCCGCGCCACCATCGGTGAGGTCGGCAACGAGGAACACTCGCTGGAATCGATCGGCAAGGCGGGGCGCGTGCGCTGGCGTGGCATTCGGCCGACGGTGCGCGGGGTCGCGATGAACCCGATCGATCATCCGCACGGCGGGGGCGAAGGCAAGACCGCCGCCGCGCAGGACCCGGTAAGCCCGTGGGGTGTACTCACGAAGGGCTACAAGACGCGCAAGAACAAGCGCACCAACGGCATGATCGTTCGCCGCCGCAACGCCAAGTCCATAGGGTAGAAGAGGTAGCACATGGCACGTTCCATCAAGAAGGGCCCGTTTGTCGATCTACACCTCCTGAAGAAGGTGGAGGCGGCGCGCGCGACGAACGACAAGCGTCCGATCAAGACCTGGTCGCGCCGCTCCACCATCCTTCCCGATTTCGTGGGGCTCACCATCGCCGTGCACAACGGCAAGCAGCACATCCCGGTCTACATCACCGAGAACATGGTCGGTCACAAGCTCGGCGAATTCGCGCACACCCGGATATTCAAGGGCCACTCCAAGGCCGGTTCCGCCGCCGCGGCCGCGGCGGCAGCCGACAAGAAGGCGAGCCCGACGCCGGCGGCGGCGCCCAAGGCATAAGGAAGCAGCATGAATACCACAGCAAAACTGCGCGGCGTACGGCTGTCAGCCCAGAAAGGGCGACTCGTCGCTGACCTGATCCGCGGCAAGCCGGTCGAGAACGCGCTCAACATCCTGCAGTTCAATCCCAAGAAAGGCGCCGTGATCATCCGCAAGGTGCTCGAGTCCGCGATTGCGAACGCCGAGCACAACGACGGTGCGGATGTCGACGAGCTGAAAGTGACTAAGATTTGCGTGGAAAAGGGGCCGGTGCTCAAGCGCTTTGCGGCACGCGCCAAGGGCCGCGGCGTGCGCATAGAGAAGCCGAGCTGCCACATCTACGTGACCGTCGGCGACGACAGGAAATAAGGATTCAATTATGGGTCAGAAGATACATCCGACGGGATTCCGGCTTGCGCTCAACCGCAACTGGGCCTCGCGCTGGTACGCGAACAGCAAGAACTTCGCGCCGATGCTGCTGGAAGACATCCAGGTGCGCGATCACCTGAAGCAGAAGCTCGCGCACGCGGCCGTATCACGGGTCGTGATCGAGCGGCCCGCGAAGAACGCGCGCATCACCGTGTACAGCGCAAGGCCGGGCGTGGTGATCGGCAAGAAGGGCGAGGACATCGAGTCGCTCAAGATCGAGCTGCAGAAGATGCTCGGCGTGCCGGTGCACGTCAACATCGAGGAGGTGCGCAAGCCCGAACTGGACGCCCAGCTGATTGCGGACTCGATCGCGCAGCAGCTGCAGAAGCGGATCATGTTCCGGCGTGCGATGAAGCGGGCCATCACCAACGCCATGCGCCTCGGCGCGCAGGGCATCAAAATCATGAGCGCAGGACGGCTGAACGGCATCGAGATCGCGCGTACCGAATGGTATCGCGAAGGACGCGTGCCGCTGCATACGCTGCGCGCGGACATCGACTACGGTTTTGCGGAAGCGAAGACCACTTACGGTGTGATCGGCATCAAGGTGTGGGTGTTCAAGGGCGAAGTGATGGGCAAGAACGAGCAGCCCACCGCCGCGACGCTCGGAGCGCAGCCGGCGGCCGAGCCGGAACAGCCGGCGCCGAAGAAGCCGAGGAGAGCGCCGGCCAGGACAGGAGCAAAACGTGCTACAGCCAGCCAGACGTAAGTATCGCAAGGAACAGAAGGGCCGCAACAAGGGCGTTGCAACCCGCGGCAACAAGGTGAGCTTCGGCGAATACGGCCTGAAGGCGATAGCGCGCGGGCGGCTCACGGCGCGGCAGATAGAAGCGGCCCGGCGCGCCATGACGCGGCACATCAAGCGCGGCGGACGGATCTGGATCCGCATCTTCCCGGACAAGCCGGTGTCGCAGAAGCCCGCGGAGGTGCGCATGGGCAACGGCAAGGGCAACCCGGAATTCTGGGTCGCGGAAATCCAGCCCGGCAAGGTGCTCTACGAGATGGATGGGGTGGACGAGGTATCGGCGAAGGAGGCGTTCCGCCTCGCCGCGTCCAAGCTGCCGATCCGCACCTCATTCGTGGCAAGACAGGTCGGAGCGTAACGTGAAGGCGAGCGAACTCAAAAGCAAGTCGAACGACGAGCTGCAACAGGAGCTGCAGTCGCTGCTGAAGGCGCAGTTTTCGCTGCGCATGCAGAAGGCGACGCAGCAGCTTTCCAATACCAGCCAGCTGAGGAAAGTGCGCCGGGACATCGCCCGCGTGCGGACCGTGCTGGCGCAGAAGGCGCAATAGGGCCACCCAACATGAGTGAATCAAGCAACAGGCGCACGCTGGCCGGGCGCGTTGTCAGCGACAAGATGGAAAAGACCGTGACGGTGCTGGTCGAGCGGCGCGTCAAGCACCCGCTCTACGGCAAGGTGATGACGCGTTCGAAGAAATATCACGCCCACGACGAGAAAAACGAGTATCACGAGGGCGACACGGTGGTCATCGAGGAATGCCGGCCGCTCGCAGCCGCGAAGTCGTGGCGGGTGGTGAAGCTGCTGGAGAAAGCGCGCACCGTTTAGTGCGGGCGCTGGATTGCAATGTCGGGGCGCTGAAAGTATAATTCTGCGCCTTCGCCACGGGCAGTTTCGCCGCGGCGTTCCGACCCGGACGGGCTCCAAAACTGGCCGCCGCCGATGTGGCGCCGGACCAAGTTGGAGAAGATGAAGGAAGCAAAAAATGATTCAGATGCAGTCCATACTGGACGTTGCCGACAATACCGGTGCGCGCTCGGTGATGTGCATCAAGGTGCTCGGCGGCTCGAAGCGCCGCTACGCCGGGATCGGCGACGTGATCAAGGTGAGCGTGAAGGACGCGGCGCCGCGGGGCCGGGTCAAGAAGGGCGAGATTTACAACGCGGTCGTGGTCCGCACCGCCAAGGGCGTGCGCCGCAACGACGGTTCACTGGTGAAATTCGACGGCAACGCGGCGGTCCTGCTCACGCCGAAGCTCGAGCCGATCGGCACGCGGATATTCGGCCCGGTCACGCGCGAGTTGCGGAGCGAGCAGTTCATGAAGATCGTTTCGCTCGCACCGGAAGTGCTGTAGAGGGACAAGGCCATGCGCAAGATCAGGAAAGGTGACGACGTGGTCGTGCTCGCCGGAAGGGACAAGGGCAAGCGCGGCACCGTGCTCAAAATCGTCGACACGGAGCATGTCGTGGTGGAAGGCGTCAACAGGGTGAAGAAACACCAGCGCCCGAATCCGATGAAAGGCGTCACCGGCGGCATCGTCGACAAGGATATGCCGCTGCATATCTCCAACGTCGCGCTTTACAACCCGGGGACGAAGAAGGCAGATCGGGTGGGCATCAAGGCGCTTCAAGACGGCCGGCGCGTGCGTTATTTCAAATCCAACGGCGAAGTGGTAGACGTATGACGGCTGAAAAGGACAAGGACGCGAAGCCCCCGAAGGCGCCTAAAGGCGGCGGCAAGCCGGCAGCCAAGCCAGCTAGAGAGGCGAAAGGCGGCAAGGAGCCCGGGGAAGCGAAGGAAGCGAAGGAGGCGAAGGAGTCCCGACCGGCGCGGCCTGCGAAACCGGCGGCGCCGGCGCGGCTGCACACCTACTACCGCGAGGCCGTGGTGGGCGAACTCACCAAGCAGTTCGGCTACAAGACGGTGATGCAGGTGCCGCGCATCGAGAAGATCGTGCTCAACATGGGCGTGGGCGAAGCGGTGGCCGATAAGAAAGTGATGGACAACGCCGTCGCCGACATGACCAAGATCGCCGGGCAGAAGCCCGTCGTCACCAAGGCGCGCAAATCGATCGCCAACTTCAAGATCCGCACCGGTTACCCCGTGGGCTGCAAGGTGACCTTGCGCGGCGCGCGGATGTACGAGTTCCTCGACCGCCTGGTGAGCGTCGCCATGCCGCGGATACGCGACTTCCGCGGCATTTCCGGGCGCGCCTTCGACGGCCGCGGCAACTACAACATCGGCGTCCGCGAGCAGATTATTTTTCCCGAGATCGAGTACGACAAGATCGACGCGATACGCGGCATGAACATCACCATCTCAACCACCGCCAAGACCGACGAGGAAGCCAAGGCGCTGCTTACGGCGTTCAGGTTTCCGTTCCGGAACTAAAAGGATAGCCATGGCAAAAACGGCACTGATCAACCGCGAGCAGAAGCGTCGCCAGACCGTGAAGAAATTCGCATCGAAGCGCGCCGAGCTGCTGGCCGTCGCGAACAACGTGAAGCTGGCGCCGGAAGAGCGCTACGAGGCGCGCATGAAGCTGCAGAAGCTGCCGCGCAACGCCTCGCCGGTGCGGCTCAGGAACCGCTGCGCGCTGACCGGCAGGCCGCGCGGTGTGTTTCGCAAGTTCGGGCTGGGCCGCGCCAAGCTTCGCGACATCGCGATGCGCGGCGAGATTCCCGGCGTGATCAAGGCGAGCTGGTAGGCGGGAGAGACAGCGATGAGCATGAGTGACCCGATCGCGGACATGCTGACGCGCATACGCAATGCGCAGCAGTCCGAGAAGCAGTCGGTGGCGATGCCGGCGAGCAAGCTCAAGTCTGCGATCGCCAAGGGGCTGAAAGACGAGGGCTATATCGACGACTACGCGCTGCGTGAGAACGGCGG
>Ga0209974_10000166_pt1 | contig 20101 bp, 19 predicted proteins | sample InoplaM3SPM_FD_187592 | JGI IMG/M metagenome (GOLD analysis project Ga0209974, IMG submission 187592) | Arabidopsis thaliana rhizosphere microbial communities from the Joint Genome Institute, USA, that affect carbon cycling - Inoculated... | ecosystem: Host-associated > Plants > Roots >...
TGCACTCTCAAGGAGGACAGCGATTGCCTGAAGAATCTGGCCATTCCGGTCTGCTGCATGCACTCGTCCTTGACGGGCGGGGCGGCGCGCGTCGGATAGCACGCTCTGATATCGCTGCGCTACAACTCGCGGACAGCGAGAGCCTGTGGCTGCATTGGGATCGGGGTCAGGCGCAGGCCCAAACCTGGTTGCGCCAACAAAGTGGCCTGACTCCGTTCGCCTGCGATGTCCTGCTCGAAGAAAATACTCGACCCCGTGTGCTGGCATTGCCCGATGACGGTTTGCTGCTCTTCTTGCGCGGCGTCAATTTGAATCCCGATGCCGAGCCGGAAGACATGGTCTCGCTTCGGGTCTTCGCGGACGCGCGTCGGGTCATCTCGCTGCGGCTGCGACCGCTGCGCTCGACCGAGGTGGTGCTTGAGCAGCTGGAGGCGGGAATCGGGCCAAAGACTTCATCGGAGGTGCTGCTTGGCCTGGCTGATGCCTTGACTGATCGGGTCGATGAGCTCGTTGCCGTTGTGACCGAGAAACTCGACGAGGAGGAGGATCGCGTCGAAACCGACGAGCGCTACACACCACCACAGGACAAGATGCTCTCGCTGCGGCGACAGGCCGCTGGCTTGCGCCGTTTCCTGCTACCGCAGCGGGAAATTTATGGGCAACTGACGCGTAATCGCATGCCTTGGTTCGTCGAAGACGATACCGATTACTGGAACGAACTAAGTAACCGGCTTATTCGATACCTGGAGGAGCTGGATCTGGTGCGCGAGCGGGTCAATCTCATCCTTGAGGCCGAGGAGCGGCGCATGCGTGAACGCATGAACCGGACGATGTATCTGCTTGGCATCATCACCGGCTTTTTCCTGCCAATGAGTTTTCTGACCGGCTTGCTCGGGATCAACGTGGGAGGAATACCCGGCTCGGAAAACCCATATGGATTCGCCATGGCGTGTGCCGTCATCGCGGCCGTCGCCGGGTTCCAATGGTGGATCTTCCGGAAGCTCAAGTGGGTGTGATGTGACTACTTTCCCACCGGCACCGTCTCAAACACACTCTTGGTGAGATAGACATGCGCGATCCCTTCGAAGAATCCCTGCGCGACATGCTGAACACGCAATCGCTACGCGATGACGACGCCTGCCTGGATCGGGTGTTGAAAACTGCCAATCGACAGGTTGGCGCAGGCGATCTGTTTGGGCTGGTAGGGCATTGGCTACAGGCCATGCTCATCGCATTCAGCAGTGGCGCTCCAAATGCCACAGCTGTGACGCGGCGCCATGCCGCCATCGATAATTTGTCCGACAAGGCTGACTGATCATGGAACTGGACCCCTGGAGCCAAAGTTTACTGGGCGCAATGACTGCGCTCTGGGCGCCGATAGCCGCGTTCATACCTCGTTTGTTTGGTGCGCTTTTGGTAGTCGCTCTTGGTTTTATCGTTGCCAAGCTGCTCGATGCGCTGCTTTCTAAGGTGCTGGCGAAGATCGGCCTCGACCGTGTAGTGGCCGGAACCGGCGTGACCAAATTGCTTGGGCGCGGCGGTATCCGGATTCCGGTCTCGGCCTTGCTCGGCAAGATCGTCTACTGGTTCGTGTTATTGATCTTTCTCGTGTCGGCCGCCGAATCTCTTGGCCTTGCGCGCGTGTCAGCCACCCTCGACATGCTCGCGTTGTATGTACCGAAGGTCTTCGGCGCCGGGCTGATTCTGCTGGTTGGCATATTGCTCGCCCAGGTTGTAAACGGCCTGGTTCGAGGCGCTGCCGAAGGGGTCGGCCTCGAGTACGCGAGCGGTCTGGGGCGAATCGCTCAGGGACTGGTGATCATCATCATCATTTCCGTTGCAATCGGCCAGCTTGAAGTGAAAACAGAGCTGCTGAACTACGTGATTGCGATCGCACTGATTTCCGTAGGATTGGCGGTTGCGCTGGCGCTCGGTCTTGGCAGTCGGTCCCTGGTAAGCCAGATATTGGCTGGCATTTATGTCAGGGAATTGTATGAGGTTGGCCAGCATGTACGCATTGATGTAATGCAGCTTGAGGGCGTGATCGAAGAAATCGGTACAACCAAGACCCTTCTGCTTGCCGACGACGGCGAGCTGGTCTCGATCGCAAATAGTGTGCTTCTGGAGGAGCGCGTAGGCAGCCGTTGAACTCGGTTATCTGTTAGAGTGCGCCGCTTGTTTTTCCCGGTCACCCTAAACGACGGCCACGCCTCCTGCCGGTTCGAGCGTCTTGACTAAAGCCCATCCGCCCACCATGAGCTACGACCCTCGCCAGCTTTCCGATGAAGAGCTGGTGCAGCGCGCCCATGTCGAGCTGTTTCATATAACGCGCGCTTACGAAGAGTTGATGCGACGGTATCAGCGCACCCTGTTCAATGTCTGCGCACGGTACTTGGGCAATGACCGCGACGCTGATGATGTATGTCAGGAGGTCATGCTCAAAGTCTTGTACGGTTTGAAGAACTTTGAAGGCAAGTCCAAGTTCAAGACATGGCTATATAGCATTACTTACAACGAATGTATTACACAGTATCGAAAAGAGCGCCGTAAACGGCGGTTGCTGGATGCGCTAAGTCTGGACCCTTTAGAAGAAGCATCCGACGACAAAGCTCCGAACGCCGAAGAAAAGGCCGGGTTAGACAGATGGCTCGTCCATGTCAACCAGATTGATCGGGAGATTCTGGTTCTGCGCTTCGTTGCCGAACTGGAGTTTCAGGAGATAGCCGACATTATGCATATGGGACTAAGCGCAACGAAGATGCGATACAAGCGTGCCCTGGATAAACTGCGGGAAAAATTTTCGGGGATTGCTGAAACTTAACGAGACCAAGTTGTCTTACTCATAGCGAACAGCTTGGGCCTAAAGACAACCGGTTTCCTTAGATTGTTCTGATACTCACCACCAGATGGGGATTTACGGATGAAGCTTAAAAACACATTGGGCGTTGCGATTGGCTCTTTGGTTGCCGCCACTTCTCTTAACGCGTTGGCCCAAGGCCAGGGCGCCGTTGAGCTTGAGGCATTTGGCAAGCACTACTTCACTGACAGCTCTCGTGACGTCCAGCGTGACGGCGAACTGTACGGCGCAGGCGCCAGCTACTTCCTGACTGATGACGTTTCGCTGGGACTTTCCTACGGCGAATATCATGACCTGACTTCAGAAGATCCGGTCGGTGCTGATGGCCACAAGAACATCAAGGGTAGTTTGACTTCGCTCGATGCCACTTATCACTTCGGTGAGCCAGGCGTTGGTCTGCGTCCTTATGTATCGGCAGGCGCTGCTCATCAGAGCATCGGCCAAGCGAACCGTGGCGGCCGTGACCACAGCACATTCGCGAACGTAGGTACTGGTGTGAAGTATTACTTCACAGAGAACTTCTTCGCTAAAGCTAGCGTGGACGGCATGTACAACATCGATGCCAACGAAGGCGAGTGGATGGCTGGCGTGGGTGTCGGTCTGAACTTTGGTGGCGGTGCTCAGCAGCAGGTTGCCCAGGTCGAGCCAACTCCTGAACCGGCTCCTGCACCTATCGTTGACAACGAGCCAGAGCCGGAGCCAGAACTGGTTCGTGTCGAGCTGGACGTCAAGTTCGACTTCGACAAGGCGAAAGTCCGCGAAGAAAGCTACGACGACATCAAGAACCTCGCTGATTTCATGCAGCAGTATCCTCAGACCAACACCACAGTTGAAGGGCACACTGACTCGGTTGGTACCGACCAGTACAACCAGCGCCTGTCAGAGCGTCGCGCTCAAGCGGTCCGTGAAGTCCTTGTCAAGCAGTATGGTGTCGAAGGCCAACGTGTTGATTCGGTTGGCTATGGTGAAACCCGCCCGGTTGCTGACAACAGCACCGAGGAAGGTCGTCAGATCAACCGCCGCGTAGAAGCAGAAGTCGAAGCGCAGGTTCGTTAATCCGAGACTCGTTCGCAGAGATCGCGCCGGCCGTCGTAACGGTTTGCTCGACTCGCTCTAAGAATCCGATGCCAGTTCTGGCATCGGATTTTTTTTGCGCTGGTTATTAGACCATTGCACCGGATGGTGCAGACGCGCCTAACACACCCCCTCATGCCGTCTCGGGCCGGCCGGGGATATTTACCAAGCTTGCCCTGTGAACGGTAAGTATGCCTGCCTTGTCATCACGCACGCGATTGGGCGAGCCGCGCGAAGCGATGCCTCGACCATGCGTGATGGCGCCCGAGTAACGGCTGGTTCGGCCCGCTTCGCTAAGAGACCGTTACTGGCTGGCTGGCTGGCTGGCTGGCTGCGCTTGCGCTGAGGCGATTCAGGTGCGGTTGGATTCGTTGGCGGCATACATCAAGGATTATGGCGCGGTAGCGTTTGGCGCCCCGGTCGTTTGGTGCCGAGCCACGAATTTCGTGAGGCGATTCTTGCTAGGCGGCGCTGCGGCGCGGTGTAGGCGATCGGTTGCCGCGGAATGCCGCCCCGTCAAAACTTAGGTCTTGCTATTGAAGCGGGAGGTGGCGGGCCAGGATGGCCTGATCTTCACGAACGCTTATCGACGTACCGAGGCTTTACGAAACGAAAAGGCTGCTCCGTTTAAGGAGCAGCCTTCTTGAACGATGCCGGAACATCTCACCATCGACCCGGGCTGGCGCCCGGATCATTGTTAGTTCTTAGTGGAACTGGTTCATGGTGTTGTCTTTACCGCTAGCCTTCAGAGCCGCTTCGCCAGCGAAGTACTCCTTGTGGTTGTCACCGATGTCGGAGCCGGCCATGTTCTGGTGCTTGACGCAGGCGATGCCTTGGCGCAGCTCCTCACGCTGAACGCCCTTGACGTAGGCCAGCATGCCCTGATCAGCGAAGTACCCTTTGGCCAGGTTGTCGGTTGACAGCGCGGCAGTGTGGTAGGTCGGCAGTGTGATCAAGTGATGGAAGATACCGGCATGAGCGGAACCGTCCTTCTGGAAGGTGCGGATCTTCTCGTCGGCAACCTGGGCCAATTCGGTTTCGTCGTACTCCACGCTCATCAGCTTGGCACGGTCGTAGGCGGAGACGTCCTTGCCTTCTGCGACGAACGCATCGAATACCTGCTGGCGGAAGTTCAGCGTCCAGTTGAAAGACGGGCTGTTGTTGTAAACCAGCTTGGCGTTCGGAATGACTTTGCGAATCTCATCGACCATGGCGGCAATCTGGCCAACATGAGGCTTCTCGGTTTCGATCCATAGCAGGTCGGCGCCGTTCTGCAACGAAGTGATGCAGTCGAGAACGCAGCGTGCTTCGCCGGTGCCCTTGCGGAACTGGAAGAGGTTGGATGGTAGGCGCTTGGGACGCAGCAGCTTGCCTTCACGCTTGATCACTACATCGCCATTGCCCAGTTCGGCTTCGGTAATTTCTTCGCAATCAAGAAACGAGTTGTACTGGTCGCCCAGGTCGCCCGGCTCTTTGGTCACGGCAATTTGTTTGGTCAGGCCGGCACCCAGGGAGTCGGTACGTGCAACGATAACGCCGTTGTCGATACCAAGCTCGAGGAATGCGTAGCGAACGGCCGCGATCTTAGCGAGGAAGTCCGCGTGAGGAACGGTGACTTTTCCGTCCTGATGGCCGCACTGCTTCTCGTCGGATACCTGGTTTTCAATCTGGATGCAGCACGCGCCGGCTTCAATCATGCGCTTGGCCAGCAGGTACGTGGCCTCCGGGTTACCGAAGCCGGCGTCGATGTCAGCAATGATCGGCACGATGTGGGTTTCGTGGTTGTCGATCTGGTTCTGGATCTCGTTAGCCTTTGCGGTGTCGCCTGCTTCGCGAGCAGCGTCAAGCGCGGTGAACAGCAGGTCCAGCTCGCGGCTGTCGGCCTGGCGCAGGAAGGTGTAGAGCTCCTCGATCAGGTCGGAAACAGCGGTCTTTTCATGCATTGATTGGTCCGGCAGCGGTCCGAACTCGGAACGCAGTGCGGCGACCATCCAACCCGACAGGTAGAGGTAACGCTTGTTGGTGGTTTTCAGATGCTTCTTGATGGAGATCAGCTTCTGCTGGCCGATGAAGCCATGCCAGCAGCCCAGCGACTGGGTGTAGACGGACGAGTCGGCGTCGTACTCGGCCATGTCCTTGCGCATGATGTCGGCGGTGTACTGAGCGATTTCCAGACCAGTCTTGAAGCGGTTCTGGGCGCGCATGCGTGCTACGGACTCAGGGTTGATCGCACTCCAGCTGCTTCCAGCTACTTCTTTCAGGGCGGCAACGGCTTTGATGTCGTTTTGATAAGCGGACATGGTCAATCCTTCAAAGAATTCGTGGTTGGTTGAGCACCGACTTTCCCACTTGAACCTGCGTGCCTGCGCTGATCATGCGGGCAACACGCGGCAGAGCGTCGAAATACCGACCGAGACGAGGATTGAACCGAGAGGAGGAGGGGTATGCCGTTACGACCGCAAGAGGACTCGAGCGGGCATGGAATGGTCGTGGCATTCCCGCATCCGCTTCAGTGTGCTGCGAATAGCTCAGCGTACTGATGATTCTTCGAGCTGGTACGTCAATCGCTTCCCCGTCCCTCAGGACGACTCGTTCCAGTCGCAACCTCGTCAGTCCGCCTTGTGGGCAGTACAGTCACGGAACGCCTCGCTGGTTGGAGAGCGCGATCCGGAGGCTTTTCAGGCCTCTGGTTAGCGGGAGCGGGGCCATCATGCTCCGGGGAAAATGGTTCGTCAAATGGTTTTGTAGTGAACTTTAGTAGGCACTACATTTTTTTACGTAGAGCGCTGTCAGGCGAAATGCATTAGTCGAGACTGTCGACTTTAAGCCTCAGCGCCGTATTCTGGCTGCTCTGTGTCGAGTATCGGCGCAGGGTTCCGGTCTGGTTGGAATTCGCTTGTTCGTCCAGACTGCCGAGCGAAATCCACTCACCAAGGCCTCCGCTGATTCGGGTCTCGGTTTGCTGTGTGTCGATCACGCCTGAGTGCGATCGATTCAATCGGTCGTTATGACTGCTGATGGTCACCTGCACCCGGTCGCCGTTGACCGTTGCGGTTGCGTAAAAACCTCGCGTGACGTTGCGATATTCGGTTTGCTGGTAGCTCTGCCCGTAGTTGTCGGTTGCTGTCGTCGTCAGCGGTACGCTCTGACCTACCTCGATGAGTGCCGGAAAACCTTCGGTTGCCTGGACCTGTTGCACCCCGGTGCCCTGGCCGCTCGTGCTGTGGCGGATGATGCGGACCTGGTCTCGTCCGTTGCGTTCGCCGCGTCCGCTACCTATCTCGACCTTCCCGGCACTGATCGAGCCGTCGACTCCGAAACCGCCTTCGCTACTGTTGATCGAATTTTGCGTGTCGACACTGATTAGCAGCCTGCGCGGCTCCTGGTCCAGCTGAGTCAGCACATCGCGGAGTTCGCTGATGACCGAGGAGGGCGCATTGACGATCAGCTGGTTGCCATAGGCATTCACCTTTCCCTGATCTCCGACGACCGACTGAGCAATGGGCAGCACATCTTCGGCCATGCGGAAGCTCAGCGGGATGACTTCCGTTGCGGCCTGAAGCGACATGCTGGAGAGCAGCAGGAAAAAAGGCAGAAAACGGAATTTCATAGCAGAAAGCTCCGAAGATCAGGATCAGAAAGGCTGTGATCCCAGGCCAGATCGAATCGCCGCTGCACCTGGCACGCAAGACCCGGATCCCGGTAGAGCGCCTGGCCTGTGAACGTGTCGGGCTCGGGGCGGACAATCAATGCGCAGCTATCCACCACGAGAAAGGCGTCGGGCTGTACCGAGTACTCAGGGTGGCATTTACGAATCTGCATATTACTGCTGAGCCTGCGCGCCAGCTGGAGCAAGCGATGCCCCTGCTTGACCGCGCGTGAGGCGTCGCCCAGCAGCACGCGCAGGCGATTGCGTGGATGTTCGAGGATAAAGCGTGTGCAAGCCTGTTCCACGCTGCGGTGGTTGTAGAGCCAAGGCTCGAAATCCAGGCTGTACAGGCTCAGGCTGCGACGGGCCTGGGTCAGCATTGCAAGCAAGTGCGACAGCGCTTGATCAGCGGTATCGAATCGCTGGGTTGCGCCGGATTCATTCAGGATGAACGGCGCCGGCGCGATGGCCGCTGGCGGCTGCGCTGAATGCCGTACGGCTACAGGCGAGTTGTTAACAGCAAAGCGACCTGGTGACCGGAACTCGATGGCCGCCAGTTCAACTGCAGCTTGCTCGTGGTCCGGGTCGTCCCGATTCATTCCGCCTGGTGGCTCCTTCGTAACATGTCGACATGCGGGAGTCCGGCTTCGAGAAACTCATCGCTGATGACCTCGAAACCAAGGCGCTCGTAGAACGCTGTGGCATGCACCTGGGCTGTGAGGCGCTGCTCATGCAGGCCACGTCGCTCGGCTTCGTCGATCACGGCCTTCATCAGCGCACCTCCAACATTCATTCCGCGCCAGTCGCGCAGGACCGAAACCCGCCCAATGTGTCCGTCGCGCAGCAGCCGTGCGGTCCCAATCGGGTAGCCGCTCTCGAGTGCAAGAAAATGCACGGCTTCGGCATCGTCCGAATCCCACTCCAGCTCCGGCGGTACGGACTGTTCAGCGATAAACACCGTTTCGCGAATGCGGCGTAGATCAGCGTTGTCTTGCTGCCAATCGGCGATGCGAACTTCTATGTCACTCATCGGCGAACTCCAGACTTCCCTGTTTGACCAACTGGCATATGAGATTACGCCCATCCTCGTCGCCAAGCCACGGCGCCAGGTTGGCCGCGTGTAGCGCGTCTGCCGAGCAAATCAGCTTGAGCAAATCCTTCAAGTTGGCCGGTAGCAAGCGGCTCTGCCCGCTGGCAAACAGCACGAGGCCGATATCGACTTCACTCCAGGCAAGGCGAGCGCTGAGATTGCGAACCAGCATCGCACCGTCGTTCAGGGCGGCAAACAGGTCTGCTTCTTCGATATCCGGGCCCTGCACGCGTTCCGGGTAGCGGGGTTCGGTCATGAACTGGCCGAACCAGGTCAGCAACAATCGTTCGTCGCCCATGTGTTCGTCGAGCATGGCGCGCAGGCGAACCAGCGCATCGCTTTGAATCTGGTGCGGATCTTCAGCGGGCATGAGGTCAGCGTCGCTGTAGCGCTCTTCGTCAGGCAAGAACTGCGCGAGAAAATCGGTGAAATGGGTCAGGACCTCGGCAGCGCTCGGTGCCCTGAAGCCCAGTGAGTAAGTCATGCAGGCATCTTCTGCGGTGCCGAAGTGCGCAAGCCGCGGAGGCAGATAGAGCATGTCGCCCGGCTCCAGAACCCAATCTTCCGATTCCTCGAAATCTGCGAGGATCCGCAGGTCGGCGTGCGGCACCAAAGGGCTGTCGCCGTCACACATCTGTCCCAGGCGCCAACGCCGCTGGCCGTGCGCCTGCAGCAGGAACACATCGTAATTGTCGAAATGCGGACCGACTCCGCCGCCGGGCGCAGCGAAACTGACCATGACGTCGTCGATTCGCCAATTCGGCAGAAAGCGGAAATGTTCGATGAGCTCGGCGACTTCGGGAACCAGCTGGTCGACTGCCTGAACCAGCAGCGTCCAGTCGCGCTCCGGCAGATGCTGGTAGGTATCTTCAGCGAACGGCCCGCGGCGCAGCTCCCATGGGCTTTCGCCATGCTCGATCACCAGGCGCGACTCGACTTCCTCTTCCAGCGAAAGGCCGGCGAGCTCATCAGGTGATACCGGACTTTCGAACGAGGGGATGGCTTGACGGATAAGCAGCGGTTTCTTTTGCCAGTAGTCGCGGAGAAACTCGCGCGCGCTGATGCCGCCCAGAATTTGCAAAGGAATATCGGAGGTCATGCCAGGTACCTTGCTCTGCTGCAGAGCTGCAAATAAAAACGCCCGGCACAGCCGGGCGTGCACGTTGAGTGAGTCGCTTAGATTCGCTTGGCCTGAGCCGCTGCGTTGCCAACGTAGCCTGCCGGAGTGAGCTGACGCAGCTCGGCCTTGGCCGTGGCCGGAATATCCAGGCCGTCGATAAATGCCTGCAGCGCGTCGGGGCTGATGCCCTTGCCGCGGGTCAGCTCCTTGAGCTTCTCGTACGGGTTTTCGATGGCGTAACGGCGCATCACGGTCTGGATCGGTTCGGCCAGGACTTCCCAGCAGGCATCCAGATCTTCGGCGATGCGCGCAGCGTTGAGCTCAAGCTTGCCGATGCCCTTGAGGCTCGCCTCATAGGCGATGACGCTGTGGGCGAAGCCGACCCCGAGATTGCGCAGCACCGTCGAGTCGGTCAGATCGCGCTGCCAGCGGGAGATCGGCAGCTTGCTCGCCAGATGCTGCAGCAGCGCGTTGGCGATACCGAGGTTGCCTTCCGAGTTTTCGAAGTCGATCGGGTTGACCTTGTGCGGCATGGTCGAGGAGCCGATTTCGCCGGCCACGGTACGCTGCTTGAAATAACCCAGCGAGATGTAGCCCCAGATGTCGCGATCGAAATCGATGAGGATGGTATTGAAGCGCGCCACAGCGTCGAACAACTCCGCGATGTAGTCGTGGGGTTCGATCTGGGTGGTGTAGGGGTTCCACGTCAGGCCGAGATCGTTTTCGATGAATTCGCGGGCGTTGGCCTCCCAGTCGATGTCCGGATACGCCGCAAGGTGTGCATTGTAGTTGCCCACCGCACCGTTGATCTTGCCCAGCAGCGGAACGGCTGCGACCTGCGCAATCTGCCGCTCCAGGCGATAGACCACATTGGCCAGTTCCTTGCCGAGTGTCGTAGGCGATGCCGGCTGGCCATGGGTGCGTGACAGCATGGGAACGTCAGCGTGCTCGACGGCAAGCTTGCGAATGGCTGCAACCAATTGCTGCATGAGCGGCAACAGTACCTCATCGCGACCTTCACGCAGCATCAGGGCGTGCGACAGGTTGTTGATGTCTTCGCTTGTACAGGCGAAGTGGATGAATTCGTTGACCTTTGCCAACTCCGGCAACTGCTTGGCCTGCTCTTTGAGCAGGTATTCCACCGCTTTCACGTCGTGGTTGGTGGTGCGCTCGAACTCCTTGACGCGTTCGGCATGCTCTAGCTGGAAATTTTCTGCCAACTGATCGAGCAGCGCATTGGCTTCGGCCGAGAAGGGCGCAACTTCCGGCACACCGCTGTGTGCAGCAAGGCGCTGCAGCCAACGCACTTCCACCTGAACACGGCAGCGAATCAGGCCGAACTCACTGAAGATCGGGCGCAGCGCGCCTGTTTTGCCGGCGTAGCGGCCATCGACGGGGGAAACCGCGGTGAGCGAGGAAAGCTGCATAGAGGGCATTCTCGGACAGTCGAGCGACGAAAAGAGGGCGCAGATTATACATGAAGCGGATGGGGGCGGGCATGTCCGGCTGGGCCAAATCCCACGCCGGGCCTCTGGCTACTCAGCGCGCACCAGCGGATACAAGCTATCGAGCAACTTGCGCCGACTAAATACCAGCTGCCAGCGGTGTCCGCCGAGCTGGCGCCAGAGCCTTGCCGAGCGGATTCCGGCCAGCAGCAGCGCGCGAATCTTGGCGGCGTTGTCGCTTTGCTGCAGGTGACGCATGTCGCCCTGGACCTGAATGCGCTGACGGAAGGTGCTCAAGGTGTCCTGGTACAGGCCGCCGAACGAGGCCACCACATTTTCGTGGGTGACCCCGAAATGGTCGACTTGCGTTTGGATCTGATCGAGTCTGCTGCCGATGACCTGAAGCAGATCGCCGCGTTTGTCGAGCTGACGTTCCAGGCCGATCATGGCCAACGCGTAACGCAGCGGTTCGCGCTGCAAGCTGCTGGTGTCGCGCTCAAGCGCTCCGACGAGGGCTCTATACCCATCGCGCAGGTTCAGGTCGTCGCCGCCATAAATTTCCAGAGCGGGCTTTTCTTCACGAACCAGAAGACTGCCGAGCATGCTGCCAAGTGCCGCAGTTGGCACCTGACCGGTACGCGCTATCCGGTCGACGAGCGCAGCCGCCTCGAATACGGCCCCGAGAGCGACCAGCTGTTCCTGCAGTGGCGTCATGGTCGGGCTCCGGTAAACCAGGGCTCGGCGGTTTCGATCACGCCTCCGCCAAGGCATACGTCGCCGTCGTAGAACACCACTGACTGGCCTGGCGTCACCGCGCGCTGGGGCTCGTCGAAGACGGCTCGATAGCCGTCAGCGGTGCGTTCCAAGGTGCAGCTCTGGTCGCCCTGCCGATAGCGAACCTTGGCGGTGAGACGCAAGGGTCGGGTGACGTCGATCGGGTTGACCCAGAAGATTTCCGATGCAAGCAGGGCGCGCGAGAACAACCACGGGTGCGCGTTGCCCTGGCCGACCACCAGCACGTTACGTTCGAGATCCTTGTTCAAAACATACCAGGGCTCGTCGCTCGCATCTTTCAGGCCACCGATCCCGAGGCCCTGGCGCTGCCCGATCGTGTGATACATGAGGCCATGGTGGCGACCGATGACGTCACCCTCGACCGTCTCGATGTCTCCTGGCTGGGCCGGCAAATACTGCTTGAGGAATTCGCTGAAGCGACGCTCGCCAATGAAGCAGATGCCGGTCGAGTCCTTCTTCTTTGCCGTGGCAAGACCATGCTTTTCAGCGATAGCGCGAACCGCTGGCTTTTCCAATTCGCCTACTGGAAACAGCGTTTTGCTCAGCTGTTCGCTTCCTACCGCGTGCAGGAAGTAGCTCTGGTCCTTGTTTGGGTCCAGCCCCTTGAGCAACTCGCTGCGTCCGTCCAGGTCGCGACGACGCACATAGTGACCGGTAGCGATCATGTCGGCGCCGAGCGATAGTGCGTAGTCCAGGAAGGCTTTGAACTTGATTTCCCGGTTGCAGAGGATGTCCGGGTTTGGCGTTCGCCCCGCCTTGTACTCGGCCAGGAAGTGCTCGAATACGTTGTCCCAATACTCGGCCGCAAAATTGGCGGTGTGCAGCTTGATGCCGATCCGGTCGCAGACGGCCTGTGCGTCGGCCAGGTCTTCCCTGGCCGTACAGTATTCGGTGCCGTCGTCTTCTTCCCAGTTCTTCATGAACAGGCCTTCGACCTGATAGCCCTGTTCGAGCAGGAGCTGGGCGGAAACCGATGAATCGACGCCGCCGGACATGCCAACGATCACGCGAAGGTGTTCAGAAGATGTGAGTGAGCCAGACATAAGAACTCGGATTGATTCGCGAAGCGGCGAATTCTATCAGGCCGGCAGCGCAAGCGGTTGCGGTCGGTCAGTCACGGACGACGGCTAGATCGAAGATCGGGCCCGTCAGGTAATCGTCGACGCAGCGAAGAATCAGCTCGCTGCGCCAGCGGTCCGGCTGCGCAGCCAACTCATCACGGGTCAGCCAGATGGCCCTGACGATGCCCTCATCGAGTGCACATCCAGGATGATGCCGGATGGCCTCGGCGGCAAAGCAGACGCGCTGGTAAGTCACGCCATTACTTGGCGCTGTGTAGAGGTAGACGCCCACCAGGCCGCGCAAACTCACGTCCCAGCCGGTTTCCTCCAGTGTTTCGCGAACCGCCGCCTGACGAAGCGTTTCGTCTGGTTCGAGATGGCCAGCGGGCTGGTTCAGTACCAGCCGACCGCCCTTGGATTCTTCGACCATGAGGAAGCGTCCGTCGAGCTCGACGACGGTGGCCACTGTGATGTGCGGATGCCAGGTCATGGTTTCACTCTGCTATTTTCACTCTGAGGGCTGTGGCGGGCCGATGGTAGCGTGCGCAGCGCCCGGTCTAAAACAGAAAACCCCGGCTGGACGCTCCGGGGTTATGTTCACTGCGGCGGCACCTTCAGATGCCGGTTGGCTCAGGCCAGGGCGGCAAGCGCTGCGTTGAAGGTCGCGCTAGGGCGCATCACCTTGCTGGTCAGCTCCGGATTGGAGCGGTAATAGCCACCGATATCGACAGGCTTGCCCTGAACTTCAGCCAGCTCGGCGAGGATTGTTGCCTCTTGCTCGCTCAGTTGCTTGGCCAGCGGTGCGAAGTGCGCCTGCAACTCCAGATCTTCGGTCTGTGCCGCCAGTTCCTGAGCCCAATAGAGCGCCAGGTAGAAGTGGCTGCCGCGGTTATCCAGCTCTCCAGTACGACGCGACGGCGACTTGTTGTTGTCCAACAGCTTGCCGGTCGCGGCATCCAGCGCTTTGCCCAGCAGCTTGGCTTTGGCGTTGCCGGTCTTGATACCGGTTTCTTCCAGCGAGACGGCCAGCGCCAGGAACTCACCGAGCGAATCCCAGCGCAGATGGTTTTCTTCGATCAGCTGCTGCACGTGCTTGGGTGCGGAACCGCCAGCACCGGTTTCGTACATGCCGCCACCGGCCATCAGCGGAACGATCGAGAGCATCTTGGCGGATGTGCCCAGCTCCATGATCGGGAACAGGTCGGTCAGGTAGTCGCGCAGTACGTTACCGGTCACCGAAATGGTGTCCTTGCCGCGAATCAGGCGCTCCATGCTGACGCGGATGGCTTCGTTGTAGCCCATCACGCGAATATCCAAGCCTGTCAGATCATGGTCTTTCAGGTACGTCTCGACTTTTTTCTGCAGTTCGCGGTCATGGGCGCGCTCGGGATCGAGCCAGAAAATCGCCGGCGTATCGGACTGGCGCGCGCGGGTTACGGCCAGCTTGACCCAGTCACGAATCGGTGCGTCCTTGGTCTGGCAGGCGCGCCAAATGTCACCTTTCTCCACTTCGTGCTGCATCAGGACGGTGCCGTCGGCTAGCACGACGCGCATGGTGCCGTCGGCGGTCATTTCGAACGTCTTGTCGTGTGAGCCGTATTCCTCGGCCTTCTGCGCCATCAGGCCGACGTTCGGCACGCTGCCCATCGTGGTCGGGTCGAATGCGCCATTGGTTTTGCAGAAATTGATCATTTCCTGGTAGATGCGGGCGTAGGTGCTTTCAGGCATCACCGCCTTGGTGTCCTTCTGCTTGCCGTCCTTGCCCCACATCTGGCCGGAGTTGCGGATCATGGCGGGCATGGACGCGTCGACGATCACATCACTGGGAATATGCAGGTTGGTAATGCCCTTGACGGAATCAACCATCGCCATTTCCGGTCGCCCGGCGTAGCAGGCGTGAATGTCGTGCAAGATTTCTTCCTGCTGAGAGTCGGGCAGCGATTTGATCTTGTCATACACGCTGCTCAGGCCATTGTTGGGGTTAACACCCAGCTCCTTGAACAGCTCGCCGTATTTGTCGAAGGCGTCCTTGTAGTAAACGCTGACGGCGTGCCCGAAAACGATCGGGTGGGAGATCTTCATCATCGTGGCTTTGACGTGAAGCGACCACATGACACCGGTTTCCTTGCAGTCTTGCAGCGTCTCTTCAAAGAAAGCGCGCAGCTTGTTGCAGCTCATGAACATGCCGTCGAGCACTTCGCCTTCCTGCAGCGAGAGCGTTTTCTTGACTTCGACCTGACCGTCCTTGCCAACGAATTCGATGCGCACGTCGCCGGCTTTCGTCATGGTGACCGACTGCTCGCTGGAGAAGAAATCACCACCGCGCATGTAATCGGCGTGCGACTGCGACGCCTTGCTCCATTTGCCCATCGAGTGCGGGTGCTTGCGCGCAAAGGCCTTGACCGCAGCGGGTGCGCGACGATCGGAGTTGCCTTCGCGCAGTACCGGGTTCACGGCGCTGCCAAGCACTTTGCCGTAGCGAGCACGAACTTCCTTGTCAGCGTCTGTCCGTGGATCTTCCGGGAAGTTCGGGATGTTGTAGCCCTGCGCTTGCAGCTCAGCGATGGCCGCTTTCAGTTGGGGTACCGAAGCACTGATGTTTGGGAGCTTGACGATGTTGGCGTCGGGCTGAGTGGTTAGCTCGGCGAGCTTGGCCAGATCGTCTTCAACTGCCTTGTCGGCACCCAGCAGATCGGCAAAGCTGGCCAGGATGCGCCCTGAGAGAGAGATGTCACGCGTTTCGACGGCTATGTCCGCAGAAGCGGCAAAGGCTTCTACGATGGGCAGAAGCGAATAAGTAGCCAGCGCAGGGGCTTCGTCGGTAAAGGTGTAAATGATCTTCGAGCGGGTGGACATGTAGGAATGACTCTCTCTTGCTGAGCGTGCACAGAATCTCGAAATGCGCAGGTAGGCGCGCTGGCCGCGTTCGGCGTGCCAGGCTCGAAATTCGCCGCGATGATGTTGGATGCAGCACCACTAGAGTGTTGAGCGTTTGGTCCGACTGGCTGCGGTTAGCAGTCTGGCGGGTGCAAGGGCCACGATCTCATTAAAGAATCAAGCCCCTCATGACTCGTTAGTCACCTAAGCAGTATATCACCGCGGCCCGTTGTCTAAGAATGCCCCGGCCATACGACGAACGAACATATGGTTTCGGTCGTTCCAACTGCGTTACCCTCCGGGGATGACCACTGTTTGATGTTTAACCACAACAACGGAGTCCAGCATGGGATACCAAAAGATCCAGGTGCCAGCCAGCGGTGACAAAATCACCGTCAACGCCGATCACACCCTGAATGTGCCAAACAATCCGATCATTCCTTATATAGAGGGAGATGGGATTGGGGTTGATATCAGTCCGGTGATGATCAAGGTCGTCGATGCTGCCGTTGAAAAGGCATACGGCGGCGAGCGCAAGATTGCCTGGATGGAAATCTTTGCTGGCGAGAAGGCAACGCAGGTCTACGACCAGGATACCTGGCTGCCGACTGAAACCCTGGACGTCGTCCGTGATTACGTGGTGTCAATCAAGGGGCCGCTGACCACGCCTGTCGGTGGAGGGATTCGCTCGCTGAACGTCGCGCTGAGACAGGAGCTTGATCTGTATGTTTGCCAGCGTCCTGTCCGCTGGTTCACGGGCGTGCCCAGCCCTGTCAAGAAGCCAGCCGATGTCGATATGGTCATTTTTCGCGAAAACTCCGAAGACATTTATGCTGGAGTCGAGTGGAAGGCCGGTTCCCCGGAGGCGGAAAAGGTCATCAAGTTCCTTACCGAAGAAATGGGCGTCAAGAAGATCCGCTTTACCGAAAACTGCGGAATTGGCATCAAGCCAGTATCGCTCGAAGGCACCAAGCGCCTGGTTCGCAAAGCGCTGCAGTACGCGGTCGACAACGATCGCAGTTCGGTGACCCTGGTGCACAAGGGCAACATCATGAAATTCACCGAGGGCGCGTTCAAGGAGTGGGGGTACGAAGTCGCGCGTGAAGAATTTGGCGCCGAGCCGCTGGATGGCGGCCCCTGGATGCAATTCAAGAATCCGAATACCGGCAAGAACATCGTGGTCAAGGACGCTATCGCCGATGCGATGCTGCAGCAAATCTTGCTGCGTCCTGCAGAGTACGACGTGATTGCGACGCTTAACCTGAATGGTGACTATCTATCTGATGCGCTGGCCGCAGAAGTTGGCGGGATCGGAATCGCGCCGGGTGCGAATCTTTCCGACACTGTCGCTATGTTCGAGGCAACTCATGGCACCGCGCCGAAATATGCCGGTCAGGACAAGGTTAACCCTGGCTCACTGATCCTTTCGGCGGAAATGATGTTGCGCCATATGGGGTGGGTCGAAGCGGCCGACTTGATCATCACGTCGACGGAAAGCGCCATCGCTGCGAAGACCGTCACTTATGACTTCGAACGGTTGATGGACGGCGCCAAGCTGATGTCTTGCTCAGAATTTGGCGACGCCATGATTTCTCACATGTAACTCCGGTGCAATGCGAAAAGGCCGATCGATGATCGGCCTTTTCGTTTTTCCTGCATCAGGCGTCTACGGTCGAGCTTTGTGACACGGATGGAACTGTTTCTACGGTCGCCTGAAGCGACTTAATGTTGATGGCATGCAGGCCCTTGGGTCCCTGCAGGATGTCGAACATGACCGCTTGCCCGGCTTTTAGCGTTCTGTACCCTTCCATCTGGATGGCTGAGTAGTGGGCGAACAGGTCCTCATCGCCGCCGTCTGCTACGATGAAGCCGTAACCTTTGGCGTTGTTGAACCACTTGACCTTACCGCTTAGCATGCTGGTTATCCCTCTGCAAATGAGTCCATCACTGGAGTAACATCCGTTTCATTCCGCGCTGATGTAGCTCATCGCCCTCATGCGCAGCCCGTTGCCGTTGTGGCACATAGTGTTTGTATCACCGTTTTGCCGATAGTCAAGGCGACTCGTCAGGTGGCTGTGAAGCCCTCCACTTACCGGCCTCGGCGCCCCGATCTAGAACCGTTATACGCATGCGTGCATTTTCAGAGATTCGACTAACATTCAATCAGGATCGTCCGAAACCCTCGGATGATGACTCCTCCGGTCTTGCTGTCGAAGAAGCCAAGCCGCAGCTGAAGGCACCACCGATGTTCAAAGTTGTCATGTTTAATGATGACTACACGCCGATGGACTTCGTCGTGGAGGTGCTTGAAGGAATCTTCAATCACAATCGGGAGCTCGCCACCAAGATCATGCTGGCGGTTCATACCGAAGGGCGGGCCGTCTGTGGTGTCTACACGCGGGACGTCGCTGAAACCAAAGCGATGCAGGTCAATCAATATGCAAGGGAGTGCCAGCATCCGTTGCTTTGTGAGATCGAGAAGGACGGTTAACCCCGACTGCTGGGTAAGAGGTGAAAGCTATGTTGAACCGTGAGCTCGAAGTCACTCTGAATCTGGCTTTCAAGGAGGCTCGTACCAAGCGTCATGAATTCATGACGGTCGAGCATCTTCTGTTGGCCCTGCTGGATAACGAAGCGGCCGCAACCGTGTTGCGGGCCTGTGGTGCGAGCCTTGATAAGCTGCGCCATGATCTGCAGGAGTTCATAGACTCCACCACACCGCTCATTCCTCAGCACGACGAGGAGCGCGAAACGCAACCGACTCTTGGCTTCCAGCGAGTGCTACAGCGTGCTGTGTTTCATGTGCAGAGTTCCGGCAAGCGTGAAGTAACTGGCGCAAACGTCCTCGTCGCCATTTTCAGCGAGCAGGAAAGCCAGGCGGTATTCCTGCTCAAGCAACAGAACGTTGCCCGAATCGATGTCGTCAACTACATCGCCCATGGGATTTCCAAAGTGCCAGGCAATAGTGGAAATCCGGAAAGCGATAGTGAAATGCAGGATGAGGAAGGCGGTGAGTCCGGCACTTCGGGGAATCCGCTCGATGCCTACGCGAGCAATCTGAACGAGCTGGCGCGTCAGGGACGCATCGATCCGCTGGTTGGTCGTGAGCATGAGGTTGAGCGCGTGGCGCAGATTCTTGCGCGTCGGCGCAAGAATAACCCGCTGCTTGTCGGTGAAGCTGGCGTTGGGAAGACGGCCATTGCGGAAGGTCTGGCCAAACGCATCGTCGATAACCAGGTTCCGGAGTTGCTCTCCAACAGCGTCGTGTATTCGCTGGACCTAGGCGCCTTGCTCGCCGGGACCAAATACCGTGGCGATTTTGAGAAACGCTTCAAAGCGTTGCTTAACGAGCTTCGCAAGCGCCCGCATGCGGTGCTGTTCATTGACGAGATTCATACCATTATCGGTGCCGGCGCCGCTTCCGGTGGCGTCATGGATGCGTCCAACCTGCTCAAGCCGTTGCTTTCGTCCGGAGAAATCCGGTGTATCGGCTCGACTACCTTCCAAGAGTTTCGCGGAATCTTCGAGAAGGATCGGGCACTCGCCAGGCGCTTCCAGAAAGTCGATGTGTCGGAGCCGTCTGTTGAAGACACAATTGGGATCCTGCGCGGCTTGAAGGGGCGCTTCGAGCAGCATCACAGCATCGAGTACAGCGACGAGTCGCTTCGCGCCGCGGCAGAACTTGCGTCGCGCTACATCAACGATCGGCACATGCCGGACAAGGCCATCGACGTCATCGATGAGGCGGGCGCCTATCAGCGACTGCAACCGGAAGACAAGCGCGTGGCGCGGATAGATGTCCAGCAGGTTGAAGACATTGTGGCGAAGATTGCGCGCATTCCGCCCAAGCATGTGAGCACTTCGGACAAAGAACTTCTGCGAAACCTCGAGCGAGACCTGAAGCTGACCGTGTTCGGACAGGATGACGCGATCGACTCGCTTGCAACAGCTATCAAGCTCTCACGTGCCGGCCTCAAGGCGCCGGACAAGCCGGTAGGCTCGTTCCTCTTCGCTGGGCCCACCGGTGTCGGCAAGACGGAAGCGGCGCGTCAGCTTGCTCGCGCCCTCGGTATTGAGTTGGTGCGTTTCGACATGTCGGAATATATGGAGCGCCATACCGTGTCACGGCTAAT
>Ga0209974_10000167_pt1 | contig 20067 bp, 15 predicted proteins | sample InoplaM3SPM_FD_187592 | JGI IMG/M metagenome (GOLD analysis project Ga0209974, IMG submission 187592) | Arabidopsis thaliana rhizosphere microbial communities from the Joint Genome Institute, USA, that affect carbon cycling - Inoculated... | ecosystem: Host-associated > Plants > Roots >...
TATGTTTTGGGAATCGAAGTCATATGTAAGCTCGCCGCCAATTGTCCCAACGTGCAGGACCGTGGATTTCACAGCACTCCGGTCTGGGGCAGTCTCGGCTCCGCCGTGGCTTGCGCCAGTTTGTTGAAATTGGATGCGGCGAAATTAAAAGCTGCGCTCGGCATCGCGGCGTCAGCTGCCGGCGGGATTCATCGCCAGCAGGGATCGATGGTAAAACCCTTTCACGCCGGCAACGCGGCGCGCAACGGTGCCGAAGCGGCGATCCTCGCCGCCGCAGGGTTCACGGCCGACGCTGCGATACTTGAAGCGCCGCGCGGTTTTTGCGACACCTTCTTCGGCCCAGGCACATGCGACTACGAAAAAATGATCGAAAACATCGGCAAGCCGTACTTTTTGGAGTCGCCCGGGCTCGGCCTCAAATGGCACCCGTGCAGCGCCCCACAGTTTCTCGCCGCCGATGCGGCGCTGCATCTAAAGCACGAGCACAACATTCAGTACGACAATGTTGCCGAGATAGAAGTCAGCATTCCGCCGCTGCGGTACCAACGCCATTATGCCCCGGAGGTGAAAACCGGTCTGCGCGGGAAATTCGCGATCAATTACGTGATCGCTATGTGTATTTTGGATGGCAAGCTCGGGTTGACGACGTTTACGGACGAAAGAGTAAATCAAGATCGAGTCCAGGAAGCGTTAAGCAAAGTTCAAGTCATCTGCGATGAGACTATCCCCGAGCCCGGCCCTTACTGTCCGGTGACTGTTCAATTGAAAAACGGCACGCGATTGAGCTACACGGCGAAAATTGCAAAAGGGGATCCGCGCAATCCCATGACTGAAAGCGAAGTCACGGAGAAATTTCGCGGTAACGCCAAGTTGGTGATCTCCGAGAAGCAGGCCCGAGAAGTGATTGACCAAGTGCACAAACTGGAATCGATCGATAACGTTAAAAAACTTGTTGAGCGAGTGGCTCTCTCTTAGAACAAATGCGAGGTCCTCACGTTCTTCGGGATGACAGCCAAACAACCTGCAGTTGAATACCCATCGTTCCAACACTCCGTTACTGCACCACTCCAATTCTTCATTGGACATCCATTTCTCACTGCGATAAGCAGAGCTGAATTCGTTCGGAGGCTTAGCGTGTCGAGCAATCAACCCTTAGCGCCGCTCTTTGAAGCCGATCGTCTCGCGATCATCGGCGCCAGCGACCGCAATCATTACGCGGTGAATATTTTCAAGAACCTGCAAAACATGGGTTTCGATCAGTCGCAGATTGTTCCGATCAATCCGGGCCGTGCGGAAGTTTTTGGTCTGAAAGCCTATCCCAGCATCGCTGACGTGCCCGGCGAAGTCGCTCTCGCGGTCATCGCCGTCAACAATAAGGCGGTCGTTTCCGTCGTCGAGGAGACCGGTAGAAAAGGCGTTAAAGCCGGTGTCATCTTCGCAGACGGCTTCGCCGAAGGCGGCGAAGCGGGAAAAAAACTGCAACAAGATTTAACGGCGGCAGCGAAAGCGGCGAATCTGAAACTACTCGGCCCCAACTGCATGGGATTTGTTTCGGTGCGCGCAAAACTCGGCATTTGGGGCGGCGAGCTTCCGAAGTCGCTGCGCCCCGGCAACATCGGCTGCATTTTTCAAAGCAGCGGCATGATGAATCTGTTGATGATGGCGGGTGCCAAACGAGGCCTCGGCTTTCACGTTTGCGCCAGCGGCGGCAACGAGATCGTGCTCAATTCCGCCGACTATCTTGCCTATCAAGCCGAATGTCCGGAGATCGATGTCATTGCGACTTATTTTGAAGCAGCTCCGAAGGAGCCGGAACGCTTTGCAGTTGCGCTGGATCGCGCAATCGAAAACGGAAAGAGCGTGCTGGTCCTGCGCGCCGGCAAGACCGAGCGCGCCAGGCGCAACGTGATCGCTCACACTGGGCAGCTTGCCGGTTCGGCGGCGGCTTGGGATTCGTTCTTCGAGCAGCATGGCGCGATTATTGTCAATGATCTCGACGACCTCATCGATACGGTCGCGCTGTTTGCCGGGGCAAAAATAAGGCCTGACAAGCACGAGCGCGGCGTCGGCCTGATTACGATCTCCGGCGGCGACTGCACTTTGCTTTCCGATATCGCCGATCAGGAAGGCATCGCGGTGCCGGATCTCAGCCCTGCAACACAACAAGTGCTGGTCGAAAGTTTGGACAAGCCGACTTTGCTCGGCAACCCACTCGACGTGGAAGACCTTCAGCGCATCAATCCGGAAGGCTTCGACCGTTGCCTTGAAAAATTTTTTCAGGAGCCGGCAATCGATATGCTCGGTGTGCGCTTGAATTTACCGGAGACGATCACACCGTCAGCCGAAAAGCTTTACACGCAGATTTCCGATCTCAGCAAGAGTAATGACAAGCGGGCGTTCATTCTCACGCGCGCGAGCGAGCCGCCGGCGGTAGTCTGGTACGACAAACTCAATAGTCTTGGCCTCGCGTTTACCGGTGACTATCGCAAATCGCTGCGCGCAATGAGCCGCCTGCGTAAAAACGAGCGGGACCGAGCGATTGGCCGCTTTGCGCCCGTCTCGCGAATCGGCGCGAGGCCGGGGCGAGCGCGGTTGGAGCGAGGGGTTTTGTCCTACAATGCGACGGAAAAACTGCTGCAAGCCTACGGGATTCCGCTCGCGCCGTCGATCATGGCGCAATCCGCGAGCGAAAGTATTAACGCCGCCGAGAAACTTGGCTACCCTTGCGTGCTCAAGGTCGCGTCAGTGGACATTCCGCACAAAACCGAATTAGGTGCGCTGCGTCTCGGTCTGGAGAGTTCCGAAGCTGTACAGAAAGCGTACCGCGAGATGCTGGCCGATGTCCGAGCCAAAAAGCCCGCTGCGGATATCGAAGGCGTGCTCGTACAAAAGCAGCTCAAGGGAGTCGAGTGCCTGCTCGGTATATCGCGCGACGAACAAATCGGCCCCACGTTAGTCATGGGCCTCGGTGGTGTGTTCGTGGAAATTCTGGCCGACGTCGTAATCCGCATCCCGCCAATCAGCGCTGCCGAAGCGCGCCACGCCCTCGAAGGGTTAAAAGGCGCCAAAGTTTTTTCCGGTGTACGGGGCGCGCCTCCCGCCGACATGGACGCCTTCGCTGATTTAGCTGCCCGGCTTTCATGGTTAGCTTGTGACTATAGAGACGAGATCGCCGAGTTAGATTTGAACCCGGTTGTCGTCCTGCCGCAGGGAGCGGGTGCATTCGCGGTGGACGCGCTAATAGTGGCGCGTTAAGCCCCGATTGTTGCCTCAGAGTGACTCGATCGAAACGAAAACCTATCGTGAGCCGAGTCGAAGGATCCAAAATCTAAAATAACCTGGCCTGCTCCGGCACCGTCACGAACGCGGGCTGCCGCAGTTTCCATGTCAATGGTAACGCCAGGACGCACAGCCCGCCCATCACCCAAAAGCCTTGTGCGGCGACCCGCGCGTAGAGCGTGCCGGAAACGAGGGTGACCAGTGCAACGGCAGCACCGATACCGACCGTGCCGTAGATCGCCTGAGCCGTGCCTTCAAGACCATCCGGCACGATCCGCGCAATGAGACGCATACAGGCGAGATGAAGCAGGGCAAAGGTGATGCCGTGAAGCGGTTGGATCAGCGCAAGCGCCAACACGTCGGCAGTTTGGGCCGCTACCGTCCAGCGCAGCATGCCGGCCAATGCCGCGACGGCGAGCGCGCCGGCGGGCGTCAGCCGCGTGACCAGCGCGGGACCGATCACGAAGAACACGAGCACCTCTGCGGCGACCGACTCTGACCAGAGCAAGCTTGAGGTTACCGGGCTAATGCCTGCCGCGCTCCAACGGATCACCGCAAATGCATCGTGCATGGCGTGACTGCCGAGGATGAGCGCTGCCACAAGCACGAGATTTCGAAACAGCGGAAGACGGAGCAAGGTCAGAACACCACCCGCCGGCACTCGCACGCGATCCGCTGCGCGATCGTGAATCAGCTCCGGCACCCGCATCGCGGCCAAAGCCGCCACGCCGAGCAGCGATGCCTGAAGATAAACGATCCGGTCAAGACCGAATGCGCTCACCAGCTGCCCGGAGAGTAAAGTGCCGGCGATGAAGGCGGCTGAGCCGGTGCCGCGGACCCAACCATACTCGAAACCGCGGCGGCCGCTTCTCGGCGGCGGCGAGGCGGATCCCAGCGCCAAGGCGTCCGCCAAGATCGTAATTGGCGCCAACGATGCGGCATGCAGCAGACTCATCGCCAGCAAAATCCAAAATCCGTACGCCGCGAGATAGCCCAGGGTCATTGCGGCCGCTAGCGTCGTGCAGACGACGAGCACAATGCGCAGCGCCCGGATCAAGTCGCCGATGCGGCCTGCCAACGGCGAGGTAAGCAATCGCACGGCGGTGCCGGAGGCAAGCACGAGCCCAAGCTGCTCGGGCGCCAACCCGCGCGCGCTGACAAAAGCAGGCAGGAAAGGGGAAGCGACCCCAAACGCCGCATACATCGCGGCATAAAGCAGGATGAATCTAGTCAGCGGCGTGGTTTGTAGTGAATCGAGCATGCTCACCCAAAGCTTTAGCAGATTTTTCGGGTCGCCAGCACTGCCCGGCTAATTAAGTTCGAAGCTTAGGCTCCGTAGTTCGCTACTGCAAAATCCTTTTTATCCCTCATTCCTCTTTTGCGAAAGGAGGATAGAAATTCGCTCACGCCGTGGCCTTTTTCCGTATGAATTTTCTTCGCGCACGGCGCAGGAATTAGCTCCTTGAAGTAGCGTGAAGAAGAATCGACGTCTCTTGCAATGGCGCGTAGCGCGGTTGCCATAAAATTTCCAAAATTGAGCCCAATCGCGCACGCCGCTATAGCGCGGCGCCCTCGATCCATTGGAAAAAGACTTACTAATGAGAGGGTGACTTGCTTACCTTCGCATATTGCCGAGACGATCTCGACAGCCGGGTTTCTTCAGCGTACAAGGTTTATGATGCCAATCGCACGAGCTATTTTGGTATTGACTTTCCTCTCGATATTTTTTGTCGCGAATCTGCTGGCAATTTCGCCGGCCTTTTCCTGGTTCGACAAAGGCCATCGGATCGTCGCTCTGATCGCTCAGACAAATCTCACCGCCGAGGCGCGTAAGGAAATTGCAGACATCCTTTCCGGGAGCATGACCTTGGCGGACGCGGCGCTGTGGCCGGATCATGAGGGCAGAAGCATACGAGATTTCGATCCGCTCCACTATGTCAATATTGCTGAGGACGCCGGCAGCTACGATCAAGCACGCGACTGCCCCGAGCGAAACTGCATGGTCGAAGGTCTCAACTGGTTTTGCGCGGTCATTGCGGATAAGCATGCGCCTATTATAGTACGGCGGCTGGCGCTGCGGTTTGCCGCTCACCTGGTGGGCGACATACATCAACCGCTCCATGCCGGTCGCGCCGCGGATCGAGGCGGCGTCGACGTTGTCATCTCGCACAGCAACCAGTCAACCAATCTGCACTTTTTTTGGGACAAAGACCTGGTCGACATGGAAACAGGCAACGACGAGGGAATCGCCGAGCGGCTCGTCGCAGCGCTTGCGTCACAAGATCGTCTCAAGTGGGAGTCCGGCGATCCGGCGGTGTGGACGAATGAATCGCTGGTACTGGTCCGGTCGCATGGTTACAACACCGGAGGATCAGTCGAGCTTAGTGAAGGTTACGTCGAAAAAGCTCGCGCGATTGTCCGAACCAGACTTGCTCAAGCCGGAATCAGGCTCGCCTGGTTGCTGAATAACGCGTTGAAACAACCATAAACCTGACCGGATGCCAGACTTTCCCTTGCCCCTCAGCCAAATTCGCGGTCAATTCAAAATCGAGAATTCAGTACAATCCGATTTCATGCCGAGCGCATGCAGGTGAACTTGACCCACAGGCAGTCAATGATCACAATGTAATGGCGATGGCCCAAACAACAATCCTCATGTCCGAAGAAAGGGAAATCGCCGGCAAGCCAGACCCGTCCCTGGTCACCGTCACACACCTGGTGTATGCGCTGCATGCTCTGAGCCTTCTCATCGGACTATTGACCGCTGCGACGATCATCGGTGCTTTCGTTTTTGGGGTGCCTTCGATCATTGCAGTCATCGTTAACTACCTGAAGAGAGGCGAGGCGCAAGGGACGTTTCTCGAATCTCATTTTCGCTGGCAAATCCGGACGTTCTGGTTCGCGCTCCTCTGGTTTGTGATCGGTGCAATGCTGTTCGCTACTTTCATAGGTATTCCGTTTGCGCTGGGTGTTTGGCTCGCCATCGGACTTTGGGTCATTTATCGGATCGCTCGAGGCTGGCTCGCGCTGCGAGATGGCAAGGCGATGTATGCTTGATCGCGGACCCGGCGCCAGTGCGAAGAGCGCAGTTCGCACTACAATTCTTTCCCCTGCGCTCAACGCTAGCGGACAAATTCAAGCCAATCCGTAAAATTCGAACTGGCAGCGTCTCGTCTTTCGGGCAAGGCGCGGTTCCACGCAATTCACAAGCAAGTTTATCGAACGTCTAAGCACGTGGCGCTTGACTAATGCGTAAGGCTGTTTCAAAAACGCCTTAGGAGGGAAAGCTCGCATGACGGAAAAATCCGCGCAGACACGGCTCTGCCCATACTGCGCCAACAGTATCGCGGAAGATGCCGCCGATTGTTCTTATTGCAACGCCGATTTGTCATCGCAGTTTATACCCCGGTGGCTCAAGCGCGACGAACCATCAGCGGAACCACGGGTTGATTCAGACAATCTACGGAAACCCGCAATCCCGGAAAAATTCATCTGGATCGGCGCTATGCTGATCGTGGCTTTAGTTGCGTTTTTTGCCGGCGGCTACATGCAACGGAGCGCGCTATCGCTATCATCGCAGACAAACCTGAAGCAGCTCCAAGCAAAAGATCAAATGATTCAAAGTCAGGAAGAGCAACTCGCTAAAACGCGCCAACAACTGAACGATGATTCCAATCAGCTCGCCGAAATGAAAAGTAAACTCGAGGAAAGCCGGAACGAACTGTCGCTGACACAGCAACGGCTGGCTGCCGCGACTCGGCAAATAGATCATCCGAATGCGAGCCGATCGCCGGTTGCTGCGAGAACCGCGTCACGCGCGCGGGACACGACTGCGGCAATTCCCCCGGCCGCGGCGGCAAGCCGAACGGTCGCGACGAAAGTTTATGAGACCACCCGTACGACGCCGCTACATGAAAATCCGTCGGCGAGCTCGCGCGTTATCGCGCAAATCGATGGAGGAACCAGGCTCAATGTCGTAAGTTCCACCGGCGGTTGGCTGGAAGTGCGGTCGAAGCGCGGCAATCCTCCGGGATATGTGCGATCCGAAGACGCGCGGTTGATCGGCGGGGCGAGCTGAGAAATGCCCGGGGAGCTTGGCCTGAAGTCGATCGATTCGGCAAGCCCGCACGCCCGCATCCGTTTTTCGGATAACAGGAAAAGAGCAAGCATCCGGGTCGACTCCGACGGGAGTAGCGTAAACCGTCAGGGATTTCTCAAGTTCATTCTGTCTGCATGACGTCTGACGAGCCTGCCTGCTTAACTGTAATTTTTCCCTCGACTTAGAAAATTGGCTTTTATAAGGTGGGCCGTGGCTGGTTCGGTGCCAGCGCGGTAAACGTTTTTCAGGAGGAACTGAACGATGAAAGAAATTATTTTGTCAATGCTCTCGCCGCTGCTGATCGGACTGTTGTTGCTTCCCGAGAGATCGGCGTGGGCTCTCGATAGAGTCAATGTCACCCTGCCATCCAAGTCGTTCCAGTTCATCATCTTTCCGCTGGCCAGGGAGCGCGGTTATATGAAGGAGGAAGGGATCGATCTCAATATCGTCGTCATGGCATCCACCCCAGGGCTACAAGCCGTGCTCGCCGGAGAAATGGATTTCACCGGTTCGGGTAGCAGCGCCCTGGTCGCCGTCACTCGAGGGAATGCTCCGCTCAAGACCGTGCTGGCCGTCAACGATCAAGTGCTGCAATGGCTGATGGTGCGGCCCCAGTACAGCTCTTTCAAAGAATTAGCGAACAAAAAGGTTGCCGTGACCGGTGTGGCGGCGGTGGCGACGTTCATGTTGAAAAAAGTTGCGCCAAAATACGGTCTCGACGCCGAGAAGGACTTGACGTTTCTCGCACTGCCGCCCGGCCAGCGCCTGGCAGCGCTTCAAACCGGGACCGTCGATGCCGGCCTACTCAGTTCTGAGGAACGCTTTGCCGCCCTCGATCAAGGCATGAAAGAATTATTGTATCTGGGCAAAGAAGTGAAAAATTCATGGGGTACGGTGGCTACCAACGACCAGTTCATCAAAGAGAAACCCAAGGTGATGCACGGATTCATGCGCGCGGTGCTGAAAGCCTTGCGGCTGGTCAAGCAGAACCGTGAGGTCGCCATCGATACGATGATGAAATTTTCCGAGTTGAACAGAGATTTGGCAGCTCGCACTTATGACGGCATGATTGGAACCTTTACTAACAATGGCGTGGTCGACGAAGAAACCCAGAAAAACGATCTCGAAATCGTTCGCGAGGTTCTCAAAGTCTCAACCAAAGTGCCTATCGAGCGCGCCTACGATTTCAGTTTTGCGAAGAGAGCGGACAGCGAGCTGACCCAAGCCGGCTGGAAGCCATAGCGTTAGCGCGAACGGATAACTATGAAACGCAGCACGGACAGAATTCTCACGACCCACGTCGGCAGCCTGACGCGGCCGGTGGAAATTATCGACGCTATGCGCGCAAGGGTAAGCCAGGAGCCCTACGACCGCCAAAGCTTTGCCGAGACGTTGCGGAAAGGCGTAGCGGAAGTCGTGCGCAGGCAGGCCGAAATCGGCATCGACGTCGTCAGCGACGGTGAGTTCGGCAAGTCCGGCTTCGCGATTTATATCAATGAACGGCTTGGCGGATTCGAGCACTGCCCGGGCGACCCGGAGGAATCCGGCGTATCGCGGGGCAAGGACCGCAGAGACTTCGCCGATTTTTACCGAGAGTATGACCGTCTTACACGATCGCATCGCCCCGTGCGAGTAAAATGGGTGTGCACGGGACCGATCACCTACGATTCGACCCTAGTCCAGATCGATATCGCCAATTTCAAGGCGGCGCTCGCGGATGTAACCGTGGAAGAAGCTTTCATGCCGGTGGCCGCGCCAATTACCGTGGAGACGGACCGCCGCAACGAGTACTACCCGAGTCAGGAGGCATACCTTTACGCAATCGCGGAGGCGCTCAAGCAGGAATACAAAGCGATTGTCGATGCCGGCTTGCTCGTTCAACTCGACGATCCATGGATCACCGCGCGCTGGGACCAATTGCTGCCCAATATCGATCTGAAGGAGTTTCAGAAATTTTGTGAAACGCGGATCGAAGCGACGAATTATGCGCTGGCGGACATTCCGCGAGATCGCATCCGCTATCATGTATGCTGGGGCAGCTGGCATGGCCCGCATAGCACGGACATCCCCATCAAGCACATCCAATCGCTGCTCCTGAAGGTCAAGGCCGGTGCTTATCTGTTCGAAGCGGCGAACGTGCGGCATGAGCATGAATGGAAGGTGTGGCAGGATGTCAAACCACCGGAGGGATCGGTGCTCATTCCCGGTGTCGTCACCCATGCGACCAACTTGATCGAACACGCCGAGCTAGTAGCGCAGCGCATTGTGCGATTAGCCGGACTCGTCGGTCGGGAAAATGTGCTTGCCGGCACGGACTGCGGCTTTTCCCAAGGTCCCTTCAGTGCCAAGGTGCATCCATCGATCCAGTGGGCGAAGCTCAGGGCGCTTGTAGAAGGTGCAGAACTGGCGAGCAAGGAGCTCTGGCCGTAAGGCCGGCCGCGGCCAGCATGGTAAAAGATTGTATCTCGCGCAAAAGATCGCAAAGGACGCCAAGATAGAATATGACAAGAACGGGGTCCGGGGCGCGGTCTTTGCGAGCTTAGCGTACTTGGCGCGATAAATTTTCTCGAACTGGTTCGGTGCGCATATCCGGATTGGAATCTAAGCTCGCCATGCCCGCCCTAACAGGTTACGGAAAAATCCGGATGAAGCACTTGGCGAAGTGAGAGGAGAATTCGTTGAAGCAAAAGTATTTCGATTGCCATTTTCATACAATCGACAAAAATTTTCCCGTCGTTCCCAATCAAGGCTTCATGCCCGATGCGTTTACTAGCGAGGATTATCTGGGCCGCTTGAAAGCGGTCGATCTCTGTGGTGGCGCGGTGGTGTCGGGCTCGTTCCAGGCATTCGATCAGAGTTATCTATTCCATGCTCTGAAAGTGCTTGGCCCATCCTTTGTCGGAGTTACTCAGGTGCCGCAGACCGTTTCTGATCAGGAATTACAGGAACTCGACAGCGCCGGGGTTCGCGCCGTCCGTTTCAATGTCAAACGCGGTGGGTCGGAAGAAATCCATCACCTGGAAAGCATGGCGCGGCGCGTTCATCGACTCGTTGGCTGGCACACGGAGCTGTATGTCGATTCCAACGAGCTGGCCGATCTGTTCGAGACTCTTGTTTCATTGCCGGCGGTCAGCATTGATCATCTCGGTCTGTCCAAAGCGGGTTTTCCAACCTTGCTCAAACTGGCGGAAAGAGGTGTGCGGGTGAAGGCCACCGGCTTCGGGCGAGTGGACTTTGATGTCGGCCCGGCGCTCACTGAGCTCTATGCAGCCAACCCACGCGCACTCATGTTCGGCACCGACCTGCCGTCCACCCGCGCGCCGCGGCCTTATCAGGATGACGATTACACACTGGTGCTGAAAGCATTAGGAGAAGAAAAGGCAGTGAACGTTTTCTACAGGAACGCGATTGAGTTTTATCGGCCGAGGGCTACATAGCGCGATCCCGAAACGGATCATTAGTCAAATTCAGATTTGTCACCTCTAGGCGATACGCAAACTGACTCACAGGCGAAACCAGATTGCGCGGATGCGCGTGCCGTCGATCACCCTTGGGCTTTTTCGGACGATCCGAGGGACCTCGGCATACTCGAAGTCGAACACTTCGCGGAGCAGGAAGGCCGCTCTTTCTTCCGGCGCCAGCCGTTCCAAGACGGTGAGAAACGCTATCGAGACATCGCTCGCAAGCTCCGCAGTTCGATCCGGTGAGAGCGCAGCCGAGCCGAGAGGCTCCGGCAGCCAGTGCCCGGTGTATGCTACACGCTCCGCTTTGGCCGAGCGCAGACGATCGATGCACAATCGCCAAACTATTGTAGTCAGCCACGCTTCAGCCGAGCGCAGCTCGGACGGATTCGACCCGATCCAGCGGATACAGGCCTCCTGCAGGATATCATCCGCATCGGCGTGCGAACCAAGCAACCGATAGGCGATCCCGAAAAGACGTGGCCGGTGGAACTCGAATGTGTCTGCCCGCTCGTCCATTGTCTCCGTAACAGCGTAGGCCGTGTAGGTCATACCATCAAGACGGACGGCTAGGATGGTTTGTGACAGGCGAGCGAAACATTTTTACTGGTTTATTCAGTCGGCTTGAGCCACGCTGAGCAGAATGCGGCACCGCCCACCTTTGAGATACTTCAGAGTGAACTTCTGTCTGCAACAGCGGTGAGCGCACAGCTGCGCCGGAAAAGATCAGGATGGTTGCGTTGACATTGCAGCCATTCATCCAATATTTGTTCGGCATTGAATCGATAACGATCGTGGTTCGGGCATCGAGGCCTCTAAACAGGCTTCTGACCGGCCGGGAGGAACGAAGGCATGGCGGAGCAAGCGCTCGTTGTCCAAGGCGGAAAACTGATCGACGGCACCGGCCGGCCGCCGGTCGACGATGCGGTTATCACTATCCGATCAGGCAGGTTTCAGGCGGTAGGCAAACGCGGCGAAGTCTCAGTTCCGGCCGGTGCGGAGATCATTGATGTCCATGGCAAGACGGTTTTGCCGGGCTTCATCGATGGTCATGGCCACCTGGAGGATTTTCACGGCGAGCTTTATCTCCATCTGGGCATTACAACCTGCGCGAGCATCGAGCTCTATCAGGACGGCCCGTGGACCCTGGCGCAAAAGCAGGGAACCGATCTGGGCAAGATTCGCGGGCCGCGCATCTGGATGTCAGGCCGGGCGATCGGCGCTGTGGGCACCGGGCATGAAGCGTTCGGCTCGAGAACCTTTCGCGACAACATCATTGTGACAACACCGGAGGAGGTGCGCCAAGCGGTGCGGCGAAAAAAGGAGCTCGGATGCGACATTCTGAAGGTCAACGAGTTTCTTGCCATGGATCTCGTGAAGGTGGCGTGCGACGAAGCGCATCGACTGAACATGCCGGTCGCCGCGCACAGTTGGGACGTGGAAGGTTCGGTCGCGGCGGGTGTTGACGCGATCGAGCACATCTGGTCGGTCGGTTACAGCTCGATTCCGTATGCGCCGGCCCGGCGCAAGCTTGCCGAGGATCGGTTGGGAGGAGTGATCGATCAGGAGCTGGCCGGCGCTTATTACCAAAACGAAAACTTCGATAGGGTCATCGGCGCTATGGTGGAGCATCAGGTCGCATGGACACCGACAATCGCCAAATGGCTGCGGCCATTTTCGCTACGCGCGGCGCGTTTCAGAGAAAGAGAAAACCAGATTCTGAACAACGCCAATGCCGATCTGCCGGCTGCCGTGCGTGCCGTCACCGACAATGCTTATGAGAAACTGCTCAAGCGCTATACACCCGCGCAGCTCGCGCAAGCGAAAATCGGCTATGAAAAAGCCAACGAGTTCATCCGCCGGTTCGTCGAGGCCGGCGGGATTCTGAAGGAAGGGTCGGACCCGCCGCGCGGTATGGCCGCCCTGCTGATGCATCAGGCACTGGCAATGGATGTGGAAGCCGGCGTGCCGCCGTTGACGGCGATTCAGGCCGCAACCCTCAATGTTGCGAGGACTTTCAAGAAGGACAAAGACTATGGCAGTGTCGAGCCCGGCAAGGTCGCGGACCTTTCCATTGTGGAAGGGGATCCGCTGCAAGACATCTGGATGACGCAAAACGTCAAGGTGGTCGTCATGGACGGCAAGATCATCGATAACGCCTTCACGAAATACAAGAACCCGATCCCGTCATTCTATTCGTATCAGAGCCTGCCGCTCGACCTCGAAATATCACCGCTGTTTCTCATCGAGGGTTCGGGGCCGACAGTAATGAAAGTGCGCGGGGCGGGAGGCATGTGGCCATTTCATCGCGTCATGCTGAACGGCGAGCCGCTGCCGACCAGTTTCATGTCGCGAGACGAGCTCAAGGCGACCATTCCGCCCGAGGCGATCGCGAAGGCGGGGACGTACATCGTGACACTCAAGTGCGAGGGTGAAGCGTTCCCCGAGTCGCATCGCGCCCATCTCGTCGTGGGTTTCAAGCCGTAGCGCCGGATGATACATGAACTGCGGAGTACCGGTGCAGGCTTTAGGTCCGATGAGTAAGCCGGCTGATTCCTGCGTTCAAAATGTTCAAGTGGTTCAAGCCGTTCAAGCCCCGCCTTGGCCCTCCCCCGCGGCCGCGGGGGAGGATTCAGGGGGGTGCAGCGATCGTATGATGGGTAATGATTCGAAGCACGAAAGTTCTAAGCGACAAATCCATTCCGAGAGGGCTTGCTCATAGGAAATCATGTCGTGAATACTGCGGGACAGGCGAACCGCCGAGCGGATAAAAGTTTAAATTGGAGGAAGTAACATGGCGCAGCACATTAACGGACCACTTTACTATGAACGCATGGGCCGCACGGGGCCGGTGATCGCTTTTGTCCATCCCAACCCGATGGACCAGTCGTGCTGGATTTTTCAGATGGCGCATTTTTCGACCTGGTACCGCTGCATTGCCATCGACATACCGGGATACGGGCGCTCGCCCAAAGCCGACTCCGGGCTTACGATGACCGACATGGCCGAAGCGTGTTGGGAAGCGATCGACGACGCGGTGCCCGGCGAAAAAGCGATTCTGGTCGGATGTTCGGTCGGCTCGTCGATCGCCCCCCACATGTACCACCTTCGTCCGGACAAAACCGCGGCGCTTGTGTTGTCGGGCACCGGTTACAATCCGACCAAGGAATTCACCAAAGGCAGGATTGCCAACTACACGGCCAATGGCATCGACTATCGCTGGGCCTACACGTTCGAAGATTTAAGCGCCGGGTTTCGCACGACTCCGCTGGCGCACTTCTTTGCGAACCTCTTCACCGAGCGCAACGAACACGCCGACGTGCAGACGATCATCCACCAGTTCAAAGCACTCGCGGAGCCCTATCCCGAAGGCCTTTTTGAGCATATCGACTGCCCGGCAATTATTCTTAGCGGCAGCGAGGACAACAGCCACCAACGCGCGTTCGCGCTCCAAGCACGCATACCGAATTGTGAGTTGAAAACTCTGCCAGGCGCCGGCCACGCCTGCCAGATCGAGCAACCATGGCTGTTCGATCGGTTTATGATCGAATTTCTTGCCAAGCACAGCCTGTTCCCGGGAGCATCAAGCCCGGTGAGGACGGTCATTTAGGAGCGGCCTGCTCGAAGCGTCGCGCTTCGCAAGATTTGCTAAAGAGCGGGCTCAGTGTGATCAAGATCTCTCACTTCATTCGAGATGACGATTACTTTGCTACGTGTCATTTCGAGCAGAGCGAGAAATCTTTCTCGATCTTCCATTCCATTGGCGGATGCTAAATGAACCACTACCTGCTTAAGAGATGTAGAAAAGCGATCGCGACGTGCTCGCGAGGTCCTCAAAGTCACAATGGAAGTGCTCATCGAGCGCGTTTGTGACTTTCAGCTTTGAAAGAAAGCGGAGAACGAGCTGACGAAAGCGGCGCTGAAAATCTCACAATCCGGATCACGGACCACCACCGCGACAATTACGCTGTCCGACACCCTACCCAAACGTATACGGAAGTTGATCGCCGCTATGCGTTTAATTCTCTCGCACCGAAAGAGTTTATTCGCGCATACAAGGTGACCGTTGATTTTTCTCGTTGAAACGGTTCAACGGAGCGCAGCGATTGAACGGGTTGAACGGTTTGAACGACTACTCAAGCCGTTTCTCATGGAAGGAAGCTGAGGTCGACAATTTGTGCGACTGTCAAGCCTTTGGCTTTGGGGTCCTCTCGGGCAAAGTTCGCCAGGACCGCTTCAAGCCCTTTGATCGTCGGGCGGCCATCGTCCGGGAGCGAACGGCTATAGACGTCATACGCCTTCTCCGCGATCCTTCGGTCGTTCAGTTTGCTGAGCAGCATCATTTTACGGACCGCCTCCTCCTTGCGAGTTTTGAAAAAACGGATGCCTTCGAGATAGGCGGTCATGAACCGCCTCACGAGCGGCGCCTGCGCCTGGAGATATTCCTCCCGCGCTACGATGTTCACATGAGGGAATTCGACACCCTTGGCGACGAAGTCGAGGAGTGGGTTCAGGCCGAGCTTCTGCGCCGCCAGCGCTTCTTCCGGGCTCAGAACCGTCGCATCGATGGTTCCGGCTTTGAGCGCCACCAAGCGCGATTGCGACCCGCCGACCTGAAGGACCGTCACGTCTGCCGGGCTCAAGCCCAGTTGCCCGAGCGCGAGCCGCACAACGAAGTCGGTGTTGCTGCCAAAACGGCTGATGCCGATCTTTTTACCGCGCAACTGCTCTGCGCTGGTGATGCCGCCGCCACTTATCAAGACGTATGGCAGGATGTTCGTGACGCCGCCGATGATTTTGAGCCGCGCGCCCCTCAGATATGCGTTGAGGAACGGTGGGCCGCCGGTCTGGAGGAGGTCAAGGCTTTTACCAATCAGCGCCTGTGTGGAAAGCGAACCGCCCGCGATGAAAACCAGTTCGAGGATGAACCCGTGTTTGCGGAAGATGCCCGCGTCCTGAGCCACATAAAGAGGGGCGGCTCCGTAAAAGCCGTTGAAGCCCACATGCAGAGTCGTGTATTGCGCCGCCGCGGGTTGCGCGCTAATGCACCAGAGAGCGAGGACCAGGATCGCGTAGATGGTGACCCGTTTCATAATATCGACCTCCGTCATTTGCGCCTAAACTGCCCCGTATGCGGGTGTTGGTCAAGCCAATAAATTTGAATGTGCTCTTTTCCTTTTTCCAAGGCTGTGGCCGACGAACCTGGTCACGACAACAGCTTCCTCTTAATAGAAAAAACTCTAGCTCCGAAAACTGACTGTACTCTTCTGAACAGGTATAGTTATATTTATGGATAACGAGAAGAATAATAGCGGGGACGTCAGGAGTCCGCGTGCCCATAACAACTCTGCCGCCGCAGGATTTGCTTTCGACAACACGTATGCGCGTGAGCTCGAGGGCTTCTACGTGCCGTGGAAGGCGGCGCAAGTGGCGCGGCCCAGGCTGGTCAAGCTCAACCGTGAGTTGGCTGAAGAGTTGGCGCTGGATGCCGGCGCTCTTGATTCCGCAGAAGGCGCGAGGATCTTTGCCGGGAATCAGATACCCGAGGGAGCGGCGCCGCTGGCCCAAGCGTATGCCGGCCACCAGTTCGGCGGTTTCGTGCCCCAACTTGGCGACGGGCGGGCCCTGCTCCTGGGAGAGGTGGTTGACCGAAACGGCCATCGGCGTGACATTCAGCTCAAAGGCTCGGGGCGCACTCCCTTTTCGCGCGCCGGCGACGGCCGGGCAGCACTCGGTCCCGTTCTACGTGAATACCTGATCGGCGAAGCTATGCACGCGCTCGGTATTCCGACGACCCGGGCGCTTGCCGCGGTCCTCACGGGCGAGCCCGTCTTTCGCGAGGGCACGCTGCCAGGCGCGGTGTTGACGCGCGTTGCTGCCAGCCACATCCGTGTCGGTACCTTCCAGTTTTTCGCCGCCCGGGGTGAGCAGGCTAAAGTGCGCCGGCTCGCCGATTACGTGATCGATCGCCACTACCGGGAGCTGAAGAGCCGCGCGAATCCATACCTGGGATTACTTGAGCGCGTGTGCGAGAGACAGGCGGCGCTCGTTGCCGGCTGGATGCAAGTGGGCTTTATCCATGGCGTTATGAACACCGACAATATGGCGATTTCCGGCGAGACGATCGACTATGGTCCATGCGCGTTCATGGATCATTACGATCCGGCAACAGTCTTCAGCTCCATTGACACTCATGGGCGCTACGCCTACGCCAATCAGCCAAGGATCGCGCAATGGAACCTTGCGCGATTCGCAGAGACACTTCTGCCGTTGATCGATCCCGACAGAAACCAAGCCAGCGCTTGCGCCACTGAATTGGTCAATGCGTTTCCAAAGCAATACGAACGCCATTGGCTCAAAGGCATGCGCGCGAAGCTCGGATTAGCCAGTGAGGAAGAGGCCGATCTAAACCTCGCCACAGAATTTCTCGCCGCGATGGACGGCGATAAGGTTGACCACACCTTGGCGTTCCGTTACCTCGCTGACGCCGCTTTAGGTAAGGAGGAACCGCTTCGCGCACTGTTTGGCAATCCGTCGGCCTTCGATATCTGGAGTAAACATTGGCGCGCGCGGCTTGCGAACGAGGCGGTGGCGCCTTCGGTGCGTGCGCAGGCGATGCGGCGGGCAAATCCCGCGTTCATTGCGCGCAACCATCGAGTCGAGGAGACCTTGAGCGCTGCAGTGGAACGCGAAGATTACGCACCCTTTGAAACGCTGCTGAAGATCCTGTCCCGTCCGTTTGACGATCAGCCTGAGTTCGCCGCCTTTGCCGAACCTGCTCCAGAAGCATTTGGCTGCTACCAAACTTTCTGCGGTACCTGAGCGAAGCAGTCAGGTCAAGAGATTGGATTTGCACCGCAGAGGCGCTGAGGAAGCGATCTTCGGCTAAAGCTGCTATGTGCGGGTCAAGGCATCACGCGAAGATACAAAGCCGCGAAGAAATGAGCCTTGTCATTTCTAGATGCATAAAAGAAAGTTCCGGATCCAAACAATCGGCACTCATCGACAAAAATTTATCCTCTTTCAGCGAGCCGGCTTAATTCAAACCAATTCTTCCGTATACTGGATCTATATAGGTTTCGAATGCCAGGTGTGGAAACCAGACTCAGGGAGTTATGTTTATGGCCGAGCAGGAAAAGGCTATCGTCCAGACGTTCACCAGTTACGTCGAGGCGTTTCAAACTCTCAACCCGCAAGCTCCGCTTCCGTACTGCCACGTGCCGTGCGTTTTTATCGCCCCTCAGGGAGTCCTCGTTATGGCAAGCATTGACGAGATTGAAAAATTCTTTACCCGAGTAATGGAGGGGCTGAAAGCCCGCGGCTATGCGCGCAGCGAGTTGACAACTCTCGAAGTGAAACAAATGAGCGGCGATGTAGCGCTGGTGAGTGTTAGCAGAGCGCGCTACAAAATAGACGGCCAGGAACTACAGCGGGTCGGCGAAACCTATACACTTCGCAACACCGGCCAGGGTTGGAAGATCGTGGTGGCAATGATTCACGATCCTGACACTGCGTTACATCTGGCGTGAGCACTCGGCGGCCGAGCACGCACTTCTATTAAGGTCTCGCCGATGCCTTCAATGCAATCTGGTCTTTTTTTTCTTTGGGATAGGCCACGGCATTATAAGTTGATTGTCTGTCAAAGTGCGCCATATTTGCTAGATCTGCAAGCTCGTAGAAGCCGGTGTAGAAATCCCACTCGCTAAACACAAGAAAGTCGTAATCCTTTGGAAACGTGTCGCGAAGTTCAGCAGTGCTCGAAAACAGCCCTGGCCGTTTTGGGTCGATCGTTAGCTCGAAAACAACCACAGGCCTGTCGCGCCGTAAGGTATCGGCGAGACCGAGCAGCGCTGATTTCTCAAATCCCTCGATGTCCATTTTGATCAGATCAACATGGGTCACCCCTGTCTCCTTCAGCGCCACGTCTCCAGACACGATTGCGAGTTCCATGGCCGGTCGCACCTTGTTGCTCGCCGCCGGCGAAAAAGAAAGCTCCCGATCATCAAATGGTAACCGCGCCGCTTCGCGGCCGAGGCCGACGGGATGTACCGTCACGTTAGTAATCTTGTTGATCTCGAGCATATGGCGGAATCGCGCCAGCACGGGCGGAAAAGGTTCGAAGGCATGGACGGCTTTGGCATAACGCGACATGAACATCGAGTGTTGACCGGAGTTCGCGCCCACGTCGAGGAAAACACCCTGGTCGGGATTTAGCTTCGCCATGGTGTCGCGGAGAAAAAACAAGACCTGAGTCTCATAGGAGCCTTGAGTGAGAACCATTTCGTCGACCACATCGCCGTAACCCACACGCCCTTCGTAGGTCATTCCGAAAAGATCGGTACGAAACGAGAACTTGTTGAAGAAAAAGCACGCGTACCAGGGACTCGCGGCGGTCACGCAGCGGTAGGTCGCATATAGTTTTCGTGGCTGGAAAAAATAGAAATAGGCGCCGCAAAGAAGTGCGCTGACCAACGCTGCTGCGCTAAGGCTCAGAATTTTTAGAGATCTCGACTTTACACCGCATTGTAGGGTCGTCTTAGTCGCCACAGAATTCAGCTCTGCCGAGTGTTAAAGTAATTCAACGACGGTTAATTCGATGTATTGCTCTTTTACCGTGTCGATTATGCGGCGCGAACAAAAACCGTATATTACCCTCATGTCTTGTATCGGCTACAAATATCACACAATTCAATTTGCTGTGTAAAGCTTTTTTAGTCCCTCGTGTCGAAAGTGCTCGTTTGGCTGGATTACATTGCCGCAAATCCGCGGAGCGTTACCCAAGAACCGCAGGCTCCCTCAGAATCTCGGACAAATTCTTTTAGATCCTGTTACCTGCTAAATTCCCATGGTAGACGCCAGTTTGGTGGTCGTGTCATGCTGTCGTGTGGATCATGCACACGCGATGGGCAATGGCCTATATTTTTAGAGGGCGGTTTAGTATAGATAGGAGGCACATCGATTCGGCATGGCGCAAAAATTTTACGTGGTATGGTCAGGACGGCAGACCGGTGTATTCACGGATTGGGCGGCCACCCAACGCGCCGTCGAGGGATATGCCGGTGCGCGCTACAAATCTTTCTCATCCCGGGCAGAAGCAGAGCAAGCCTTCCATGCTGGCGTCCCTGCAAACACTCCGCCTGAGAGATCTAGCGGGCAAAGACCGCGCGCATCGGCGAAGGAACGACGTGCCGCCCATATCGCTCACCGGTTCCATATCACTATCTATTG
>Ga0209974_10000169_pt1 | contig 20021 bp, 13 predicted proteins | sample InoplaM3SPM_FD_187592 | JGI IMG/M metagenome (GOLD analysis project Ga0209974, IMG submission 187592) | Arabidopsis thaliana rhizosphere microbial communities from the Joint Genome Institute, USA, that affect carbon cycling - Inoculated... | ecosystem: Host-associated > Plants > Roots >...
GCGCGACGTCTTTTGCGCGTTGTTGCCGAGCACGCGGATGTTGTCGTAGAGCGCGCCGAGTTCGAGCCGTTCCGGCGCCACTTGGTAGACGTTCAGGATCGACGGTCGCAAAACCGTCGTCCACAGGAACACCGGCGCCGTCGTCACACGCGTCGCATCGGTGCCGATTTCGGTCGACTTCACGTTCTCGAGCTCCCACTGCCCGTTGCCAGCGAAGCGGCCCGATTGCGCGATGCGCACGACCTTGAGCCGCAGGTCGTCGCCGAACTCGTACATGCGCACGCCCGACAGCGTCATGTCGGCGAGCACCGTGCGGATGTTCACGAACGTCAGGTCCTGCTTGAACCAGAATCCCGATTCGAACTGCTGCGCTACGACGCGCGACGAATCCGACGACGTGCGCACCGTCTGCGCGATGCGCTCGGCGGGCGGCGCGACGTATTCGCCGGCGAGAAAGGTCGCGGCGGCGAGCGGAAGGCCGACCCGCAGCACCGACCAGGTGACGCGCGCGAGCGACATCCCCGATGCGCGCATCACCGTGTATTCGGAATTGGCGACGAGCTGGGCGATCGCGAACAGCGTGCCGATCAGCGCGGCCACCGGAAAGAGTTCGTACAGCCGCGACGGCAGGTGCAGCGTGACGTAGAGCAACGCGCGGCTGATCGTATAGTCGCCGCGGCCCACGTCGCCGAGCTCGTGGATCAGGTCGAAGAACGCGAACAGCGCGAGCAGCGCGCCGAAGATCAGAAGCGTCGCGAGCAGGACATCGCGCCCGATGTAGCGCTGCAGCGTCTTCATGGCTTCAGGCCGGGGCGGGCGCGGTGGTCGAACGCGTCAACACGCCGCTCACCGACAGCTGTTGCCGGAACAAGAGCACCACCACCAGCAGGGCAATCGCGTGCGGCAGGATCAGCCCGGCCCAAAGCTCGAGCCGACCCTGCGCAATCATGCTCTGGACGATGTTGAGACAGTTGCTGTAGAGCATGTAGAGGAACGCCGCCGCGACCAGGTTGAACGAGCGTCCCATGCGTGGATTGACGTAGGCGAGGGGGACGGCGAGCAGCGTCAGCATCAGCGCCGAGATCGGCACCGAAATCCGCCAGAACAGCTCGGCACGTTCGACGCGACCGTCGGTCGCGACCAGCGCGGCGGTCGGGATCGCCTTCGACGACGTCGGCAGCGCGCGGATCTCGTTGGGCTCGATGCGTCGTCCGAGCCGCTCGAATTCGACGACGCGGTAATCCGGTGTCCCCGGCGTTCCCTGGTAGCGGCGGCCGTGCTCGAGCACCAGGAACCGGTCGCCATTCGGCATCTCCTCGAGCTTCCCACGCGCGGCCACCGTCGTCGCATCCTGCTTGTCCTCGACCGAATGCAGGAAGACGTTGTTCACCGTGCTCGTCACCGGGTTGATGCTTTCGACGAATACGACGAGATTGGCGCGCGAGAACTCGCGGAAGAGTCCCGGCGTCACGTACGCGATGTCGTCGCGCGACTCGAGCTGGCGTTCGAACTCGATCTTGCGCAGTTCAGCCCATGGCGAGAGGAACAGCGACAGTGCGACGATCGCAACCAGAAATGGGGCGGCGAACAGGAGGATCGGACGCAGGCACGCGATCAGCGACTGACCTGACGTGAACCATACAATCATCTCGCTATCGCGATACCACCGCGAAAGCGTCAGCAGCACCGTGAGAAACAGGGCAACGGACAGCAGGATATTGAAGTAAAACAGCGCATTGAATCCGAGCAGCGCCAGGATGCCGTCGGGAGCCACGGCGCCGCCGGCGGCGCGCGCGAGCAGCCGCAATACCAGATTGGTGAAGAGGATGGCGAGGAGAACGAGGAACAGCGCCACCGCCGTCGCCGTCAGTTCGCGGACGAGACTACGCCGGAAAATCATGACGGCGGGAAAATTTTGACTTTTTTACGGCGTTTTGCCGATAATGCGCAGGAGCAACGCCTTTGCGGCACAAAAACGTCAGGGACCAAAACCGAGGAGCCCGATGGAATTTACCATAAAAAGCGGCAGCCCCGAGAAGCAGCGCAGCGCATGCGTCGTCGTCGGTGTTTTCGACAATCGCAAGCTCTCGCTGTCCGCCGAGCTGATCGATCGCGCGTCCAATGGCTACATCAGCGAGATCATCCGGCGCGGCGACATGGAGGGGAAGCTGGGAATGACGCTGCTGCTGCACAGCGTCCGCGGGACGCTCGCCGACCGAGTGCTGCTCGTCGGTCTCGGCAAGGAGCGCGACTTTCGCGACAAGGAGTTCCGCCAGGCGATCCGAAGCGCCGTCAAGCTGCTGAACGAGACCGGTTCGTACGAGGCGGTCCTCTACCTGACCGAGGAGAAGGTCAAGCGGCGCGAGGTCGCGTGGCGCGTGGAGCACGCGGTGCTGGTCGCGATGGACGCCGTCTATCGGTTCGAGCAGATGAAAAGCGAACCGACCGAGGTGCGGCGTCCGCTGCGCAAGCTGACGCTCTCGGTTCCACAGCGATCCGACCTTTCCGCGGGTGAGGCCGCCGCGGCGCGCGGGCTTGCGATCGCACACGGCACCGATTTCGCGAAGGATCTGGGCAATCTGCCGGCGAACGTGTGCACGCCGCGTTACCTCGCCGAGCGCGCGCAGGAGCTCGGCAAGGAGTTTCCGGACGTCAAGGTCAAGATCCTCGAGCGCGCCGAGATCGAGGCGCTCGGCATGGGCACGTTCCTTTCGGTGACGCAGGGCAGCGACGAGCCGCCGCGGTTCATCGTGCTCGAATACGAACAGTCGGGGAAGAAACAGAAGCCGCTCGTGCTGGTCGGCAAGGGGATCACGTTCGACACCGGGGGCATTTCGATCAAGCCGGCAGGCGACATGGACCAGATGAAGTTCGACATGTGCGGCGCCGCGGCGGTGCTCGGCTCGCTCCGCACCATTGCCGAACTCAAGTCGAAGCTGAACGTCGTCGGTCTGATACCCGCGTGCGAGAACATGCCGTCGGGACGTGCCACCAAGCCCGGCGACATCGTGAAATCGATGTCCGGGCAGACGGTCGAGGTGCTGAACACCGACGCCGAGGGCCGGTTGATCCTGGCCGACGCGCTGACATACGCGGAGCGTTACGAGCCGCAGGCGGTCGTCGACGTGGCTACGCTCACCGGTGCCATGGTCGTCGCGCTCGGGCATGTCGCGAGCGGCGTTTTCAGCAACAGCGATCCTCTCGCGCGCGCATTGCTTGCCGCAGGGGACGACGCGTACGACCGCGGGTGGCAAATGCCGCTCTGGGACGACTATCAGGAAGGCCTGTCCAGCAATTTCGCCGATTTTGCGAACGTTTCGGGGCGCGCCGGCGGCAGCATCACCGCCGCGTGCTTCCTTTCGCGCTTCACGCGCAAGTACGACTGGGCGCATATCGACATCGCCGGCATCGCGTGGAAGGAAGGCAAGGAGAAGGGCGCCACCGGCCGTCCGGTGCCGATGCTCGCGACGTGGCTCCTCGCCAACGAAGGCGCGGCGTAACGCGAGGCCGCTCGCGGCGACGGGGCTCTTGCGATGACGCAGATCGATTTCTTCACGCATGTTTCGCAGCCGCTCAAGCTGGCGGCGAAGATCATCGCCAAAGCCTATCGCGCGCATGGCAGCGTGCGCGTCTTGACGCCGGACGCGGAAACGACGAACGCGCTCGATCGCCTGTTGTGGATCGATCCGCCGCTGGCGTTCCTGCCGCATTGCCGGATGGACAGCGCGATCGCGGGCGAAACGCCGATCTGGATCGACGAACGGCTCGAGCACACCGGGCCAGCTGCCGTCTTGTTGAATCTGCACGCGGAACCGCCGCCGTTCTTCAGCCGCTTCGAGCGCCTGGCCGAGGTGGTGGCCGCGGACGAGGCACACGTCATCGCCGGGCGTGCGCGCTTTCGCTTCTATCGCGAGCGTGGCTATGAGCTGCGACAGCACGATTGGTCGCAGCGCGATTGATGGCGCAGGGCGATCGCGCCGTTAGCCGATGCCTACCGCACGCGAACTGCTCGAACAGGCCGACGCACTGATGCGACGCAATCGCCGTCGCGATCGCGACAAGCCCGGCGGGCCGCCGACGTTGACCGACGCGCGCGGCACCGATCGCGAGGAGACGCTGGCGCCGACGGTCTTCCTTCCGGATGCGGTGCGCGAGGTCGCCGATGCTTCGGCGTCCGATGCAACGGCCGATCCGATCTCGCTCGACACATTGTCGGACGTTCCGGTCTTGACCGATGTCGTCGACGTGTGGCCTGCCGGCGAAACGCCCGACGCGTTCGTCGACGGGCACGCGCAGTTCGAATCCGACCGCGCGCCCGTCAAGGCGGGAACCCTCGACGAGGCGCTCGAGGCCGATGCGCTTGCATCGCGCGTCCCGGATTCCGAGGACGCCTTCCCCATGCGGGCGGCGCCTGCCGACGTCGTTTCAGACGATGCAGCGCTCACCACACGTGACGAGTCCACGGCACGCGACGAGTTCACGACACGCGACGAGTTCACGACGCGCGACGAGTTCACGACCCGCGACGAGTTCACGGACCGATCGAACGCCGCGGGCGATGCGGCGAGGCCCATGGCGCTTTCCCCGCTCGACGAGGAATTCATCCTCGACATTCCGCCTCCATCCGAACTGCACACGGCCGCGCTCCAGCGCGATGCAACGCGTCATGACGCAAGCACCTCCGCGCCTGCGGCATTCGTCGCGCCCGGCAGTCCGGACTGGAATGCGATGGCCGAGGAAATCCGGATGCAGGTGCTGCAGCGCCTCGACCTTTTCACTGACACGGGAATGCGCGATCAGCTTGGGGCGCGGTTGCAGCCGATCGTCGATCGCGCATCCGCGGAGCTCGTCGAGACGATCAATCATCAGCTCGGCGAGCTCGTGCGCGGCTACGTCGCCGAGGCCATCGAGCGCGAGATCGAAAGCTGGCGCAAGCGCAGCGGTTGATGTCGCGAGCGGCAGAGCGGTTCGGCGTTCTGACCCGAGGCGAGCCGGTCGAACCGTTGTTTTCCTGCTGCGCGCGGAGCGTCGAACACACCCCCGCCGTCGGCCGCCGTTGCGTTCGCCGCGCCGGTGCGTGCTAGACTGAATTCGTGAATCCGAAGCGCCGCATTGCATCGTGCCCGTCGTCCGGCCGCTCCGCGGCGCGGTCGTGCGTCTATGTTTACTTTTCGGCACATGCCGAGGCCCGTGCGCGAGCGTAAGACCCGTCAGCATCGAACGATTCGCACGGGCGGCCCAGCAAAGGCCGCCCGTTTGCTTTCAAACGATCGCGAAAGGAAGCGCCCATGATCATCGTCATGCAGCCGGACGCCGGCGACAGCGACATCGCCGCGGTCGAAGCCAAGATCCGCACGCATGGACTCGACGTTCATGTATCGCGGGGTACCGAACGCACGCTGATCGGCGCGATCGGCGACGAGCGCAAGCTGGATCCCGAGATGTTCGACCCGATGCCGGGTGTCGAGCGCTCGCTGCATATCCTGAAACCGTACAAGCTGGTCGCGCGCGAATGGCACAAGGCGAGCACCGTCGTCGACGTGCGAGGCGCCCGCATCGGAGGCAGCGACGTGCAGGTGATCGCCGGGCCGTGCTCGGTCGAAACCCAGGCGCAGATGCACGCGGCAGCGGCAGGCGTTGCCGAGGGCGGCGCGCGATTGATGCGCGGCGGCGCTTTCAAGCCACGCACGAGCCCCTATGCATTTCAGGGCAAGGGGGTCGAGGGACTTGCGATGCTGAAGGAAGCTGCGGATCGCTTCGACCTGCCGATCGTCACTGAGCTGATGGACGTGCGGATGCTCGACACGTTTCTCGACAACGACGTCGACGTCATCCAGATCGGAACGCGCAACATGCAGAATTTCGATCTTTTGAAGGAAGTCGGGAAGGTGAACGTTCCCGTCATCCTGAAGCGCGGGATGAGCGCGACGATCAGCGAATGGCTGATGGCCGCAGAGTACATTGCGGCGGGCGGCAACCACCGCGTCATGCTGTGCGAACGCGGTATCCGCACGTTCGAGACCGCTTATCGCAACGTGCTCGACGTGACGGCGGTTGCGGTGCTGAAGAAGGAAACGCACCTGCCGGTGATCGTCGATCCCTCGCACGCCGGCGGCAAGGCGTGGATGGTGCCGGCGCTGTCGTGCGCGGCAATCGCGGCAGGCGCGGACGCGTTGCTGATCGAAGTGCATCCGTGTCCGACCGAAGCGTGGTGCGATGCGGACCAGGCGCTGTCGATTCCGGAATTCGGTGCGTTGATGCAGCGATTGCGCGCGCTGGCGCAGGCGATGGGACGAACGCTCGCCGAGCCGCGCAGCGAGCGCGCGGAAGCCGCGATCGCATAGCGAGGCCAGTTTTCGCAGCGTTGTCGTTAAGCCTGCGCGGGGGCACGGCGGAGCGCTTGCTAACTTAGGCCGCGCGCCGCGCAACCTGCGCGCCTTCTTCTCCCTACAGGACACTACGAGCCGCATGGAACTCGCCAAGAGCTTCGAGCCCCACGCCATCGAAGCGAAGTGGTACCCGCTGTGGGAGGCGCGCGGCTATTTCAAGCCGAGTTATGCACCCGGCGCGCCGGCGTATTGCATCCAGCTACCGCCGCCGAACGTCACCGGTACGCTGCACATGGGTCACGCGTTCCAGCAGACGCTGATGGACGTGCTGATCCGCTATCACCGGATGCGCGGCTTCAACACGCTCTGGCAGGTCGGCACCGACCATGCAGGCATCGCGACCCAGATCGTCGTCGAGCAGCAACTGAAAGCCGAAGGCAAATCGCGGCGCGATCTGGGTCGCGCTGCATTCATCGACCGTGTATGGGCGTGGAAGCAGGAGTCGGGTGGAGCGATCACGCACCAGATGCGACGCCTCGGCGCGGCGGCCGACTGGTCGCGCGAGCGCTTCACGATGGACGAAGGGTTGTCGGCTGCCGTGCGCGAAACGTTCGTGCGCCTGTACGAAGACGGGCTCATCTATCGTGGCAAGCGCCTCGTCAACTGGGATCCCAAGTTGATGACGGCGGTGTCGGATCTCGAAGTCGACAGCGAAGAAGAGCAGGGCAGGCTGTGGGAACTCCGTTATCCGCTCGCTGACGGTTCGGGTGCACTCGTCGTCGCGACGACACGACCCGAAACGATGCTTGGCGACACTGCGGTTGCCGTGCATCCGGACGACGATCGCTATCGCGCGATGATCGGCAAGCGCGTGCGGCTGCCGCTTGCCGACCGGGACATTCCCGTCATCGGCGACGACTACGTCGATCCCGCATTCGGCACGGGCGTCGTCAAGATCACCCCCGCGCACGACTTCAACGACTGGGCGGTCGGCCAGCGCCATCAACTGCCGGCTCTGGAAATCTTCAATCTCGACGCCACGGTGAACGACAATGCTCCCGCGAAATATCGCGGCCTCGATCGTTACGTCGCGCGCAAGGCGGTGCTCGCCGATCTGCAGGCTGCCGGGCTCGTCGTTTCGGAAAAGCCGCACACGATGATCGTGCCCCGGTGCGGGCGCACCGGTGAAGTGGTCGAGCCGATGCTGACCGACCAGTGGTACGTCGCGATGCGTACGCGCGCGCCCGCATCGCACCCGTTGTGGCCGGGCAAGACGATTCAGGAGCTTTGCCTCGACGTCGTGAGCGACGACGGCATCGTCGACCCGCAGACCGGCGAACGCGGGAGCGTGCGCTTCGTGCCGGGCGAATGGATTTCGACCTATCTGCACTGGATCAACAACATCCAGGACTGGTGCATCTCCCGGCAGCTCTGGTGGGGCCACCAGATCCCGGCGTGGTACGACGATGCCGGCAACGTTCATGTCGCGCGCAGCGAGGCGGATGCACGATCACAAGCGGTACGCAAGCTCGGGCGCGAGCCCACTGCGTTCCGTCGCGACGAGGACGTCCTCGACACGTGGTTTTCATCCGCGCTGTGGTGCCATTCCACGCTGGGCTGGCCGGCAGACACGCGGGAACTCCGGACGTTCCTGCCGTCGTCGGTCCTGGTCACGGGGTTCGACATCATCTTCTTCTGGGTCGCGCGGATGATCATGACGACGACGCTTTTCACCGGCAAGGTTCCGTTTCGCGACGTCTATATCAACGCGATCGTCCGCGATGCGGACGGCCAGAAGATGTCCAAGTCGAAAGGCAACGTGCTCGATCCGCTCGATTTGATCGACGGCGTCGACGCCGACACGCTGGTGGCGAAGAGCGTCGCGAACATGATGGATCCGCGCCAGGCGGAAAAGGTCGCTAAACGCACTCGCCACCACTATCCGAGTGGAATCCCGGCCTTCGGCGCGGACGCGCTGCGGTTCACCTTTGCATCGCTCGCGACGTTCAATCGCACACTGAATTTCGATCTCGATCGTTGCGAGGGCTACCGCAACTTCTGCAACAAGCTGTGGAACGCGACCCGCTTCGTGCTGATGAATGTCGACGGCAAGGATGTCGGGCTCGACGACGCTCTGCCGAAGTCGCATACGTTCGTCGATCGCTGGCTGCTCGGACGCCTGCAGCAGGCGAAGCAGGGCGTGGCCCACAACCTCGACGCGTATCGCTTCGACCTTGCCGCAAAGGCGCTGTACGAGTTCGTCTGGGACGAGTACTGCGATTGGTACGTGGAACTCGCGAAGGTGCAGCTCGCGCGCGCCGAGCGCGCGGGCGACGAAGCGGCCGCGCGTGGCACGCGTTGGATGCTCGTCCGCGAGCTCGAAGCCACGTTGCGGCTCGCGCACCCGTTGATGCCGTTCATCACCGAGGAGTTGTGGCAGATCGTCGCGCCGCTGGCCGGCAAACACGGCGACACGATTTCGCTGCAGCCGTTTCCACGGGCAGACCCGGCGCGTATCGACGAGGAGTCGAACCGGCAGATGGCGCTGCTGAAGGCGATGGTGAACGCGTGCCGCACGCTGCGCAGCGAAATGGGGCTCTCCCCCGCACAGAAGGTGCCCCTGGTTGCCGCCGGCGATCGTGCAACGCTCGAAGCTTTTTCGCCCTACCTGGCCGCACTGGTCAGGCTGAGCGACGTACGGATCGTCGAGCAATTGCCGGCCGGCGAAGCGCCGGTGCAGATCGTCGACGAATTTCGGCTGATGTTGCATATCGAGGTCGATGTCGGCGCCGAGCGTGAACGCATCGCCAAGGACATTGCCCGCCACGAGGGTGAAATCGCCAAGGCTAGGGCCAAGCTCGCGAATGACGGCTTCGTCACCCGCGCACCCGGCGCGGTCGTCGAGCAGGAACGCGCGCGGCTCGCCGGGTTCAGTGCAACGCTCGACAAGTTGCGCGAGCAATACGCTCGGCTCGGCGGGTGACTTCGGGGCCAGAGCAACAAGTCGACTTATTGCTCTGACCCCAAAGTCGACGCCGGTTTGACCCGTCATGACGAATCGTGGACACTTCTGCGCTGCGTCGTCCGGGGCGCTCGTGAGACCCCGGATCGCATGAGACGGAGGTGATCGGTGGCGGGCGTCGTGCGATGAGCAGTCCATTGCCCCTGCAGTTTCCGCTCGCGACGCTCGACGAGGATGCCTGGGACGATCTCCTCAATTTCATCGAGGAGCGGCGGGTCATCCCGATCATCGGCCCGGAACTTCTCCAGGTGGATGTCGAGGGCGGCCCGCGCCTGCTCTATGAATGGCTCGCCGAGAAGCTCGCCGCGAAGCTCGGCGTCGACACGTCGCATCTGCCGAAGCCGTATACGCTGAACGACGTCGTTTGCTGGTTCCTGTCATCGCGCGGCCGGCGCGAGGAGGCTTACACGCGGCTGCGCAGCGTGTTTCGTGACGCGAACTTCACGCCGCCGCTCGCGCTTCGGCAGCTCGCGCAGATCACGGATTTCGATCTGTTCGTCACGACCACCTTCGATCCGCTGCTCGAGCAGGCGGTGAACCTCGAGCGCTTCAGCGGCGCGCAATCGGCCGACGTCATCGCGTATGCACCGAATCGCGTCGCCGACCTGCCGGCGGAGCGCGAAAAGCTCACGCGCCCGGTCATCTACCACCTGCTCGGGCGCCTGTCGGCTTCGCCGACCTACGTGATCTCCGACGAGGACACGCTCGAATTCATCTGCGCTCTGCAAAGCGAGCACCTCACGCCGGAGAAGCTGTTTCACGAACTCGAGCACAACCACCTGTTGTTCATCGGCAGCAGCTTCACCAACTGGCTTGCGCGATTGTTCCTGCGGATGGCGAAGCGCCATCGGCTGTCCGATCCGCGCGACGTCGGCGAGGTGCTTGCCGACAGCCATTCGGGCAGCGACCTGCGGTTGATGAACTTCCTGCAACAGGTCAGTGTTCGCACGCGCGTGTACAGCGGAGCCGGAAAGTTCGTCGATGAATTGCATCGACGCTGGATGACGCGCCGCAAGCCGGGCGAAGTCATCGCGCTCGGCATTGCACAGCGGTTCCTGCCGCCCGAGCGCGACATGCCGGACAACGCCGTGTTCATCAGTTATGCGCGCGAAGATCTGGCCGCGGTGCAGCGGCTGAAGGCGGGGCTCGATGCCGCCGGGATTCGAACGTGGTTCGACCTCGACCGGCTCGAAGGCGGCGACGACTACGATCGCAAGATCCAGCGCAACATCGCGCGCTGTTCGTATTTCATACCGGTGGTTTCGCAGACGACCGAGCGGCGCCTCGAGGGCTTCTTCCGGCGCGAATGGAGCTACGCGATCGACCGGTCGCGCAACATTGCAGAAGGCGCACTATTCATTCTGCCCGTGTGCATCGACGACACCAATGCGACGAGCGCGCACGTTCCCGACAAATTCAAGGCGCTGCACATCACGCGCCTGCCCGGCGGCGACGTAACGCCCGAATTCGCGCGCCACCTGCAGGACTTCCTGTCGGCGCGACACTAAGGTCCCGCTAGCAGGCCTTCATCCGACGCTTCACGACGCTCCGCGCGTGCCGCCCCTCGACAGCCCTCCCTCGCACGCGTCCGTTGACGCGGAGCATCCGTGGCTCGGCCTCGCGTCGTTCACCGAGGAAACGCAGGCCTTCTTCTTCGGTCGCGACGACGAGGTCGCCGAGCTCGCACGGCGCGTACAGCGGAAGCTGCTGACGATCCTGTTCGGCCAGTCGGGGCTTGGCAAGACGTCGATCCTGCGGGCCGGCATCGTTCCCAGGTTGCGAACGATCGGCTATTGCCCGGTCTACGTGCGCATCGATTATTCGCGCGATTCGGCGCCGCCGTCCGAGCAGATCAAGCAGGCGATCTTCAAGTCGACCGAACAGTCGGGGCAGTGGACGCAGCCAGGCATCGCCGTCGCTGGCGAGTCGCTGTGGGAATTCCTGCACCATCGCGACGACGTGCTCTGCGACGCCTCGGGCCGGACGCTGACGCCGCTGTTGATCTTCGACCAGTTCGAAGAGATCTTTACGCTCGCGCAAAACGACGACTTCGGCCGCAAGCGCGCTGCGCAATTCATCGAAGATCTCGCGGATCTGGTCGAGAACCGTCCGCCGAAAGCACTCGAAGCGAAGATCGAGCTCGATGAAGCGGCGGCCGAGCGCTTCGATTTCACCCGCAGCGACTATCGCGTGCTGATCGCGCTGCGCGAGGATTACCTTGCGCATGCCGAGGCACTGAAGGTCGCAATGCCGTCGATCACGCAGAACCGGATGCGCCTTGCAAGGATGACGGGTCAGCAGGCGCTCGCGGCGGTCGTGAAGCCGGGCGGCAGGCTCGTTTCCGAAGAGGTTGCCGAGTCGATCGTCCGGTTCATTGCCGGCGGTTCGGAATTGCGCAACGCGGAAGTCGAGCCGTCGCTCTTAAGCCTGATCTGTCGCGAGCTCAACAACGCGCGCATCGCTCAGGGTCGGTCGGAGATTTCCGCGGATCTCCTCGCAGGCTCGCGCGACACGATCCTCACCGAGTTCTACGAACGCGCGCTCGCCGATCAGCCACCGGCCGTGCGGCATTACATCGAGGACGAGCTGCTGACGGAATCCGGCTTCCGCGAAAGCATCGCCGAGGAGAGCGTGCGCAAGGCGTTCGGTGCCATGGGCGCGCCTCCCAATGCGCTTGCCACGCTCGTGGACCGGCGGCTGCTGCGTGTCGAGGAGCGGCTCGACATGCGGCGCGTCGAGCTCACGCACGACGTTCTTTGCAGCGTCGTGCGCGCAAGCCGCGACGTGCGTCTCGAGCGTGACGCGCGCGACGAAGCCGAGCGCAAGCTCGCCGCGCAACGCGAGCGTGAGCGTGCGACGCGCAAGGCGCTGGTGCGCGCGCGCCAAATCGCTGCTGTCTGCGCTGTGCTCGCGGTCGGTGCCGTCGGAAGTGCCATTTTTGGCTACGTCAGTACGCAGCGCGCGCAGCGCGCCGAGGCGCTCGCGCAGCAAACGCGGACGCTCGCCGAAACGGCGCGCGGCGAGGCCGAGAAGCTGATCGTCTACCTGCTGGACGATTTCTATCTCGAGCTCGAGCCGTTCGGGCGCCTCGACATCGTAGGCCAGTTGTCGAAGCGCGCGCTGGCCTATTACGACGCATTGCCGTCCGAGTTGCGAAACAACGAAACCGATCGCAACCGCGCGCTGGCGCTCGTGCGTTACGGCGCCGTGCTGCGCACGCAGAGCAAGCTCGACGAAGCAGGGAAGGCGTTGCGGGAGGCGGTCGATGTACTCGGGAAGCTTCAACGTGGCGGCGATCGCTCCGAGCCGACGACGATCGGACTCGGGCTGGGGCTCGTGTCTCTCGCGCGCGTCGCAGACAGCCAGAATCGGGTGCCGGAGTCGCGGGAGGCAGTTCGGCAAGGCGTCGATGTGCTAAGGCCGCTGATGACTGCCTCATCTTCCCCGTCGGTGCCGTTGCGGCGCGCCTACGGCCTGGCGACGACGTACCTCGGCTTTTCCCAAATGCGCTATAGCGAGGAAGACGCGGCGGTCAAGACGCTGGAAGAGGCTCGCGACGCGTACCGTGGCATCGACGGTCTGCGGCTCGACGACCTCCCGGCGGCGGTGGCCTACGCGGAAGCTTCGGCGTGGCAGATGGCTGCGCTGCAGGCGCTCGGTCGCTTCGGAGAAGTTCGCAAGATCGGCGAGGGCGCACTCGACGTGACCGCGAAGGTGCTCGAGCGGCGACCCAGCGACATGTCGGCGCTGCGTGCCGAAGGACTCGTTCTCGACGTACTGGGCAGCGTCGAATTCACCGACCTCCACGCGCGGAAGTCGCTCGAGTTCAGCCGGCGCGATGCCCACGACTGGGAAACGATCGTCCGCCTCGAGCCGACCAATCAGATCGCGTGGAACAACCTCGCGAACGCGCGTCTGCAGGTCGCTGCCGCGTCGTACTCGCTCGGAGACGTGCGGTCAGCGCGAGACACGCTTCGCGCCACGCTCGACTTCGAACACCGCGTTTCGGAATCGGGAATGATCGGCAACGTCCTGGCGCTGGCCGCGGGCTACCTCGCGCGTTTCGAGGCGGACGCCGGCAACCGCGCTGCGGCCGCATCCGCGGTGACAGCGAACCAGCGTTTCATCTCGCTCGCCGTGCGCGACATTCCGGAGGGCTCGTTCGGCCGCGTGCTATTGCCGGAATTTCTGGGCTACGCAGGGTTTCCCGCGACCGGTCTCGGATACGCCGGCTATGCGCTCGCCGCCGCCGACGGCGATTTCGAAACCGTGTTAAAGCTCGCGCGTGCATCGGCCAAGCGGATCGAGGATGCCCGCGAACTCGCGCCGAGCTTTGCGCGAGACTCGCGCGACGCCGTACTGGAAGACGCCTACCGAACCGCGGCCGATGCATCGTATAACCTCAAGCGTTACGCGGCTGCCGAGGCCGACATTCGCCGCGCGCTCGAAATCCGCAAAACGCTGCCGACGCGCACGCTCGCTGACACGCGCGACGCCGGGACCCAGACGGCGTTGGCCGCGATGATCGCAGCGCGCCTGGGACATGCAGACGAGGCCGCGCGCCTCATTGGTCCTGTCGTCGAACTGCAGCGAGGACTGTACGCGCGCGCCGACAACGAGGACTTGACGCAACGCATCGAATACGCGCAGGCGCTGTATGCGTCGGCGCTGTCCGGTTCCCCGGAGAGGCGCGCCGAGCTGAAGCAGGCCGCGGCGCTGATCGACGCGTTGCCCGCGGCGCTGCGCGGACTGATCAGCGTGAGTCGCCTCCGCGCGTGGATCAGCGAAGCACAGGAATCCTGATCACGGGCATCGACGCGGTTCGCGCCCATCTCGAAGCCGGGGCGCCATGGGACGCCTGCGATGCGGCGCGCGAGGCGCTGGCGAAATCTCCGCACGATCCCGAGCTGCTTTACCTGGCTGCACTGGCCAACGCGCGTGCCGGCGCGGCGCATGCGGCGCGGGCGTTGCTCGATCGTGCGGAAGCCGTAACGTCGCCCGCGTCGGCACGCATTGTCGATGTTCTGAGCCTGCGCGGGCGCCTTGCGAAGGACGAATTCCAGCGTGCCAACGACGCGGAGCGCGCGAGTGCGCTGGCGCTGCGCGCACGCGATCACTACCTGCGCGCCTACGCCATGAGCGGCGATGCGTACCCGGCGATCAACGCAGCGACAATGGCGCTGGTCGGAGGTGATCGCAGCACCGCCCAGCGACTCGCGGGCGAAGTCGTCGCGCGACTCGCTGCACGGCCGCCGTCCGACGCGTGGGATTTCGCGACGCTCGGCGAGGCCGCACTCCTGCTTGGAAATATCGACGATGCATACGCACGTTACCGCGACGCATTCGAAGCGGCGGGTGGCAGGCCCGGCACGGTCGCGACGATGCGCCGCCAGGTTGCGCTCGTCGCGCGCGCGCTGCCGGGGGCGAACGACGTGCTGGCCGTACTGCCGGTCCCGGATGTCGTCGCGTTCGCGGGACACATGGTCGATGAAGCGGGCAGGGCGGCACCCCGCTTTCCCGCTTCGCTGATCCCGGGCGTGGCGGCTGCACTCGCCCAGCAGGTCGCCCGGTTGCACAGGCCGGTCATCTACACATCGGCAGCGTGCGGCGCTGATCTGCTGTTCATCGAAGCGGCGCGCGCGCGACAGGCCGAGATCAACATTGTCCTGCCGTTCGATCAGCAGGACTTCATCCATACCAGCGTCGCGGTTGCGGGTGACGCGTGGATCGGGCGCTTCGACGCCGCGCTGCGCAATGCGACACGCGTCATCATGGCGACCGAGGAAGGATACCTCGGCGACGACGTGCTGTTCGAGCACGCGGCGCTCCTGGTCGAAGGCTTTGCGATCCTGCGTGCGCAGCAGCTCGAATCGGTACCGACGCTCGTGTGTGTCCTCGACGCGGGTGACGTCGCACGCATCGGCGGCACGCGTGCGTCGGCGGAGCGGTGGACGCAAAAAGTCGGGACGCCGATCGTCATCGATCTGCGGCAAATCCGTGATGATGCAATGCCGCCCGCAACCGCCGGCACGCATGCATCAGCCCGCGCCGACACGGATGCATCCGCGCGCGCCGACACCGAATACGACACGGTCGCCCTTATCATGCAACCGCGAATCGTCGCCGAGCGGCCGCGACGCACGATCAAGACGATGCTGTTCGCCGATGTCGCCGGCTACAGCCGCCTGCACGATGCATTCGCGCCGATGTTCCAGCAGCGCTTTCTGGAGATCGGTGCGAAACTCATCGATGGCTCGGTACGCAAGCCGCTCGAGGCAAAGACCTGGGGCGATGCCGTTTACGCAGTGTTCGAGCTCCCGCGTGATGGCGCCGAATTCGCGTTGCGTTTCCTCGAGCGCATGCTTGCGGTCGACTGGACGGCTGCGGGATTGTCCGGGGCGTCACAGGTGCGCATCGCGCTGCACGCCGGCCCCGTGTTCCGCATTCACGATCCGATCACGCGCGCCGACGGCCATTTCGGATCCGCCGTCACGCGCGCCGCGCGAATCGAACCGGTGACGCCACCCGGCATGATCTACGCGAGCGAAGCGTTCGCCGCCGCGCTCGCGTCCACCGGTGAGCGTGAATTTCGCACCGAATACATCGGTACGCTCGCGCTTGCAAAGGGTTACGGCGACTCCCGCATCTATCGGCTCGATCGATGCCACTGACGCCGGGCCGCACGTTTCGTGCGTTGCGGCATCGCAACTACCGGCTGTTCTTCACCGGACAGGGCCTGTCGCTGATCGGCACCTGGCTGCAACAGGTCGCCATGGGGTGGCTCGTCTACCGGTTGACCGGCTCCGCGTGGCTCCTCGGCGTCGTTGCATTCTGCGCGAACATCGGGATTCTGCTGTTCGGCAATCTCGCCGGCGTCGTCGCGGATCGCATCGACCGCCGGCGCGGCCTGCTGACGACACAGTCGCTGATGCTGGTGCAGGCGCTTGTTCTCGCGGCGCTGGTGGCGTTCGGATGGATCGAGACCTGGCACTTGATCGTGCTCGCGTTATGGCTCGGCACCTGCACGGCGTTCGACCTGCCATTACGCCAGTCGATGTACGTGCATTTCGTTGCCGATCGCGGCGATCTTGCGAACGCCATCGCGCTGAACTCGATGCTCGTCAACACGGCGCGCGTGATCGGGCCCGCCGTCGCCGGCCTGCTGCTCGCGTTGACGAGCGAAGCGGTGTGCTTCGCCTTGAACGCGCTGTCGTTCGTCGCCGTCATCGTCGCGATCCGGAAGATGCACTGGCCAGCAGACGTTCGGCCCGGTGCGGCGACCGGCTGGTGGGCGAGCTGGCTGGAAGGCGTGCGCTATGTGCAGGGCCTGAAGCCGGTGCGAGCGCTGCTCGTGCTCGTCGCAGCGCTCTCATGGACGATCTCACCCTATACGTCGCTGATGCCCGTGTACGCGAAAGACATCTTCGGCGGCGGGCCGCATACGCTCGGCTACCTGCTCTCGGCAGCAGGATTCGGAGCGCTGGTTTCCACGGCGTATCTCGCGAGTCGCGCAACCGTACGCGGGCTTGGGCCGGTCATCCTGTACGCGTCGGCAGCGAGCGGCTTCGCGCTGACGGCCTTTGCGTACATGCGGTTCTATCCGCTCGCGCTCCTGTTGATGGTCGTCGTCGGCGGGGGCACGATCCTCGCCGCGGCGTCGGCGAATACGATCCTCCAGACGATCGTCGATGATCGCCTGCGCGGCCGCGTCGCCTCCTTCTACACGCTCGCCTTCCTCGGCTTCGCCCCGCTCGGCAACCTCGCGGCCGGCGCCCTCGCCGGCGCGTTGGGTGCCCAGTTCACTTTTGCGCTGAACGGAATCGTGGCGATGGTTGCCGCGGTATGGTTCGGCAAACGGTTGCCGATGGTGCGCGACGTGCTGCGGCCGATCTACGAACAGCTCGGCGTACCGCGCAGGCGCGGCTAACGCAAAGCGCGCGGTCCGTGCGCACGCAGCGTTTCCGACGGCAGCTCGCCGAACATGTGCTTGTAGTCGCCGATGAAATGACCGAGATGCCAGAAACCCCAGCGTGCCGCGATGTCCTGCACCGTCGCCGTTGCCGTCGGTGATCGCAGTTCCCTGCGTACGCCGTTCAACCGCAGCGCGCGCAGGAACCGAACCGGGTTGATCCCGAGCACTTCCTGAAAACTGTATTGCAGCGTGCGCCGGCTCAGCCGCAGCGCGAGGCACAACGCCGCGATCGTGATCGGCTCGTCGATGTGCGCCTGCATGTAGGCGCGCGCTCGGTCGACCACCTGCTCGCGTCCGTTCGACGCAGGAACCGTGGCCGGATCGTCCCCATCCGCCATCGCAACGATCGCACCGAGCACCGTTTCCTCGAGCACCCGCTGCGTCGGCTCGAAGCGCAGCGCCGTCGGGTTCGCGTCGAGCGAATCCAGCATCGCTGACAACGTGTCCCGAAACATGGCAAGTCGTTCGGGCGCCGGCACGACGAACGAACGCCGTTCGAGCAGCCGGTCGATGTCGCGATCCTCGACATGGCACGCGTGCTCGCGGAGCATCGCCTCGTCGACGGAAACGCCGAGCAGGTCGAAGCCGCGCGGTGCATAGAACTCGAGCTCCTCGCTGCCGCAAAGGGTCATGACGCGACCGGGCAGGAGCGGCTTGCCGCGAAACAGCGCCGCCCCGGACAGTGCGAGCGGCAGGCCGAACGAGCGCGATCCGTCCCACGAACCCCCTGCTTCGTGAACGGCCTGGCTCGTCGTTTCGCGAAACAGTTGCACGCTGCGAAAGCACACCTCGTGCAGCGTTCCAATGAACCGTCCCGGTGTGATCTGCTCGTAGACCTGGTCCCAGCGACGCAGGCTCGCCGCCTGTTCGCTGACATCGGTGTTCGTCACGCGCGTCATCGTGCACGGTGCGGCGCCTGGCGAGACCGCGCACGCAGCACGAGGCGCGGGCAGGCCGGGCGGCTTCGGCGCCGACGGTCGCAGCAATGTCGGTTGCACGGTCGAATCCACCGGATGCGTCACAGGACCTCCGCTCCCGGATCGCGACACCGCAACGGTGCAGCGCGCTGCGATGCGTTTCCTTGATCTGCAGCAAGAACCCGGTGCGCCCGTTGCCGATTTGGGATAACGGACGCGCTCGCGCACCGCCAGAATCGCCGGGATGATGCAGAACCTCGTCGGCAGGGAATACCCGCCTTTTTGCGTCGCCGTGGAGCGGCGCTGGATCCGAACCTTTGCCGATGCGATCGGCGACGACGACCCGTTGTATCGCGATCGGCAGGTCGCGGCGGCGGCCGGATACGCCGACGTCCCGGCGCCGCCGACGTTCGGCTTCTCCGTCGCGATGGAAGCCGCCCAGCCGCTGCTCGTACTCGCGGATCTCGGTGTCGACAAGACGCGCACGATGCATGGCGAGCAGTCGTTTGCATACGAGCGACCGATCGTCGCGGGCGACGCATTGACGGGGACGCAAAAGGTCGTTGACATGTATGACCGCAAGGGCGGCGCACTGACATTCGTCGTCACGCAGACGACGCTCGCCAACCAGCGGGAAGAACGCGTCTGCGACCTGCGCACGGTGATCGTGATTCGCAATGGCTGAGCCCGTGCTCGAGCGCGTTGCCGATGCGCCGAAGACGGCGCGCCGCGTCGGCTTTGCGGACGTCGAAGCGGGCGACAGCATTCCATCGCTGGTCGTTCCGCCCGTCTCACGGCTCCAGCTCGCGTTGTTCGCCGGCGCGGCCGCCGACCCGAATCCGATTCACGTCGATGACGAGGCCGCGCGCGCGGGCGGCCTGCCCGGCGTCATCGTGCATGGAATGCTGACGATGGCCTTGCTCGGCCGCGCGCTCACGCAGTGGGTGCCCCAGCGGCAACTGCGCACGTTCAGTGCGCGCTTCGTCGCGATGGCGTTTCCCGGCGACACGATCACTGCGTCGGGCCGGATCACCGCGAAATCCGTCTGCGACGGCGAGAATCGCGTCGACGTCGAGCTCTTCGCCGTGAACCAGCGCGGCGAGCGGTTGCTGCAGGGCGTGGCGACCGTGGCGCTGCCCTGACCGGTCGGAGTGCAACGGTGATGCGCTACGCGGCGGAAATTCCCTACGGTGCGTACTGGAGCACGCCGTTTGCGCGCTGGCAGGGAAGCTTCGCGCATCTGCACAGCATCGAATTCGCGGCCCACGTGACGAAGCGCGAACTCGCTCGCCGGAACATCGATCCCGCAATGTTCGATCACGGCGTGCTCGGCCTGACCGTCCCGCAGCCGCATGCGTTTTACGGTTTCCCCTGGCTTGCGGGGATGACCGGCGCGCCGCGCATCGGCGGGCAGACGGTGATGCAGGCCTGCGCGACGGGGGCCCGCGCGCTGCTCGCGGGTGTGCAGGAGGTCGAGGCCGGGCTCGCGACGATGTCCCTGGTCATCACGTGCGATCGCACATCGAACGGCCCGCACCTGTATTACCCGAATCCGCAGGGGCCCGGCGGGACCGGTGCCCACGAGGATTGGGTGCTGGAGAACTTCCGCTGCGATCCGCTCGGTTCGCACGCGATGGTGCGCACTGCGGAAAACGTGGCCGCGCGACATCGCGTCTCGATGGCCGAACAGCATGATGTCGTGCTGCGGCGCGAGGCGCAGTACGGCGCCGCGAAGGCCGACAACTCGGCATTCCTGCGCCGCTTCATCACGCTGCCGTTCG
>Ga0209974_10000170_pt1 | contig 20007 bp, 17 predicted proteins | sample InoplaM3SPM_FD_187592 | JGI IMG/M metagenome (GOLD analysis project Ga0209974, IMG submission 187592) | Arabidopsis thaliana rhizosphere microbial communities from the Joint Genome Institute, USA, that affect carbon cycling - Inoculated... | ecosystem: Host-associated > Plants > Roots >...
ACGGGCGAGGCCAGATCGAGCCTGGCCTCGCGGAGCGCTGGAACGTCAGCGACGACGGCCTTAGCTACATCTTCCGGATCGCGACCGGCGACTGGCCGGACGGACGGCCGATCAACGCTCGCGATGTCGCGCGGATTCTCAACCGGCAGGTGCGCGCCGCCAGCCGGAATGAACTCAAGGACACGCTCGGGGCGGTTGACGAGATCGTCGCCATGACCGACCGGGTCGTCGAGGTCAGGCTGCGCGCTCCCCGTCCGAACCTGCTCCAGCTCCTGGCCCAGCCCGAGTTCGGCATCTCCCGCGAGGGTCATGGAACGGGTCCCTTCCAGCTTGACGCCGTGCAGGATGCGCCCGGAGCCATCTCCCTGACCCGCAGGATCGTAGTCATCGACGACAAGGACCGGATCGAGCACGTCCACTTGCGCAGCGCCGGGGCGGCCCAGGCCATCCGGCAATTCCGCGACGGGAAAACATCGCTGGTCCTCGGCGGCACGTTCGTCGATCTGCCCCTGGTCCCGCGCGACCGTGCCGGCCGTGCGGCCCTGCGTTTCGATCCCGTTGCCGGCCTGTTTGGGCTCGTCCCGGCACGAAGCTCGGGCCCGCTGGCCGACGAAGAGCTGCGGGCGCTGCTCAATCGGACGATCAACCGCGAGGCCCTGATGACTGCCCTCAATGTACCGGGCCTCGTGCCGCGGACGACGCTGCTGCAGGACGGGCTTGAAGGCGCGGCGAAACCGGCGGTCCCCGGCTGGGCAACGGTCCCGCTCCCCGAGCGCCACGCCGAAGCGGTCCGGGCAGCGCGGCAGGCACTGGGCGGCGAAGAGTCGTTGACGATCGCGGTTGCCTTGCCGGAGGGGCCGGGATCGACCATCATCTTCAACCGGTTGGCGGCCGACTGGCGCCCGCTTGGAATCGAATTGGTACGAGCGGGCAAGGGCTTGCCGGCCGATCTCGAGCTGCTTGACCGGGTCGCCCCCTCGAGCTCGCCGGCCTGGTTCGTACGGAGGTTTCGCTGTGGCCTGGCGCCGCAATGCTCCGAAGCGGCGGACGAGCTGATGGACGCCGCCCGCACGTCAGTGATCGGTCCACAGCGCGCGGCGATGCTGGCCGAGGCCGGGCGGATCATCGATATCGAAAACCTGTTCCTGCCGATCGCCGCGCCCGTCCGCTGGTCGCTGGTCGGCGACGGCCTGCCCGGCTTCGCCGAGAACATCTTCGCCCGTCACCCGTTGAGCGGCCTGAGAGACAGGCCGGAACGGGAGCGGCAATGATGGACATTCGCAGCGATGACCGCCGGCCGTTCCCAAGCCTCGGCACCGATCCGCAATCGGTCCGGTCCCGCGTCGAGGCGATGGAGCGCCTGCTGGAACGGGCAATCCGCATCCCCGGCACCAGCAAGTCGATCGGCCTCGACGTCATACTCGACCTGGTGCCGGTTGCCGGAAGCACCGCCGCGGCAGTGCTTGGCGCTTACATGACCTGGGAAGCACGCAACCTTGGCATGTCGAAGTGGCAAGTGACGCGGATGGCCGGAAACATTGGCGTTGACTGGCTATTGGGCTTGATCCCGTGGGTCGGGGCAATCCCGGATTTCTTCTTCCGGTCGAATACCCGCAACCTGCGGATCATCAAGCGCCACCTGGACCGGCATCACGCGGGCACGGCGACGGTCGATGTCAGGCCGCCCGCCTGATCATCGGGGTTGCCGGCCGTCCTTGGGGTCGGGCTTGCGCAGGTAATAGATGCAGCCGCAATCGTCGCCCATCCAGATGGGATTGTTGCCGATCGCATCTACGAAGTGCGGCTCGACTTCCTTGTCTATGTAGACCTTTGCGCCAGCCAGCAGCCACCGCGAACTGCCCTGGCTCAAGCGAAGATAAACAGGAAAGAGGTCCACCTCCTCGGGCAGCAAAGGCGGTCGGCTCGGGTGATTGTACCGTTCGCTCGTGATGTTCGGAAAAGTGCCGGGCATCGTGCCGAAGATATACTCGCGCTTGGAATCCCGTTCGAAATCATCCGCCGACGTGTCGCAGCGGAACTCGCGGCCGCAAATGCCGAGATAGACGTTGCCGTCCGTCCCCGCCCCGGAATCCCGCCCGGTCGTGATCTCAACCCTGATCTGATCGATGTAATCCGCCATCCCCCACCTCCCTGTGCCGATCAGGCGACGGGGAACATAGCACCCTCGATAATGCCCTAGCGAGTCGTCCCGACCTCCTTGGTCAGGAACGCCCAGAGCAAGGCCGCGCGTACCGCGTCTTCGCTCTTGTCGGCTCCGACGGAGTGCCCGCCCTCCAGATATTCATGGTAATAGACCCTGTTGCCGTAATCCTGGAGCTTGGCGGCCGCCTTGCGGGCGTGGCCGGGATGGACACGATCGTCCTTGGTCGAGAGATAAAAGAAGGTCGCCGGATAGCGGACGCCCTGCTTCACATTCTGGTACGGCGAATACTTGCGCATGAACGCCCAGTCGGCGGGCTTGTCGGGATCGCCATATTCATCGATCCACGAAGCGCCGGCGAGCAGCTTGTGATAGCGCTGCATGTCGAACAAGGGCGAGCCGATGATCGCCGCCCGATAGAGGTCGGGATGCTGGGTGATCGCTGCCCCGGTCAGCACACCGCCATTCGACCGGCCGGAGATGGCGATGCCGTCCTTCCTGGCAACGCCGGTCCTGATGAGGTCGCGGGCGACCGCTTCCAGATCGTCGAAGCTGTTCTGGCGTTTCTCGCGCAGTGCGTCCCGCCACCACTCCGGGCCATACTCGCCGCCGCCTCGGATGTTCGCGAGGACGAACGCGCCGCCATCCTCGACCCAGAACAGGCCCAGCGGCCCCGAACGATAGGGCTGGCCGGTGAGGTAGGTCGGAGTCTGGGCCGCACGGAAGCCGCCATAGGCATGGATCAGCGCGCCGGTGGGCGCAGTAACGCCTTTCTTGCGGACCAGGAAATAGGGCACGCGGGTGCCGTCCTTCGAGGTGGCGAAGTGCTGGTCGACGGTGAATCGTGACGCATCGAACTGGGCCGGAAGCGCCGCCACCTGCGTCACCTGCCGAATGGAATTGACGGCGACCAGCGTCGTCGGCGTCAGCATGCCCTCGATGGTGGCGAAGGCCAGGTCCTGCTTGCCCGCGGTCGCGGCGATCTGGATAGTGCTGTTAGCGGGGAGCGGCATGGTCTGCCGCGCCCAGGTGCCGTTCGCCTGGCGGGCCAAAGCGAACAACTTGCCGGAGACGTCGTCGAGCGCCTTGATCCACAGGACATTGTCGCTGGCCTGCACTTCCTCGATCGCCTGGCTCTTGCTCGGCGCCATGACCAGGGTCGGAGCGGGCTTCTGCCCCGCCAGCATGGCCTGGATGTCGTAGGCAACGACCGAGCCCGGCCGGAAGGCACCCAAGGGCTCGACCAAAGTGTAGATCGCCTGGCCGGACACCACGTCCTGGTATTCGGCGGTCTGCGGGACGGGGAGCTCGAACCAGCGGCCGTCCGGAGCACGCATCGACACGCGCGATTCATAGAAGCCGACGTTGCGGCTTATCGCCGGGCGGCGGATGTCGCCATCCATCACCGCGAACGGGCCAATGCCGACTTCGGCTTCCGTAGCTTCGGCGACAACTGTCGCGGCGCTCCACGGGGTGCCTCGCTTCCATTCCTTGACGATGCGGGCATAGCCGGAGCGGGTCACCGTCCCCTCGCCTTCGGCCATCGCCACAAGCAGCGTGTCGCGATCGGCCCAAGCGACGCTGTTCTTGCTCTCGGCGACGACGAAGCCGTCCTCGACGAACTTGCCGGTCGTAAGGTCGAACTCGCGTACGACATCTGCGTCGCTTCCGCCGGGGCTCAAGGACACAAGACAGCGCTGATAGGCCGGTGGCAGGCAGTCGGCGCCGTGCCAGACCCAGCTCTTGCCCTCAGCCTTGCCGAGCGCGTCGACGTCGATCAGCGTCCGCCACTCAGGTTTGCCGGCGAGGTAAGCGGCGAGCGGCGACACCCGCCACAGGCCCCGCTTGTGCTCAGCATCGACCCAATGGTTGGAGACCAGATCGCCCATCACCTCGTCGGGCATGGCGATGTTGTTCGGATCGTTGAGCAACTGCAGCGCCCGTTGCCTGTGCGCCTCGAAGCCAGGGATTTTCTCCAGCGCCGCCTCGGTCGCCGCATTCCATTGTTTCACAGTCGCGAGCGGCTTGGCGCCCTCGATTTCTTCCAGCCAGAGATAGGGATCATCGGCCTGGGCGAAGGCGGCGGCGGCGGCGACGCTTAGCGCAGCGGCGGCGAAAATATGCTTGGGACGCATGAAGAGCTCCGAAAACTGAATTGGGAAGTGGTGGCGTGAAGGTGTGCGGCGCGCCTAGCCCTGTTCGCTCAAGAAGCGCATCAGTTCTGCAAGCGTCGCTTCCATCTGGTCCTGCATCTGGGTGACCAGCTCATTCTCGCGCATCCCTTCGTGGTCGAGAGGCTTGGAATAGCTGTCCGAAAAGGCCTTGAGGTCGGCGCGATCGAAAATGCCGCGCTGGACCAGCTTGGCGAGAATGACGAGCAGGCCGTTGGTGTTGGCGATATTGCCGGCGACCAGCGCCTCGTCGACCATCGACAGACTCGTGTCCTTGTCCTGAACTTCGCTCATTCCGGCAATGTGGACAATTCTGGTTGGGGTGCAACCCCGACGTAGCGGCCGAGCGCCTTCCAGGCTTCCGCCTTTTCGGCAAACGGGCGGGTCAGCGCCGCGCTCGACGACGGCAGGTCGATGAAGGTCGGGCCGTCCCGCTGCCCGAGCGCGCGCCGGCCGATCGCCGCGGCGGTTCGCCCGTTGAACCCAATTGCTTCCAGGCGCGGATGGCTCGCGACGTAGCGGGCCAGTTCATTGGCTGTCGCAGCACGAATGGCACCGTCGAGGCTGCCCTTGCGGCGCGCCTCGGCGACCACGTCCCACAAGGCGACATCGCGGGCGGCGAGGCGCCGCAGCCTTTGCTCATAGCCGAGCCCCGCCAGCTCTTCGCCAATCGCCGATCCGAGCAGCCGCCAGAACTGGTTGGTCGGATGGGCATAATAGCGTTGCGCGGCGAGCGAGGCCTCGCCCGGCAGCGAGCCCAGGATCAGCAGCCGCGCGTCCGCCGAGCCGACCGGAGCCATGGAGCGTTTGACTGTGATCTGTACCTCCAGCGGTTGCCGCAAATGCACGCCTGCCGCTACAGGCGTGGCCGATGAAGCCCGAAGAGCTCCGCATCGCCCTCTTCTCGGGCAATTACAATTATGTGCGCGATGGCGCGAACCAGGCGCTCAACCGGCTGGTCGGCTATCTGCTGCGCCAGGGGGCGCAAGTCCGCATCTATTCGCCGATGGTTGAGAAGCCGGCCTTCCCGCCGACCGGCGACCTGGTCGGCGTCCCGGCCTTCTCCATCCCCACGCGTGCCGAGTATCGCGTGCCGGCGGCGCTGACTCCCAGGGTCCGCCGCGACCTGGAGAGGTTCGCGCCCAACGTCATCCATGTCGCCAGTCCCGACATCGTCGCCCATCGCGCCCTCAGCTGGGCACGGGCCCGCAACATTCCGGCGGTCGCCTCAGTGCACACCCGGTTCGACACCTACATGCAATATTACAACCTGCACTGGCTTGAGCCGGTGGTGCGCGCCATCATGCGGCGCTTCTACCGGCGCTGCGACGCGATCGTCGTGCCGGCCGAATCGACCGCCGCGATCCTCCGCGCCCAGCGAATGAGCAAGGACATCTCGCTGTGGAGCCGGGGGGTCGACCGGGAGCAATTCCACCCGGGTCGGCGAAGCGAGGACTGGCGCAGCGCGCAGGGCGTCGCCGAGCCGGACATGGTGGTGTCCTTCCTCGGCCGGCTGGTGCTGGAAAAGGGCCTCGACGTCTTCGCCGATTCCATCGACGCGGCGCGCGCGCGGGGCGTCGCGCTCAAAGTGGTGGCGATCGGCGACGGACCGGCCCGCGACTTCTTCGAGAAAAGGCTGCCCGACGCCATTTTCACCGGCCAGTTGACGGGTGCGGAGCTGGCCGAAGCCCTGGCTTCGACCGACGTCTTCCTCAACCCGTCGATTACCGAGGCGTTCGGCAATGTCACGCTCGAAGCCATGGCATGCGGCTTGCCCGTCATCGCCGCGGCGGCATCGGGCACGACCAACCTGGTGCGCGACGGCGAAACCGGTGTGCTGGTCCAGCCGGGCGATATCGCCGCTTACGCCGACGCGCTGGCCGCCTATGCCGCCGAGCCGCAATTGCGCCGGCAGCACGGCGAGGCCGGCCTCGCCTTCGCCAAGACGATGGATTGGGACAGGATCAACGGCGCGGTGATGAAGGTCTATCAGCGCGTGATCGAACGTCGCGCCCGCCGCTGATTGCGAATTAACGCCAGTCAACAAAAAGCCGCAATTCGGCCCCGAACTTGACCCGCGGCGGGCGCTGGTTCGGACGATGGAGTCGGGCGAGTCGATCCAGGGCCAGGGCCTCATCAGGCAACGAGAATCGCGATTTCGCATCCGGTCCAGGATTTCGCTCAAACGCCAAGCAGCGCAAATCTTCGCGCGAATGGCCGGACTGCCGATTTCCCTGCGCCCGCACCACGCCCGATTGCATTTGCCGGCAGCCGTCGTGCGGCTCGCCTATCGAAGGCGGTTCTGGGCCTTCAGGAACGCCTCTGAGCTGGTCGAGCTGGTGGCCGGCCTCTTCCTGGCGCCGGTGGTCCTCCTCGTCCTCTCGGTCTGGTACCTTGTGAAGAACGGCACGCTCGTCGCCGCCCATTTCCATCGCCCGTTGCACAGGCAGTTCGCGGACCATCTGCGCCTGTATTTCGGGGCCGGCGTGCTGCCCCCCTGGTACTATATCTACGAACTCTACAAGCAGCCGCTCAAACGGCACGCACGCGGCTTTATTTACCGCTGGGAAAGCAAGAACGGCGTCATGGCCCTGCTGAAGGAACGGCGGCCGCCCTCGTCGATCGTCAGTGACAAGATCGCCTTCGCCGAGCATTGCCGGACAGCGGGCATTCCCACCGTCCCCGTCATCGGCATTGCCCGCGACGGGCAAGTCCGCTGGCTCGACGAAAAAGCGAGGCACGGCGACTGGTTCGTCAAGCCCGTCGATGGGAAGGGCGGCAAGGGCATCGAACTCTGGGTTCGCGTGGATCCCAACCGGCTTTGCAGTGCCACCGGCCAAGTTGTTGAGGAAAGCGAGCTGATCCGCCGGCTTGCCGAGCAGTCCCTGACGAAGCCCTGCCTGATCCAGCCGCGCATCCAGAACCACCCCCGGTTGGGTGACCTGTGCAACGGCGCGCTGGCGACCGTGCGCGCCCTCACTTGCCTGAATGAGGCGGGCAAGCCCGAGCTTGTCGGCGCCGTGCTGCGCATGGCCATCGGCGGCAATCATGTCGTCGACAACCTCCACGCAGGCGGCATCGCCGCCGGGATCGAGCTCGGCACCGGTCTCGTCGGCCGGGCGACGAACCTTGGATCCGACGTCCGCCTTGGCTGGCTCGATCGCCACCCGACGACGGGAGCTCTGATCACTGGGCGCCGACTGCCATTCGGCGATCGGATCCGGCCATTTGCAGTTCGGGCGCATCGAGCATTTTCCGACCGCGTCCTGGTCGGATGGGACATTGCCATCGCCACCAAGGGGCTGGTCCTCGTCGAAGCCAATGGCGCCCCCGATCTCGACATCATGCAGCGATCCTGCCAGCGCGGGCTGATGCGCGAGCGGCTCGGCGAGCTGCTCGCGCACCATCTGCGGAACGAGGCGCGAGCAGCCGCTTAAAGGCTATTCTTCCTCTTCCTCGTTGTCCTTGGCGCGGCGCTTCTTCGCCCGCTCGATCCGCTGCGCGGCATCGTCGAGAATGTCGACCACCTCCTCGAGCAGCTCTTCGTGCCAGCCTTCCGAGGCGACGCGATTGCGAAGCGCGGTCATGAGGTTGCCGATCGCGCGGCCGATCTCCGGCCGCTGGCCGTGGCGGCGGGTGCGGCCATGGCCCTCGAGCTTCTCGAACAGCTCGTCGACCTCATCCTCATTTTCCTCAAGGTGCGCGCGGCCCTCGTCGGTCGCCTCGAACACCTTCTTGCTGTCCTTGGACTTCTGCTCGCGGATGTGGCCCATGTCCTCGAGCATGGTCAGCGTCGGATAGACGATGCCTGGGCTGGGCGCATAATCGCCCTCGGTCAGGTCCTCGACCGCCTTGATCAGCTGGTAGCCGTGGCGCGGCTCGTCGGCGATCAGCTTGAGGAGCACGAGGCGCAGCTCGCCGCCCTCGAACATCCGCTTGCGGTCACGGCGCCGATGGCGACCGCCGCCGCCCGGGCCGTCGCCCCAGTCGAAATGGAAACCGTCCGGCCCGAACCGGAAGCCCTTGCGGCTGGCCCAGCGCATCGGCGGTGAATCGCAATCGTAGTGGATTCGCATGTTCGTCTCCTTCGATAGGTCTAAGATATATCTTAGATGCATCGCGGACAAGCGGCTGATGCAACTTTTTCCAGCCGGGCTTATTGCGGCGTCATGGTTGACCTCTTCGCCGACGACCCGCCGCCCTCGACCGCCGTGGCCGAGCCGGCAGCCGACGCGCCGCTCGCGGATCGCCTTCGCCCGCGGGGACTCGACGAGGTCGTTGGCCAGGAGCATCTGACCGGGCCGGACGGCGCAATCGGCCGCATGGTCGCTGCCGGAAAACTATCGTCGTTGATCCTGTGGGGGCCGCCGGGCACCGGCAAGACAAGCATCGCCAGGCTGCTCGCGGATGCCGTCGGCCTGCGCTTCGTTGCCTTGTCGGCGGTCTTTTCGGGCGTCGCCGACCTGAAGAGGGTGTTCGCGGAGGCGCGGCAGGCGGCGCGGCTCGGCCAGCGGACTTTACTGTTCGTGGACGAGATCCACCGCTTCAACCGCGCCCAGCAGGACGGTTTCCTGCCGTTCGTGGAGGACGGCACGGTCATCCTCGTCGGAGCAACGACCGAGAATCCGAGTTTCGAACTGAACGCCGCTTTGCTGTCGCGTTGCCAGGTGCTGATCCTCCACCGGCTCGATCATGCAGCCTTGTGCAGATTGCTCGATCGGGCGGAGGAGCTGGTCGGGCAGCCCCTGCCTCTGACGCCGGAAGCGCGCGATGCCCTGGTCGCCAGCGCCGACGGCGACGGCCGCTTCGTCCTCAACCAGGCCGAGACATTGTTCGACGTGGAGCTCGATGCGCCGCTCGATCCTGCCGCCCTTGCCGGCTTCCTCCAGCGCCGAGTCGCGGTTTACGACAAGGATCGCGAGGGCCACTACAACCTCATCTCGGCGCTGCATAAGTCCATTCGCGGGTCGGACCCGCAGGCGGCGCTCTATTATCTCGCGCGCATGCTGACCGCCGGCGAGGAGCCACTCTACCTCCTGCGGCGGCTCACCCGTGCGGCGATGGAGGACATTGGCCTCGCCGATCCGCAGGCGCTGGTCCAGTGCCTCGCGGCGAAGGATGCCTATGACTTCCTCGGCTCGCCGGAAGGGGAACTGGCGCTGGTCCAGGCGTGTCTTTACCTCGCCGTCGCGCCCAAATCGAACGCGGCCTACGGCGCGCAGAAGGCGGCCTGGCGCAGCGCGAGGGAAACCGGCTCGCTGATGCCCCCGGCGCATATCCTCAACGCTCCAACCAGGCTGATGAAGGATATAGGGTACGGCAAGGGCTATGCTTACGATCACGCCGAGGAGGACGGCTTTTCCGGCCAGGATTACTGGCCCGAGGGGATGAGCCCGGTGGACTTCTACGAACCGACCGACCGCGGTTTCGAGGCGCGGGTGCGCGAGCGCCTTGCGTTCTGGGCCGAAAAGCGGAGAGAGAAACAACCGCAAGCCGACGCAGAATAGGGGAGACTCAATGTACCGGTCCGATGCTCCAGCCGCCTATTGGCGCGACCAGTTGATCCTGTGGGGACCGCGCGTCCTGTTCGCGATCCTCATCCTCATCGTCACCCATTTCGTCGCCAAGGGCGTGCAATGGGGGGTGGCCAAGGGCATCGACCGGATGCCGGTGCTCAAGCGGCATCCCGAAGCTGGCGGCGAGTCGATCGGCACGGAGATCGGCCGGCTTGCTTACTGGCTCGTCTGGCTGGTCGGGCTGATCGCCGCGCTGCAGCCGCTGGGCCTCAGCGGCGTGCTGACCCCGGTCACCAACCTCACCAACGAAGTCTTCGCCTTCCTGCCCCGCCTTCTCGGCGCCGGCCTGTTCTTCTTCGCCGGGCTGATCCTGGCACGGGTCGTCCGCCATGTCATCGAAGCGTTCCTCGGCGCGCTCAACCTCGAACGGCTGCTCGGCCGGGCCGGTGTCAGCATCGGCGAGGCCCCGCTGGCCGTCGACGAGGAGGGAGTCGCGCAGGAAGGCACCGCCCCCGCGCGCAGCTCCCTCGCTCGCGCCGTCGGAATGACCGTGTCGGCGATCATCATCATCTTCGCCGCCATTGGCGCGCTGCAGATCCTTCAGATTTCCGCCATCTCGGACCCGGCGACCAACATGCTGAACATGATCGCCTTGGCGATCCCCAACGTCCTCGCCGCACTGCTGTGGCTGGCCATCGCCTTCATCATCGCCCGCTGGGTGAAGAACCTTATCGAAACGGTGCTGCCCAGCCTCGGCTTCGACAATTACATTCATTCCCTTGGCGCGATGCCGCGCAGCATTTCCCCGGCCCGGGTGATGGGCGCCATCGCCATGACCGCGATCCTGCTCGTCGCCGGAATCGAGGCGCTGCACCGCCTGGGCGGCGACCGCACTGCCGTCTTGATGATCCAGGTCACCGAGCTCGGCGGCAAGGTCATCTTCGGTACGCTGGTCATCGTTATCGGCTTCGTTCTCGCCCGAATCCTGGCAAACCTGATCGGCAGCTCGACCGACGACGGCGGCTATGCCCAGACGATCGTCAAATATGCGATCATCGCCCTGTTCACGGCGATTGGACTGACGTTCATGGGCCTCGCCGACCAGATCGTCATGCTCGCATTCGGACTGATCCTGGGCAGCGCAGCGGTAGCCGCGGCCATCGCTTTCGGCCTTGGCGGCCGCGACTGGGCGGCGCGGCAGCTCGAGGAATGGAGCAGCGACGGCAGGCCGGTGCGATCGCCGCCACCGCCCCGCATCAAGCGCCAGCCGCCGGCCGGGGAGGACGACAGCCAGCCGCCCTTGGTGTGAGGCCTCGCTTCGACGCCTTCGTCGCCATCGACTGGTCGGGCGCCAAGGGCAGCAGGCACAAGGGCATCGCCATTGCCGAGGCGCGTGAGGATCGCGCGCCGCGCCTCGTGCGGCCGGACCATGTGTGGTCGCGAACCGAAGTGCGCGACTGGTTGCTGGAGCGAGCCGCGCACCAACCGACCCTGTTCGGCTTCGACTTCAGCTTCGCGCCACCGTTCGCCGAGCGCGGCGCCTACCTGCCGGGTGAGGCGCGGGTGCCGGAAACCGCGCGCGAATTCTGGGCTTATGTCGACCGCCTGAGCGACGATAAGGACCTCGGCGCCGCCAGCTTCCTCGAGTACGCCCACCGACGGCATTTCTATTTCGGCATCGCCGATGGGGTGAAAGCCGAGTTCGTCCACTTTCGCCAGTGCGACGCCCGGCTGAACGCCCAAGGTGGCCGCAAGACTGCCAGCGCCTACGACGCCATTGGCGCAGCGCAAGTCGCCAAGGCGAGCTTCTCCGGCATGCGGCTGCTTCACGGGCTCGACGGGAAAGTGCCGATCTGGCCGATGGATCCGCTGCCAGATAGCGGCAGCGCTGTCGTGGAGATCTATACGCGCATCTATCTGCGCAACGCCGGCATGCCGGGCAAAAAGCTGCGCAGCCGCGCCGAGCTCAATCTGGCGCTCAAGGGACTCGGCAGCCCGCCCGCAAGGCTGCGTTTCGAACCGAACGATCACCAGACCGATGCGTTGGTCACCGCGGCGGGGATGCGCGCGCTGGCGCGAAGCGGGTCAGGGGCTTTCGATCCGACTGGACTGACATCCGAGCTCGCCCGCACCGAAGGCTGGACGTTCGGCATCCTTTGACCGATGCTCGGCTGGTTGGGGGGAGTCCATTCGTGTCCGCTTCCAAAGGCCATCTGGAACGCCATCAGGTGCAGCGCATCGGCTGGCTCCGCGCCGCCGTGTTGGGAGCCAATGACGGAATCGTATCGACCGCCAGCCTGATTGTCGGGGTCGCGGCCGCTTCGGCAGCCAAGGGAGATATCCTACTTGCGGGAATTGCCGGGCTGGTCGCCGGCGCGATGTCGATGGCCGCCGGAGAATACGTTTCGGTCAGCTCGCAGGCTGACACCGAGGCCGCGGACATCGCCCGGGAACGGGCCGAACTGGCGAGTGATCCCGAGTTCGAGCATCGCGAATTGGCGGCCATCTATCAAAAGCGCGGCCTGGATGAGGAAACTTCGGACAAGGTCGCGTCTCAATTAATGGCTGCCGACGCTTTGGCGGCACACGCCCGGGACGAACTAAGTATCACGCACATGACCGCTGCCCGGCCGATCCAGGCCGCCTGGACGTCGGCGGTGACTTTTACCGCTGGAGCGGCACTCCCGCTGTTCGTTGCCTGGCTCTCACCGCTCGGCAGCGGCATGATCCTGTCCGTTTCGGGCGCATCGCTGGTCTTTCTTGCCCTTTTGGGTGCAATCGGCGCGCGGGCCGGTAATGCGCCGGTCGGCAAAGCAACCCTGCGTGTCGCATTCTGGGGAGCGGCAGCGATGGCCGTCACGGCTGGAATCGGCAAGCTGGTCGGCACGGCAGTCTGAAAAGCTGGACGGCCGGCGTATCGTAACGCAAAGGGCGTCGCCAAGCCGGATTAGCTCAGTTGGTAGAGCAGCGGTTTTGTAAACCGAAGGTCGCGGGTTCGAATCCTGCATCCGGCACCAGCCCGCACCCTAAAAAAACAAGGGCCCTCCGCCGAACTGGCGAAGGGCCCCTGGAACGCCGGGTTACGGGAGTCGGAGGTGCCGGCGTCCCGCTACACTCAGAAGTCGATCTGGGCCCGCATGCCGGCCATGTTGACGGAATAGTCACGATCGCCGTCAGCTGCGATGGCGGCATCGTCATAGAGGATGTGGCCGGCGTTCAGGCCGAACATCAGATAGTCCATCGGCTTCCAGTTGAGCGAAGCCTGGAACGCGTTCTGGGTCCCGCCGACGAAGCCCTTGTCGGTCAGGTCGAGGTGGTCCCACCGCAGGTTCAGGCCGAGCGAACCCCACCCGCCCTTGTCGAAGGGTTTACGCACCTTCACGCGATCGAACTTGCCGCCTTTGTAGCCGCGCGATTCGCCGGTGAAGAAATAGCCGCCTTCGATGTAGCCGCCGAAAAAGGTCGGGTCGGACCCGTCCCGGCCGACCTTCTGCCAATAGGCTTCGCCCGCGAGATGGAAGGGACCGAAGATCCCCGCCGCTTCCAGGCCGAGGCCGGTTTCGGTGTCGGCACCGTTGATGTTGCCGGTGTCGACGAACCGGACGTCGGTCGTATGGACGGCGGGGCGCTGGCGATAGCGAAGCGTCGAGCCCGCATCGTTAAGCTGGCGATAATGCGCGGAAGCGCCGAAGTGCAGCTGGTTCGACCCCATCATCGGCGCGAACACCAGCCGGCCGTCAACGCTGTAGCTGTTGTTGTCGTCGCCGATGCCGTTGAGATCGCTGATGCTGTCGCTGAACAGGCCCGCCTGGGCGAGGATCTGGCCCTTGCTGTATTGCGCCGATACGCCGACCCGGCGCTCGAACCCGAAGGCGTCGGTGAAGGCCGCCCGCTCGATGAACGAGCTGTGGAGCGAACTGGTCAGCTCGTCGAGCGACTGGAAGTTGTTGTGCTGGCCAACGTCGAACTCCCACGGGCCCTTCTTGTAGCTGAGGAATGCGTCCGCGAACTCGACCTCGCCGCCGGCGAAGTCCACCTCGAACTTGTAGCCGAAGCCGCCCGAAACGGAGCCTTCGACGCCGAGCCGGGCGCGGCGGACCTCGTTCGAAAAGCCAAGGCCGCCATTATCGATGCCCTCGGGGCTTTCGACCCAGCCGAGGTCATACATCAGGCGCCCGCGCGGCTTGAAGGACCATCCGCCTTCCTTGTCCTCGAACAGCGGCGCGCCTTTCCATGACGGGACCGCCTTGGCTTGGGCCGACTTCACCGTCTCGAGCGATTCCTGGAGCGCTTCGACCTGGGCCTGGAGCAATTCGATCTTGGCCTGCAACTCGTCGACTGGCTGGGCGGCCGCAATCGCCGCATCGGCGGCCGCATCCGACTGGTCCGGCTCGGCCGGCGCATCCTGCGCCATGGCAGCGGTTGAATAGGCAAACAGGCTCCCGGCGAGGAGCGCGGTGTAAACGGACTTGCGAATCATTTTCTTCCCTTTCCCCCCGGACCCCTTCGGGTGACCGGCGGGGCGCCCCGGCGGGACGCCCCTTCTGACTTACTTTTGGCTGGAGAACTACTTCAGGCCGGCAAGGTTGAGCGGCGACAATTGCCGCGCCGCCACCTGGCTGCGCGCCCGAACAGTGTTAGGCGAGGCGATCAGCCCGGCCTGGCGAAGGTAGCCTTTCGGGCCGAACGCGCTTTCCTTCGTGAACTCGGCAACGAACGCCCGCACGGCCGGGACCGCGCCTGCATGGGCATTCTTGACGTAGATGTAGAGCGGACGGGCTCCCGGATACTTGAACGAACTGATGGTCTCGTACGTCGGCGCGACGCCGTTGATGTGGACACCCTTCAGCTTGCCTAGATTCTCTTCGAGGAAGCTGTAACCGAAAATGCCGACCGTGTTCGGATTGGCGGTAAGCTTCTGGACGATCAGGTTGTCGTTCTCCCCGGCCTCGACAAAGGCACCGTCTTCGCGAATGCCCGTGCAGATGGCCTTGTGCTTCTTCTCGTCGCTCTTCTTGAGCGCAGCCATGCCGGCGTTCGATTCGCAGCCGGCGGTGAGAATCAGCTCGACGAGGGCGTCGCGCGTGCCACTGGTCGGCGGCGGTCCGTAAACCCGGATCGGGATCGCCGGCAGCTTGGCATTGACGTCCTTCCACGTCTTGGCGCGGTTGGGCTTGCCAAACGGGGTCTTGGCGAGGGCGGCATAAATGTCGCGGGTCGACACGTTGGCGAGCGGCGTGCCTTTCGCCGTCGCGAACGCGATGCCGTCGATGCCAATTTGGATTTCGGTGATCTTGCTGACGCCATTGGCCGCGCAGGCTTTCGCTTCGGAGGCCTTCATCCGCCGGGAGGCATTGGCGACGTCGGGGAAGCGCTGGCCGATGCCGGCACAGAACAGCTTCATGCCACCGCCCGTGCCGGTCGACTCGATGACCGGCGTGCCGAGCGCCGAATTGGCGCGGGCGACCCGCTCCGCCACCGCCTTGGCGAACGGATAGACGGTCGAGGAGCCCACAGCTCTCATCGAGCGGGCATCGGCCATGGTGGAAATGCTAAGCGCGGTTAGCGCCGTCGCGGCGAATCCGAAGGTCCTGATGTTCATTTTCAACCCCTTGGGCGGTGGTTGTTCAATCCGCCCGGTGCCGTCAGCACTAGAAGCGCGCCGAGACAGCAAGGTGACTCGATTGTTTCGATTTCGTGACGGGCGGGCCGCTCAATCAATTGCCATGCGGAGTGGCCTCCACTAAGCCGCGAACGGCGCCGCAGGGGGTTGTCGCATGTTTGCTTGGTTTCAGCGACTGTTGCCTAAGCGGGGCGACTTCTTCGGATTGTTCGAAGCCCACGCCGCGACACTGACAGGCGCCGCCCAGTCCCTGCAGCAGCTGGCCAGCGATGGCTTATCGCCTCACGCACAACTCGAGACAATCAGGGAATATGAGCACATTGCCGACGACGTGTTCAGGGAGATGCTCGCGGCCGTCCGGCAGACGTTCCTGACTCCATTCGACCGTGGCGCCATGACATCGCTGATCGGCGCGATGGATGACGCGATCGACGAGATGCTGGCCGCCGCGCGTGCAATCGACCTCTACGAGCTCCGAGAGCTCCGCCCGGAAATGAAAGAGATTATCAGTCTGATAGTGGAAGCCGCGGCACTCACCGCCGAAGCGATCCCCCTGCTACGCGATGTCAGCAGCAACCACGTGAAACTGCACGAATTGACCGGACGGCTTGTCCAGCTGGAGGGCGACGCCGACGACATCCACGCGGCCGGCCTCAAGCGGGCCTTTCAGGAGGTTGCGAGGACAAGCTCGCTGGAATTCGCCGTCGCGCGCGAAGTGTTCAAGAACCTCGAGCGGGTTACGGATGCCTTCGAAGATGTCGCGAACGAGATCGACGGCATCGTCATCGATCATGCCTAGCCAGGAAGGCTGATGCACGAGCTCGCCTTGCCGCTGCTGATCGGGCTGATTGCAGTCGCGCTCGCCTTCGACTTCCTGAATGGCCTTCACGATGCTGCGAATTCAATCGCGACCGTGGTTGCAACACGCTTGCTCAGCCCCGCCGCGGCCGTGGCTTTCGCGGCCTTCTTCAATTTCGCGGCTTATTTCGTGTCGTTGGCGGTGCCCGAGCTGCACCGGGTGGCCGACACCATCGGCAAGGGCCTGGTCGACAAGGACTTGGTGACGCCCGCGGTGGTGTTCGGCGCGCTGGTCGGGGCCATGTTCTGGAACGTCGTCACCTGGCTGAAGGGAATCCCTTCCTCTTCCAGCCACGCGCTCGTCGGCGGAATCATCGGCGCTGGCGTTGCCCATGCCGGCCTGCCGAGCATTCAATGGAGCGGCCTTAACAAGACGCTGATCGCCATCGTCCTGTCGCCTACGCTCGGCATGATCCTGTCAATGCTGATCATGCTGGTGACCAGCTGGCTGGGCGTTCGCGCCAGCGCGGCCGGTGCCGAGCGGACCTTCCGCGCCCTCCACCTTCTTTCTTCCGCAACCTATTCGCTGGGCCACGGCCTTAACGATGCCCAGAAGACCATGGGAATCATCGCCGTGCTGCTCTACTCGACGGGCTATCTCCAGGGCGAATTTCATGTTCCGCATTGGGTCGCGATCAGCTGCTACATCGCCATCGGCCTCGGCACCCTGAGCGGCGGCTGGCGGATCATCGAGACGATGGGCACACGCATCACCAAATTGTCCCAGCATCAGGGATTCAGCGCTTCTCTCGGCGGCTCTGTCATGCTGATCAGCGCGTCCTGGATGGGCATTCCCGTCTCGACGACACACACCATCACTGGCTGCGTCATCGGCGCGGGAGCCGCGCGGCGGGCTTCAGCGGTCCGCTGGGGTGTCGCCGGCAACGTCATGATCGCCTGGGTCATCACGATTCCAGCATCGGCGTCGGTTGCGGCGATATTCTACCTGATCGCGTCGGCCTTTTAGTTATCCACAGTTTTTTGCTGGCGGTGCCTGAGAGCTCCGGAACCTGACCCGGGCCAGGGCGTTTTTATGGCGTGCTTACGAGAGATCGTAAGCATGGGAGCCCCGCCAACTTCGGTTGGTGGGGCTTACCATTTCTAGACCGAAAAATTTTTTGATTCGCGGACTCGACTCCGCGCGCGAACCGTCTATTGTCCGAGTCGTGGTTCGGTTCTTCGGAACAGAATCATGGAGCCCCGGTAACTTCGGTTACCGGGGCTTACTCGTTTCTGGGCCCTAGAGCTCCGACACCTCCACCGATGCCAGATCTATCCGTCGCGCTCGTTCGGCCAGCGGATATTTGTTGCCGTTGGCGCAATTGAACAGGACGACCCGTTCGTCCCTGCCAACCAATTTCCGCTCGATCGCCTGGCGCCAGCCGGCGAGCACGGCGCCGCCTTCGGGGCAGAGCAGAAATCCATCGTCGCGCGCGGTGTCTTCGACGGCGCTCGCAATATCGTCTTCCTCAACGGCAATGGCAGCGCCGCCGGAATCGCGGACCGCGCGCAAAATAAGGAAGTCGCCGATTGCCTTGGGCACGCAAATGCCTGTGGCCATGGTCGCCGCGCCTTCCCAGCGCTCGGCATGGTCGGCCCCCGACTCGAACGCACGGACGATGGGTGCGCAGCCGGCTGCCTGGACGGCGAACATGCGCGGTCGCCTTGAGCCAATCAGGCCGATCGCTTCGAGCTCGGCGAAGGCCTTCCACATACCGATCAGACCGGTGCCGCCGCCCGTCGGGTAGAAGATGGCGTCCGGCAAATCCCAACCCAATTGCTCGGCCAACTCCAGCCCCATCACCTTCTTGCCCTCGATCCGATAGGGCTCCTTCAAGGTCGAGCAGTCGAACCATTTCCCCGCCGCGGCCCCTTCGCCGACCAGGCGCCCACACTCGTCGATCTGCCCGTTGGCGACATAGACATCGGCGCCAAAGGCGGCGGTCTCGCGAACGTTGATCGCCGGTGTTTCGGACGGGCAGATCACTGTCGTCCGCATGCCTGCGCGGGCGCCATAAGCGGCCAACGCGGCGCCGGCATTGCCGTTGGTCGGCATGGCGATGCGCGTGACGCCAAAATGCCTTGCCATGGTCACCGCCATTGCCAGGCCGCGGGCCTTGAACGAGCCGGTCGGCAGCCGCCCTTCGTCCTTGACCAGCAAGTTTGGGCCGCCAGTGCGGGCAAGCGGGACCAACGGCGTGTCCGATTCGCCGAGGCTGACCGGCTCAACGCCGCCAGGATGCGGGAGCAACTCGCGCCATTTCCACATGCCGGCCGGCCGCGATGCCAGCGTTTCGCGAGACAAAGCACCAGCGACGGCCTGCAAGTCATAGCGGACGAGCAGCGGCTTGCCGGCGCGCGACAAATTGTGGAGCTGGCCGGCCTCATGGCGCTCGGCCGTCGCCGAGCATTCGAGATGGGTGACGAACATCCCGTCGAACTAGCCCCATCCGTTCGTCGAGGCGAGGTTGTAATAGTATATCATCAACGCTAGCCACCCAGGCTTCCCGAGTCGCTTTTCCCTGGATCTGCTGGATGCTTCGAAGCTCAATTTCGCTTGCCGCACTGACTTTTGCTCTCGCCCCCCACCCTGCCCTCGGACAGGAGGTTGCTGGTGCCGAACCAGCAAGCCAGGCGGCGATCGAGGCCACTGTCGATGCGGCGGAAGCCGAGCCCGGTAGCGCCGCCCAAACGCATCATGAATCGGAGGAGCAGTTGGTCGTTACCGGCGTCCGCCGCTCCGAAGGAGATGCGCTCGGCGGCATCTCGGTGCTCGACAAGGCCGAGTTGACGCGCGAGGTTCGCACCAGCATCGGCGAGACCCTGGCGCGGCAGCCGGGCGTTTCCGCCACCAGTTTCGGCCCGGCCGCCTCGGCACCCGTGCTGCGCGGCCTGTCCGGCGATCGCGTCCGCATCCTCACCGACGGCATCGGCAGCCTCGATTTGTCCTCCTCAGGCCCCGACCACAAGGTAGCGATCAACCCGATCACCGCCGAGCGGATCGAGGTGCTGCGCGGGCCCTCGGCCTTGCTGTTCGGTTCCTCGGCGATCGGCGGCGTGGTCAACGTCATCGACGCCCGCATCCCGCGACGCGAGCAGGATCCGCCGTTCGGCGCCGACCTGCTCGCTACCTACGGATCAGCCGCCGACGAGCGCTCGATCAACCTCGGCCTGAACGTCCCGCTCGGTCAGCACTTCGTCGTCCACGCCGACGGCAATTATTCCAAGAGCGACGACCTTCGCACCGGCGGCCATATTCTTTCGGACGAGCTGCGGCGGCAGGCCCTACTCAACCCCGATCCCGAGGTCCGGGCGCTGGCCGACCTCAAGGGCGATCTGCCCAACAGCAAGGCGAAGACCAGGGAAGGCGCGCTCGGCGTCGCCTATGTCGCCGGCGGACTCAATTTCGGAGTGTCTTACACGCGGCAGGAATCCACCTACCAGGTGCCGCTCCGCTATTCGCTCGACCCGGTGGCGGAGGCCGAAGCGCCGACCATCGACCAGGAACAGGACCGCTTCGACGCCCGCGCCGAAATTCCTCTGGACGGCTTTTTCAGCCAGGCTCGCGTCCGCGGCGGCTATGCCGATTACCACCACGACGAAATCGAGGACACGGGCGAGATCGGCTCGAGCTTCTTCAGCAAGGGCGGCGAAGGCCGCTTCGAGCTTGTCCAGGCC
>Ga0209974_10000172_pt1 | contig 19968 bp, 21 predicted proteins | sample InoplaM3SPM_FD_187592 | JGI IMG/M metagenome (GOLD analysis project Ga0209974, IMG submission 187592) | Arabidopsis thaliana rhizosphere microbial communities from the Joint Genome Institute, USA, that affect carbon cycling - Inoculated... | ecosystem: Host-associated > Plants > Roots >...
AGAAGGGCAGGTGGGTGTCATCGCGGTGCTCGGCATCCTCCTGCTCGTCGTGTCCTTTGCGGTGATCCTCGGCGTCCAGTGGTTTGCCGGTCGCGACGTAGTCGCGACCAGAGAATAGTCCATGGCGATCGTCTCTCTGCGCGGGCTCACTAAAAAATTTACCGACACGGCGGCTGTCGATGATCTCAATCTGGAGATCACCGACGGCGAGTTTGTCTCGCTCCTTGGCCCTTCGGGTTGTGGTAAGACCACGACCCTGCGTTTGCTTGCGGGATTTTTACAGCCCGACGCGGGAGAGATTCGCGTCGACGGCAACGTGGTTTCTTCCGCGGCGCTGCTGGTACCGCCGGAGCGGCGCAACATGTCGATGATCTTTCAAAGCTACGCAGTGTGGCCGCACATGACCGTCGCGCAAAATGTCGCCTATGGTCTCAAGTTCAAGAAACTTTCAAAGCAGGAAATCGACGCCAAGGTGACCAAACTCCTTGGTGTCGTGCATCTGGCGGAATTGAAGGATCGTTACTCGGCCGAGCTCTCGGGCGGACAACAGCAGCGCGTCGCGTTGGCGCGCGCCTTGGTCGTCGAGCCGCAAATTCTTTTGATGGACGAGCCGCTCAGCAACTTGGACGCGAACCTGCGCGAAGAGATGCGCTTCGAGATCCGCCGGCTGCACGAAGAATTCAAAATCACCACCGTCTATGTCACGCACGATCAGGCCGAAGCGATGGCGACCTCCGATCGGATTGCCGTGCTTGATCGAGGTCGTTTAGTTCAGGTCGGACGACCGGCGGAGATATTCGACCGGCCGAAGACGCGCTTTGTTGCCGAATTTGTCGGCAAAGCGAATATTCTCACGGGGCGCATGGACGGCGATGGGCATTTGCTCTTAGCCGACGGTGTGAAGATTCGCCTGAGCGAGGCCGGCGGTCCGCCGCCTGCGGGCGAAGTTTTGGTGTGTTTGCGTCCGCACAACATCATGCTTGTCGCCGACCAGGCCGGAGCGCGACATCTCGCCGAGCAGGGTTACAATCTTTTCTCAGGAACGATCCGCCGGTCCACCCATTTTGGCGACGCCGTCGATTACAACGTGGAGCTCGCATCGGGCGCGTCTTTGAGGGTTATCGCGCCACCATCGCAACGCTTCGCGTCCGGCCAATCGATCTACGCCGCTGCCCATTGCGATCATTGCGTCGTCGTGCGCGATGACTGACTGGTCTTGAGAGGATAGGTAGAGCTATCCATTTATCAACAGCAAATTTCCGGGCGCAAAAGAGAAACAAGTATTTTACCGAAGGACGCGAAGGACACGAAGGTTGGTAGCTGCGCTGGGCGGACCGATGATTCAGTAGCCATAGCGCGGTTGAGGTGTGGTAGATCCGATTTGCTTACATTTTTCAGCCTCAGTAAAAGCGTGGAATCTCTTGCAGGAGGATGGCTATGAAAACGCTATTCAAGGGAGCAGCTCTACCGTTGCCGGTGAAAATTGTTCTGATTGGTCTGCTTGTAATCCTGCCGGCGGAAAACGCCTTCTCGCAAGCAGATTTCTACAAGGGTAAAACGATCAAAATAGTCCGGGGCGGTGGACCCGGCGGGTCCGGAGAGTTTCAGACCAGGGCACTGATGAAATTCCTGGAAAAATACATTCCGGGAAAGCCGAGTCTGCAGCTTGAGTTCATCCAAGGCGCGGCCGGCAGGAAAGCCGCCAACGTCATTTATAGCTCTACCCGGCCCGACGGTTTGACGATAGGATCGATCGGCGCCGGCTTAGTCGTAGGCCCGATCCTGGCTCTCCCTGGTAGCAACTACGATCTGGATAAGTTCATATATCTCGGATCGACGGACTCCGGCGATCCTTACATTTTTTATACCAAGGGAGAGCTGGGACTCGACACGATCGCCAAGCTCCGGGATGCCAGCGGAATACGTTTTGGCGCTCACGCGGTGGGCCATCCGGTCTATGTTACGGCGCGCATGGTCGCCTATCTAATCGGTTTGAAAGATCCAAAGTTTGTCACCGGCTTTACCGGTCCGGAAATCTATATCGCTCTCAACCGTGGGGAGATCGACGCGCACGCCACGGGAGCGGCCAGGTTCGTGATCGAGCAGCCAGAGTGGATCGCAAAGAAGTCGGTGCATTTTCATGCCACACTCACGGTTCCGAAAGGGCGCCATCATCCTGTGTTTACTCAGGTGCCCGAGCTGGACAGTTTCGCCAAGTCCGATACCGAGCGCAAGCTGCTCGACATGTTCCGTGCCTTCCAATACCCACGCTGGCCCTACATTTTCCCTCCGGGAACGCCCAGTGATCGTGTGCAGATCCTCCGTGAGGCCATGCGCAAGGCATTCGCAGATCCTGAATTTCCCGTAGAATATAAAAAGTTGATGGGTGACCCTCCGGCGCCGCTTAACGGCGAAGAATTGGAGCACGCGATCAAGGAATTGCCGCGGGACAAAGAGGTTGTTCAGCTGTATCAAAAGCTCGCCGGCCCGGATTCGCTTCCGCCGCGATGATTCCGTATTTACTTCCCCGGCCAATATCAATTTGCCGTTTTTGCAGAGCCCGGGCGAATGTCCATCAGGGGCAGTGCGTGTCGATGAAGAACACTTCGTGAACTTGCCAGGTTGCCGCAAGCAAATTCTCTGATTACACTGCCAAATCATGGCCGTCTCAAAGAAACCGCGCACAAAGCCATCCATTAGTTCGTTACCCGCCAAAGCACATTCGCGCAAGGTGTTGTTGCTCGACGGACACTCGCTCGCGTTCCGCGCTTTTTTCGCTTTGCCTGACACGCTGGTCACGTCATCCGGGCAGGTTACCAACGCCGTCTACGGCTTTACAGCCATGCTGATCAAATTGTTGGCCGATGAGCGGCCGCAAGGCGTTGTTGTTTGTTTCGATAAAGGCGTGCCGCAGTTCCGGGTGGACCGATATGCTGAATACAAGGCGGGGCGAGCCGAAACTCCCGATTTATTCAGGCAGCAGCTCCCGTTGATCCGCGAAGTTCTCCAGGCTTTGCAAATTCCCATGCTCGAGCGCGAGGGATATGAGGCCGACGATCTGCTTGCAACTTTGACCCGCCGCTGTCGCGAGCAAGGGAGCGACGTCATTATCGTGACGGGCGACCGTGACATACTTCAACTGGTCGGCGACGGGGTAGCCGTGATCATGACCCGGAGGGGGATTTCGGATGTAATTCGCTACGATGCCGCGACTGTCTTCGAGCGTTACGGCGTTACACCGGCGCAATGGACCGACTTCGTCGCGCTCAAGGGCGAAACGTCGGACAACTTACCGGGCGTGCCAGGGGTCGGTGACAAAACCGCTGCCCAACTGATTAATAAGTACGGGGATATCGAGCAAGTGATCGCTCACGCCGACGAACTCACGCCGAAGCTGCGCGGCGCGATCAAAGAACGGGCGGATCAAGTTCGCATCAATAAAGAGCTCGGGCGATTGCTCGACGACGTGAGTTTGGATCTCGATCCCGGCCAATTTCACCTGGAACCATGGGATGACGAAGCCGTGCGCGCCTTGTTTGCCTCGCTCGAGTTTCGCAGCCTGCACGAGCGGCTAAAGGAGATCAAGTTTCATACGGCCACGGCAACACCCGCGCTGGAACTTGTGTCCGTCGGCGCGTTCACATCGATAGAGGATTTACGGCAGGCCGAGATCGTTGCGTTTGCCTGGAACGAGCACTGGCTGGCCGTGTGTGACGGGCCCGCTGAAGCGCGCATATTGCCTTTGGCCGATGCAGTGCCGCGGCTGGCTGGCTGTTTGAACGATCCAAACTGGCGCAAGGTGGCGCACGACGCCAAATGGCTCTACCGGTCGGCTCTCAGTGCCGGAGTGGAAATCGAAGGGCTCTATTGCGATACAAAGATAGCCGCCTATCTTCTCGAGCCCGGATCAAGCTCCGGCTACACCATCTCTGATACCGTCGCTCGCTACCTGGGCGTTTCAATTGACGCAGACCAGCACGAGCTTCAAGCAGGCGAACAGGTAATGCTGTCTTTCGCTGACGACAAACAACTCGTTTGCAGGGAAGCAGTGGCGATTCGCGCGGCCGCTCCATTGATGGAGGAACAACTCCGGACCCAAGGTGTCTGGCAGCTCGCTACCACCCTTGAATTTCCTTTGGTCCCGGTGCTCTCGCGTATGGAGCACAGCGGTATTCTCGTCGATAGCGAATATCTCGACAAGTTGAATACCGACTTCGGTCAGAAGATGACCAGCCTGGAACGAACGATTCAGGAATCCGCGGGAGAGGATTTTAACGTTAATTCCAATGTGCAGCTTCAGCGTATTCTGTTCGAGAAGCTGGCCTTGCCCAAAACTCGCAGGATCAAAACAGGTTACTCGACGGATGCCGCGGAACTGGAGAAGCTTTCGGGCAGCCATCCGATCATCGCCGCGCTGCTCGAGTATCGCGAGGTCTCGAAGCTTAAGAACGGTTTCACGGAAATGCTGTTGGCGTTGATCGACCCGAAAAGCCATCGGATTCACACAACATATGAGCAGACGACCGCAGCAACCGGGCGCTTGTCATCAACTGCCCCAAATTTACAGAACATCCCGATCCGGGGCGACACCGGACGTCAAATCCGGCGAGCTTTCATCGCTCCGCCGAACCATGTCTTGCTTTCCGCTGACTACTCCCAGATCGAGCTTCGGGTATTGGCCCATCTTTCCGAGGACGAGACATTTTGCCAGGCCTTTGCGCAGGGGCATGACTTTCACGCAACCATCGCCGCGAAAGTGTACGGCGTCGGCTTAAGCGAGGTCACTTCGGCGATGCGCAATCAGGTCAAACAGTTTTCTTATGGAATTGCGTACGGCATGTCCACTTACGGAGTCTCCCAGCGGCTGGGTGTCGAAATGGATGAGGCGGCGAGTTTTGTCGAGACTTACTATGCGCAGTTTCCGAAGTTGAGGGAATTTCTGGCGCGCCAGGTCGAGAAAGCTAAAATTGACGGCTTCACGACTACAATGTTTGGACGTCGCCGGTATCTGCCGGAGCTGACGTCTTCAAATTTTCGGTTACGCGCATTGGGTGAGCGCATGGCTCTGAACGCGCCGATCCAGGGAAGCGCGGCCGACATCATTAAGAAAGCTATGATCGATGTCGATGCCGTTTTGCGCCAAGAACCTGTCGGGAAAATGCTCCTGACCGTTCACGATGAACTGGTTTTCGAAGTTCCGGCCGATCAGCTGGAGCGCGCTCGTACATTAATTGAAAAAGCGATGATTCAGGCCGCCGATCTTCGCTGTGGGCTGGCCGTGGATATCCATACCGGTCTCAATTGGGCTGAAGCCCACGCCTAAAGAGCAGTAAAAAAATCGAGGCTAAAACGCATAGCAGCGTGGAGGTCGCCAACAAATAGGCAAAAAGACAACTGTAAGCTGGCCGGCCTAACGCGGCGGCACTGAGAACGGAGCGGAAACGGGAGGTTGCGAAACACGGCCAGAAAAAGCTGGAGCCTGAGACAAGGAGAAATCCGAATGCGCAGCGTGCGACAGCAGGTTCGGTAAAGGCTCCTCGTCCTCACTTGGTGTTTCCGGTTCGCGCTTTAGAAACAAGGGCGTATCGGTGGGGTTCAGCAACACGGCTGGCGGTGCTCCGGAGCTGGTTGTCCGGGAAAAGAAAGTTGACAAGATATTTTCGATGGATAGAACCCCTGCTGTAGTTTTATTGCCGTTGACGACCAATCCCATCACATACCCCGACGAGTCGACGACCGCGCCCCCGCTCATGTGATTTTCGATGCGCATGCCCCACTTCGTATCGGCCGCTACGCCCTGGCTTTGCAGATAGGGTGTTGTGTAGACGTTCATGTCGGCCGCGAAGTAGCCGCGCCTATTTTTTTCCGTCAGATTCAAAAACCCTTCCGAGATGACAAAGTCATGATCGTTCGGAAATCCGGCGATAAAAACTCGTCTCGGAGGCAGCAGCGGAGTCAGGTTAAAATCGACGTTCGCCTGACTTACATCGAAACTTGATGGATCGAAATCTTTTATCCGCCAAAATGCAAACTTCCTGCTGTCATTGGTCTTCAACTTGCCGATGACAAAATCCCGCTGTTTGATGATCTCGTCGGGGGTTTGTCTTTCCTTACCGTTGGTCGAGTCTGCTTCTTTAAGATGTGAAACGATTTCGATCGGAAATTCATCAGCGCCATTGACGGCTACATACCGAACACTGGGCCGGGCGTTGGAACAATCGATGCTTACCGCAAGCCCGCTGATTTCTCGCTGAGCCTCTAAACAATGCTTCATCACGTGATAGGCCGTGACAAATAGCCCATCGGGCGACAAGAGAAACCCCGACCCTAGATTCACGCGGCGCCACGAGGCATCGTTCTCTCGATACTCAAGGAGAATCTTGACGCTTCGGGAGCGCGCACCGGTCCACGTAAAGCCGACGTCTTTGGACGCAGCAAATTCCGCAGCGCTGGTGATGAATTTACTCAACACCGGGGCGGGGAACAGAAACAGAATAGCTATGAGAATAACGTAGCGAAGTATGGACACTGTACAAATTTTTCATTTTTTATCCCATTTCCCGCCGAAAGGCAAAGAAAATTTTTCCGAGTGTCGATAAAAACTTTACAAGCGCAGCTCGAATTGCCGGCTTACCTAAGCACCGCGGTCCGCTATTCACTTTGTGGATAGCGGTGTCAGATGCGTGCCGGACAGTTTCGTCGGATAAATGCCTACAGATTCAGGGGCGGCTGTCGGGGTTAATGAAGCTTGTGAAACCCTGGAGCGCTGTTTCGCGCACTGGCTCGCCGCGTCGTGTCGCCTGGCACGGGAGTTGTTAGAAATTAGTTTCGTCGGCCCAGTCATGTTGAAGACCCAACAAGGCGAGGTGACCTCTTCGGGCCCTAGAGGCAAGGAACAAAAGCGAATAACTCTAACGCCTCAGCGACGGCGAGATTCGCGAGATTAGAAAGGAGAAATTGATGGCTAAGTATGGCGCCAAAGCATCGGCAAAAGTCAAAAAAGCGATGCATGAACGGAAGAAAGGGACATTGAAAAGCGGGCGGTCAGGCAAGAAGGTCACAAGCCGGAAGCAAGCTATTGCAATCGGCCTATCCGAGGCACGCCGCGCCGGCGGAAAAGTGCCGCGAAAAAAATCTAGAAAGAAATAACGGTTCTTTAGGGGCTGCATCCGCGGCCGGGTCGGGATTACCGGCCGCATGCATGCCGATGCGTCAGAAGCCGCACGATTTAGTCGGAGGAAATATGCGCCCTCTGCCGAAGGCGACTGGCTGTTCGTAAGACGACGCGACGGAAAATCCGAGGCAGTTGAGAGTTCGAGCGTACCCACAGAGCGGATAGCACGATTGCCGTGATGCCCGTCAGGGAAGCCATCAGTACCGTCCAAACAAACGGTAGATTTAACAAGATCACGCTTTCCACTAAGCCGATAATAAAAAAAGGAAGCGCAAGCGCCGCAAGTTTAGTCATGAGCCATGGCGTCAGCTCTCGCGGTCTTCTCTCGTCGAACAACAGGCGCCGCTGATCGTGGTTCAGTATCGGGATTCCGCTCCATAATCGCGACACAACTATAATTGCCAATGCTGTGGGAATAAGCCAAAGGAACAGAATCAGTTTCCACATGGTCCACCTCGAATGCTGCTCGGGTCATTTCGTTTGCCGAAACCACCATTAAGACACGCAAGCGGTATTCCATCTAGAAAGATTTGAATATTGTTCGGGGATTAGTCACGACCCGATTTTACAAGTCGTCCTTTGTTCGTGCCCCCACTGCAAATTTAGCAGCAAACCACCGTGCCGAGCACCATCCATGGACTTACGCAGGTAATCGTAAATCGAACCGTAACGGAAAATAGCAGCGGTAATGGATTCTTATCGATTTCATGGGTAAATAGAAATATATAGGGGCGTGTTTTGATGACAAGTGACGAAAAAAAAATATTAGCGGGCAAAGTGGCGCTTGTCACCGGTGGCAGCCGCGGCATTGGCAGAGCGATTGCCGAAGCCTATGCGCTCGCGGGAGCCGCGGTATTTATTTGCGGCCGAGACGAAAACAAGGTGACTGCGGCGGTTGAAGCAATTCGTCATGCGGGCGGGGATATCGATGGCACCTGCGGAGATATCGGCAATTTTGGAGATGTAGAGCGAATTATCAGCGCGGCCTTGCGTCGCTTCGGCACGATCCACGTCCTGGTCAATAACGGAGGTATCCTCGGACCGCGTGAGACCATCGCCGACTATCCGCCCGATGCGTGGGACGAAGTGCTACGCATCAATCTGACAGGCCTGTTTTTGATGACACGCGCGGTTTTGCCCGTAATGATGGAGCAGCGAAGCGGCTCGATCATCAACGTTACGTCCGGCGTTGGACGCCGGGGTAGAGCGCGATGGGGCGCTTATGCCGTGTCCAAGGGAGGACTTGAGTCTTTCACTCAGGTGCTCGCGGATGAGGTGACTCAAGCCGGGATAAGAGTGAATTCGGTCAATCCAGCCGCGACACGCACGACGATGAGGGCGCAGGCTTACCCCGCCGAAGATCCGTTAACCCTGCTCGCGCCCGAAGAGATCGTTCCGGTATTCCTCTACCTAGCTTCCGATGCGAGTGCAGGGGTTAGTGGCCAGGCTTTGGAAGCCCGCGACTGGCTGAAAAAGAGCGATTGACGGTCATGATGCATTCAGCTACAAGGATCCGACTATGCCATGGGTCCGGGCATTCACACAATTTCATTGATTTTATTGAATCTTGGGCAATGCGCGGTGTCGCGTTCAGTGCTAACCGGCTATGTCTTTACGGCGATACGCCATCGGCCGTAGCAATTGTCGAGCAGAAATCAGTCAGTTCTTGGGCTCGAGTTGGAAATTCAAAAGCAAAGCAAACGTTCAGCTGATGAGCAAGCCACATCGACGCGGTGCAGGTTCACTGATCGCAAATTCTTACCGCGGTATTTTAATCGTTAACCGGTATTATCTTCACCGATGGCAAAGCGTTACCCTTAGAAGGCTTAGCGAACAACGACGTTCTGATATTGGAGATCACCATGAATTTGCAAATCGGCCAACGATTTCCTGACTTTGACCTGCCGGACCAGGATGGCCAAATTGTCAAACTTTCCGAACTCGTCGGAAAGTTTCCATTTATATTGTCATTCTACCGCGGTTACTGGTGAGGCAAATGCCAGGTGCAGTTGCGCCATTACGTAGAACTTCAACAAGAGCTGGCGATCAACTATTGCAAACTCGCGGTCGTAAGCGTCGACACCGTAGAAGTCAACGACGCTTTCAGAACCGGCCTTGGCGCCAACTTCGTTTTCCTGAGCGATCAGGAACGCAAAGTCGTCAAGATGCTCGATATGACGGAAACGTCGAAGAGCCGCGGTGTGACCGCCATGCCGTATACATTCTCGCTCATGCCTGATCTCACGATTCACAATCTTTATTGCGGCTACTGGTACCTCGGCCGGCCGACCCTCGATGAATTGAGGATGGATTTACGCGCCATGTTGAAGAAGGTTCGCCCGGATTTCAGCGGTCCCGTCGGGTAAGGGTCTTAAGAACCGCAATATTTGCTTCCGCCGGCAATTATCGTTTGAAGCGACGTGTTGTGGCCCCCGCAACTTCAGAGTTGCAAGCTTGGCGCTTAATCGGTAAGATTTTTCCATGATCTCCCCTGAAGAAATTAAGGAAACGTTGAGCAAGGCGATCCCAGTGACGGTCGTGGAGACTCAGGATCTAACCGGCGGCGGCGACCACTGGCAGCTGATTATCGTTTCGCCGGCGTTTGAAGGCAAGGCACTCATCGAGCAGCATCGTCTGGTAAACGAAGCGCTAAAAGAGCCGTTGGGAGATCAACGGATTCATGCGTTGTCGCTCAAAACTTTCAGTCCCGCGCAATGGGACAAAATAGGGTCTTAACTAGGAGGACATTATGGCTGAGGACGTAAAAAGTCGAATTGACGAAAAGGTCAAAAACAACAAAATCATGGTCTACATGAAGGGCACGCCGGACTTCCCGCAGTGCGGCTTTTCCGCCCATACTGTGGAAATTCTGAAATCCTATGGTTTTCCATTTGCCAGCGAGGATGTCCTTGCCGATCCGGCAGTAAGGGAAGGAATCAAGCGCTACTCGAATTGGCCGACAATTCCTCAGGTTTACATCGATGGTAAATTCGTCGGCGGCTGCGATATCGTGCACGAGCTGCATGAACGCGGCGATCTCGAGCCAATGTTAAAATCGGCGTTCGGGAAGTAGCCGGGCGCAACATTTGATGTCCCTGCTCGTCCAAGCTGCAGCTGGGAAAGGGATTCTATGAAAATCCGCGCCGTCATCTTGTTAGCCCTCGTGACAGTTTTCTTGACGTCTTGCGCCAGTCTGGGACGATTCAACCCTGCTTACGACAGTTTTGATCGGGGGTTGGCGCTTTTTAACCAGGGACGTTTCGCCGATTCGGTACCCTATTTTGAGCGCGCAACGCGCCAGAATCCCGAATTTGGCGAAGCGTATTTTTATTTGGGCCGTGCTTATGTGAGCCAGAGCAAGTGGCGAGCGGCGATTCCACCGCTGCGTACCGCGTTCCGGCTGTCGCCGCGGGCCGCGCAGCAGGAGATCATGAATTTGATCGTGGACGCCACGTTCGCGGCGGCATTGAACGATTTTGATTTGGGCGGCGATCGCCGCTCGCGTCCTGAGCCATTCAAAGAGCTGCTCTAGTCCGATCTTTCCTTTTTCGCGAACTAATGTTCGAAATGCCCGTCCAGCCCGATTGGTTAGTCGCGTTCTTTCGTTTGTGAAGACTATAGAGGGGAACGATGTTTAAGGTAATTCTGATCGTCGCGTTGCTTGGAATGATGGTTTCGCCTGCGTCCGCCCAGTTCGACAAATTTTTAAAAGGTTTGGGAGGTCTTTCCGGCGGCGGCGGTTTGAGCGATGCGAAGATCGGTTCAGGTCTTCAAGAAGCTCTGAAGATAGGGACGGAAAATGCCGTCACGCAAACGGGCACGGTCGATGGCTTTTTGAAAAACAAAGCCATCAAGATCCTAATGCCACGCCCGTTGCAAACGATCGAGCAGCCGCTTCGGCTTGTCGGTTACGGGCCGCAGATCGACGAATTCATCGTCAGCATGAATCGCGCTGCTGAAAAAGCCGTGCCTTTCGCCAAAGAAATTTTTTGGGATGCCATTGGTCAGATGACGTTCGATGACGCGCGCAAGATTCTCAACGGAGGCGATACCGCCGCGACGGAGTACTTCAAGGCAAAAACTTCGAAAAAACTTCAGACTGCGTTCAGGCCGCCGGTCGAAACCGTGATGGCCGACGTCGGCGTCACCCGCCAATACAACGATCTCATCGGTCGCTACAAGGACATCCCGTTCGCGAAAAGCATTTCCTTCGATATCAACCAGTATGTCACTGAAAAAACGACCGATGGACTGTTTTACGTTGTCGGTCAAGAGGAGAAGAAAATTCGCACGAATCCCGCCGCGCGCGCCACGGATCTCTTAAAAGAAGTGTTTGGCAGTCGAAGGTAGCTCGCATCGAGCAAGCTGCGAGCGAGGGTTTCCGTAGGTATTTTTTTGAAGATCCTTCGCGCCGCGCTCCGGATGAGTCGCTCGCTCTGGAGCGACCGACTCAATTGGCGAGCGATGCCATCAACCGGCCGAAGCCGCTTACCTGTTGTTTAACTTTCGCCATTTTTAATGCGTGCCAGATATACGCCTGGCAGCTCGTGACCACCGGCTTGCCGATCTCTCGCTCTAACAGATCGACATCCGTGATCGTTGGCCAGCGCGGGCAGGGGACAAAGACACCGTCCGCTTCCGGCGCCTGCTCATAGAGCCGCTTGGCGATTTTATAAGCGGCGTGCACGTCCATGTCGGTCAAATCCGCATTTTTTCTCACGCCATAGCCTTGAATTTTCAGGACGTTAAACCCCGATGCCTCGAGGAATGCCTTCATCCGCTCGTTGAGCGTGTCTTCATGCGGCGTGGCGACGACGAGCTTCTTGAGACCGAGCGACTTGAGCGCCTCGATTTCGCCGGTGATACCGGGTGAAACAGGCACCCCGAACCTTGCCGTAAGTTTCTTGCCCATTTCAATATCGCTGCCATGACCGAGCTTGGTGAACAGCGGCGAGCCGCCGATGATGATCGAATCGCATTTGTTCTCCACCAAATCGGCGGCGGCTTCTTCTATGCGTTGCAATTGGCGCTCGAAGTCGGCGTCCACCAACTGACGAATGGTTCCCGTGCTGTTGAGGATCATAAAACCCTCGGGCAGCATCTGATAAAATTCATAAACCAGTGTATCGCCCCGCGAGGGGGCAACGTGACCGACTTTAGCGCGCCAACCGTACATTTCTTAAAACCTCCTTAATCTGTCGTTCAAAGTTCGGTTCAAATGTGCAAAGTGAATCCGGAAGCGGTTAACGGTTGCAGTCCTTTAATTCGGGTAGACTGTATTAACTGTTCTGAGCAACTTGAACGTTGAACTACCAGTTTAGCCATGCTCCGTTCACATGGATTGTTTGCCCGGTGATGTATTTATTTTCGTCGTTGGCGAGGAAAAGCACCGCGCTGGCGATTTCTTCCGGAGTGCCGGCGCGGCCCATCGGCACTTGCGCCACCGCCGCAGCCCAAGCTTCGTCGGAGTATCGGTTTCGGACTCTCGGGGTAGTCACGCGTCCTGGCGCGACGGCGTTGACGTTGATGCCGTCATGGATCACTTCCAAGGCGAGGGACTTGGTGAATGCGGCGACGCCGGCTTTAGCTGCCGCATAGCTCGAGCGTGTCGCATTGCCGGTGAAGCCGTAGATGGAGGAGATGTTCACGATCTTGCCGTATTGTTGTTTGAGCATTGCAGGCAATGCTGCCTGCGAACAGAGAAACGCCGACTTCAAGTTCATATCCACGACATGATCCCAATCCGTCGCGGTCATTTCGACTACCGGCTTGCGTTCGGCGCCGCCGGCGACATTCACGAGAACATCGATGCGGCCCCAGCGGTCAAGAGTCGATTGCACCATTTCGCCTACCGACTGCTTTTTTGTAACGTCCGCCACCGTCAATATCGCGTCGGCTCCTTGAGCGGTCAATTCAGCAACCGCGGCTTTTGCTGTCTCGGTATCGATGTCCACCACAGCGACCTTGGCGCCCTCCCTTGAGAATCTTCGCACGATGGCACCGCCGATGCCGCCACCGCCGCCGGTGACGATCGCGATCTTGTTCTCCAGTACGCCCATGAGTCTCTCCGCTCGTTATCTTAAGTGATCCCAGAGCTCGTCGAACGCGTGAATCCGCCGAACTTTTGGATGACTGAATGCCTGATTGTACGGCCGGTGCGGCATCAGCACTACCGCCTCCGTTTGGGTGGCGACATCTTCGCAGTTTTCATGGCGGTCATCGACAAAAAGCTCGATACCGAGGCTTCGAATCAGCGCAGATTTTTTTTCTTGAGTGAAATGAACGACGGGCCGCGTCAATCCATGCCGGCGCAGCCAATCGCACGTGATCTGATGGATGTCGTAACTATCACGGACCCAGCGGTGCGTGACAAATACGACGTCGTGCTCACTGCTGATTCTATCGAGGGCCTGCCATTGATCGGACGATAAAAGCGGTGCCATTCCGCGCCAGAACTCGGGATCGTAAGATGCCCTTTCCATGCATTCGAAAATAACCTCGCGCGTCAAAAACGGATGATGCATAAAGTTCGGATCGGTGATCGAAGCAGGGTCGATGCGGCCGCTTCCGCTGCGCGTTTCGAGCAGCTGCAAAAACGGCGTGATGAAGTCCGCCACTACGCCGTCGATGTCCAGTCCCAATGTCATGGAAGCCATAATCTAGGTAAATAATACTGCTCCGTCAACTTGGACATTGTCACTCGCCGGGCCAGTGTGCTACAAAAATTTTTCCTTTTACACAGTGTACGATAAGTTCGGAAGGGAGAACGGAATGGAAGAAGTGCTGCAACAGGTGGATCGCGATCGGCTTGTCGAGTTGGCCTGCAATCTGGCCAATATCGTCAGTATTACGGGTGAAGAGGAGGAAGTGGCGAAATATCTTGGCAGCGAGTTCGAGAAACTCGGCATGCAGGTCCAGTATCAGTACGTCGAGGACGGCAGACCGAATGTTGTCGGGACACTGAAAGGAACGGGCGGGGGCGCGACGTTAATGTTCAACGCGCACATGGACCATTTCGATAATCCGCAAGAGACGGTCGTTGACGAGGACCGCATCTACGGCCGTGGCTTGGTCAATATGAAGGCGGCGTTTCCCTGTTACATCGAGGCGGTGGCGGCGCTGCAAAGGGCCGGGGTCAAGCTCAAAGGAGATCTGATCATTGCCGGCGTCGTGGGCGAGATCGAGAAGGCGCAAATCGGTCGCTTTCAAGGTAAAACTTATCGCGGCGCCGGTGTCGGTGCCCGCTACTTGATGGATCATGGCGTGATGGCGGACATGTGCATTATCGGCGAGCCGACGGGATTGCAATTGCAAATCGGCAATGCCGGCTTGCTCTGGGCGCGGGTCAGCATCGACGGCAAAGCGACGAAATTCGTTCTCGCGGCCTGCAAGGTGGCGCAGGCGATTCAAGACTGGGAAAAAGATTACCAGCGCAAAAATCCACACAAGTTCATGCTGCCAACCGTGCAGGTCGGCGCCATCGACGGCGGCAATGCCTTCAAGCCCGGCACCCGCCCGACAACGGATATTTTTGTCATCGTCAAGATGTTGCCCGGCGCCGTGCCGCTGGCGATCAAGCGCGACCTTGAACAGGTTTGCGAGCGCGTGCGCAAACGTGAACCTGATATTCTCGATACCCGCGTCGATCTCTATCTCACGACGCCCGGATATGAAATTTCCAAAAGCGAGCCGCTGGTCAAAATTATGGCGCGGGCGCACAAGACGGTGTTTAACCAGCCCGTGCCTTATGCAAAGCCGATCCGTTACGGTATCACCAGCGACGGCTCGCGCATCAATGCCTACGGTGTCCCGGCGATCACCTACGGTCCGGGGTTCGGCACTCATTTGGTCGATCCGACGGAGACAAAGGCGGGTGAAGAGTGGGACTCGCCGAGCGGCGTCCGCCGCGGTGTGGGAATCACTAATATGGTCAATTGCACGAAAGTCTATGCCGCGGCCGCAATGGAAATTTGCAATACGAGGAAAGAAGAAGTGGCGAAATCCTAAAGACGTTGTTGAAGATTCGAAGTTCCAGGCCTTGTCACCTAAAGGGTTTGTCCGACGTTGAACTTTGGACGTTAGTTACGGAACTGAAATGGATATTACCTTTGCTCATTATCGTAATCGCTTCTGCATGTTTCGCACCTACTATGCCTTAGCGGTAGGGAAGGTAAAGCCTGACGGCGTTAACATGAGAGTTATCGAGCTGCCCGATCCGCCGAGTAAGGAACAGGAGGAGGCATTGATCCGCGGCGATGTGCAGGCGGCAAATCTTTATCTGCCTAATTTTCTCCGGCGCAAGCTGCAGGGCGCGCCGATCATCGGGCTGGCAACGGAATGGAAGTCGACGATGAAGGGGAATGGCGTTTTCGTGCGCGCCGACGGCCCGGTCAAAACGCCGAAGGATCTCGAAGGGCGGGTAATCGCGACGCATCAGGGGTTGCACGCGATCCATCAGTATTTGCTGCGGCGCGTTTACGGCGTTGATGACAAAAAGCTTGGATGGGAAGGATATCCGCAGGAAAAACTCCTCGACGCGCTGCTTAGCGGTAAAGCGGATGCCGTGGTGCTGCTCGACCATTTCTTTTTCCGCGGTGACGTCGCTGAAGGGGTCTCCTGTCTTTATACCGACGGAGAGGCCTGGCGGAAACTTCATGGCTTTGACGAAATGATCAAGCATATGGTGGCCGCCCGGGAAGACTTATTGCAGCAGCATCCCGGCATCAAAGACGTTTTACTGAGAGCGTTCCGCGCCTCTTTCGCCTATAGCGAAGCGCACCTCGAAGAGATCGCCGAAGCCTTTATCGCGCGCTACGGCGGCGATCAGGAAGCGCTGCTCGCGTCCGCGCGGTACCCACGAATCGAATTTACCTTTACCGAAAAAGAACAGCGCTTAGCCGAAGCCGAGATGGAGCTGCTCGTCGAAGTCGGGCAGATCCCGCGGAAAGCGCCGATGGCCTCGCTGTTTGCGTTGTGAAGATCTTTCCTCTTTTAAATCTTTGATGCATTTCATCTTAAATCGGTTCAGGCGGTCCGCGCGGCAGTGGATGGGGCTCGCCATATCCGTTATTGCGGGTCTGGGAATTAGTTCCTGCGCGACCATCGCAACGCAAGATGCCGCAAAACGACTTGCGCAAACGGCCGGTCTCATCGACGAAGTCAAGTCCTTCGGCAGGACGCTTGGCATTGAACCGACGCAGGCTCTGAGCAAGACGGTGAGGGACGGCCCCCCGCTAGGGATGCTGTGGATATGGATGCAGCGCGAAGGCACGCTCGCGCTAAGCGCCCCGATGGATATCCGGATGGCGATCGGGTATGCCGCCGAAAAAGAAAGATTAAGAATCGAACAGGTCTATCGGGTCGACGGTTACAGCGTCTATTATCGCCAGGGCAATGAATTTGCGGACTCGCGCTCCCTCGCCACGGCTAGTTTCGCCGATGAGCCCATCCTGCGGCGTGTGAAGGTCATTCTGCACGAGGACTTGCATGGTGACATAAACTTCGCCCTGCCTTGGGAGATCGAAGAGGGAATTGCCACCCCGCTGGGCTCATTGGCTGCCGTTGAATACTTTCGCTGGAAAGGTGACGAAAACAATCTGCGAAACGCCGCAAGTTCGGTAATCCAGGAGCGACAGGCATCGAGAGAATTGAACCTCTTGGCGGCGCAAGCGCAGAACATCTTTGCCCAGGAACCGGTCGAGATTGCCAAGGAAAAAATTCTCGCGCTGCTCGATAATTATCCGGCCTACCAAAAGCAGTTTGAACGGCAGGTGCGCAGCCAGCATGTGTTGACCGTACTGGAGGCCAAACTCAGTCACGATCTGGCGTACTATCGTTACTATGACAGCATCGCGGCGCTCGCTGAGCTGGCGCCAAATTTGAAGACACTGATTGGCGATTTGAAGCAGATCCCCGCCAACGCCACAATCCCGATCGTCGACGAATTCTTGCGCAATCTCGAAAACAAGTACGGCGCCGGAAACAATGGCAGAAGCGCTCCGTAGCATGTTCCTTCTTTCAAGCCCTACAGTCCGCGGTCTGAGCTCGCTCTACGCCGGGACGTTTTTTTCCGGTGCGTGGGCGATGATTCTCCCGACGATTCCTGTGCTGGCCCAGCAATTTGCAGTGTCCGCGGGTGGCGCGGCACAGATTGTGACCGCGTTTGCCGCCGGCAAATTCGTCGGGACAATTATTGCGGGCGTGCTTCTCGATCGCGTGGGGACCCGCGTCGCTCTGGTCGGAGGGCCGCTGGTGGCAAGCCTGGCTGCGTTATCGGTGGTATGGGCGCCATTTTTTTTGGTAATTCTCTGTTTAGCCTTGATCATGGGCGCCGCCGACAGCTTGTGGGCCACGGCGCGCGAAATTGCCGGCATCGATCTCGCGCACCGCAGCCAACGCGGCCGCGTCATCAGCGGTCTGCACGGCGTGCACACCATCGGCGCGGCGTTTTCGCCGTTTGCCGGCGGCTGGCTTGCGGAGACCTACGGCTTCGAGGCGGCGTTCGTCGGTTATGTCGTTGCCACTGCGTTGTCCGTTCCTCTGGGATTCGGCGTCCCGGATTCAGAGGTGCAGCGACGTGCTCAAAGGCCAGTCGATGCGCCGAAAGGATGGCACCCCGTGGCGGTTGCAGCGCGGTTCCGCGCGGTCAAATATCTCTTTCGCGAGATTGATCCCGCCTTGCGGCCGACTTACTGCGCGATTATCTTCGCGACTCTGGCGAATCAGTCCCAGCGGGTCATCGTGCAAAGTATGTTGCCAGTCTACGCCGCCTACTACTTGCACTTGGAGCCGACACAAGTCGGCATACTGTTCACGGTTTCCGGAATTATCGTTTTTGCGATGGTCATACCCGCAGGCTTTCTCATGGACCGTGTCGGGAGGAAATGGTGCACGGTGCCGAGCACCGCCATTCCGGGTCTGGTGTTTTTAGTTGTCCCCCTAACGGACAGCTTCACCCAGCTCGCCATTCTCATCGGCATCACGGGAGTGGCGCAGGGACTGTCGTTAGGCTCATTGGCGACTTCGACTTACGACGTCGTGCCGGCGCATGCGCGCGGCCGCCTGCAGGCGCTACGCCGAACCATCGCTGAACTGGGCAGCGGCGTTGCGCCTTTGATCGGCGGCTACGTGGCCAATGTCTACAATCCCGGTGTGCCGTTCTTGGTCTACGCGCCGCTGCTGATGCTTTCCGCGCTGATTCTGGCTGTAGTGGGTAAAGAAACTTTGCGTCGGTAATCGTTATCTTTTACAAATGATTGGCGCTACTTTGGTACTGCTCCATCGATCGCGCGGCGGGCAGGGTCGCGCTTCCGATCACGCGCCGGTGATTAGAAATCTAAGTTTTCAGTCGTAAGAAAGGCTAAGGTGATTTTATGATCGTTGTCTCAAACCGACTACAAGTCGCTAAAGGACGCGAGGAAGACTTCGAGAAGCGTTTCGAGGGGCGGGCCAGGCTAGTGGAAAATATGCCGGGCTTTGTTCGACTGGAAATCCTGCGGCCGATTAAAGGCGACTCCTACATTGTACTGACCCATTGGCAGGACGAAGGATCCTTCCGCGCGTGGACCGATAGCGCTGAATTCAAGGAAGCGCACCGAAACCGGCCGCCGTCGGAGATATTTGCCGGCCCGAATGTTTTCGAAATGCATGAAGTCATCCAGCATGCCGGGGAGAGCTAATAATTTTTCTAGGAAACCGTTCTTCCACCGAGCACATTAGTCGATACCAACATGAACTCCGCTCATTCGAAGCTATACAGCCGCACGCAGTTGTCCCAGAGATATTTGCGTTTGATCTGATCGGAGAAGGGGAGCTGCAAAAACGTATCGATGGCATGCGGGTATTTGACGTCGAGGTGCGGGTAGTCGGTCGAGAAAACCATATTGTCCTCGAGTCCATATTCCGGGATGTGCTTGGCCGTGATTTCGTCGCATTCGACGGCGCCGTAACACTGCCTTTGAAAATATTCGAGCGGCGAAAGCGTTAAATACGGGTATTCCGCTTTGCCGGTGGTCTCGGCGTATTCACCCATGCGCCAGAGAAGCCAGGGGGCCCAGGAACAATTTCCCTCCAGGAAGGCTACTTTCAAGCGCGGAAAGCGTTCCATTACGCCGCCGAAGATCATGTCGCCGCAGGCGAGCATGTTGGCGAAGGGAAAGCCGAAGGTATTGAACATCGAGAAGGTCGAGCAGATATGGAAAAACGCGGGCTGCGGCAAATAGACGCGGCCGGCTTCATGAAAGCCCACCGGCAGGTTTAAACTCTCGCATTCCGCCCAGAGAGGATCGTAATATGGATCGCTCCACTTCTTGTTGTTGACGTGATTGGGCCGCAGGAAAACGCCGCGGAATCCGTATTCATTTACCGTGCGGCGGATTTCTTCAATCGATCCGCTGATGTCCTGGGGCGCGACCATGGTGACGCCGTACATCCGTTTGGGATCGGTTGCCGCGAAATCATGAAGCCAGTCGTTGTAAGCGCGCGCGACTGCTGTGGCGAAGTCCGGATCGAGGCCATCGATGCCGAGCACGGTTAGCCCGCGCGTCGGAAACAGAACAGCGACGTCGAGCCCTTCTTTGTCCATCGCTTGAACTTGCGAGACGCCGTCGAAGTTTCGTTTGCCGGCTTCGCCGTACTTGTCTTCGAAAAAATCTTGCCGGTATTTTGCCAGTGCGGGATTTTCAGGGTTGCGCGGGATCGGCATGACTTTGCCATCGACTTCGATTCCCAAATCGCGGAACGATCGATTGAGACCTTTGGGAGCGCGTTCGGCATACTTCGGATCGATGTAGCGC
>Ga0209974_10000173_pt1 | contig 19932 bp, 19 predicted proteins | sample InoplaM3SPM_FD_187592 | JGI IMG/M metagenome (GOLD analysis project Ga0209974, IMG submission 187592) | Arabidopsis thaliana rhizosphere microbial communities from the Joint Genome Institute, USA, that affect carbon cycling - Inoculated... | ecosystem: Host-associated > Plants > Roots >...
CCTTCGCTACCCGGAGATCACGGTAGCAGAGTGTTTTCGCCTACTGCGTCCGGGAGGCACTCTTGTTGCCCATATCGATCTGGGCGACCATACCTATTATGGGTGCCAACGGCCTCGACCGTTACACGCGTTTCATTGCCTACGCTATCCTGCATGGCTATGGAGGCTCATGAGGTGGAACCGCAGTTCTTACGTGAACCGGCTGAGGAAATCAGAGTGGAAACGGTTGTTCGAGGCCGTGGGATTCCTTGTACGGGCTGAAGCATCCTCGCTCAACGGAGAAATCGATCGCGCACTACCGGCGCTTCCCTACTTGCAGAAGTACAGCCGCGATGATGCCGTGACCCAGGTATTGACGGTGTGGATGGAAAAGCCAGCGGACGGTTTGGCCTAGCTTGTGATTGCTCCTTCCGAGGCTGAGGACACATGCCGGGCGTACTTGGCCATGACGCCGTGCGTGTAGCGCGGAACCGGTTGCTTGACTTTCCTGAGACGCGCCTTGATCTCTTTGGCAGAGAGTTGGAGGTGTAGCTGTCGTTTGGGAATATCGAAGACAATCATGTCCCCGGTTTTGACAGCGGCAATTGGCCCCCCTCTGACCGCTTCGGGGGCGACATGGCCGGCCATCAGACCGTGTGTCGCGCCTGAGAATCGCCCGTCAGTCAAGAGAGCGACGGAGTCGCCCAAGCCCGCTCCGACGATCGCGGCGGTGACGCCCAACATCTCCCGCATGCCAGGCCCGCCTGACGGTCCCTCGTAACGGATGACCACGACATCGCCGGACTTGATCTGGCCGGCTTTCACGGCGACGAAGGCATCTTCTTCGCGATCGTACACTCTCGCCGGTCCGCGGAACTGCATCATCGAATGGCCGGCGACTTTCACGACGCAGCCTTCCGGCGCAAGATTCCCCTTGAGAATCACTAATCCGCCCGTAGGCTTAATCGGGTCCGACAGCGACCTCAACACTTGTTGCCCCGGCGTTTCGATCGCTTCCTTGGCCTCTTCTCCGATGGTCCGTCCGCTCACCGTCGGTTGGTTCGCATGCAGCAGGCCGCCGTCGACCAGGCGCTTTGCCACCAACGTCGTCCCCCCGGCCGCATACAGGTCTGCCGCGGTAAATCTTCCCCCCGGCTTCAAATCGGCCAGGAGCGGGACCTTGCGGTTGAGTTTGTCGAAATCGTCGATGCTCAGCTTGACCCCGGCCTCATAGGCGATGGCGAGAAGATGCAGCACCGCATTCGTCGAGCCTCCAGTCGTGGCCACCGCTGCGATCGCATTCTCCAATGACTTGCGCGTGATGATCTGTCGAGGCCGCAGGTCCTGTTTCAAGAGATCCATGACCATCTTGCCGCACTCGAAGGCCACGTCGTCCTTCCGGTTGTCCATGGCCGGGACGCCATTGCGTCCCATCGGGGATATGCCGAGGAATTCAAATGCGATTGCCATGGTGTTGGCGGTGAATTGGCCCCCGCAAGCGCCCGGCCCCGGGCAGGCGTGGTCTTCGAGATCTTTCAACTCGGCGCTCGTCATCCTGCCGGACGCATGTCTCCCGACCGCTTCAAACACGTCCTGAATAGTAACGTCATGGCCCTGAAACTGTCCGGGCATGATCGAGCCGCCATACAGCATCAGCGACGGCAGGTTGAGGCGTGCGAGCGCCATGACCGTTCCCGGAATGGTTTTGTCGCAGCCCGAGAGCGCCACGATGCCGTCAAAGAGATGGCCGCGGGCCACCAACTCGATCGAGTCGGCGATCACTTCACGGCTGATCAGCGAGGCCTTCATGCCTTCCGTCCCCATCGAAATGCCGTCCGAGACGGCGATCGTGTTGTACTCGATGGGCGTGCCGCCGGCCACACGGATGCCGGCTTTCACCCGCTCGGACAGGCGGCGGAGGTGAAAGTTACACGGCATGACTTCAATCCACGTGTTAGCGACGCCGATCAAAGGACGTGAAAGGTCTTCGTCGGTGAAGCCGACGGCTTTTAGCATGGCGCGGGCTGGTGCCCGACCAGGGCCGAGCAGCAGATCGTGACTGTTCAATCGCGCCCCTTTCCCCATGGATCTATTTTCCCTTCTTGTCCTTGTGCTTTTCGCCCTTTTTCGCTTCCGTGTCGATGACGGTTCCGGTCTCGGCGTCGATGTGGACTTCGGTGACCTTTCCATCTGCCCCAAACACTTCCACTTCCCAGACTGTTTTCCCGTGCTTCTTTTCGAGCTCGGCTTCAACCACGGTGCCGGGTACTTTTTCTCCCGCAGTCTTGATTGCCTGTTCGGCCGTCACCTTCGCGTCCTTCACGAGATCGGCGACCTTGCCTTCCTTGTCGTCCCCCCAGGCCGACGTGCTGATCACGAGCATGCTAATCGCCAGTAAACCGGTCCATCTATATGCACTATATGCCTGCATGGGTCCCTCCTCTGCCGACAAATGGTTATTGGCTCTTCGTGTCTGAGGGAGGCATGGGTGCACTACCTTTATGAGGATTGCCTTGCATGGCACCGCCGTGCGGATTCATCATGCCGCTGCCCTGGCCTCGACTGCCGCCCTCTCTGTGCTGTTGCATGACCTTTTCATGCTCAGCCTTCTCCTTAGTGCGCTGCTCAGGCGTCAATAGCGCCAGGATCTCACGGCGGGTCTTGATGGAGGTCATGCGTAGGGCCATTTGCAAGTCTTCGCTTTGCTTTAACTTGGCCTCGATCTGGCCGAGATCCGATTTTTCTTCATCGGTGAGGGCTTTGAGTTCTCGTTCGGCGACCTGAATATCCGCTTCCGCTTTGATACGGGTCTTGTCAAGGTTGAGTTGAATGTCCTTGAGCTTCGTTACCTGTTCGGCCGTGAGGCCGATGTCTTTCTCGTGCTTGAGCAAATGGCGGATTAAATGGCCTGCGCTGCTGTGCATCATGCCCATCCCATGACTGCCCATCGACCCGTGGCCGCGGGATCCGTATCCGTCTTTTCCGCCGCCATGGCCGTAGCCCGGTTCATTGGCCCAGACACCGACGCTTCCCATGGCCAGCATGAAAGTTCCGGCCATGATCAGTGCCGACAGTCCCTGCGTCTCCTTCTTCATACAATCCTCCCTCGGTTGAACGTCCTACGGTTTCTTGTCATTATCGCATATACAAACCGCCTTCGCCCTTCAGCCCGTTGAACAGGAACTGAACGGCCAAGGCGGCAAGCAGCAAGCCCATTAAACGCGTGATGATCTTTTCTGCCAGCGGGCTCATCCACTTGGCTCCGGAAGCACCGAGAGCCAGGATAGCGTAGCTTGCCAGACCAACCAACGCAACGCAAGCCAGCAGGATGCTCCGATAGAGCCATGACGACGCCTGCGCTTCCAACAGGATAATGGTCGAAATGGCGGCCGGCCCGGCCAACATCGGTATGGCGAGCGGGGTGATGGCGATGTCGTCCTTGGCGGCACCTTCCGCCGTTTCTGCAGCGGTTTCGACCACCGCAGAACGTTGCGCCCGAAGCATGTCCAATGCCACGAGTAGCAATACGAGCGCGCCGGCGACCTGCACGGCGGCAAGCGTGATGCCCAGCAGCGAGAAGAGCCAGTGTCCGGCGAGGGCAAAGCCGCTCAAGATGAGAAATGCGACACCGCAGGCCACGCGCGCCATGCGCAGGCGCTGGCTGAGGGTGTAGCGAGCGGTCATGGCGAGAAAAGCCGGGACGGTGGCGAGAGGATCGACGATCACGAAGAGAGAACTAAATGCAAGCACACCGTATTCGGTCGGCGTCATGCAGTCATCGCATTCGAGTTTGCCTGAGCAGCTCGGCGCGGGGATCCGGATGTTGGTCTCGTGCCAGTCGCTTGTAGAGCGTCTGCTCTTCTTCGGTCACTGCCGGCGGGACGACAATTTGAAGGTTTAAGAAGAGATCGCCTCGACCTCCTCCAGCCGACGGAAGGCCCTTGTCTTTGAGCCGTAACTTGCCTTCGGCCTTGCTCCCGGCCGGGACCTTGACCTTGACCGGCTCGGCTAGGGTCGGCGCCATCACCTCAGCACCCAGAACCGCCTCCCAGGGATACACCGGCAGCGTGACGTGAATGTCGCTTCCCTCGCGCCGAAAGATCTGGTCCGGCCTGATGGTGACGTGGAGATACAGATCCCCCCGTTTGCCACCGTTCGAGCCGGGCTGGCCCTTGCCTGCCACGCGCACGCGCGTACCGTCTTGGACGCCGGCCGGGATTTTGACCTCAATGGTTTTCAATTCTGTCGTCGTACCGGCACCGAAGCAGGTAGGGCAGGTCCGTCCGCGCAACGCGCCGCTCCCCTGACAAGTCGGGCAGGAGACGGGTTCTCGCAAGCTCACTCGCTTCGTGACGCCGGTCAGCACTTCCCGCAATGACAACTCGACGTCCGCTTCGAGGTCTTCACCCGAGACGGAAAACCCGTGGTTGGCTGTTCCAGCCCGGCCCCGTCCACCGAACAAGTTCTCGAAAATATCCGAAAAATCCCCGCCGCGGAAGTCGCCGCCCGATTGTTGCTGCTGCCAAGAGAAACCCTGGTCCCCCGCCTGTTGACGCGCCTTCTCATAGGCTTCTGCCTGTTCCCATTGGGCGCCATACTGGTCGTATTTCTTGCGTTTGTCGGGATCTGATAGGACTTCGTTAGCTTCGTTGAGCTCTTTGAATTTCTTCTCCATTTCGGTTTTCTTTGATCCGGAATGGAGGTCTGGATGGTATTGCCGGGCAAGCCGTCGATAGGCCTTCTTTATGTCGTCGGGCGATGCCGTTCGTGGAAGCCCGAGAACCTGGTAGAAATCACGTGGAGTGGTTGCCATGCGTCAGAGAGATAATACCGCGTTTGCACAGATCAAGCGCTACTGGCGCTGCATATGCAACACATTGGCTTATCGCGCCGGCATTTTGGCTCGCGCCATTAATTTGCAGTACGAACACACCTCGGCGGTGGTCGGTTGTCCGCACGTGGCGCATGGATGGAGCAGCGCTTGATCTTTTTCACTCATGGTGAGCGGAGCATCCTGCTTGCGGCGCTGTTTGTCCAAGAATCCCCAATAGAAGTACTGCTTTGTGCCGGGAGATTCGGTCTCTAACCGATTAAGCACGTCTTTGTAAAGGAGGGTGCGCGCCCCTTGCGCCATCGGGCATTCGTCCACGATGTATTCGATCTTGCTCAGGACACAATAGGCGGCGAGTTCCCTCTCGGACAGCCGGTAAAGCGGTTTTACCTTCTTTGCAAACCCTTCCATTGAAGCCGGTAGGGTCGGTCCCTGCTTCTCGAGGTAGTCCTCTTGCCAGTGCAAGACGTTGCCAAGTAACCGTGCCGCTTCGTCGTCGAGGTTGTGACCGGTGGCCATCACGTCATAGTCCCGTTCGACGGCCGCTCGGTTGAATTGATACCGCTTGATGGTGCCGCAGGTCGAACAGGTGGGACGATGGACAACTTGCGCCAATTCCTTGATGCCGGCACCTTCCGCCTGTTCGACCGTGTGTGTATGCAAGACAGCGCCGAGGGGCGCGGCGATCGAGTCCGCAAAGCGGCGCACCATGGTATACGATCGTTCCGAATAGCCGCCGATTCCCAGGTTCACGTAGAACCCGTCGGCCCTGTAGCCGAGCTTCAGCAGAATATCCCACAGCGCCAAACTGTCTTTTCCACCAGAGACGGCGACCAGAATGCGGTCATCCTTTGCAAACATCTTCTCGGACTTGATCGCGCGGCCCACCTGTTCATGAACGAAGTGCGCGAAGCAGCCCTTGCAAAACGCCGCATGGTGCCGGGGAATTTTGATGACCGCTTTCGTCTTGCACTTTGTGCAGTTCATCAGTCGATCTTACGAGCGGACTTGAGGCAAATGCAAATGGGCGACGGAAACACGTACTCGTTCTGGGGTCCACCGCTTCTTTTGCGGAGCGTGTTGCGACCGTGATGCTCCTGCTGCCCTTAGCACCTGCCGGGAAAAGGAAAACAGTTGGTAAGAGTAGACAGTCGGGTCATACTCCGGGAAGGTGTAAAAAAGGTAGGAAAGTCATAAAGCGGTGCCTTCCTGGAGCACGACACGTACAGTCCCGCGGCCTTGAATCGTTTCCCAGCGGATGTGAGGAAAGAGAGTGGCCACTAGCAACGGCGCACGTTGGTTAAAAGATCATATGCACTTCGTCGTGTTAGTGCTTGTCAGCACCATGGTCTTTGGTGTCGTGGTTGCGGCCGAATATGGTCTCCGTCTTGTAGGATATGAGTACACCCGGCGGCCGAGTACCCTGGTTTTGGAAGACTCTTTTACGGTGCAGGATCGGGGAGTGTTCGTGGCGAATCCATTGTCTGACAAGCATGCTGGGTTGGGCGTGAATAGCGAGGGATTTCGCTCTCCTGAATTTTCCGACGGCTTGGCCTCAGCACCGCGGCAGTTGGTCGTCGTCGTTCTAGGCGACTCATTTACATGGGGGGCTTCGGCGAGTCCGATTACCGAGTCCTTCCCAGATGTCCTTCGGAAAGCGGGCTATCGAGTTCATAATCTAGGAATTCCGGGCATCGGACCCAGACAGTATCAAAGAATGGCTGAGGAATATTTGTCCAGGCTCAAACCCGACGTCGTTCTAGTCGCTCTCTACTTGGGCAATGACTTCTTAGACGGACAATGGGAACCACCGCCTGGCCGCCCTCCGTATTATGTCCTCAAGGGAGGAGAATGGATTCCTACGGTGGATGAGGAGGGAAACTACATTGAAAGTATTGACGTCGCGTATGAGCATTTTCATAACAAGTTTGGGAAAACCCGTCGATTCTTGCGGGAAACGGCTCTCGGTACATTAGTCATCAAAGCCTATCGCCGCGTAATGACCTCGACATTCCTGGGCAGCAGTGTAAGAAATGCGTGGGTACGCATTGTCGGTACTAACGATGCTGAAGCCGCGAATACGCCTCATGTTGATCACGAAGCGCTCTTGCGGCGGTATGCGGTCACCTATGACGCCCTAAGGCATATCCAGGGTCTTACTCAGAAGGTTGGAGCGAAGTACTATACGCTGGTACTTCCAGCTCTGGGGCCAGGCTGTCTATCGTCAGCAGATTTTAATATGGATAGGCAGAAACCTATTTTGGATGAGTTTCAGTCTGTATACCCTGATGTAACGAATGCTCACTATTTCGCTCTTCCCGACTGCCATCTGAATAACGCAGGTCATCTGGTCATCGCCCGAACGTTGCAAAAGTTGCTCGGCACATTGAGCGCCGACCCCACCTGAAGCAGAGCATCTCATTCATAAGACGAAGGTCCCGACCCGTCTGAGCTGGAGCATGCCCAATGGCATGGCTTTCATGACCCCTTTTGACAACACGGCGACTTTGCTACCATGCCGCTTCAGGATGAGATGGTGTCACCCCGCATATTGGATGCTCCTCTGTGCCTTTGGCCTAGGCTGCGCCTCGCCGAAGATTGGTTATGATTACGACCGAAGCGCCAATTTCGGTCGTTACCATACCTACGCATGGATTGCCGGCGAAGAAGAAAAGAGGGGCGACCGGCGTGTGCAAAGCGCTCTTGTCGATACCCGCATTCGAACGGCTATTGACGCGGAACTGCGTGCAAAAGGGTATACTGTTCCGACAAATGGCCAACCGGAGTTCCTGGTCGGGTACCAGGTGGGGATGAAGGATATGATCAAAGGGGCCTCCACTCAGCGCTACATCGGCGATCGGGTGCACGGCACCTACACAACCATTAGCGACATACAGCCATACCACGAAGGCACGCTCGTGATCGACATCGTGGATGCCGGATCACACACACTGGTGTGGCAGGCGTCAGCCCAGGCGGAGGTGGATCAGAGCCTCGGTCCTAAAGAACGCGATGAGCGCATCGGCACTGTCGTCCGTGCGATGCTTGCTCATTTTCCCCCTCAATAAGCTGTGTCGACACTTGAACAAGCATGACAGCGAGCCCCTTGATTATTGGCCTTCTGCTTGTGGTGGCTGGGTGCACCCCATTGCCGAACACAGGTTATGACTTCGATCGCAGCACGAACTTCGGCGGATACAAAACGTATGCGTGGCTATCGGGGGAGCAGGAAAAGACCGGCGATCGACGGGCCGATAACTCGGCGGTGGATATGCGCATTCGAATCGCCATCGGGACCCAATTGCGGTTGAAGGGCTATCAGACTCTTCCGGACGGCAGGCCGGACTTCTTTGTAACGTACACAATCGGACTGAAGGACAGCAGTCCGACGGTTTCGTCCCAATATTTTTCCGAGGGAATGGCCGGGCGTCCCTTCCTGCATTCAGCAGATAGCCGTTCGGGCCGTGATGGGACACCCTCGATCAGCGAGGGGTACTCCTCTCTCACAGGCACGCTGCTCATCGATGTCATCGATGGCGCATCGCAGAAGTTGGTGTGGCGCGGAACTGCTGCCGGAGAGGTCGATCAGGGTCTGACATCCGAGCAACGAGACGAGCGCACGAAAGCGATCGTTCGGAACATCCTCTCTCATTTCCCGCCCCAATAACTGCGCGGGATCGGAACACCCAATAGGAGTGTGGCGAGTCGCGCGGCTAAGGTGTCCCGCCTGAGATGACCGGCCTGATTTCGATCCGGTCCTTGTCGTAGAGCATCTCGTCTTCGGTCACCAGTTCGTCACCACGGATGACAAGATGCGCTTCTACCACGAGATTGAGTTCCCGCAGAAGATCCTTCGTCCGCTTCGGCCCTTTGATTTCGACGGTCCTTGCCGGATGACTCAACTGGACGTGCATGCGGTATCTTAAGCCGCTCCATGAACGGGAGCAAGGAGAGAACGTCTAGAGGACAGCTTCGCGCAGATATTTTGCGGACTCTTCCGGCGAGACCGGATTAATGTAAAAGCCTGAGCCCCATTCAAAGCCGGCGACCTGAGTGAGTTTCGGTATGAGTTCTATGTGCCAATGGTAAAATTGACCTGTTTTTTCGTGCACCGGAGAGCTATGAAGCACAAAATTGTAGGCCGGCTTGGAGAGCACCCGATCCATCCGACGGAGTGATTCCGAGAGAATCGGTGCAAGAAACTCAAAGTGCTGTTTCTCGCTCTCTTCAAAGTGGCCGGCGTGCCGCTTGGGAAGGATCCACATCTCAAACGGAAACCTCGGTGCGAACGGCGTCACGCAGGCATACTCGGAATTCTCCGCCACGATGCGTTCTCCCTGCGCAAGGTCCTGCTTCAGGATGTCGCAATACATGCACCGTTCTTTTTGTTGATAGTGCAGACGGCAGCCTTCGATCTCGTTCATCACGTTGGTTGGAATGACCGGGAGCGCGATCAACTGGGAGTGGCTGTGTTCGAGGGTGGCGCCGGCCGCCGCGCCGTGGTTTTTGAATATCAGAATGTACCGCAGGCGGACATCCCGCTTGAGATCGATAATCCGGTCGCGATAGGCCCACAGCACATCTTCCAGCCGCTTGGTCGGCATATCGGCAAGAGTGTCTTTATGCCCCGGAGCTTCAATAATGACCTCATGGGCGCCGATCCCATTCATGCGATCGTAAAGTCCCATGCCTTCACGGCCTAACTCTCCTTCGACCTGCAAGGCAGGGAATTTGTTGGGCACCACCCGCACGGACCAATTCGGAGCGTTTGCTTCGGCGGGTTCAGGCCGGTAGGCCATGATCTCTTTCGGCGTCAGCCGTTCCTGCCCTGGACAGAACGGGCACAGCGCAGTGGAGATCGGCCGGACCGGCTGCATCTGTGCAAAGTCATGTGGACGGCCGTTTCGGTCCGTCGAAATGATGACCCAGCGGCCGACAATGGGGTCGCGCCGTAAGTCAGGCATGAGGCACCAGGACGAAAATGGGGCTATTCATACTCTCCAGACTGTGGCTCCGAAGTCCGGGCCGGGTACCGTCACGATAACCGGTTGATGTCGCGGATAGCGGGCGATTTCCATTTCATGCTCATACACGAGTAGGCTCATCTGCACGCGTTCGCTCTCCCCAACCTCGAGCTCTTTGAACGGGAGTGCCAGTTCCAACACCTGGTCCCAGCCGATCAGGTCGCAAGAACCGATGTCCTTCCAGCCGCCGTCATCACGTCGGTGGGTTACTTGATAGCGATTCGGGGAGGCAGAGGAGATCATGAGGCGGTATGCGCGACGAGGGGCCTGCAGCACACATTCAAGACGGAGATTGCTCTTTCGGCTCTTGAACGCCTCGTTCGGGTCGAGCCGTAGATAGAGGTGCTCGAAATCGCAGACGAAAAAAATGGCGGTAAACAGGCCTTCCGCTTTCCACATGGCCCCAAGCGGCGGATTCGGGTTAATCGTCCCAGCGCCCCGCCATTCGAAGAAATCCGTCACCAATCCATCCAGTGTGGGATGTAGGATTGCCAGAGGCATCGTCACCTGGTCGCGGCCCTCGAACCGGCGGATCTCGCACAGCGGTTGGTTGAGCAGATCGGGTGGCGTCATGCCGGCCAGCGTCCAGACATTTCGAAGATGCATGCGAAACAGCCAATCGAACTCTTCTTTATAGGTCGTATCGAAATCGTCGCCGTACCACCAAAACCAATCGCTGCCTTCGGCGGCGTAGAGCTCTTGCCAGGCCGCTCTGGCACGATCCAACGGCAATGTCGAACTGATTTCCAGCAGGCGCGAGCGTGTGTGGTTCAGCAGGTCCCATCCTCGGTTGTCTTCGGCGTGGCCGATCCAGATCTTGAAATCCTGGTTGATCCATGAGCCTGAATGCAGGTGAGCCAGATAGGGCCGATCCGGCGTGGCCTCCAGCGCGTTGGAAATAGTGGCAGTGGTCACACACATCGAGTCGCTTTCGTTGAGCGCACCATCGGAAAGGGCCTGATAGAGATGTGAGAGGAACTGCTCGCCGCCTTCCTGATAATGCTCCCATGGATTTTCGCCATCTAAGATGATGGGAAGGAGGACGTGCTCCTGCGGCGTATCGAGTGCGATCTGCTTGATGCGTCGTAGGACATCATCTGCAGCCGCGTCGGGTGTCGTCTTATGGTAGAGAAAGCCAAACCCGTCGGAGAGGTCACGGTCCCGGAAGATGATCGTCGCCTCTTCTCCATTCGGTCCTACGCGGTAGGGCCGATAAAGCTGGGTCGGCCGATGCCAGGGAACTTGCGAAGCTTCGAGTGACCGGGCCAGGATCCCTTCGTCGGTGGCGAGCCAACGGAGGCCGACCCGGCGAAGGAGCGGTATTAATTCGGGGCACACAGACCCTTCCGAGGGCCAGAGTCCCGCCGGCGGCCTGCCGAACACGCTCAGATGGCACTCGACAGCCAGGCGCAGCTGTGCCTCGGCATCATCCGGCGCTCGCAATCGTGAAGGCAGGGGAAGATCCGGTCTGGCCCGGCGTGTGTACTCGGTGTCGATGACCAATGGGAGAATCGGATGATAGAAAGGCGTCGTCGTCAACTCGATCTGCCCGCGCTCGGCCAGCCGCCGGTACATCGACACAATATCCTGGACCGTCCTGCGTTGTAATGCCAACACCTCCTGTTTGTCTTCTTCGGTAAAGCCCCGATTCTTGGATCGTAATGCGGCGAGCCGTGGATAGCGGGCAACGGCGCCATAGCCGAACCAGGCCAAGTTGAACCATACCTGTAAATCCAGGAAGTCCTGCGTCGTGAACTGCCGGGCAAGCCGATGGAGTTCCTGACCGTCAATGTCACACCCACGTTTGGTCAATAGTTCGTGATAGCGAGGGTACGGTCGGATCATGGTTGTCCAATTGATGGAGAAGAAGTGCTTGATGAGGAATGCCTGTTCTTCTTCGCTCAAGCGGGCGGCCTGCCGCTGCGTACGTTCCCAGAACAGATCCTGAACGGAGCCGTCTCCGATCTCTTGTAATTGAACCAGTAATGACGGCGTAAAATTGAACGTGGCCTGCACCCGGGGAAACTGATCAATCAGATACGCCATGTCAAAGTACGCCTTTGCGGCATGGAGACGGACCCAGGGCATGCTCACCGACCCGCTCACCGGGTCGGTGTAGTAAGGCTGATGCATATGCCAGAGAAAACAGACTCGGACGGTTTTCATAGGCAATGTGTGTAAAGGATATTGTGGAGTAGCACAGAGTATGTCATAGGGATAAGGAGGTGGCAATCAACGGAGGAAAATGGAAAAGACCTATGCGGGGAGTCTTCAGAGCCCGGCCGCACAATGGCTGCGCTACTGGTTTCCGGTGATCGCGTACATCACATTGATCTTTTATCTTTCATCGTTGTCCCACCCCGAGGAGCGGCTGCCTAACTTCCTCTTTGAACAACTGGGCGACAAGCTGTTGCATGGGATCGAGTATGCGGTGCTGGCGCTGCTGTGTTACCGGGCATTTCGTTGGGGGGCAGGACCGCAAGCCCGAGACTACGCCGTCGGGCTCGCGATCGTCGCGAGTTCCTTGTATGGCCTAACGGATGAGTTCCATCAAGCCTATGTGCCCCTCCGCGAGTCCAGTTTGGTCGATTGGATCGCCGATACGACCGGTGCGGTGATCGGCGCAGTGGGGTCACGCCGCCTCACGGAACGCGGCACCAAGCCGAGCATTTCGTGACAAGTTTTTCGCGCAACAGTATAATGCCGCGCTGATGGCCACGATCGATCCTGCCACCACCAAAAAGTCGCTCGCTCCTCCTAACCGAGCGCTCATCGCGGAAACGATACGGACCCGGTTGCCGGTTCGAGGAACGTTGAAGAAACTGTTACCTCTCGCCGGTGATGCCTCGAACCGGCGCTATTTTAGACTTGAGCTCGGCGATGCTGATCAGTCGGTCATCTTGATGCAGCTGGCCGAGCCGGAGGCCTTCAAACAGTCGGAAGAGGCCGTGAGTGGCGCGGGTCATCAAATTGCTGAGCTGCCCTTCGTCAACATCCAGGCGCATCTTGCCAAGGCGGGGATACCGGTCCCCGACCTCTACTATTACGATCAGACAGCGGGCCTGCTTTATCTGGAGGATTTTGGAGACCTCACGCTGTCAGAGGCCTCTGCCCATGCCAGCCTCCCGCAACTCGAAAGCCGTTATCGGCAGGCCATCGATGTGCTCGTGCGCATGCAAATGAAAGCGACGTCTCCTGCAAACCCTCAGTGCCTCGCCTTCCATCGAAGCTTTGACGTGCCGCTGTTGATGTGGGAATTCGATCACTTCATCGAATACGGGATCGCGGCGAAGCAGGGCGCGCCGATGTCTGAAGCTGATGCAGCCGCCATCCGCCAGGAGTTCCGCAAGATTTCCGAACTACTCGCGGCGCAACCGCGCGTCTTCGTACATCGGGATTACCATTCCAGAAATTTGATGGTGGTCGGTGAGCGATTAGGCGTGATTGATTTTCAAGACGCGCTGATGGGCCCTGCGACCTATGATCTGGCGTCCCTGTTGCGCGACGCGTACATCGCCTTGGACGAGTCGCTCATTGACCGGCTTGTGGCCTATTATCTCGATCAGCTCCAGGAAGGCCGTCAGCTCTGGACCAATCGGGAAGCGTTCCGCCGTCTGTTTGACTTCACCTGCATTCAGCGTAATCTCAAGGCGGCCGGCCGGTTTGTTTATATCGATCAAGTCAAGGGCAACTCCAAATTCCTGGCCGATATTCCTCGCACGCTCGGATATGTCAAACGGAATCTTCACAAATATTCCGAGCTGTTCACGCTTCGCAAACTGATGACTCTGTATGTGCCGGAACTGCAGTAAAGGGACTGGGTACGGGGATCTGAAATCTGGCGGCCATCCGGCTCGCTCAGCATTCGGCACGACCGGCTCAGCACTGGCCGTGTGAAAGCCATGATCCTCGCAGCCGGACTGGGCACACGGCTGAGGCCGCTCACCAATACGATTCCCAAACCACTACTTCCCATCGCGGGAACTCCCTTGATCGTATGGAATTTGCTGCTGTTGAAACGTCATGGCATCCAGGACGTCGTCATCAATTTGCATCATTTGGGCCCGATGATCGAACAGGCGCTGGGGAACGGATCCAGGTTCGGGCTGAAGATCTACTACTCGCATGAACCAGTGATTCTGGGGACCGGCGGCGGCATCAAACAGGCGGAATCCCATTTCTCAGGAGAGCCTGTGCTGGTCCTGAACGGCGATACGCTGTTTGAGCTGGACCTCGATGCGCTCTATGCCTTTCATCTTCGGAGTCAGGCGGCGGCAACCTTGGTCCTGCGGTCGGATCCCGATGCAGCGCTTTGGGGATTGGTTGAGCTGGACATGGAAGATCGTGTCGTTCGGATCACGGGGCGCGGGAAGACGGACGTCGGTGCGACGAAACCGCGCATGTTCGCCGGCGTTCACATACTCAACCCTCGTCTGTTGCGGGACGTGCCAAAGGGCAGAGCGTCTTCCATCATCGAGGCGTACGTCTCGGCGATTCAGCGGGGAGAAGCGGTGGCCGGGTATGAGCTCATGGGCTACTGGTCGGATGTGGGGACGCCCGAGCGCTATGCACAGGCAGAGCACGATGCTACCAGCGGTCTGATTCGGCTCAGTGAACGGTTGCCCGCCGCGCGGTTGGCTTAGCCGCTGTTGAAGAGATAGTGGCTCTGTCTCACTCATTGCGAGTTCAACGTCGCCTCTAAGACACACTGGGGGCTCACCAACCCGCGTTCGTCGGCCACAACCACGTCATCGTTCTACGGATGGCGGACCTCCTGGCTCTGTGCTGAGCCACGGCCTCTTGACGACCTTTGAGACAGGTCTTCCCTTCACAGTTGTGCGGTCTGTGCGGTGAGATCCTCGTCTGTCTCATCGCCTCTTGCTTCGAGTTTCATCCGCTGCTGTTTGAGGAGTCGGGCCAGGTAGGTGCGTTGGAGCTTGAGGCGCTCGGCGGCTTTCGTCTGATTCCCGTCAGCCTCGTGTAATGCCTGCTCAATGATATGCCGGCTGTGTGCGTCCATCGATTCGTGGTAGGGCATCCTGAGATACGGCAGAACATCCTCTTTCACGACCGGTGAATTGAAATCGAGCGCCAACACTTCGGGTTCGATGAGATCGGTGTGGCTCAGAATGACAGCCCGGGCGATGACATTGTCCAATTCTCGAATATTGCCCGGCCAGGAATAGCGGGACAAGGCGTCAAGAGCAGCGGGACTGAACCACATGCCTGGGCGCTTGGCTTCTTTGGCATGCCGGCTCAAGAAAAATCTTGCCAAGGCAGGAAAGTCTTCCAGCCGCTCGCGCAGCGGCGGCAGGGTCAGGCCGATCACATTGAGACGGAAAAACAGATCTTCACGGAAGTCTCCCTCTTTGACGGCCTGCTTCAGATCCTTGTTGGTGGCGGCAATGATCCGGATATTCACCGATACGAGTCTCGTCCCGCCGACACGATGAAATTCCCGATCTTGAAGCACGCGCAAGAGTTTGGATTGCAGCGGGAGCGACATATCTCCGATTTCGTCGAGAAACACCGTGCCGCCATCGGCCATTTCAAGCTTGCCTTTTTGCAGACGATCGGCACCGGTGAAGGCGCCGCGCTCATGACCAAACAATTCGTTTTCCAATAAGGTCTCGGTCAAAGCGACGCAATTGATGACAACCAGCGGCATGGCGTGGCGCGGGCTCCACTGATGAATGGACCTCGCGAGCAGTTCCTTGCCCGTGCCGCTCTCTCCCAGCAGGAGCACACCGGCGTCCGATTTAGCGGCGCGTTGAGCAGCTTCCAGGACGGCCCTGATTTTGGCACTGGTGCCGATGATCGATGCGTAGCGGCTGTCCACCTCTGACTTGAGGCAGGCGACATGCCGTTTCAATGATGCACGCTCCAACGCCTTGCCGATCACAATCAGCAAATGATCCTTGTCCAGGGGCTTCGTGAGGAAATCATATGCCCCGTGCTTCATCGCCTCGACCGCCGCTTCAATTGAACCGTGGGCCGTCATGACGATGGCCGGGATGTCTTCGGCTTGCTTGATCGTCGGCAGGCGTTTCAGTACGTCGAGACCGCCGAGTCGGGGCATGTCGAGGTCCAGGAGCATGAGGCCGGGTGCCTCCTGCTCTACTTTCTCCAGGGCCTGGAGGCCGTCTTCAGCGAGGATCGTGCCATAGCCGGAGGCCTGAAGGCGGTCTTCCAGCATCGTCGCAATGTCTCGATCGTCGTCGACGATGAGAATTTTAGCTTTCACGTGTTTGCCCTCCATCGTCCATCCTCCCCGATTGATGTCAGACCCTCCGGTCATCATTCCATGACGTGGATGACCAGCCCCGTCAGCGGCTTCGGATAGAAGTAGGTTGACTTGTGCGGCATTCGTTCGCCCGCCGTTGCCACTGCCTGCACTTCGCTGACTTTGGTCGCATTGAGGAGCAGGGCGGCCGTCCCTGGTCCTGCGGCTGTCCAATCGAGCGCTTCGTGATCGTCCTTGGTGTATAAAATGGCTTCCTGCTCCTGCTGTGTCTGGCACAGCACGCTCACGACCAATTGTTGAAGCAGTGAGACATCCAGCTTCGTACGGGGGGACGCATCGGCGCGAGGACGGCGCGCCGCTTTGAGCGAGAGCATCAGATAGCGATCATCTCCCTTGAGTGCGAGGCCGAAGGTCGGAGTGGTTCGCCCGTTGAGGCGCAATGCTTCCAGGAATTGTCCTCGCACTGCGGCCTTCGTCGCCGCCGTAAACGGCCACTCCGTCATATCAAAGGAGTCAACCAAAAGGGCGATGACCTGCCCATGAGGCGGCAGCGCAGTCGTGATCACGCGGTGAGTGGGAAGCACGCTCAAGCCCGGATCTTCGAGGGGGGACAGCAGCATGAGGACGCTGTCATAAGGCTTCAGATCGCCGGATGGCCCGTCTGTTTCCCGCCGGAAGCGCTGATAGTTGAGCGCCGTTTCGTACCGATGATGGCCGTCGGCAATGAAGAGCGGCTTGCTGGCCATGATGTCCACGATTTGCTGAAGGATGGATGGATCGGTAACCGCCCACAGCCGCTGCCGGCAGCCACTGTCGTCCTCGAAATCGATCCGAGCGGGCTGGCCCTTCACGGCCTCTTCAAGCAGTCCCAAGATCGCATTGTGGGGATCCGAATAGAGCAGCCAGATCGGACTGAGATTCGCCTTGCATGACTTGAGCAGATTCAGCCGGTCGGTCTTCGCAGCCGACCTCGTGTTTTCATGGGGGTAGATGTGACCAGAGTCCAGCGGCTCCAATTTCGTCGTCGCCAGAAAGCCCCGCAGCGTTTTCTTCGGCGCCCGCGCATCCGATGAGGGTGGCACGTACTCGATGGTGTGGTAGTAAATGGCCGGGTGGGCGTCCCGCTTAAGCGCGCCATGTGCGATCCAGGCCTGCAGCGTCTCGGCCGCGCGCCTATACCGGTTGTTCGTGGCATCATCGCCAGGCTGATTCATACCGAGCTCGAGGCGGATAATATTTTGCGGATGCCGGTCGTGCAACGCTTTTTGCCCTGCGGCATCGATGATGTCATAGGGCGGAGCCACGACGTTGCGGACGGACCCGATCGACGATAGGTCGTACAACGTTCCCCGAAATGGAATGATCTGTGCCATGCGTCCCTCTCTGCGATGTTGAAAGTCGTTGCTGCGGCCGCGCGGGACGGTCCTTGACCGTGACCATCCTGCGGGTTCCTTCAAAGGCTGGGCCGCTTTCCACGCGTTGCCCGTCTCATGCCGAATGGCTTGAGACCGCGTGAAGCGGCTACCGATCGCGGGTCACCATGTAATCTGCGGCTACCAAAAGAGCCCGTTTAGCCGTGCTCTCTTCGAACTGTCCCAACTCTCGCTTAGCGGCGGTGATGTAGGCTTGAGCATGATTCAAGGCGTAGACAATGGATCCGGACTCGTCCATCAGGTCAATCAGCCGCCGCAAATCGCCTTCCGTCAACGTGCGCGTTTCCATCCGGTCTTTGATCATCTGCCGATCTCTGTCGGAGCAATGGTTCAGTAAATGAAGGAGAGGGAGCGTCGCCTTGCCCTGACGGAGATCCTGGCCAAGCGTCTTCCCTAAAGAGGCGCCGTTCGCCGTATAGTCCAATGTATCATCGACGACTTGAAACGCGATGCCGAGGTATTGTCCAAAGCGGAACACGCTGTCTTGCTGTGCCTCGGACGCATCGGCCAAAATTGCACCCATCCGGCAGGAGGCGGCGATCAGTCCCGCGGTCTTGTGCTCCACGATCTTAATGTAGTCGCCCTCCGGCATCGCGGGGTTGCCATTGTAGTAAAGCTGCAGTACTTCACCTTCAGCCATTTTCTTGCAGGCCTCGGCGAGCACTTCGTTGATCTTTTGGCTGCGGAACTCGACAACCTGGCACATGGCCTTGGAATAGAGGTAGTCGCCCACTAGGATACTGACCTGATTTCCCCAAACTTTTCGAGCGGTTTGACGGCCCCGTCTGATGTCGGCATCATCGACGACGTCATCATGCAGCAGGGTGGCCGTGTGGATGAACTCGACGAGGCTCCCGAGTTGATGGTGTTCTCGGCCTGCATAGCCGCAGAGTCGTGCGCAGAGCAAAAGCAGGAGGGGCCGGATGCGCTTGCCACCGCTATTGAGAATATGCGCAGCGACCGTATTGACGAGGGTGACGCTGGAGGTGAGATTCTGGTGTATGCGATCTTCGACACCGTCCAGCTCACTACGGTAGGCATCCCATACGTCCGCCATCGTGTGAATCGAGGAGGTGACAGGACCCTGTGGCATGCGGCGGATGGTAGGGCAGCGGATGAAACAAAGTCAAGGGAATCGCGGAGGAATCCATGCATTGTCGGCTTGACAGAAGAATCACCCTTCTATTAATCTGACCCACGAATTTGAGCGAAGACATGCCTCGCGAGCAAGGGGTTTCCGCATCCCTGATTCCTCTCGATAGGGCCTCTACTCAACAGGAAAAAGACCTGCCTTTTTCACTGGATAGGTAAGAATGGAACTTCCAGGGCTTCCACCGAAGCAAGGGCTCTACGACCCTCGACACGAGAAAGATTCGTGCGGGATTGGGTTTGTCGTCAACATCAAGGGCCAGAAATCGCACGACATCATCCGTCAGGGTCTCCAAGTGCTCGAAAATCTCACTCACCGTGGCGCGCAGGGATGTGATCCCTGTACTGGCGACGGCGCGGGAATACTTTTGCAAGTCCCTCATCAATTCCTGCGGCGTGCGGCGGGTGATGCCGGCGTGAGCCTTCCGGGAGCCGGTGAATATGGCGTGGGCCAGGTCTTTCTGCCTCCCCATGCCGCTGCCCGGCAGCACTGTGAGACTTTGTTCAGGACCATCATCGAGAAAGAAGGCGCACGCCTGCTCGGATGGCGTGACGTGCCGGTCAAAAGCGATACGATCGGCGTACAGGCCCGCAAAACTGAGCCCTACATGCGCCAAGTGTTCATTGCCCGCGACATGCTGAACGAAGCGCAATTTGAACGAAAACTTTACGTGATCCGCAAACTGGTCGAAAAGGCCGTGCGCGAATCGGCCATTGAGGGCCGCGAACATTTCTACATCCCCAGTCTGTCATCCAGCACGATCGTCTACAAAGGCTTGCTGCTGCCGCATCAAATGGGGGCGTATTATCAGGATCTCACAGATGCCAGCATGGTCAGCGCGCTGGCGCTCGTGCATTCGCGCTTCAGTACCAACACGTTTCCGACCTGGCCGCTCGCACATCCCTACCGTCATATCTGCCACAATGGCGAAATCAACACCCTCAAGGGCAATGTGAATTGGATGAAGGCACGGCAGGGACGGCTCCATTCAGATTTATTCGGCAAGGACATGGAAAAGGTGTTCCCCATCGTGTACGAGCAGCAGAGCGACTCGGCTTGTCTCGATAATGCACTCGAGTTTTTACTGCTGGGGGGCCGGTCATTGCCCCACGCGATGATGATGCTGATTCCCGAGCCGTGGGTCGCCAATGCACAGATGGATCTGGATCGCCGCGGCTTTTATCAATATCACGCTGCCATGATGGAGCCCTGGGACGGTCCGGCCGCGGTCTGTTTCACAGACGGCAGGATGATCGGAGCGACGCTGGACC
>Ga0209974_10000174_pt1 | contig 19928 bp, 20 predicted proteins | sample InoplaM3SPM_FD_187592 | JGI IMG/M metagenome (GOLD analysis project Ga0209974, IMG submission 187592) | Arabidopsis thaliana rhizosphere microbial communities from the Joint Genome Institute, USA, that affect carbon cycling - Inoculated... | ecosystem: Host-associated > Plants > Roots >...
CGTCATCGTCTACGAATTCGACAGCTTGGAGCGGCGCAACGAGTACGCCCCGAAGCCGGACTCGACGTCCGAGCGGCTGAAGCAGTTGACGAGACGGAGCCGATCGCTGCGTTTGATCGCATCGGCAAGAACTTTCGCCCATCGTCCAAGACCGACGGCAGCTACTCGCACCGGATCATTTGCCATATTCACTTAGCTCCTTGAAAGTTTTTTCAATGTATTCTGCGGCGGCGTTGGCAACGCCCTCTAAAAATTCCTTGGCCTTTTCCGGGGTCGCCTTTTGCGGCTCGCCGTACCAGCCAGTAGGCGCAATTTCTCTAATGTCTTTTAAGAATGGATAACCTGCGCGGCCCCGCCTCAGTGCATCGATCTTGCGCGCATGCTCCGCAGAGGAGGAATTGGTTGCCCGCTCCAGGTGAACCAGAGATGGATCATAGGCGAGGACCGGCAAGACCTCGAGCTCTCCGCCGTGGGTGAGACCGCACTCTTTGCCGAAAAGCTCAAAGGCGATGTAGCACGCCTGCACCACGAGCACGCGTAAACCGTAGCGCTGTTGCACCGATACGCCGGCGAGATTCATCGAAGCGGTGTTCCCCTCATGCCAATTGAGAAATACCACGCGCTTGGCGCCGTGCTGTGCCAGGCTCGCGCAGATGTCTTCGACCACGGCAATAAAAGTCTGTGGCTGGAGAGTCAACGTTCCGGCAAAGGACATATGGAAAGGAGTTACTCCTATCGGACAGAATGGGACCAAAAGAGCGTCGACCTTGTCAGCGACCCGCTGGCCGATCACCAGTGAAGCGAGGTAGTCGGTGCCGCAGGGAAGGTGCGGGCCATGTTGTTCCACGCTCCCCATCGGAAGAATGGCCAGACCGCTGCGCTTTAGAATCGCTTCAGCATCGGGCTGCGTCATCTTGAGTAAAGACTCTCTCATGACTATAAAGGTCCTTTCTCGTTTTGCTCAGCTTGTTGCAGTGCGTCGACGACCTTCGGTCGTACTTTATCGGACTTGCCGAATAGGCTTTCCGCTGGGGTTTCGGAATAAAGCATTTCCCGGGGAAAGACGATCTTCACTGCATCCGTGGGACAATATTCTTCACAACTCCCGCAGTACCAGCATTCGTCCTCGTATTTGATTACGGGAACTTTTTGCGGATCCAGACGGTAGATGATGTCGCCCGGACAAAACTGGTCGCAGAGCGTGCAACCCTTAACGCAGAGATCCTCATTAATTAATATCGGCATTCGTTGTCTCCACGGATGGATTTTTCAGCTCAATCGATCGGTGATCGACGGCGTATCCTGAGCCATGTTTTTTTAGCACGATCATTTTGCGCCAGTTGGCATCGTCCCGGTGCGGAAAATCTGCGCGAAAATGAGAGTAACTGCCCCGGCTCTCGCGCCGTTCTAAAGCGGCGGTCGCCACCATCTCAGCAACCTCACGGATATTGCGCGCTTCGTGCGCACGCATGAGCTCGTGATAGTCCTGAGCGCGGAGCAAACAGTCCTCGCCGGCCAATGCCTTCAGTTCCTCAATTGCGGTACGCAGCTTTTCCTCGGTTCGCTGATAACCCACATAGTCGGTCATAATCTGGCGCACCTTGTCTTCGTACTCTCGCGGCGCGATTCCCGTAGAGTTACGGCAAGGATAGAGGAGACGCTCTTGCTCAGCCTCAATTTCTTGGTCCTGCAAACTCTCTTCGGCTCCGTTGCGGCGAGCGAATAACGCTGCCTGCTTGCCCGCCTCGTACCCCATGACCGCAGCGCCGGAGATTCCCCCGCTCACCGTACAGCAATCTCCGGCGGCGAATAGCCCGCCGATATTAGTGCCGGTTTTGTCATCGATCAAGATGCCACTGCCGCGGAAATAGACCCCGCCGCGGCGCGAGGAAAATTCCGAAACCGTCACTTCAAAAGGCTCCTTTTTCAGATCGATGCCTTTTTCTTTGAACCAGCGCGGCAGAGATGGGCGATCGACCCCAAGCGTCTCCTCTAACCTTTCGAGAATATTTGTGGGTAGATGGCGGCAGTCGCAATAGATGGGAGCGTTACCGGCGAGCGTTTCGCTGATGATGGCGCTCGTGAGGATGTCCCGGCGGGCGCGTTCCCCGGCGGGATCGTACTTGAGCATGAAACGTTCTCCCTTGGCATTGATGAAGTGGGCCCCAAGCCCGGTTAGCGAATTGGTCCCCTGGGAGGATATGCCTTTCGGTGTGATCGTGTTTTCCGTGAACTCCATATTGGCAAGCAAGACACCATGGCGTGCGGCCATGGCCTGAGCGTCTCCGGTGTTGTAGGGGCAGTGCCAGCTGTCAAACGCCAGTCCTGATGAATTGCGCGAGAGGCGGTTGGTATCACCGGTCGCAAGCACGATCGCTTTGGCGCGAAAAAAAGTGAATTCACCGGTCCGGATGTGAAATACCGACGCGCCGAGCGTCTGATCCTTTCGGGTCAGAAAACTGACTCCCATCGTACGCAGAAAAATTTGCGCATTGGAGTCGAGGACGGCGCGGGAAATCTTTGGCTTGAACTTGCTGCCGTCGAAATCGATATGATACTCGCCCGGCAACCCAAAAGTCCGATGGCGGAAATATTTGCCGGTTGACGGGTCCTTGAATGGCACCCCCATCTTTTCCAATTTTCTGAGCATCGCAGGAAGCCCGCGAACAAACGTCTCCACCGGCTTCATGTCGACAATGAAGTCCGTTAGTTTCGGGACGTGGTTCAAGAGATACTCCGGCGTGTCCCACTCGGCTCCATCCTCGGCAACGGCCAGAATCTGGTCGACTCCTGCCGCAATGCTGCCACAGCGTTCCAAAAGGCCGCCCTTGTCCACCACTGCGACACGGGCGTTCATTTCCCGTGCGCCAATGGCAGCGAGACATCCCGCCACACCGCCGCCGATGATAAGGACGTCGGTGTCGATAGTTTGCGCTCTGCAACGACTCACGTCAGTTATTTAGCTCCGGGTCCGTCGTCGAAAACTATATCATGCCAGTGTGAAACATGAATGTTGTGCTCGGGTCACCGGAATCACGCTGATTTTCTCTGCGGGCAGGTGTAAGGACACTTCCGTCCCCTCCGTAAAAACCTCTCCGGGCGGAGTTTGAATTCTCAGGATACTCTCACCTACGCGCACTCGATAATCCACCTTATCGCCTAGATAAGCCCCTTTCTCTACGATACCCTGTAGCTCGTTTCTCGTTTTATTTACCTCTTTATATATCTTGATGTTGTGCGGCCGTATGGAAAGGATGACGTCTGCGCCCACGTTGAGCATGCTGCATCCGTTGATTTCCAGCTCCTGGCGGCCGGCCAAGCAAACAGTTTTCTCGCTTGTTGCTTTACCGGGAACGAAATTGGCAAGGCCTATGAATTCGGCGGTGAAAGGATCTTCCGGGCTGTCGTAAATTTCACGGGGCTTGCCGATCTGCTTAATTTTTCCATGCGACATGACCGCGATCCGATCGGAAATGGCCATCGCTTCGGCCTGATCGTGGGTGACGTAGATCGATGTGACGCCGATTCTTCGTTGAATCTCTTTAAGCTCGAATCTCATCTCCTCTCTGAGCTTTGCATCGAGATTGCTCAACGGCTCGTCGAACAGCAAGATGTCGGGCTCGACCGCCATTGCGCGCGCCAACGCGACTCGCTGTTGCTGACCGCCGCTCAGGTGCGACGGATAGCGGTCCTCCAAACCATCCAGCTTGACCAGTTCCAAGGCGGCGCGAACTCGATTACGGATTTCTTCCTTGGATTTTTTCAAGTTATGCAAGGGAAAAGCAACGTTCTCGAAGACCTTCATATGCGGCCACACGGCGTAGCTCTGAAAGACCATTCCCATATTGCGCTTTTCCGGCGGAACCACTTTGATGCCGGGAGAGGACAATAGTCTGCCACCGACTCTGATTTCGCCGTCGGTCGGTTCGATAAGCCCCGCGATCATCCTCAACGTGGTCGTTTTGCCGCAGCCGCTCGGTCCCAAAAGGGTCATGAATTCACCCTTGCCAATGTCGAGATCGACGCCATCAACAGCGATGGTCTTACCGTACAATTTACGGAGTTTTCTTAGCTCCACGTGTGCCAAGGGATTTTTAATCTCCGGTCTGACGAGATCGCAGCTTGATGATAATGGCGGGTAAAAGAGTAACCAGTGAAAGCAAGGTCATGAGCGCCGCGGCATTGGTCAACTGGAACGCCCCCTCTTCGAACATCTCGTAGATCGCCACCGAAATTGTTTCATTTCCCGGAGAGAACAACAATAACGAGGCCGGCAACTCTCTTAGCGAATTGATGAACGCGATCACCCAGCCGGCCATGACGCTCGGAAGCGTAAGCGGCACGATAATTCGAAAAAAAGTCCGGCGCGGCGGCGTACTGTGAATTCTCGCTGCCTCCTCCAGGGTAGGGTCCACTCTGGAGAGCCCCGCATGGGCCGCGCTGTAAGCGTAGGGGAGATTCCGAATTAAGTAGGCAAGCAGCAGGATCCAAATCGTGCCGATCAGTTGCAGGGGAGGCCGAATATAAGCGTAGAGGAGCGACACGGAGATGACGCTGCCAGGTATGGCCACAGGCCATCGGGTCAAGTAGCTCAATAAGCCTCGACCCGGAATTTGCGACCGCTCGACAACGACTGCCGCAGCGAGCGTGAAGAGCGCCAGGAGGGTCGCGGCAGAGATGGCCAGAAAAACGCTGTTGCGGATTGCGCGGAAAACGAACGGATGCTCGGTAAAAATATAGACGTAGTGTTTAAAGGTAAAATTACTGAACGTCAAATCTGCGCCCAGTGACGGGCTTAACGATACCATGATCATGCCCACATACGGCAATATGACTGCGATAGAGACAAATAGCGATGAGGCAGCAAAAGCAGGCCAGCGCCAGTTACCCAGCCCTACGCGCTCTGTGGTCTCTTTTCCAGTGACCGTAACAAACGATCTTCCGGCCAGTATTTTGTTTTGCCCATAGATAAGCAGGCTGGTGATTAACAAGAGCACCACGGACAGCGTGGTGGCAAACCCCCATTCCGGAGGATAAACAGCGATCGAGCGGTAGATTTCTACGGGCAGGATAGGAATTCGCGCGAGTACCCCGATGGTTCCGCCGATCGAGAACTGCTCGATGGAGATCGTAAACACCAGCATGAATGCCGCGGCTATACTCGGCGCAACAAGAGGCAAGGTGATCTTTCGGAAAGTTTTGAATTCGCTTGCGCCGCTCATCCGGGCGGCGTCTTCGAGTGATCGGTCCATGGTCGCGAACGCCCCTGAGGTCAGCAGGAACGCCCACGGATATAGATGAGCGGCGAGCGCCCAGATCATGCCGGGCATGGTTAAAATGTTAAAGGGCGCGTTCTGTAACCCGAAAAGCCACATGAGAAATCGGTTAAAAAGTCCGGCTTTCGGCGTGAGGAGAAATATCCAAGCAAGCGCCGCAGCGATGGTCGGCAGGCCGTAAGGCGCGATATGAAGGATCGTGAAAGCTTTTCTAAAAGGTAAATCCGTGCACACGCACAGCCAGGCGAAGATCGTGCCCGCCGCGGTCGCGAGCATGGCCGCGCCGAGGCCCAGGATCACGGTGTTAACCATCAATTTGAAGAAGCGCGTGGACAGCAGCTGGGTATAATTGCCTAACGTAAAGCCGCTATCATCGAAGAAACTCGAGCCGACGAGTCCCGCGACAGGATAAATAACCAGGACTGCCAGAACGAGAAGCGGGAGAATGACTGGAAGGCAGCGGAAAAGCCTGCGCAGTGGCGCTTCGGCTGGCCTCGTCAAAGGCAGCCCGTTGTTGTTCCATCGCCAAAGCGAGATCGTTCGGTTTGCGCGCTCCGCCATAGCACCTGCCAACTATGCCGGATTCAGACTCTCACACCTGCGGGAGCCAGCCCTCGGATTGGAGGTAACGGGCCTCTGTGCCGCCGTCGGTTTGCGACGAATTGCAAATCGCAGATTTCAGGTTCCGAAGCTGCTGTGATTCGACATTCCGAAATCCTTGCGCCTCCCCGGTTTCGCTCGAAGCGAGACATGCCTCCCATCATAAATAATTCAGGCTCATTCTATTGCCCCATTCTCTTACGAAACTCTTTGGTGACCTGCGCGGGATCGAGAGTCGCCCAGTCAATCTTCGGGTAGCCTTTCACGAGTTCCTGTATAGGCGGCAGAACCTTTGCCATCGGAGTACTCTTGTTCAGGTACGCCACATAGCCATGTCGTCCTTTGGAAGCAGCGGCGGCGCCCTCGGCGCTCATCACGAAATTTGCGAGCAGCTGCCCGGCATTCGGATGAGGAGCCGCCTTGGGGATTGCCAGTCCGGCCCACCACGGCGCGAGGCCGTCTGTGGGAAAGATGTTTTGCACAGGTGAGCCCTGCGCGCCTGCTTCGAGGATGTCGAAACAATTCACAACCGCAAGCGGTCTCTCGCCCGTGGCCAACAAAGCGACGGTCTCATCGCTGCTCGGTGCGACGATCGTATCGTTAGCGTGCAGCTTGTCGAAATAGTCCCACCCGTATTTACGGCTTATGTATACGATCCAGCCGAAGGTCGGGCCGGCTTCCGGACCGGCGGTGGCAACTTTACTTTTCCATTTTGCTGTAAGGAGGTCCTGCCAAGTTTTCGGGGCATCAGCCTCACTGAGGGCTTTTTTATTGTAGCCGATGCAGCTGATCAACAACCTCCTGGACCAGATGAAGTCCTCCCCATCTCTGAACCTATCCGAAACCTGCTCGTTTGCGTGACTGGCTTTCCATTGCTTCAGATAGCCTTTCTTCTTCCAGTCGAAGAATACGAGCGGGTTGGTGATATCCAGAACGTCGGAGCGGACCGTATTGGTTTCAAATTCGGACTGAGCGACCTTAAGGATGCGTCCGGTCGATTGCCGGTTGAGCTCAATGGGGATGCCATACTTGGCCTGGAAGGCCTTCACGGGCTCCGCGAGCGCAGTCCGATCTTCCGACGAGTAAAAAACGACTTTGCCCTCTTTCTTGGCCCCATCTAAAAGAGGATCTTTCGTTTGGCTTTGCGCTTCTGCAGCGAAGGCCGTCCCAATCAAGATCGCCGACGCTAGCATAAGATGTTTGCTCTTCATTGGACTCTCCTTTTCTTAACGCCAAGTCTATGCATCCATGCTCATCACCACTGCGAAAGTTTATCGACGGATTTAGCCGTAGCGGCTCTCTGTCAAAATTGCGATGTCCTTCCCGATGTGCAGAACAGTCAATTTACCTTTTTGAATTTAAGCTAATCACCGGCCTTTCTGGCGCGTTTCTATCTATCGCAAAGCTGCTTTATTCACAAGGTGTTTCGGAATTCCGCCGCGCAGCACGCGAATTGCCTCGGCACAGGCTTTCTGGCGCAATTCTTTCTGCGATCGTGTTGTGTACCAGGCGCAATGGGGCGTGACGACAATGCGCTCTGAGAATCGGAGCTGATGGTCGGTGTCTGGCGGCTCATGTTCCAGGACATCGAGTCCGGCGCCGCCGATCCGGCCTTCCATGAGTGCATGCTGCAAAGCTTTTTCGTCGACAAGTTCTCCTCTCGCCGTATTGATCAAATAGCTTGTGGGCTTCATATCCCGCAAGCGCTCGGCATTGATGATGTGGCGCGTCTTTGCCGTGAGGGGGAGATGAAGCGAGATAAAGTCGGCGCCGCGGACCAAGTGCTTCAGTGAAACCGCCTTAGCTCCTCTCTTTTGAATACGGCTCTTTTCGACATAAGGATCATGGGCCCACACTTGAAATCCTATCGCCCGTGACATCCGGCATAGAGCTTGAGCGATACGGCCGAAACCCACCAGGCCCAAGACTTGATCGCGCGGCGACTCGAGCGGTCGCAAAGCAGAGATATCCCACTGTCCGCTCTTTATTGTCTGCTGCGCGAGGGGTAGTTTCCTCGACCAGGTTAGAATGAGAGTGAGAGCATGGGTGGCGACTTCGTCTATGCAGTAGTCCGGAACATTGGCGACATAGATGCCCCGCTTCGTGCACTCGGCGAGATCGACTGTGTCGACGCCGATGCCATAGCGCACGACCGCTTTCAGCTCGGGCAGCCGCCGAATAACCGCTGCCGTGATCTTCGGAGCGCCACCACAAATGATAATTTCGGCGCCCTCCGAAGCGGCGATAATCTCATCTTCGGTCGTTCCTGGAGATTCGGATATGTCGACTCCCAGCGGGTGCAGTGCCCGCGTCTCGACGATCAGGTCGCCGTAACGAGCACCAAGAACCGCAACTTTTTTAGGCGCTGATCGCTTCACGGGCACGGGTGAGAACAAATTGATTCATTACGCGGGTTGTTGTTTCGACTTAAGTTCCCCCCTGGAGCACATCCAGGTATTTAAGTCCCGTGGCGGTGTTGAAGATGACGACCTCATCGCTGGGCTGGATCCATCCTTGCTCGACCAGGTGACGCAGCGCGGCAACGCAGGCCGCCCCTTCGGGGCAGAAAAATATTCCCTCCGCCCGCCCAATTCGTGGAATCTCCTCGAGCATGTCATCGTCAGAAACGCTCAAGGCTGTGCCATTGCTTTCGCGCAGCGCCCGTAACATCAGAAAGTCGGCAACCGCCTGCGGCACGCGCAGGCCGGAGGCGACCGTCTTGGCGTTTTGCCATGGCTCTGCGGTATCCTTGCCTTGGTCAAAGGCTCTCACGATCGGCGCGCAACCGCTGGCCTGCACGGAAACCATGCGCGGTCGATCGTTTCCAATCCAACCCATCTCTTCCATCTCGGCGAACGCCTTCCACATACCGATCAGCCCGGTGCCGCCGCCGGTGGGGTATATGATCACATCCGGCAGTTTCCAGTTGAGCTGCTCAGCAATCTCGTACCCCATCGTCTTCTTGCCTTCGACGCGATAGGGCTCCTTCAAGGTCGAAACATCGAACCAACCTTCGGCGGCTTTTCTTTCCGCAATGATCCTGCCGCAGTCGTTGATCAAGCCATCCACCAGAGTGAGTCTGGCGCCATACTGTCGAGCTTCAATTTGGTTCGCCGCAGGCGTGTCCTTGGGCATAAAAACATTGGCTTCGATGCCGGCGCGCGCCGCGTAAGCCGAAAGTGAACCGCCGGCGTTGCCTGCGGAAGGGATGGCAAGTTTTTTTACCCCCAACTCTTTGGCGCACGAGACTGCAAGGCAAAGACCTCGATCCTTAAATGAACCTGTGGGATTCTGAGCTTCGTCCTTTATCCAAACACGCTGCAAGCCCAACTCCAAGGACAGCGTTTTGGCCTCGAGCAGTGGCGTGAAGCCTTCGCCCAATGAAACCACATTGATGTCATCTTGCACCGGCAGTAGCTCGCGATAACGCCAAAGGGTGGCGCTGCGCCCCTGAAGAGAAGACTTGGCCAGCGCGGCGCCCGCTTTCTTATGATCGTAGCGCACCAGCAGTGGGGATCCGCACGAGCACAGGTTAAGTAATTGACCGAGGAGAAAACGATTATTACAGCGAGGACAAACAATCTCCGTTGCGAAAGTCATGTGCGCCTCTCGCCGAGTACTATTTTAGGAATCATGCCAGGCCGGTCGAAGTTAGGTTCTTAACCCCGATTTGTCAACAGCGTGCTTGATAAAACAGCATGACAGTGAATCGATGGTTAAAAACTTTTTCCACACTCTGCCGCTGGGTTTGATTTAAACACTTCGATCAGTCACCAATCTGTTTAAGATCAAAAAAGTCGCGATATACAGCGGTGCGGTTGACAGAATTTCTCGTACTCGAGTACTCTCTATCCAAAATGCGAGATAGTCGTCCAACCAATGTCTCTGGTACCCTTTGCATTGGCGCCGTAATCGCGGCGCTTGGCTGTTGCCGGAGTTCCAGGGTCTCTTCCGGCTGGGAGCGGGGCCATGAAAACTGACGATCTACGTATCGTCAAAACCCGGCCACTGCTAGCGCCGGCCATACTCGCCGAGGAGATCCCTCTCACCGACACGGCGGCGCGAAGAGTATACGAGGCGCGTCGAGCCATCGAGGCGATTCTCGACGGTGACGATGCGCGGCTTCTCGTGGTAGTCGGGCCGTGCTCCGTACATGACACCAAGGCCGCGCTCGAGTACGCAACGAAACTAAAGCCGATCGCAGACGCGCTATCCAGTGCGCTTCTCGTCGTTATGCGTGTCTACTTCGAAAAACCGCGAACGGTCGTGGGCTGGAAGGGGCTCATCAACGACCCGGACCTAGATCAGTCTTACCACATCAACAAAGGCTTGCGCCTGGCTCGGCAATTGCTCGCGGATCTGCTGGATATAGGCGTTCCTGCCGGGACCGAGTTTCTCGATACGACCTTTGGCCAGTTTTATGCCGACCTCATTAGCTGGGGTGCGATCGGAGCTCGCACCGCAGAGAGCCAGATACACCGAGAGCTGGCGTCGGGTTTGTCGATGCCGGTCGGCATCAAGAACCGCACTGACGGTAATGTCCAGGTGGCCGTGGACGCAATACAGGCCGCGCGCAGCCGGCACCTGTTTCCGTCTCTCACCAAGGAAGGCGCACCTGCCATCCTGGAAACCACAGGCAATCCCTACGCTCATCTTGTACTCCGTGGCGGCAGCGAGACCGGACCGAACTTTGATGCTGCTTCCATCGAAAGCGCGATTCAAATGCTTCGCGCCGCCGAGCTTCCGGAGGCCTTAATGGTGGACTGCAGCCACGGCAACAGCGAGAAGGATGCGGAGCGGCAAATTGCCGTGGCCGACGCGATCATGAAAAACCTGAAAGTTTTACCTATTCGGGCGCTGATGTTCGAGAGCCACCTTGTCGCGGGGCGTCAGAATGCGCCCGTAACCTACGGTCAGAGCATCACCGATGCATGTCTGGGATTCGAGGAAACGAAAGCCTTACTGTACCGACTTGCCGAAGCCGTTTAGAAACGCGATGCGAACGATACCGGCAGGGCTGATGAAAATCTCCAGCGCTCCGTTACGCTACGCCCTTTCCCAGCTCGGCCAGTAGACTCTCGATAGGAAGAGCAAGAAGATAATTCACGGTCACGGTCAACCGCAGGCGGGTTACCAGGTTTTGGCGCTGTCAGCAGTCGCTTGACTGCGCACCGGCCCTGCCGTCGTTAGCCACAGGTTCAAGGCCCTAATGGCAGCCGAATGATTTCGGAGAGAGATACTAGCGCGGATGTTTCGCTGTACCGGCCCATCCGGTTTCAGAGATGTCGATGATCACACTATCAGGGGCGCCGTATTTTACTTCGGCGTTTACGTGCGACGGCTGGCCTTTACCAAGGCCTAAGGCGTCGTTGATGTCATTGCGGATCGGTGCTCCGGCGGCCGTGAGCTTTTTGTCAATTTCTTCGATGCTGTCTACTTCAAATCCGATATGGTGGAGTCCGGTGTATGTTTTGCCTTGCGGCACGCCGGCGGTCTGATCGTTCTTAAATTTCAATACGGCAAAATTGATGTCGCCATCTGTGAGATGGAAGCCGGTGGCGCCAGGGCTGTTGATTTTGGCGATTTCCCGCATGCCGAAAACTTCTTTGTAAAACTGCGCGGTTTTTTCCGGATCTTGAGTGGCAATTGCGATATGCTTAATTTTCGCCATAGCGCCTCCCTTGGTTTACGAATGGGCAATTAAACACTTCGGGGAGAAATTCTTCAAGCCCGAAAGAAGATGCAAGTTTCGCTTACAAAGCGAAGCCGCCCGACAAGTCTGAACTTCCAATGCGGAGGGGAGCGTTTATAACGGGGCAGGTATGATGCCAGAAACAAGCAAGCAAATTGCTCCGACAATCATAGCGCGATCACGATGAGCAACGAATCGGACATTTTTCTGCGTGTGACGGATGACGAGCGATTGGCGCACGAGTGGGAGTTAGTTCTTCTCGCTCAGGGTCTATCTCCGAGCCTGCGTCGGAATCAGAACGTGGTCACCCTCAGCGTGCCGGAAGGTGAGGTGGAGAGGGCCCGTGCTGCTCTTTTGGCATATGAAAGTGAAAACCGCGAGGATTTCGCGAGCGCACATGAGCCGGCGGTTTCTGCGACCGTTGCCGGGGCCAGTGTAGTTACGGGCATCCTCATTCTGGTCTTCTTTACCGTCACGGTTGCATCGGATTCGACGATCCATTGGTTCGAGCGCGGTAGCGCGGACGCTTACAAGATAACCAATGGCGAGATCTGGCGCACGGTGACCGCTTCCACTTTGCATGCCGACATCGCTCATGCAGCAAGCAATGCTGCCGCCATCGCGGTTTTTTTCGGCGCAGTATCCAGCATGTTGGGTGTGGGGCTTGGTGGTGCGCTCATCCTTCTGGCCGGGGCAGGCGGGAATCTTGCCAATGCGTTTTTGCATGGTTCGCCGCATGTTTCCGTGGGCGCCTCAACGTCGGTTTTTGGCGCCGTCGGCTTGCTCGGCGGAGTGGGCGCGATCGTGCGCCGAAGGCGAGCATTGAGCGGGCGCCGCGCATGGCTACCGATTGCGGCGGCCCTTGCTCTTTTCGGGATGTTAGGAACCGGCGGAGAGCGCGTCGATGTCGGGGCTCATCTCTTCGGTCTGCTGGTTGGCAGCGTACTAGGAATCGTCATTGCACTTGTAGTTCCGCGTTCGCTGGGCTTCCGGCTCCAGTGGACGTGCGGCGGCGCGGCAGTAGCCGTTCTCATCTACTGCTGGATTCTTGCGCTCGGTTAATTGTTTTGTTCGTGACGCGCTAGGGTTCGCTACTCTTGGGTAATCAGCACCAGCGATAAATTTTACAAGGATATGCGTGGGCGCCCGATCAATTGGCGGGAGTATTTAACTGATTAAGTGCGCTTGAAACACTTTATGCGATCCGGCGATTAGCGCGATTCGCCGCCCGTTTAAGACAGCCGTTAAGCTTTGTTGCCTTCCAACGCATGAATCCCCGGCGCACGTAATCAGGATCGAGATCGAGGTGCACACAGATGCTTTCGAACGAGAAAAATGAAGCGCTATTGGTCTCTAAAATCCACTGCTCTGCGTCTTGGAACAGTTCCATGCCGCGCTTATCGCTTGCCAGGACGTGTTTCTGAAAGTCCTCGATGGCATTCTCGAGCACGGCGAGCATCAGTTTTTTCTCGCCATCGCGGATGCTTCTTTTGAAAATACTTTCGACAACGCCGCTGTCCGTAGGTTCGATCAACGCGGTGGCTGAGCTCATGCGATTTCTCCTCTGGTTTTCCTTGCCGATCCGAGGCGATGTGCCGCTCCGGTCGAAACGCAAAGGGGAAGCCAGCGGAGACTGGACGAAAGAACACCGCTCGCTGGAACGAGTATGGAAGGAAATTGACATCCGTGGAGGGTCGCGATGCCCGTTGACTGAATCAGTTTGGGTCACCGGGACATCAATAGTATTCTGGGCTTCGTAGGACGTGGTGGTATTAACAACGTTTAATCACTACGGGTGAGTCCTAACAGCTCGCTGCATAGAACGTCTGTCAGAAATGTTTACATATTGGAAATACTCTTTTGGGCCGTTTATAATTCCTAGTGTATGGCCAACCTCTATTACAATGATCGCTTGATCATCGCGTTCACGTCGCTCAATCAAAGCGACAAGCAATGGACGGCCGGTGCGGAGATTACCTGGAAGCGGGACGGCTCACGACAATCCCATACTATCGGCGGCCTGGCGGATCGTTTCAAAAGCAGCGAAGACGCCGAGAAGTTTGTCATTAATCTTGCCAAGGCGTGGATTGACGCGAATCCTTGAGCGTCGCGCTCAAAGCTTCACATGCTTGTTGCGCTCAAGTCTCGCTCCGAAGTACCGGCTACGCTTTTTAGCTCATGCTGAGATCTTTCGAGCATCCGGCGATCGCGGTTTCGGCAATCTTCTGGACGGTTGAGCGCGGCGGCTTGAAATTTCGCCCGCGCCGCTATTATGTTAGGGTCTATTTCTCAAGCAGAAATGAAGTTCTATGTATAAACCGGCCTTTGGGCCTGGAGAAATTCTTTTGCGATGAGCTATAACGCTTGGTTTCAATGCATAAACGGCTGCCCCGGCCAGTACAGCTTGCTGGAGATTATCTATCGCTGTCCGAAATGCGGCGATTTACTCGAAGTGCGACACGATATGGAAGCGCTGAGCACGAGAGCCGCGGCGGGTTGGATCAAACTTTTCGATGGCCGTGTCGGTCAAAACGTTTATCCTTACGGGTCGGGCGTTTGGGCAAAGAAAGAATGGGTCGTTCCATTTATCGCCAACGAAAACATCGTCTCGACTTGCGAGGGTAACACCAATCTTTTCTGGGCCAATCGTTACGGTAAACAGATCCACGTCGAAGATCTGTGGGTCAAGCAATGCGGTAACTCTCATACCGGTTCTTTCAAAGATCTCGGCATGACTGTCTTGGTCTCGGTCGTCAATCAGATGATCGCCAACGGAGAGCCGATCGATGCGGTGGCTTGCGCTTCGACCGGCGACACATCCGCAGCGCTGGCGGCTTACGGCGCGGCAGCCGGTATCCCGACAGTGGTCTTTCTGCCGCGCGATAAAGTTTCGCCGGCACAGCTCGTCCAGCCGCTCGCCAACGGTGCCCTGGTATTGTCGCTGGATACCGACTTCGACGGCTGCATGGCGGCGGTGCAGGAAGTCACAAAGCACAAGCACATCTATCTGGCCAACTCGATGAACAGCCTGCGCATAGAAGGGCAGAAAACCATCTCTGTCGAGATCGTTCAGCAGTTCGACTGGGAGGTGCCGGATTGGGTGATTTTGCCGGGCGGGAACCTCGGCAATGTCAGCGCCTTCGGCAAAGGTTTTTTAATGATGTACGAGCTCGGCTTGATCTCGAAATTGCCGCGCATCTGCGTTGCCCAGGCCGAGAATGCCAACCCGCTTTATCTTTCCTATCTGACACACTTCGAGCGCTTCGAGCCGGTCACGGCACGAAAAACCCTGGCCAGCGCGATTCAGATCGGCAATCCGGTGAGTATTCGAAAAGCTATCGCTACTCTGCAGCGCTTCAACGGCGTGGTCGAGCAGGCTTCCGAGCTGGAGCTCGCCGAAGAGGTGGCGCGCGCTGACCGCACCGGCATGTTCAATTGTCCCCATACCGGCGTAGCGCTCGCTGCGCTGCGGAAACTAGTCGAGCGGAAGGTGATCCATGGGGATGAAAGAGTCGTCGTTATATCGACGGCTCATGGGCTTAAATTCGCCGACCAAAAAATCGCCTACCACGCCGGGACTCTCGAAGGTATTCGGGGAAAGCAGTACAACCGTCCCGTCGAACTGAGCGCCGATCCCCAAAAAATCAGCGACGCGATCTCGCGTTATGTCGAGCGCGTGCGCTTGCTGGAAAACTGATGAGCGAGGGCCAAAGTAAGACGGGCGGGTCGGTCCGCCCGGCAATCTTTTCAACGCGCGATAGAAAGAGCCCAGGGTTCAGTACCTTGGCCGTGCACGGTGGAGAGCCGCGGCCTAAGCTCGGCAACTCCCTTGCGGTTCCGATCGTTCAAACCGCGACCTACACCTTTGCCGATACGCAAGAGCTGCACGACCATTTTCAGCGCCGTATCGAGCGCGAAGAGTACGGCCGCTACGGTAACCCCACCCAGCGGATCGCCGAGCAGAAGCTTACCGCACTGGAAGGCGCCGGGGATTGCCTGCTTTTCTCGAGCGGCATGGCCGCGGTGACCACGACCCTGTACGCGGTGCTCTCCCATAATTCTCATGTCGTCGTGACCAACGATTCTTACCGGAGAACGCGACAGTTTCTTACCCAGGTATTGCACCGGTATGGTATCGAAGTATCAGTTGTGCCAGCGGGAGACTACCAGGCGATCGAAGAAGCGATTCGCCCGATAACGCGATTGCTTATCAGCGAATCGCCGACAAATCCGTATAATCGTATCGTCGATCTCGAGCGCTTTGCGGATATCGGCAAGCGCCACCGTGTGAAAACTCTCATTGACGCGACTTTTGCGACCCCCTACAATCAGCGGCCGCTGGAATACGGCATCGACATCGTGCTGCATTCGGCGACCAAATATTTGGCGGGGCATAACGACCTCTTGGCCGGCGCGGTTCTCGGCTCCGTCGAACTGGTCGACGGTATTCGTTCATTGCAGCATGTGACCGGAGCTATTATCGACCCGCTCGCGGCCTATCTCCTGGTGCGCGGTTTGAAGACTTTTGCTTTGCGCGTGGCGCGACAGAATGCCAACGCGCAGGCGCTTGCGGAGTTTTTGGCGACTCACCCCCAGGTTAATGCAGTGCACTATGCCGGGTTGCCGTGCCACCCGGAGCATGACGTAGCGCGACGGCAGATGCGCGGTTTCGGCGGCGTTGTCTCCTTTGAAATTGCCGGGGATTTGGAGGCGACATCGCGGGTCGTTGACGCCTGCCGTATCCCGCAGATCGCGCCATCCCTGGGGGGCGTAGAGAGCTTGATCGAGCAGCCGGCGCTGATGAGTTTTTACGAGCTGACGACAGAAGAAAGACTGATGGTCGGCATCAAAGACAATCTGATCCGCTATTCGGTCGGTATCGAGGATACGGACGATCTCATTGCAGATCTGGCGGCGGCGCTGGAACGGTTATAACTATGGAGTTTCGCCTCACTGCAACGAACGTTTCACGACGCAGTCCTCACCGGTAGAGCGCGGGTGAAAACCAGAAGAACTGTCATTTCGACCGAAGGGAGGAAATCTTTCTTAGCTTCTCGTATCCACTCAAGTGTGTTTGAATTCCCGCACTATATAGTTAATCTTACGTTGAAGAACCTATCTCCCAATTACTAACCGGTAACCTCGTACGGGATGTTCGTCGGACCTTCGATCCTGCGCACCGTGTTATTCTCCCTGTCATAGCTGCCCTGCAGAACTTTTCCGGCGACGCGCTCGGAGCGGAGAATGACCGCGACCGAGCGGGTCGGTCCGCCTTGCTCCGCGTGTATGTCGAACGGCGGGACGAGATCGACTTTCCCCGGCGTTCCTTCGGTGACGCTTTCCAGTTGGAGCTTGGCGTAGCCTTCCTTCGAACCATCGTCCACACGGCGGAAGCGTTCCAGGCTTTCAGTGCCCTCGAGAATGCCATACGCGGTCCATGCGTGCGCATGATCGTGGACGCTCCCTTTACGGCCGGGCATACGGACGACGCCATTGACGGCGAAGCCGTATTCGGCGTCTTCATGAAACAGTAAATTTTTGCGCCCTTCGGTCGATGGCCAGCTTTTCGATGCTTGTCGCAGCGACTCGTCTTTGACTAGATCTTCAAGCAGCTTTTGACCTCTCCTCATGCGCGCTTCCATATCCGCCAGCTCGGCCCACGCGGCGCGGAGATCATGAATGAACTTCTCGAAGGCTGGAAGTGGTTTTGAAACGGTCATAAAACCTCCCACCGCATGATGGTCTATTTCAATGCGAGTTAACTAGGCCGTATGTAGCCGTCAAACACAACCACTAGCGAACAAGCGTGGTGAGTTTCGGCGATCCTTCAGAATAGCGGCAAAACTTTATCGCTTCGCGTCGAATTGACGCGTTTGATCTTCGTCGTCGTCGCGAGTGCTTCGACAAAAAATGCGTTGCGAGGATTGGCCGCCTAAGCATTTTGCGGTGCGTGAATCGTTACGACTCGGCGCGCGCTCTGGCTTTTTTCTCTTCAGGCGCTTGGATTTTATCCAAGTTGTGCTTGGCAAAATCGCCGTGTCCGACTTCTTGGTTTTTGGCGCTGAATCGTGGATTACCCGCCGGCTCCGCGCGTGCGCCGAGGAGAATCATGTATTCGTCGCCGGTATTATCGAGTTGATACAGCTGACCCGCGGGAATGGTCACCAGCATGCCAGGGTTAAGAGCCTGCGACGGCGCATCGGGAAAATGAAAGGTGCACTGGCCTTGGGCGCAATAGAATTGTTGGTCCGCAGTGTGCTTGTGCATCGGCCCTTTGGTGCCGGGGTAGTCACCGTGCACCCAGGTATGAAAATGATCCGAAGTGAAAAGCACCTTCTTGCTGTGGCCGATCTCCAGTTCCTGCATCTTTAGAATATCGATAAATTCAGCTGCCATAGGCTCCTCCATGTTTTTAGTGCTCGTTGACGAATGCTGCATTCGAAAGCGATTGCTCTATCGATAGTGTCGGCTTAAACGGTTGTTTTCTACTAGCGAGAGTAAAAAAACCCATCCCCTGATCGATCTTTAGTACCTTGTAGTCGGTCGCCGCACTGCCTTCCATAGTCAACCGATAGTTAAACTGCTCCTCGCTATTCTGGCCTGTTACGTAAATATAAATTGCCTTTTCATCGGCCATCGGTTCGTATTCTGTTGCGGTGAGCCTAGTCGGATAACTGCGAGCATGCATAGCGGTGATCGATTGCTTGAATTTGGCGCGCGGGACATGACGCTTGCCGCCGTCCGAGAGCAAGTCATAACCCTTGTCGAAATTCTTCTCAAACAATACGACCCGGCCGAATTCCAGTGCTCGCTTCGCAGCGCGAATTTCATCGTGTCTTACCGATTCAGCGCAGCTCGTAAGCATAATCATGAACGCAAGTGGGAGCAGAAAAAATCGGTTCAAATCATCACAATGGCGGCAAGCTGTATGGATTGACGGCGTCTCTCGCCTCATAGGCTTCTCACTCTGCCGAATATTTTGCCTGCAGTTTCTCAATGGGTCTTGGATCGCAAGGATTCACCTTGGCTTGCCCTTAACTTCACGAACAAAAGGATTAGCACGGTAGCTCTCGAATTCCCAACAGCTGGCGACCAACACTCTACAGTTTCCGCGAGGAATGCTTGCAACTCTAGCCCGCGACGCTGAGCCGGCGGCATATCAGTTGCTCTTCGCAGTTGCTAATCCAAGGGGGATTCGAACAGTGACCAAATATGGCTTTATCATTCCCGTGTGTTTCATAGCGGCTGCCGGATGCGGGCTTGTTGACAATTCGGAAATGTCCAGCGATGCGCCAAGCATGTCAGCGTCTGTCACGGAATATGCCGTTTCTGACCCTGCACCAGACGTTGAAGCGACTCCGAAAATTGAAGCGCTGCCGGCGGCTCGGCCCGTTTCGGCTGTCGATATCCGCCAACTGCAATTGCGCTTGCAGGGGCTTGGTTTCGATCCAGGCCCGATCGACGGCATCGCAGGCCCGAAAACGAAAGCTGCATTCGAACGCTTGCAAGTGGGTTGCACCAAGCTGGAGCCACTGAGCGAAAATCTTCCGGTCGCGTTCGGACGCTCGAGCGGAAGACCTGATGACCAGAAGCCTACTCGAGACGACACCGTGAAAATTCAGCGTAAACTTCGTGCCGCAGGTTTTAACCCCGGACCGATCGACGGCATCTTCGGCAACAAGACGAAATTCGTTGTCGCACAGCTTCAAACCGATTGCCTGATGGCGAAACAGCTCGACCTCGGTGATTCATTGGCCGCCGCCAGGAGTGAAGCACCCGGCCATCAGCCCGCGCAGGGTTCATCGGTACCGTCGGCGATTGCGCCGACCGATACCAACACGGTGAAGCAAGCGGCGACCAGCAGGACGATTCGCTCTCGGGAAGAAATCCGAATTCTTCAGCTACGTCTACGCGACGCCGGATTTGATCCTGGTCCTTTCGACGGCGTGATGGGAGCAAAAACGAGGTTCGCCTTGGATCAGTATGAGGCTAGCCAACGCGGCGGGAAGATCAAGCCGGGTCTGATAAAAACGACTATTATCGGACAATACTGAGCGAGGGCACCAAATTAAAAAAGGCGGATTCGGGTCTCCCTGAATCCGCCTTTTTTTGTGCTTGTTACAATTAATATTCAGCTTGCTTCGAGCGTTGAATCTGCTGGTTGTTGCGGTCGATGGTTCCTTGATTTTGCTGGATCTGCTGTTGATTGTATTGATACTGCTGCTGTTCTTGACCCTGCATATAGTCACCGACTAGCGCGCCGGCGCCCAATCCAAGGGCTCCGCCGATGGCCGCCCCAGCCGCCGGATGGCCGACCGTTGCGCCGATGATGCCGCCCGCTGCTGCGCCACCCAGCGCGC
>Ga0209974_10000176_pt1 | contig 19896 bp, 13 predicted proteins | sample InoplaM3SPM_FD_187592 | JGI IMG/M metagenome (GOLD analysis project Ga0209974, IMG submission 187592) | Arabidopsis thaliana rhizosphere microbial communities from the Joint Genome Institute, USA, that affect carbon cycling - Inoculated... | ecosystem: Host-associated > Plants > Roots >...
CCACGAGGACGAGCCGATCGTATTCGAAACGCGCTGGTCACTCTCCTACCTACGAGGCCCGCTCACCCGCTCGCAGATCAAGGCCTTAATGGATCCGCGCAGAACCGAGTCGCAGGTATCGAAGGCAGTTTCCCCGGCAGGAGCCAGCGCTCGGGAAACCACGCTCGAGTCGCGGCCGATAGTGGATCCCGATGTCGTACAGTATGTTGTGCCGCTGCGTGGAAGAAGGCCGGACGACAGTCGCCTGGTTTATGTGCCCATGGTGCTGGGCGCCGGCCAGGTGCGTTTTGCCGACAGCAAGAGCAGCATCGATACGACGCGGAACTTCCATATTGTGGCCCCTGTGACCGACGGTGCGGTCGCCCTCGATTGGGACCAGGGAGCCGCGACCACAATAGCACCCGGAGATCTTGAGCAAACTCCCGCAGAAGAAGCGCAATTTCTTCCGGTCCCGCCCAGCGCGAATAAAGCCAAGAGTTATGACATCTGGAGGAAAGAGTTCGCAGGCTGGCTCTTCCGTACACAAAAATTGGAGTTATTCAGGAGTCAGGCTTCGGATGAAGTGTCGAGACCGGGGGAATCCGAACGCGACTTTCGTGTTCGTTTGCAACAGTCCGGTCGTGAGCGGCGCGATCAGCAACTTGAATCGCTCCGCCGGAAATATGCGCCCAAGATTGCGGTTCTTCAAGAGCGAGTCCGTCGTGCTGACCACCAGAGGGAAAAACAAAAGGTTGAGTCGAGATCCAGTCAGGTCCAAGCGGCAATCTCGGTGGGTGCATCTATCCTGGGGGCATTCTTGGGCCGAAAAACCATCAGCGCGACGAACATTGGCCGGGCGACGACGGCGATTCGAGGCGCCGGTCGTGTGCTTAAGGAATCCCACGATGTGAATATGGCCGAAGAGAACGTGGCCGCGTTGAGGCAGCAACTGGCAGACCTCGAAGCGCAATTCGAATCAGAGCGTCACCTACTCACTGCAGCGACCGACCCCCTCCAGGAGAAACTGGAATCCATCTCTCTCAAGCCTTCCAAGGCGAACATCACCATAAAGCTCGTGGCGTTGGCCTGGACGCCGCACTGGCGGTCCGCCGCCGGCACGATGACGCCTGCCTGGGACTAACTCGAAAGAATGGTCAGCCGGTTCGGCCGGTTCGGAATGCTTCGAACAGCATTTCGGCTTGTCCGGTTCCGTTTGATGATGGCTGACTGAATACTTTCTCGGCGATGTGAAAACCGAGTGCCCTGTAGGACTCGAACTGTGATTCGTCAAAAAATTGATCAGCGGTCGGTTCGTGGGGGAACTCATCATGACAGCTCGCATATTGCCGCACGTCGGCCGGCTCATTCCCCGTCAGCGAGGGCTTCAAATAGATCAACAGGCCGGGAGAAGCCTCCCGATCGACTTGATCATAGCGGATGATGCCGAGTGCGTAGTGGGCTCGGCTTAGCCGGGTTTCCGACTGGACCTGAAGAAGTTCGGTGGGAATATCGATGTCTATCCCGAGATCGATGCGAATTTTCCGGATGGCGTTGCCAAGATCCAAAAATGACCGGGCGGTGTCACAACTCGCGTCACTGACCACAATGCAGTGACACCGGCGAAGGACCATTTCGTAGAGTCCCAGATTCTCGAAATGGCCTCCGTCGGACAGGTAGACATAGGGATTGTTCGCATCCGTCAAGCCGAAGGTTTCGGCGAATAGGGGACGCACCGCAATGCGTGGGCAGGACTGGTTAAACGTGTGGCGGCCGGCGGGTCCCGGATTGCCGAGCCACCAGCCCAGCCTGACGTTAAAGAAAGCGAGCAAAAACGTCACAGCAGGAGCCGAATGGTAACCCATGTTGGGACTTGCCGCGGCTCCGGAGATGGCCATGGCGGTCCCCAGGGTCATGGCTCTGTGGAGCCGCCCGTTCGCTCCATACTGCTTCGCACGCCGGTATCCGAGATTCCAACTCCCGCAAAAAAATGGAGAAGCCGTGAATGATTGTGCCTTCCGTTGCTGCCAGGCCAAGTTGCTTCCTCGGACAAGGTTAATGGCCATGTTGAGGATATGAAACGGCTTCTTTACGCGTCCAGTGGTGTCTACGAGTTCATGCAGCTGCACGTTGTCGCTCAGGTCGAATCCGGTGAAGAGGTTGGGACGGCGTTCGACACCATATTCCTGAAGACGCGTGGCGCCGAGATAGGCCCGGATCAGCCGGTTGCGGTAGACCGCGTGTAGCGAAAACTTATTGATATTGATGACCATAGACATGGCCCCTGCCAAGACGGCAAGAGACAACGTGAGTGCAAGCAGTAGGAACAGAGGGCTGTGGTGAAGGATGAGCGCATGCCCCCACGCGTCGGAGGGCACTCCTAAGCCTATGGTCTGAGCGTCCACAATGGCGGAGTCATACAGGCCCGAAATCAGGTGAAGAAGCCGGCTCGTGCCCAGCGCGACCACAACAAGCAAACAAGCAATGAAGAGAGGAGCCGCCACGCGAGCCGCCCGATCGAGTGCTAAATCCATCAGGTTGGGCTTCGTCTTACCCGTCGCCGCGGTCATGGAGCTGAATCCAACCACGAGTGAGAGCACACCAGAAACGCCTCCCACGCCGGCCATGAGCGCCGGGGTGTAGGACAGAAGTCCAGGCCCGAATATCACCAGCGACCCTGCGGCGCTCCACGCCAACATGACAATGAGCGTCCAGGCTCCCGCCCGGCCCCACCATTCCCGGTCGTGATCGTCTGTGTAGCGGCTGGCGACGCCCACGAACAGAGTTGCGGTGAGAAGGAACATCAACAGAAAGGCCGGCACCGCAAACGTGGCATACCATTCAGCAAAATCGGCCACCGGAATGTTGAGAGGGGTTTCCGCAAGCACCGACCACAGTAAGAGACCTCCTACGGCGCCAGACCACAGGATGACCAGAAGCTCGGTCAGAAGACGCCCACTGATCGCACGCCACCGGTGTAACAGCAAAGCCGACACCAGCCACCCGGCGGCATGTATGACGGCACCGCCGATCACGAATGTACCGCGACTCGACAGACTGCCGAACGACAGATGATCGAGTTGGCCCCCTGCGTTTCGATACCAAGCCCAGCCGTTGGTCAGAAGAAACGCGGCGATTATGAGCGGCGTCAGACCGGCAATAAGAAACCATTGTTGCCGCTCCAACTGCTTCCAGATACCGTGTGACCGAAGGGACCCGAGACTTGGGCGATACACATGGAGATACGTCAGGGCAACCACTCCGCACAGCAGGCCGAGATAGAGACTCCAAACTGGTATTGACGGCCCAAGACCGAGGTCACCGGTAGTCCCACGGACCAACGAGGTCAGAATACGAGGAGCGACCAACACGGCGGCGATTAGAGGCACGAGAATCAACCAATTGAGCGTCAGATTACGCAGATAACTGCCGAGGAGAGTCCAGGAATCGGCGGACAACAATCCGAGGCGTGGGCTCAGATAGTTGCTGTATTGACGCAACCACTTGATAGGCCTCGGTTCACGGTCCTCGTCATCAAATGATACAGTCCGCAAGTCCTCCATCACGCCGCTTACGCCCTTTGGATGTCGATGAATCCATGCGGTCAGCCAACTTCCGATGTAACCGCCTCCTGAAACGGTGGAGAGGTAGTCAAACCGGGAGAGGAGTGAAAGATGAGCAAGCGCTTGGACGACGCCCAATGCGAACGTGGCGCTTCGAATCCCACCTCCTGAAAGACAGAGGGCGGTCCGTTTCTGCGGAAGTTGGTGTATGCGCGTGTAAAGGGCGGCGAGTCGATTGTGAGGATTGAGTGCGGTATGCCCGGGAGGCAAGGCTCCATGGAGCGCTTCGTATTCCTCCTCGAGGACGCGGATCAGGGGAACGGGAGCATTGACTGGCTCAGTAGCCATGATGGTTCGGCTATTGGTGTGCTTCGATGAAATTGACGATGCGGTGCCGCGATTGTTCCACCACTTTGCGCGCGGCTTTCAACAGCAACGCCCCGTGACAAGGCGTCTTGATCTTGAACAAGGTCGGGATCTGGCTCACGGCTTCCTTAATCGCGACCGGTGTCACGTCGGTGGGAAACTCATTCCGACATGCTTCCGGTAGATCGTCATATCCCGTCCACTCTGCATCGATGTGTTTTAACACGACAATCCTCAGATGGGCGAAATCGGGAAGGACGACGCCTTCCGTTCTGAGGCTGTGCCAGAGCAGCGTCTGATAGGTGTTTGCCCGTTCTTCCATAATCCCGACGATACGCGAGGGATCGTCCCGAAAGACCTCGAATCCTTTGTCGCTCTTGTCGAGGCCTGGCCCTCCCGCGTCGAAGGGAAACGATGTATCGATTACGATGATCAGTCCGCTTTTCGAAGAACCCTTAGGGATTTTCTTCAAGAACAGGGTCGTGAGGGATTCGGTTCCGAGGTTGTCGAAGAGTCCGCCGTCGCCAATATGCAGGTACGTTGGTCTGCCGGCCACTTGGTAGGTGACCGGCCCTACGACCGGAGGGAAGGAGGCGGAGGTGGCCACGGCCAGAGAGAGTGGAAGATCGCGATAATCAGCGCCGATCCGTTCGAAGGTGAGCGGCAGAAACTGGCGACTGGCTCTTTCTAAGCCCTTCTGAATGATGGCCATGCCTTCAGGGGTGACCGGTACCGGGCGATCGGGCTTCTTTAACTCTTCCGTCAAGAGTTCGATAAAATCGTAATCGAAATCCGAAGCCGGTAGGGTGGTGAAGGCGAAGCGCCGTCCGGAGTTATAGACCGTGCCGTTCAAGATCACGCGCGGAATATCGCCGCGTTGCTCCCGCTTGTAAAGTTGCGCGAAGGTCGTGTGACCGAGAAAGTCCCCATCCCACACTTCCGACAACGAATAGGCGAGCTTCGTCGGGTTCAGAGCGCGGAAGAATGCGAGTTGGCGAAACAGAGCGCTCCGCTGGAAATTCGACTGCATCGCTGTCTTATAAAGGGAGAAGAATTCCCGATACCTCGGAGAGAGCCCGTCTTCGCCGAGCACCGGTTCCGACCTGGGAGGTTTGTTGGTCACATAATAGGCCGTGGCCAGACTGCCGCCGGACACGCTCGACATGTAGCTGACGGTTTCCAACACGCTGCGTTTCTGCGTGCCGAAACGAACTGGGAGCTCCGCCAGGGCTTCCAGGGCTCCGGCGGCGAATGTCGCTGCCCGGCTGCCCCCGCCGGAAACGGCAAGCCCGATCATGAAGTCCTGGTCAGGCAAAGGGGCGAACAAGGCTTCGGCATGTTCCGGTTGTGCCGGAAGTTCATGAATCTTGGCAAAGCATCCGGCGAAGAGCAGACCGGCACTCATCAGGGCCACGATAGTTCGCGTCACTCTTTGATGTCTCCCTTCCCTTGTTCTTCTTTGGCTCACCTCAAAATAGCAAACGCCTCCTTATTCGAATAGCTTTTTCACGAGTCTGTCTTGGAATGATGCCTTGGTGGAGGTGAGAGCGCACAATCGACGGAGGACACCGTGAGGGAGCAGCTCGACGGGTAATCTCTGACCGAACGCCAGCCCATGCGGTCACAAGGCACCTCGTTCAAGAACAACGGCCAGGATCCTTGCCGGAGCCTAGGGCGAATGCTTTTTGTCTTTCTGCATGATCTTGTCGGTCCAAGCCAGGAGAATGGCCGAGCCCAAAAATGTCATGTGGATGAAGATCTTCCACTTGATGTGTTCAGGATTCTCGTTCGCGACATCGACGAACGCTTTGAGCAAATGAATGCTTGAAATGCCAATGAGGGAGGCTGCCAATTTGACTTTGATCGTGCCCGGATCCACATGGCTGAGCCAATCCGGCCGGTCCGGATGGCCTTCCAGGCTCAACTTGCTGACGAAGGTGGCGTAACCGCCGATAACCACCATGGTCAACAGATTGGCGACCATCGTGACGTCGATCAGCCCCAGCACGCCGAGCATGAATTTGGTTTCTTCAAGGACTTGAATGTGCACCACCATTTCCCAGAGCTCGACTAAAAATTTATAGGCGTAGAGCAGTTCGGCCACGATCAAGCCGCCGTAAAGCGGGGCCTGGATCCAGCGACTGGCAAACACAACGGCTTCAAAGCCGTGCTCGAGCATGTTGGTATTGTCTGAGACGGTTGAGCTAATGCGTTGATCGGACATGATGCTCCGGTGTCGGCGAATACGTTCAGCGAAGGAAGGACCTGATGGGGGCTGTATCCTAGAGGGCTGGACGGTCTCTGTCAAATTTTTCGTATCAACGACAGCAAGGTAAGAGGAACACCATGATTGAGGTCCGTCGGAGGTGTATCCCGCCGTCCGCTTAGGTCGAAGGAATGATGAGCGTGACTGTTGTGCCCTGAGTCAACACGGATGTAATGGAGATACGGCCGTGGAGTTTTCTCGCTCGGGCGCGCATATTCTGCAAGCCCATACCCATACCCTGCCTCCGCCGGCGGAGCGGAGAGAACCCGTGTCCGTTGTCGATGACTTCCAGACGGATCTTATTCCCATGTCGTCGCAGGGTCACCATCCGCTTGTCCGCTTTGGTATGACGGATGCTATTGCTCAGCGCTTCCTTGGCGATGGCCAGCACATGGGTCCGCTGCTCTGGAGCCAGCCGCAGGCTGGCCTCGTCCTCAACGGTGACGACGATCTCTCCGGCGCCCGTCGCCATGAACGATCCCGCCAACGTCCGAAGCGCATCGGCGACGGTTTGCTCGAACACGACGGGAGGCTGTACGTGAGAAATAAACGACCGCACCTCACGGATCACATTGTTCAACTGGCCGACAGACTGTTCCAACCGTTTGGCGTTCGTTCGTGAGATCCGCTGTATGCGTTGTTTTGTGAGCTCTAGTCCCATGCCGACGGCATAGAGAGACTGCAGAAGGTTGTCATGAAGGTCTTGACTGAGCCGCTCTCTCTCCTCAAACGCCTGCCGGACCGCCACCTCGCTCCGACGCAGCGCCTCTTCCGCCCGTTTCTGCTCGGTAATGTCAGTTCCAATGGTCACCAGACATTCCTTGCCGTTGAGCACGATCACTTCCGTGGATGCGAGAAACTGACGGACCTCTCCACGCTTTGACTTAAGCGGAACCTCGATGTTTCTGATGGTGCCCTTTGTCCGGAGACGCTCAACAAATTGCTGTCGTGCCTTGGGATGAGGCCAAATTCCCAGGACGGACGTCGTCTGGCCGATGACCTCCTCGCGCGTAAAGCCGAAGACTTCCAGTGCCGCTTCGTTGATATCCAGGCAGGCGCCGGTTTCCAGGTCGGTTATGCCGATCGGGTAAGGACTTGACCGAAACGCTTTGCTGAACCGTTCCTCGCTGGCGAGGAGGGCTTCTTCGGCCCGTTTCAGATTGGATTGGTCGACGTACAGACCAATGGCCGTCGAGACGTCTCCGACCTCCGAGTGAACGAATACGGGCCACAGCAAGAGGTCCAGCGTCTTGCCGTCCTTACGGCACCGCCGCAGTTCGATCGGACCGTGGATCTCCCCTCGCAGTCCGCGTTCCCACAGCGATTCAGCCCTGGCCGCTTCTTCTTGCGGAACATAAGGCAGTTCACGGCCCAAGACCTCTTCTTCCGACCATCCGAACAACCGTGTTGCCGCTTGATTCCAACTGGTCACACGGGAGGCGGGATCCAGACTGACGATCGGAAGGGGGGACTCACGGACGAGTGTTTGAAGCAGCTGAGTCGTTCTGGCCAGGCCTGCCTCCGCCTGCTTCCGATCGTGGATGTTCTGCATGACGGCGATGAAATACGCGGGGGCACAAGCGCCGTCGCGGACCAGTGAGACGGTCATCTCGACCCACACCCAGACATCGTCGCTGCGTCGGTACCGTGTTTCCATGGAGAACGAGGGACGTTTTCCGGTGACCAATTGGCGGATCTGATCGAGAATGAGTTGGAGATCGTCGGGATAAACGAAGTGCTGGAACGTCCGCCGCATCATCGTTCTGGATGAGTACCCCAGTGTCTCGCAGAGACGGGGATTGACTCTGAGGAACTGTCCGTCCAAACCGAGTTGGGCGATTCCAACTCCGGCATGCTCGAAGAGCGCCCGCCAGCGTTCTTCGCTTTCCCGCATATAGTCTTCGCTGAGTCGGCGTGCGGTGATATCCTCACAAACGACCAGAGTAAGGATCTGTCCCTGATGGTCCATGACGGCCTGCGCCCGCTCTTTCACCCACAGCGTGCTGCCATCTTTCCGCACCTTCTGGATTTCCCACTGAAAGACTTTCATTGGGCTGGCCGCGCAGACGGTGAGTTGTCCGATGACGGCCTCATGCTGATCGGGCTCAAAGACTTTCAACACGGACTCACCGATCAGTTCATCGGGTCGGTAACCCAGCTCCGTGGCGCCGAATTGGTTGACGGAGACGACCGTCCCATCGGCTGCGAGCGTGAAATACATCGATGGATTGTTGTCGTAGAGCAGCCGATAGCGAGCTTCGCTATCGTGCAGCGTGGATTCGACTTCAAGACGTCGGCGCGTTTCCTCCTCCAGAGTGACAGGCACGTGACTGGGGGTAAGGCCGTTTCGAGCAACGCCGGCGGCGGCAGGGGCGGCATCCGACGTCGCTGAGTCGTGGAGGCTCGGATCAGGCTCATGCTTGCCGGCCGGGGGTGAGGTCATCGACCGGTCCTGTGTATGGCGGGCCATCGGTCTCCTTGAAGAAAGGCGGCACACGAATCGGGTTGGTTGGCAGCTAGGGTTCAGGGGCTAGCATAGGGCGGCCGGCTTCGAAATTCCAGTAGGCGCTGAGCGTCCTCCCTTACTGTACAGCGGGCAAGTGCTCACGCGAATTCCCGGCGGAGTTGCTGAACGACGCGTTCGCTCAACCCCGCCTCGCGAAGGTCTTCTTCGCTGGCTTGAGCCACATTTGCTAGGCTTCCGAAATGCTTCAGCAGCTTGGTGCGAGTGATCGAGCCCACGCCGATGACCTGATCAAGATGGGAAGTCAGGAGCATTTTCCCACGTAGTTTGCGATGGTAGGTGACGGCGAAGCGATGCGCCTCGTCGCGGATCCGTTGTAGGAGGTGAGTGGCCGGCGAATTGGCACGCAGGACGATTGGATTTTTCCGCCCGGGGAGATACACCCGTTCATCCTTCTCCCCCTTTGCTTTCGCCAATCCGATTATGGCAAGGTCGGACTGTCCCAATTCTTTGAGAGCGGCCCTAGCGAAAGCCAACTGACCCAGTCCTCCGTCGATGACAATCAGATCCGGGCGAGCGAGATTCTCCATCCCGCCGTATCGTCGACTGACGACCTCCTGCATGCTCGCAAAGTCGTTGGCGCCTTGAACGGTGGCGATCTTGAACCGGCGGTAGTCAGACTTTTTCATGCGACCGTCTTCCCAGACGACCATCGACGCCACCGACTCGTTGCCCATCGTATTGGAAATATCAAAGCCTTCAATGCGCTTCGGCGACGCCTCAAGGCGCAGGACACGTTGCAATTCATCTCCGGCCTGCCGGTCAAGCTCCTGGTTGCGCAGGTGTTCGGTCAGTGCGGCTGCTGCATTCTCTTCCGCCAACAGCACGAGTTGATGCTTCGTGCCGCGCTCCGGTGCCAGCACCCGTACGGTTTCACCCCGTTTATCGGACAGCCAGCGAGACACGAGGTCGGCATCCGGAATGTCCACGGGGATCAGCAATTCACGGGGAGGCTGCCCTTCCTTGTTATAGAACTGTTCAATGGACGAGCGAACGAGCTCTTCGTCGGTGGCATCGGCCGATTCGAGCCAGAAAAAGTCCTTGCGGCCAATCAGCAAACCTCCCCGCACAAAGAGCAGTTGCAGGTCCACGGAAGCCCCATGTCGCGCCAGGCCGACCACATCCTGATCGATGGAAGCGGTCTGCGTGATCCGCTGACGCTCGAGCGTGCGCTCGATCTTGAAGATCCGATCCCTCAGCCTGGCCGCCTCTTCAAACTCCTCACGAGCCGCGGCGGCTTCCATGTGAGTACGGAGTTCATCAACCAGTTCCCGGTCGTGCCCTTCCAAAAACTGGCGTACCTGCCGGACGATCCGGTGATAGTCCGCCTGCGTTTGCTGTCCTGTACAGGGCGCCATGCAGCGTTTGATCTCAAATTCGATACAGGCCCGTTCGGCGGTTCCATCAATATCAATCGTGCAGGTAGCGAGTGGAAATACCCGTTTGATCACTTTCAGTGTCTCGCGTAGAGCGCCTGCCGGTGTATAAGGCCCGTAATAGAGGGCTCCATCTTTCTGCACCCGTCGAACGATGGACAGCCGCGGAAAGCTGTCTTTAACGGGCAGGCGTAAATAGGGATACTGTTTGTCGTCACGCAGCACGACATTGAAGCGTGGCCGGTGACGTTTAACGAGATTACTTTCAAGGATCAAGGCTTCCAGCTCGGAACGGGTGACCATCGTCTCCAGATCGGCAATCTGACTGACCAGTAAGGCCGTCTTGGGCGTATGGTCTGCGCCTTTGAGAAAATATGACCGAACGCGGTCGGCAAGCCGGGCCGCCTTGCCAATGTACAGTACAGTGCCGGATTGGTCCTTGAACAGATAGATGCCGGTCTGGTCCGGCAGGTTGGCCAGTTTGGTTTCAAGTGCGGGATTTGCTGCACCCATGCCTTATTCTACGAGTCCTGCGGCGTAACGGGCAAGGCTGCCTTATCTGAGCGAGCGTACGAAGGAAGGGCTCACGATTCCGCGCGCGACTTCCGCCACCGGCCCTTTCATCGTGAGGCTGAAATCCGGCGCAACATCGATCGTCAAGGTTCCCCCCGGCATCTTCACCGTCACCGGACTGGTGACCAAGTGGAGCCGGACTGCGGCGCTTGCGGCCGCACAGGAGGAGGAACCGGACGCCTGCGTTTCGCCGGCCCCGCGTTCCCAAATTAAGATGGTGAGCTCCTTGGGGCCGGTTGGAACCGCCAATTGGACATTGGTTCGCTTCGGAAAGAGCGGATGATGCTCAAGCTTCGGACCCAGGGTGAGGAGATCCTGTCTGGACCAGGACTCTCCGGCCGGTTTGAATATGACGCAGTGCGGGTTGCCGACGCTGACGCCGGTGAATGTCAATGAGCGTCCGGCTGCGTCGATCGGCTGTTCGATCAACTCCTTGACCGGCAGAGTGCAAGGCAACGCACTCGGTGAAAATGTGGCGCGACCCATGGCGACGGTGACGGCACTGGCATCACCGTGCCGGTCAACGTGCAAATCGATCGTCACGAGCCCGCCTTTCGTCTCGACCGTAAAATGTTTCCTCTTCGTCTTGCCGGTCGCATGGAGATAGCGGGCGAAGATGCGGAGCCCGTTGCCGGATTTTTCCGCTTCGCTGCCGTCGGGGTTGAATATGCGCAGACCAAAGTCGGCCGTGGTCGAGGAGGCAGAGGCGAGGATCCCGTCGCTACCTAATCCCCGGTTCCTGTCACACAGTGCCACAATCGTGCGCGGCGTGAGTTTAAAACTCAACTCCTTCGGGTCCATCACCAGATAATCGTTGCCCAATCCGTGCCCGCGAAAAAACCCGTTCTTCATCTGATTGCTCCTGGGGTAACGTGCTGAGATACAGAGCGGGAGCGTACTTGGTCAATTGGCATGGGTCAAGAGCGAGTGCGAACACACTCGTTCACTGCCTGTCCTCACGGAGTGACGAGAGAAGGGTGTAGTTGCCAGGCGGAGCACAGCACCGCGAGCCTATTAGACGATCTTCGCCCCTGCTGGCCGTTCGATCAGTTCGACCTCATACCCGTCAGGCGCATCGATGAAGATGAAACGACTCCCCGAAGACGTCGTAGTCGGACCATCCGTGATGGGGATGCCCTTTTGCTGCAGGGCTGTCATCGTGCGGTCCAGATTCTCCACCTGAAAGGCGAGGTGAACGAGATCCGGTTGAACCTTCACGGCTCCGCTCGGAGGGAAACTGCAGAGCTCGATCAGTTCCTCGCTGTCCGGTACTCGAAGGAAGGCCAGGTGGGAGCCCCGAGGCGACGTTTTTCGTTCCAGCACCTCAAGGCCAAGCACGTCGGTATAAAAGGCGAGCGTTTGGTCCATGTCGCTCACGCGCATCCGCGTGTGAAGGAGTTTTGTCACTTTCAAATCAGTCATCGGTGGACCATCCGTGGTACGCCGTTTAGGAACGCGCGTCTTGATTTATCTTAGCAGCGGCAAAGGATTGATGACTAGCGGCTGTGCTCTCTCGCCGGACCGGCGGTTTTTCTCAGAAGGATTTCCGCACTGCCTGGAATCAAGAAATTCGGCATGGGACCGATCTCGTGATAGCCTAGCTTCCGATAGAATTCACGGGCACCCTTGTTGAAGTCGGAGACGCAGGCGAAGAGATTTTTCGTTCGCGCGAACACTAAAGATTCGACGTGGCCGATGAGCTGCTTCCCCGCTCCCTGGTTTCTGGCCCAGGCGGCGACTCCCAACAATTCCAAATAGTCGCCAAGCAGAAATTTTTGACGCACGATTGCAATGCCAGCGATTCGGCCCTCCGCTTCCGCGACGAAGCATTCACGCCCTTGAGGGGTTGGGCAAAAAATCTGCTTCCAATCTTCCCGGCTGTATCCGAGCGTTTTCCAGGGATCGGAATCGCCAAGCAGCGTGATGACAGTGTCGCAATCGTCCGCCCGCATGGGTCTGATCGACCGGCCGCTCATTGGCTCACGGGTTTGCACGACAGCAGGTCGCTGACGGTCGTCGGTTTCAGGCCTTTTCGCGGAAGGATATCGGCCGTAAGCCGTTCAACGATTTGGCGGGTGTGTTTCCCCTTGCCGTTCGCATGGAGGACGACGATACTACCTGCTTTGGCCCGCTTTTCAATGCGCGCGAGAATGTGTTCGGCTGAGAGCGACGGATCCGGATCTCCGGATTCGATATTCCATTGGACCAAGCGTAAGCCGAGCGTCTTCACCACATCGACCGTCACCTCATTATATTCACCGAACGGTGGACGAAAGAGCACCGTGTCGTGCGCATAGTGTTCGCTGAGTAGCTTCACCGGGCCTAGGATCTCCATCCGCTGCTCGTCCGCGTTGTGCATGGGGAGATGGGCATGGACCTCACCGTGCGTCCCTACTTCAAAAAAGGCGACTCCAAGCAGCTGCTCTACTTCCGGATCGTGCTTGGCAATCCACTTGCCGGACATAAAAAATGTTGCGGGAATATGGTGATCGATCAAATATTCGATCAACGCCTTGTCGTATCCTGCGCCCTTTCTCACCGGGCATAAATCGAAGGTGAGTGCAATCGTCGGGCAGGCAGGAGGTCCAGACCTGATCACCTGTGCCCGAGCGTCGGCCGCAACAGCCAGCGTCAACGCCGCCATCACCGTCACAAGCCAAAGGTGTCCCGGTCGCATGCTCTTTAGTATACCCGAACCGCAACGGGCTCAAATCTGAAAAATGTCATGGAGTTGTGAAACATTGACGGCCGGTTTTCACCGCTGGTACTGTGCACTCATGACCCTGCCGAGCTGGGAAATCGGGCGAGCGTTGGGTATCCCTATCCGGGTGCATGCCTCATGGTTTCTCGTCTTTGTCTTCGTCACCTGGACCCTGGCGACGGAATATCTGCCCGATGCGTTACCCGGCCTTTCCGACTCGCGCTATTGGGGGATGGGTGCGGCGGCCGCATTGCTGCTCTTTCTCTCCGTGCTTTTGCACGAGCTGGGACATTCCTACGTCGCGCAGCGGTACCGCATTCCCATCGGCCAGATCACGCTGTTTCTCTTTGGCGGTGTGGCGCAGATGCGGGCCGAACCGCCCAGCCCAAAGGCCGAATTTCTGATCGCGATTGCCGGCCCTCTGATCAGTTTCGCACTCGGCGCTTTCTGTTTGGGAGCAGCGTTGGCGGCAGACTGGTTGCCGCTCTCAGCCGGCGGGCAGGGTTTCATCGTGTTGGGCGGACTGTTGGGAGTTGTCAATGTCCAGCTGGGCCTCTTCAACCTCATCCCCGGGTTTCCCTTGGACGGAGGCCGCGCACTCCGAGCAGGGCTATGGGCCTGGGGCCGCGATTTTCATTGGGCGACGAGCCGAGCGGCCCTGTTAGGGTTAGGATTTGGCGTGCTGCTCGCAAGTGTGGGCGCTGCACTCATCGGAGGGGCCATCTCCGGGATGCTTCATCCTTCGACGGCAAGTAACGGAGGATGGCTCATGTTTATCGGCGCGTTCCTCTTCGGGGCGGCTTGGAGCACCAGGAGACAAGCGTCGCTTCGCTTGGCGCTGAACGCGACATCCGTCCGGGACGTCATGATTCGAGCAGTTGTGACGATTCCGTCGCAGCTGAGTCTGCAAGCAGCGGTAGATGAGTTCTTCGTCTCGTACGGGTATGGCAGTTTCCCAGTGGTTGAGGAGGACCGTATCGTCGGCTTCATCGCCGTCCAAGACGTGCAGGCCATCTCTCAGGGATTATGGACCTGGCGGACAGTTGGAGATGTGATGCGACCGGCGTCGTCGGAGCTGTTTATTCAGCCGGAATGGTCCATCATGCAGGCCATGGAACACATGGTTCGAACAGGTTTCGATCGGCTGGTGGTGATGGAAGGCGGACGTCCGGTGGGATTGATCACAGGGTCAGCCGTCGCGCGGGTTCTTCAACTGCACAAAGCATGACGCTTTGTGGCGCCGTCACGTGCTCGCTCATTCGGCGCGCGCAACCGAGATATTCTGGGCAATGGCAATACGCACGAGATGAACGACGAGGAGAAATCCGTACACGACGCAGAAGAACTTAAACGTCACGCGATAAAAGTCCATAAGGATGATAGGCAGGCACAAGGCAAAGAGAAGACTGGCGATGAGCGTCATGAAGGTTAATCGCCGGCAAAATTCATAGGAGGCCTCTTTCCCGATGGGCTTCAACGCGCGTGCATACCGTTCGGCACGTTGCAACCTGGCTTCGTTCAGCGTTGAAGCAGGGGCGCCCCAATACCGCAAGTAGACATACCCTCCCAGGATCCCGACCCAGGGCAGAGTCCATATCGGCCAAAAGGCGCCGCCTCCGTATGTCTCACTGCTGACCAGCGTGGCGAAAGACGGTGCATAGAGCAATCCCAAGACCAACGGCAACAGCTGTTCGTCCTGGGGGCGTTCGCCATCGGGACCGCCGTGGATCAATTCCCGCTCGAACAGCGGATAGCCGTATTTCAGGACGACGAGCGCGACCGCGGCGCTCATGGTCTTGTCCGGGACGTAGCGTACGCAGTTCTGAAACCAGTTCACGACCCACCAGCCCACATGCTCGCCCCACGTCAACCCGAATACCGATTCAAGGTACTGATGGACCATCTGTTCCCACTGAAGCACCCTGGCATGCAGCGTTTCTGCGACGGCGGGGTTCAAGGCGAACGTCGCATGCTCGTTCAAGGCTGCTTGCACGAAGGTGCCGGGTAAACTCATGACGACGGCACCTCCGGCACCGAAAATTGATAGAAACCAGGCATGGGAGAGAACCGTACTCTTGCCCGTACGCAAGTATTTTTGGAAGCCCGGTTCTCTGGCCATCCATCCCCAGTACAGGGCGCCCGTCATGCTGACCAGCGACCAGGGGAATATCACTACATCCGCTCCCGACTCGGGGAACAGCAGCCAATTGACGACCGAATTAGAGAGCAGGGCGACAATCGCTCCCCACCATGGGCCAAGCAGAAAGGCCACCAAGGCAGTCCCCGTCATATCGAGAAACAGAATGCTGTCGAGGTGCCGGCTCAGCATCAACCCTACATAGTTGAGCATCAGACCGGCGGCAACGATGACGCCTGTCTCGTACATCAGGAGGTACGACGTGCCGCGCAAGGGTTTGGTGGAAAAGAAATCGATGGTCGCCAGCGGTTCCTGTGTCTGGCGTTCATGTGATACGGAAGGCTTGCGTTCCTTCTTGGTGGTCAACCGGTGCTGGATATCCATCAATTTTTCCATCACCGTCAGCAGTGCGGCGATGAACCCGATGAGGGTCCCACCCAGCATCAGCATTTCTTTCCCCATGTCTTCGGCCATGACCGGTCCCCCTTATTGAGGAGTCCATTCTAGCGACGAAGCGGGGTATGGGCTAGAAAAAGGCTAGAAGCCGACAGGCCCGAAATCAGCGACCGGCGTGGGCTGATGGGGAAATCATGCTTGCCGGTGAGAAGCTTCCGGCCGCGGAAGCCTGAGACCGTTGTTGCAGCGCGTGAGCGATGACGGCGCCGAACAGCAGCAGCAGAGCGGAATAGTAGATCCAGAGCAGCAGGAGTATCACCTCGAGCAACGAGCCATACAATTTGGTGTAGACGGTTGCATACTCGTTGTAGGTCACAAAAATGAGTTTGGCCGCCACCCACAGGAGACTGAACGTCAATGAACCGATCATGGCCTCGCGCCATTGCGGGCGTCGACGGGGAACGTAACGGTAGAGGGCGCCGACTGTGAGAAAGGCCATTGTGAAGGGAAGGGTGTAGGTGAGAAAGACGTCGTGTGCCGCGAGAGCAATCAAGTCCAATCCCCAGAGGTGCGGCGCATAGGCGGTGAGAAAGTTGACCGTTTGCGTCGCCACATACGACAGCACCAGCATAAGGGCCACGGCGCCCTGTGAGGCGACGGCGATGGTCGTGGAAATCAACGGATGCCGTTTCCAGGTGCTGTCGAACACAACATTCAGTGCGTAATCCAGTTCGTAAAACACCAGGGTGCCAAACCACGCAAACGACAGAAACACGAGCCAGCGGACAGTTTCCAACTCGCTGACTCGCTGCAACTCCACGGCCAGCCGTTCTCCGAGCGTGGGCAGAAACCCTTTGAGAAAGCTCAACAACACCTGTCCGCCGATCACCTCATGGCTGACGATAAAGCTGACGCCATACAGCAACATGAATACCAGCGGGAACAGTGACAGCAACGAAAAAAATGCCAGCGAAGCGGCCAGGCTGGCGCACCCATGGCGCAGAAAGGATCGTGTCAGATCGGCAAGCAGGCGCCAAAATGCCATGAGCATCGGCATGATTCCCACCCAGCGTAGACTGATCAAAACGGCAGCCCTAGCCTAGCACGAGTTGAGGGGGCATGCACGACTACAGGGCGTTCGAAGGCTATCGGAGCATGAGGACGGACTGAAGGGCGAGACTGACAACGGGATTGGGATAGAGCCCTAACAGGATAACGCCGGCGACAGCGCAAGCCAAGACAATCGAGAGCGCCGGCGAGGTCACGAGGTGCGGAGAGTCGATGACCGCGGCTTCCGGTTCTCGCATATACATCAACATGACCACCCGCATGTAGTAATACGCAGAAACCGCCGCAAACAACAGCGCCACGGCGGCGAGCCAGCTCAATCCCGCTTCCACGGCAGCCATGAAGACGTAAAATTTTCCGAGAAACCCTGCCGTGGGCGGAATGCCGGCGAGAGACACCATGAAGACCAGCATCATCAATGCGGCCACCGGCTGGCGTTTGGCCAAGCCCGTATAGTCGGCGATGTCTTCGCCTTCGAGCCCTCCTTTTCGGAACATGGCAATTACGGCAAAAGCCCCGAGCGTCATGAAGGCATAAAAAGTCAGATAGAGCATCACGCTGGCGATGCCGGAGGTGCCTCCTGATTCCCCTGCGGCTCGCCCCGCTGCAACCACGCCGATCAGGGCATACCCCGCGTGGGCGATGCTTGAATAGGCCAACATACGCTTGATGTTGGTTTGAACGATGGCCACCACGTTGCCGAGCACGAGCGTGATGACGCAGAGAACCAAAAACAGGTTCGACCAATCACCTCTCAATCCTCCAAGCCCCTCGATGAATACCCGAAGAAACGCAGCAAAGCTTGCGGCTTTCGAGGCAACGGCCATAAAAGCCGTCACGGCCGTCGGCGCCCCCTCATACACATCCGGTGTCCACATGTGAAAGGGGACAACGGCGATCTTGAATCCGAAGCCGACGGTCAAGAGGATGGTGGCGATCAAGAGCAGAGGATCATCGAATCCTTTTGTACCCAGGGCATCAGCAATGGCGTTTAACCGAGTGCTGCCGGTAAGACCGTAGAGGAGGGAAATACCGTATAAGAGCAGTCCTGATGAAAAGGCCCCGAGGACAAAGTACTTTGCCGAGGCTTCCAATGACCGCGGCGACGTCCGTTTGAGTCCGGCCATGACATAGAGCGAGAGGGACATCAATTCCGTGCCGAGATAGATCGTCAACAGATCGGCTCCGGATACCATGACCATCATGCCAGAAAGGGCGAGCAGGATGAAGCCGTAGTACTCACCCAGATGGAGTCCTTCGGCCTTGAGATAAGGAAGCGACATCAGAATGGTAAGGCCGGTCACTCCATACAACAGCAGTTTCCAGAAGCGGGCGTAGCCGTCGACGACGACCAGGTCGCTGAAGGCCGGCAGACGGAGGTTCAGGACGCTGATTTGCCCGCCGGTCAATCCGATGCAAAGGGCCAAGGCCCCGAGACTAAGCCAGGCCAGCAGTTCTTTTCGGGAGTGCGGGGTCAGAGGATCCAGGACAAAGACCAGGCAGGCCGCGGCCACGACGATAAGTTCTGGAAGAATGACGATCAGATCACTCCCGTAGGACGTCATGGCCGGTCTGCCTGCGGCTGATCCGTTGCGGTCAAGACGATGGATGGACGGTGAGCGGCTGAAGGATGAGATGTTGGAGCGACTCTTGTCCGGGCCATCGTCTCCAGCGTCTTGCTCACGCTCGCGTGCATGCGGCTGACCAGCGGGTTAGGAAAGAGGCCGATCCAGAAGACGAGCACGACAAGGGGGACGAGTGTCCCAAATTCACGGGGGCCGATGTCCTGCAACCGTGGCAATTCTCGCGGAGACGGGGTGCCAAAGGCGACCCGTTGCACCATATACAGGAGATAAACTGCTGCGAGAATGATACCAAGCGAAGCAATCACGGTCGCGGCTTTGCTCCACAGAAATGTGCCGATGAGCACCAGAAATTCGCCGACAAAGCTGTTGGTGCCAGGCAAGCCGAGGGACGACAGGGCGAAGATGACCAAGCATGTCGCGTACCGTGGCATTGGTTTCGCCAGGCCGGCATTATCTGAGATCAGCCTGCTGTGCGTCCGATCGTAGATCATTCCGACACACAGGAAGAGCGCCCCGGTAGTGATCCCATGGTTGACCATTTGCATGACCGCGCCTTCGATGCCTTCTTGGTTCATCACAAACAAGCCAAGGGTCACGAATCCCATGTGACTCACGCTTGAATACGCAATCAATTTTTTGAGATCACTCTGAGCCAACGCCATGTAGGCGCCATAAATGATGGCGGCGATCGAGAGCACAGCCATCAACGGCGTCATCATGCGACTCGCGTCGGGTAGCATGGGCAAGCTGAATCGTACAAACCCGTACGCCCCCATCTTCAGCAGGACACTGGCGAGGATAACGCTGCCCGCGGTCGGCGCTTCCACGTGTGCATCCGGTAACCATGTATGGAACGGAAACATGGGCACCTTCACGGCAAACGCGGCAAAAAAAGCCCAAAAAAGCCACATCTGCAGCGAGGCCGGATAGGTGACCTGACTCAGCGCAAGAATATCGAACGTATGGCCGCCGTAAAAATACAGGACGAGCACCGCGACGAGCAGCAGCATGCTGCCGGCCAGCGTATAGAGGAAAAATTTCATCGCGGCGTAGAGTCGGTTCGGCCCTCCCCATACACCGATGAGCAGGTACATGGGAATCAACATCACTTCCCAGAATACATAGAAGAGAAAAAGGTCGAGCGCGACGAACGCGCCGAGCATGCCGGTTTGGAGCAGCAGCATTGCGATCAGATATTCCTTGAGGCGGTCGTGAATCGACCAGGAGGCGAGAATCGCAATCGGCATGAGTAAGGTGGTCAACAGCACCAGGAAGAGGCTGATCCCGTCGATCCCAACGATGTACTGGATCCCGTATGCGGGTATCCAGGGCAAACGCTCGACAAACTGCATGTCGCCGCGAGC
>Ga0209974_10000178_pt1 | contig 19858 bp, 17 predicted proteins | sample InoplaM3SPM_FD_187592 | JGI IMG/M metagenome (GOLD analysis project Ga0209974, IMG submission 187592) | Arabidopsis thaliana rhizosphere microbial communities from the Joint Genome Institute, USA, that affect carbon cycling - Inoculated... | ecosystem: Host-associated > Plants > Roots >...
AGCTTCTCGATGGCGGCGGCAACGCTCTGGTTCGAGCTGTAGAACGTGCCGAGGTAGAGCCCGCCGAACTGTCCGGCGGCAAGCTGGGTGTTGACGCCGTAGGTCAGGCCGCTCTTCGTCCGCATCTCTTCGGTCAGCCGCGAGCCGATCCCGCCGCCGCCGGTAGCCCGCCTTCCAGTCCTCCAGGAACGACTCTCCCATCGAGAGCGCCTCGATCGCCGCCCACTGCGTCGGCGTCGAAACCCCGTTCGTGGAGTACAGGACGGCGGTCCGGATCGCCGGCTGGTACCGCTGCGGCGCGATGACGTACCCCGCGCGCCATCCCGTCATCGAGTAGCTCTTCGACAGCGTGAAGACCGACAGAGTCCGTTCCGCCATCCCCGGCATGGACGCCGGCGAGACGTGCCCCTCCCCCTCGTAGATGAGGTCCTCGTACGCCTCGTCGGAGATCATCGCGAGGCCGCTCGCCGTCACGAACGCGCACACCTCTTCGACCTCCGCGCGCGAGAAGACGTCTCCGGTCGGGTTGTTCGGCGAGTTCCAGTACAGGACCTTGGTGCGCGGCGTGACGAGGCGCGCGAGCGTCGCGGAGATCCCTTTCGCACGCGCGCGCTCGGTCGGGACGAGAACCGGGACGCCGCCGCTCCACGTGATGACGTCCACGATCGGCGTCCAGTACGGCGAGAACGTGAGCACCTCGTCGTCGCGATCGAGCAGCGTCGCGAACGCCGCGAAGAGGCCCTGCATGCCGCCATTGACGACGATCGGGCTCTCGTCGTCGGCGGGAATCCCGTTCTTGCGGCGGACCTTCTCGAGGATCGCGCGGCGGAGCTCCGGAATTCCCGAGGACGGCGCGTAGCGCGTCTCGTTCCGCTCGAGCGCGCCGACCATCGCGCGCTTCACGTTCTCGGGGGTCGTCATGTACGGCTCGCCCCCCTCGAACCGATGGACCTTGTGGCCCGCGGCGAGGAGCTCCATCACGCGGTTGCGCACCTGCACGATCTCGGAAAATCCGACGCGATCGAAGCGGCGCGAGGGGGGGGGAATCGAGTTCGCGCTCATTCGGTCGCCGGGCGCCTACAGCTTCTCGGAGATCGCCTTGGCCTGCGTGAAGAGGTAGAGGTACTCGCGCCCTCCGGCCTTGGAGTCGGTTCCGGACATGTTGAACCCGCCGAAGGGGTGGACGCCGACGAGGGCGCCGGTGCACTTGCGGTTCAGGTACAGGTTCCCGCAGAAGAGCTCGCGCTTGCCCCGGGCGAGCCGGTCGCGGTCGCGCGAGTAGAGCGAGCCGGTCAGCCCGTAATCAGTGTCGTTGGCCACGGCGATTCCCTCGTCGAAATCCTTCACCGAGAGGACCGCCAGCACGGGTCCGAAGATCTCCTCGCGGGCGATGCGCGCGCCGCGCTTGACGCCGTCGACGATCGTCGGCATCACGAAGAAACCGTCGCCGGGTCCGGGCTCGCCGCCGACGACGATGATCCCCTCCTTGCGGCCGAGGTCCACGTACTCGAGGATCCGCTTCTGGGAGCTCTCGTTGATCACGGCGCCGACCGCGTTGCCGGGATCGCGCACATCGCCCACGGTCAGCGTCTTCGTCCTTGCCACGATCTTCTCGAGGAGCTCGTCGTGCACCTTCTCGTGCACGATCAACCGGGAACAGGCGGAGCACTTCTGGCCCTGGAACCCGAACGCCGCCGCAACGACGCCGCTGGCGGCTTCGTCGAGATCCGCGGTCTCGTCCACGAGGATGAAATCCTTGCCGCCCATCTCCAGGATCGCTCGCTTGATCCAGAGCTGGCCCGGCGCGACCTTGCCCGCCTTCTCGCTGATCTGGAGGCCGACTTCGCGCGAGCCGGTGAAGGCGATCATGCGGGTCTTCGGGTGCTCGACGAGCGTGTTGCCGACGGTCGAGCCCGGGCCGGTGACGAAGTTCAGCACGCCGTCGGGTACGCCGGCCTCTTCGGCGGCCTCGAGGAACATCGTCGCAATCCCCGCGGAGTCGGACGAGGGCTTCAGAACCACGGTGTTGCCGGCGACGAGCGCCGCGGTGGCCATGCCCGTCAAGATCGCGAGCGGAAAGTTCCACGGCGGGATGACCGCGACGACGCCGAGCGGGATGAACTCGAGCTCGTTTTTCTCGCCCGGGTAGGGAGTGAGAGGGTCGGCCTGGGCCAGCCGCTCCATCTCGCGCGCGTAGAACTCGCAGAAGTCGATTGCCTCGGCGGTGTCGGCATCCGCCTCGGCCCAGGACTTCGACTCCTCGAGGACCATCATCGCGGAATACTCGTGCTTGCGTTTCCGGAGGATCGCGGCGATGCGGAGAAGCAGCGCCGAGCGCTCCTCCGGCGGGACGCGCGACCACGCTGGGAAGGCCTCCCACGCGGACTGGATCGCGCGCTCCGCGTCTTCCTTGGTTCCCTGGGGAAACCGTCCGATGACCTGCTTGGGGTCGCAGGGATTGATCGACTCGAAGTGCTTCGCGGCGTCGATGCGCTTTCCGCCGATGCGGTTTTTGCCCTCGATCGGAAGGCGCGCCTCGATCTTGCTCAACGCCGCGCGGAATGCGTTGCGGTTCGATTCGACGGAGAAATCCGTGAGCGGTTCGTTTCGGAATTCGGGAAGCAAGACGACCTCCGGCCGGGCGAATTTACCAGAGTGGGGTCAGGTCTCCACTTGCCACATTGAGGGTCAGGTCTCCACTTGCCACATTGAGGGTCAGGTCTCCACTTGCCACACCGACGACAACGTCACGCTCTTCTCGCCCGCCGCGCGGCGATCGCGTAGAGCCCGACCCCGATCGCGACGAACGCGACGCTGCCGCCGACGAGCAACGCCACGCGCAGCGCCTTGCGCGGCTCGTCCGCCGGCGGGATGCATGACAGGACGATCGAGAGCGCCGTCACGGCGAAACCGGCGACGTTGACGGCGACGTTTCCGGCGCGGCCTCCCGGGATCGGAATCGCGCCCTCGCTTCGCTCGACCTCGCGCCCGAGGACGATTCCCGACGCGAACATGTACAGGTACGGGATGAAGTACAGCACCAGCGTGAAGTCGGCGAAGAAGAGGTAGGCCTGCTTCACGCCGGACCCCGCCGTGGCGAGGATCGTGAACGCGATCGCGAGCACGCCCTGCGAGAGCAGCGCCACGGCCGGCGTGTTCCAGCGCGGGTGAATCCGGCTGAACGCCGGCGGCAGGTAGTGGTCGAGCCCGGCCACGAAGAGGAGACGCCCGGTCCCGGCGAACCACGCGGCGAGAGCGCCGAGACCGGCCATTCCCATCATCAGCGCCGTCGGTGCGCCGAGAAAAGCGAGCCCGACGCGGGCTCCGGAGCTCGTCACCGCCTGGTTGATGCCGGTCATGATGGATGTCTCGGCCATCGGCAGCGAGACGAGCAGTGCGAGCGTCCCGGCGAGATACACGAACGCGATCGAAACGGCGGAGGCGAAGATGGCCCGCGGGATCGTCTTACGCGGTTCGATGATCTCCTCGGAAACCAGCGGGGCGAGCTCGAACCCCGCGAACGCGAAACAGAGCTTCGAGAACGTGAGCACGAGCGCGAGATCCGTGACGTGGGGCACGAGCGACGCGAGCGTGATCGGGTTCGCGGATCCGAACCGCGCGAGCGTGAGAACGGCGATCACGAGCACGAACAGGATCGGGAGCCAGTTCGCGGCGCCCCCCAGGTTCTGCACCCACTTCCCGGACCGCCACCCGACCACGCTCACCGCCACGGCGATCCCGACGAGCACGAGCGACCCGATCATCCCGTACGCGCGGCTCTGCTCGAGGTGCGCGTAGCGGGTGCCGAACACGTAGAGGCCCATGCCCGCGGTCGCGAGCGCGAGCGACGGGTAGTAGAAGAGGTTGTTGACCCAGTAGCACCACCCCGCGACGAACCCGTGGAAGTCGCCGAACGCGCGCTTGCTCCACGCGTAGAGGCCCCCCTCCCGGGGAAAAGCGGAGGAGAGCGCGGTGACGCACAGCGCCTGCGGAACGAAGAAAAAGAGGCCCGCGGCAACCCACAGGGTCAGCGACGCGGGGCCGGCGGCCGCGGCAAAAGCCATCCAGCGCGGCGAAAGGATCGCCGCCACGTACATCAGGATGAGATCGCGCGAGCCGAGCTGCCGGCGGAGCTCTCGCATCGTCGCGGCATCATAGAGAATTCGTCGGAGCATGAACCTCAAGAACGCGCAGCCCGAGACCTTCGGACCGGTGAAGACGTTCTTCTATCGGCTGTGGGCGGAGCCTTCGATCGATCCGATGCACCGCCGGATCGCGGCCGAGGTGCCGATCGAGCGCGGAAGGGTCCTCGACCTGGGTTGCGGAGGGGGGAAGCTCGCGCACTTGATCGCGGCGGCGCGGCCCGGGCTCCACGTCGTCGGTCTCGACTCGTCCGAGCCGATGATCCGCACGGCGCGCAAGCGGTGGGATCTCCCGAACCTCGAGTTCCGGGTCGGCACCCTCGAGGAGAGCGGTCTCACGGCGGAGTTCGATTTCGCGCTCACCGTGCTCTCGTTCCACCACTGGGAGGAGCCGGAGGAGACGCTCGCCGCGGTCCACCGCGCGCTCGCGCCGGGCGGGCGGTTCTGGATCTACGAGATGGACCCGGAGGCGCCGGCCGTCGCGATTCGCGCGGACCGCGCTCCGCTGTGGGGCTTTTTCCGGATCCCCATCGGAATGCAGCGGCGGATGGCGCGCGACCACGGCTTCACCGTTTCGGAAGTCGAGTCGGTCGTGCGGCCGGCCGTCGCGCGGACCCCGTTCCGGGATCTCCGAATCACGCAGACCGGCTCGATGCTGAGGATGGAGCTCGCTCGTTGACCCCCAATGTGGCAAGTGGAGACCTGACCCCCAATGTGGCAAGTGGAGACCTGACCCCCAATGTGGCAAGTGGAGACCTGACCCCATGAGGGTGACCCCATGAGGGTGATCGACGCGATCGGGGGGACGCCGCTCATCGAGCTGCCTCGCATCGCCTCGGACGTGCCGGGGCTGCGGCTGCTCGCGAAGGGGGAGCACCTGAACCCGGGAGGGAGCGTGAAGGACCGGCCGGCCCGGGCGATGATCCTGGACGGCATCGCGCGCGGGTTGCTGACCGACGGCAAGACGATTCTCGAGGCGACGTCGGGCAACACCGGGATCGCCGACGCGATGATCGGGCGCGCGCTCGGATACCGCGTCGCGCTGTGCGTGCCGGGCAACATCTCGTCGGAGCGCCGCACGATCCTGGAGGCCTACGGGGCCGAGCTCTTTCTCACCGATCCGCTCGAGGGCACCGACGGCGCCATCCGGAACGCGCGCGCGCTGGCGGCGGAGCGGCCCGACGTCTATTTCTATCCGGACCAGTACTCGAACCCGGCGAACTGGCGCGCGCACTTCGAGACCACGGGGCCCGAGATCTGGGAGGAGACCGGCGGCCGCCTCACCCACTTCGTCGCCGGGGTCGGGACGTCGGGCACGTTCACGGGCGTCACGCGATTCCTCCGCGCCAACGACCCTTCGGTCCGCTGCATCTCGGTCGAGCCGGACGCGCCCCTTCACGGCCTCGAGGGAATGAAGCACATGGCGTCCGCGATGGTGCCGCCGATCTACGACCCGACGCTCGCCGACGGGCGGGTCGAGGTCGCGACGTCGGACGCCCACGCGATGTGCCGCCGACTCGCGCGCGAGGAGGGCCTCTTCGTCGGCCCGTCGGCGGGTGCGAACGTCGTGGCGTCGCTCGCCGTCGCACGCGGGCTCGACGGCGCGGCGGCGACGATCGTGACGGTTTTCTGCGACGGGGGAAGCCGCTACCTCTCGCACGACTTCTGGAGGGAGACGTGATCACCCTCTCCCGGACGCTCCTCGACGAGATTCGCGAGCACGGACGCGAGACATATCCCGACGAGTGCGTGGGCGCGCTGCTGGGCCGGAAGGGGGAGCCCGCGTGCGTCCTCGCCGTCGAGAGGATGGAGAACATCCGTACCGAGGAGCGGCGGCGCCGCTACGAGATCTCGCCGCAGGACTACCTGCGCGTGGAGGCCCTCGCGTCGGAAAAGAGCCTGGCCCTCCTGGGCTTCTACCACTCCCATCCGGACCACCCCGCGGCGCCGTCGGCCTACGACCGGGAACACGCGTTCCCCTTTTTCCATTACCTCGTGTGCGCGGTCTCCGGGGGGGAGCCGGGAGAGGTCACTTCCTGGACGCTCGTCGAGGAGACCGGGGAGTTCGAGCGAGAATCCATGATCGAGGAAGAGACGTAAAGATAGAGATGCCGCGCATCCTCCTGCCCACCCCGCTCCGCCCCTACGCCGACGGGGCCGCGTCGATCGACGTCGGCGGCGCGACCGTTTCCGACGCGCTGGCGGCGCTCGTCGCACGCCATCCCCAGCTCCGCCGGCACCTCTTCGACGACGCGGGCCGCGTGCGCTCCTTCGTCAACCTGTACAGGAACGACGAGGACGTGCGCTACCTGGAGAAGGACGAAACGGCGCTCGCGGAGGGCGACTCGCTCTCGATCGTCCCCTCGATCGCGGGCGGCGCTCCGGGCGATTCCCCCTCTCCCCGCGAGCGGGGAGAGGGTCGGGGTGAGGGGTCACTCTCGAACGAGGAGATCCGCCGCTACTCCCGGCATCTCATCATGCCGGAGGTCGGCGTCGAGGGTCAGAAGAAGTTGAAGGCCGCGCGCGTGCTGGCGATCGGAGCGGGCGGGCTCGGCTCGCCGCTCGCCGTCTACCTTGCGGCGGCGGGAGTCGGGACGATCGGGCTCGTGGACGACGACGTCGTCGACGACTCCAACCTGCAGCGCCAGATCCTGTACGGCGTTTCCTCGGTCGGCCGGCCGAAGCTCCAGGCGGCGGTCGAGCGGCTCCGCGACATGAACCCGCACGTCGAGGTGGTTCCCTACGAGACCCGCCTTTCGAGCCAGAACGCGCTCGGGATCTTCCGCGACTACGACATCGTCGCGGACGGAACCGACAACTTCCCGACCCGCTACCTCGTCAACGACGCGTGCGTGCTGACCGGGAAGCCGAACGTCTACGCGTCGATTTTCCGCTTCGAGGGGCAGGCGTCGGTCTTCTGGGCGCAGAAAGGACCGTGCTACCGGTGCCTGTACAGCGAGCCGCCGCCGCCCGGGCTCGTCCCGTCCTGCGCGGAGGGGGGAGTCCTCGGCATCCTGCCCGGTCTCCTCGGCGTCATCCAGGCGACGGAGACCGTCAAGCTCATTCTCGGCAGCGGCGAACCGCTCATCGGCCGCCTTCTCCTCGTCGACGCGCTCTCGATGCGCTTCCGGGAGCTCCGCCTGCGCAAGAACCCGGAGTGCGTCATCTGCGGGCCGAACCCCACCGTCACGAAGCTAATAGACTACGAGGAGTTCTGTGGAGTTCGACAGGAGGATCCGATGAATCGCGAGGAGGCGATTCCGGCCATTACGGTCCAGGAGCTGAAGGCGATGCGAGACCGCGGAGACGACTTCGTCCTCGTGGACGTCCGGGAGCCGCACGAGTTCGCGATCAGTGCCTTCTCGGAGTCGGTGAAGATCCCGCTCGGAACGCTGCCGCAGAACCTGAACAAGCTCTCGACCGCCGACGAAATCGTCGTCCACTGCAAGATGGGGGGGCGCAGCGCCCGGGCCGTGCAGTTCCTGCGGGAATCCGGTTTCAAGAAGGTGCGCAATCTGGTCGGCGGCATCGATCGCTGGGCGCAGGAGATCGAGCCCGGAATGCCGAGGTACTGATGCGGCGCCTCGGCATCATCGTCTTCGTCGTGGGTCTCGCGGGCTTCGTTCTCGCGACGGGACAGCGTCGCGGCTACGACACCGTCGAAGGGGCGATCAAGAGCGCCGTCTCGAGCGAGGAGCGCAGCAAGCGCGACACGTGGGAGACGCTGCGCTGGATCTCGCTCGGCGCCGCGGTGTTCGGCGCCGTGCTGGTCGTGCTGCCGGGGAAGAAGACCTAGCCCGTCACGTCCCGCGTCGGCGGCTTCTCCAGCAGCCGGTCGGTTTTCGCGGCCAGGATGAAGTCGTTCTCGTGCAACCCGCCGATCTTGTGGGTCCAGAGCGTCAGCTCCACCTTGTTCCAGTGGATGCCGATGTCGGGGTGATGCCCCTCTTCCTCGGCGAGAACCGCGACGCGGTTGACGAACTCCATCGCGGCCTTGAAATCGGCGAACTCGAACCGCCGGAAGAGCCGCGTTCCGTTCTCGAGGAGCTGCCATTCCGGCGTCGCGACGGCGTAGGCGCGCGCCTCGTCCTCGGTCAGGGGCGGGATCCCGCCCCGGCAGGGCACGCAACTCTTCGTGTTCAGGGAATGAGCGTCCATCGGCGCCTTCAGCGGTCGACCGTGGCCATGAGCGCCGGGTTGTACCGGGGCCCCGCCACCTTTTCCGGCGCGAGCGCGTCGTCGAGCGCCGCCATCTCCGCCGGCGTCAGCTCGACGGCCGCCGCCCCCACGTTCTCCTCGAGGTAGCTTCGCCGCTTCGTCCCGGGGATCGGGACGACGTCGTCGGACTTGTGCAGCAGCCAGGCGAGCGCGACCTGCGCGGGGGTGACGCCTTTGCGTTCCGCGAGCTCGCGCACCGCCCCGGCCGCGCGCATGTTCGCGTCGAAGTTCTCGCCCGCGAAGCGCGGGTCCCCCCTCCGGAAATCGTCCTTCGGGTACTCCTCGGCGCGCTTCGCGCTGCCCGATAGAAAACCGCGGCCGAGCGGAGCGAACGGGACGAGCCCGATCCCGAGCTCGCGAAGCAGAGGGACGATCCGCGGCTCGAGGTTCCTCTCCCAGAGCGAATACTCGCTCTGAAGGGCGGAAATCGGATGCACGGCGTGCGCGCGGCGGATCGTGCTCTCGCCCGCCTCGGAGAGGCCGAGGTAGAGCACCTTCCCTTCGCGGACGAGGTCCGACATCGCGCCGACGGCGTCCTCGATCGGAACCTCGGGGTCGACGCGGTGCTGGTAGAGGAGGTCGATGTAGTCCGTGTCGAGGCGCGTGAGCGATCCCTCGACGGCCTTGCGGACGTGCTCCGGCCGGCTGTTCAGGCCCTGCGACTTACCGTTCACGATGCGGAATCCGAACTTGGTCGCGATGACCACCTTCCGGCGTCGGGCGCGGAGGGCGCGAGCGACGAGCTCCTCGTTCTTGAACGGGCCGTACACCTCGGCCGTGTCGAAGAAGGTCACGCCGATCTCGAGGGCGCGGTGGATGGTGGCGATCGACTCCTTTTCGTCAGCGGCGCCGTAGGACTGGCTCATCCCCATGCAGCCGAGTCCGAGCGCCGAGACCTGGAGGCCCTGTCGGCCGAGCGTTCGCTTCTCCAGCATTCCCGGCGAGTTTACGTCAGCGGGTCGGGCAACTTTTTGCGACCTCGAATTCGAGACCGCGCGGCGGCAGGTCAAACAACTCAGCCGTTCCGGGTACGTGGGATTACCCAGTTTCACCACGGCGTTTTTGGTACTTAGCCGGATGCCAAAGCCTCCGACCGCGCGTAAGTTCTGTGTCCGCCTCATGCCGGCGGGGAAGACGAGGAGCTCCGCGGAGAGACGACGACTTGAAAGGAGGGCGTCATGTACGTGATTCGCGAGGTCATGCACTGCAAACCCGGGAAGGTCCGCCAGATGGTTGAGAAGTTCAGAGCCATCGGCACGGTGATGAAGGACATGGGGCACGAACCGCTTCGCCTGCTCACCGATGTCACCGGCGAGCACTTCTGGACCGTCGTCGCCGAGGCGAAGGTGGAGAAGATCGACGATTTCTTCGCCATGGAACAGAAGCTCATGGGCAGCGAGGTCCTTGCCAGGACCATGGCCGATTATCACGACCTGGTCGATGACGGCCGGCGGGAGATCTATCGCATTGAGAGCTGAGGTCGTGACGACGAGCTGAAGGCGCTTGCCAATAACGGTGTCGTCCAGGACGCGAGGCGCAGGAATCGCCCGCGAGCTGTTCATCAGCGAGAGGACCGTCGAGCGGCACGTGAGCAACATCTTCATCAAGATCGGCGTGTCGTCACGGGCCGCGGCGACGGCCTACGCATAGGAGCACCGGCTCGTCTGAGCTCTGAGCAGTCCCGTACCTGACGAGGAGGTTATTCCTTGCGTGTCGTGGGGTGCGTGATCCTCGCGAAGCGAGTCGGGCGAGACCATGACGCCGTCAGCCGCGTCAGGTCACGCTCCTCCGACCTCGACGGGCGGGTGGGTCGATTGCCTTTCTCGTGCAGAAAATGGCGCCGCCAGGCCGGTCGCTCCGGGCGGGCGCTGCCGCGCCCCTGCAGGAGCTCCATCGCCCGCCATGCGAAGTAGGCGTATCCGAGGAGCGCCGCGCCGGTGAGGACGGTGCGGAGCGCGTCCCGCATCGGGACGGCGGCCGCGACGGCCACCAGCCCCAGGCTCGCGAAAGCGAGAAGCGCGAGCCTCGCCGCCGCCGCGTCCCGGCGGTGTCTTTCCAGGACTCTCATGGCCGCCGGGCCTCGACGTTCGCCCGGACCGGAAGGACCACCATCGGCACGCCCAGCCACTGCAGGCGCTGCTGGATCAGTTTCGGCGTCTCGTTGTGGAGAAGTCGCTCGAACCACGCCTCCCGCCGGAAGACGAGCCGGCCCGTGATGATGGTCGCCTTCGGATAGCGCCTCGAGACGTCCGCGCAGAGCTTCGTCGCGGCCTCGAGGACCTCGGTGCCGACGTCGGTGACGGCCTCCGCCGCGAATCCCAGACCGCGGGCGACGCGCACGTAGCTCGCGAGGTCTTCCGCAGTCTGGCGGCGGAGCGCCTCGACCTCCTCCTTCCCCTTGAACGAGCCGGAGTCGACGACCGAGACGGACACGAATACGAACTGCTTGTAGAGGCCGGGGAAGAAGCGAAGCGTCGAGAGCAGCGTGTGGACACCGAGACCGTTGAATCCGTTGACGAGCTGGACGGCGGTCGGAGCGTTGGGATCCATGGGGCTGCGGTTCGGCTCGCCGCGAGTCGAGAGGGAGCCCAGGATCTCGTCGAGCTTCCGCAGGCTCGACCGGACGCGAGAGTAGTGGGCGTGGATCGCGAAACAGAGGAGCGCGACGATCGTGGTGATCGCGACGGTCAGCCAACCCCCCTCGGTGAACTTCTCGTAGCTCATGACGATGAGGATCGTGGCGCACATGACGAGCGCGGTCAGGTGAAGACCCAGGCTCCGGCCGCGCCGCGGGTCGTCGCGACGTCCGAGGAAGAACTTCGTCATCGAAAGCTGGGAAAGCGTGAAGGTGACGAAGACGTTGATCGAATACATCACGATGAGCGTGTGGATGTTTCCGCGCGTGTAGAAGAGCATCGCGAGAGCCGCGCCGCCCATCAGCAGCACGCCGTTCTGCATCGTGAGCCGCTCGGAGAGGGCGGCGAAGCGGTGCGGAAAGAACGAATCGACGGCCATGTTCGCCATCACCCGGGGCCCGTCGATGAAGCCCGCCTGGGCCGCGACGAAGAGGAGCATCCCCTCCGAGACCAGCGTGACCAGCACGAGCCAGTAGCCGACGTCCGTGCCGGCGATGCTCCAGGCGCCGAAGACCGCTTCCGCGAGCGACGCGTTCATCGTCTTGCCGGGGACGGCTCGCGTGCGAAGGAGCAGGTAACCGACGAGAATGCCCGACGCGGTGACGGCCAGCGAGACCGCCATGTAGGTCATCGTCCGTTTTCCCGTCTCGGCGTGGGGCTCGCGCATGATCTGAAGGCCGTTCGAGACCGCCTCGATGCCGGTGAACGTCCCGCCGCCGAGCGAGTACGCCCGGACGAACAGAAGGAGCATTCCCGTCCACCCGAGCGTAGCGAGCCCGTTCGAGAACCCGCTCGAGACGCCGCTCACGACCTGCGGGACGTCCCCGAGGTGTGTGAACACCGAGGCCGCGATCAGGAGCGCGTGCGTCCCCAGGAAGACGAGGAAGATGGGGAGGAGGACCGTGACGGACTCCTTGACGCCGCGGAGGTTGAGAACGATGAGGAGCGCGATCGTGGCGTACTCCGCGGGGAGCTTCCAATGGTGGAGCGAGGGATCGAGGAAGCTGAAAATCGCGTTGCCGCCGCCGGCGATCGAAACGGTGATCGTCAGGACGTAGTCCACGATGAGCGCGCACCCGGAGACGACGCCCGCCTTCGTTCCAAGGAATCGCGACGCGACGACGTAGCCGCCTCCTCCGCCCGGGAACTCGTCGATGATGTTGCGATAGGACGCGGAGAGGATGAGAACCGTGATCGCGGTCGCCGCCGCGAGCGCGACCGCGAGGTACGTGTGCTCGCCGAGCGCGCGGAACGCCTCCTCCGGGCCGTATGCCGAGGACGACAGGCCGTCCGCGCCCAGGCCCACCCAGGCGAGGAACGCGATGAGCGACATCCGGTGGAAGACGTGCCGGTCGGTGACGTCGCGCGGCGCGCCGAGGAGCCGTCGCTCGATGCGCTCGCCGAGCGTGCGGGTTTCGTCGGGCTGGGGCGTGGCCATTCCGAGCCGACGCTAGAAAACTCGGACGGAAGAAGTCCGGAAGGAGGGCGGAAGGGAGTCGGAACTAGTGTGGCAAGTGGAGACCTGACCCCCAATGTGGCAAGTGGAGACCTGACCCCCAATGTGGCAAGTGGAGACCTGACCCCCCTATTTTGGCTCGGCGATGAAGCGATAGCCGAACCACGGCTCGGTCACGATGTATCGCGGGACCGAGGGATCCGGCTCGAGCTTGCGGCGGAGCGACCCGACGTGCACCCGCACGGTGTCCGGGGTGGCCTCGCCGCTCTCCCACACGCGCCGCGCGATCTCCCGGCTCGAGACGGGCTTCCCGGCGATGCCCGCGAGGAGCTCCAGGATCGCGAACTCCGTCGGCGTCAGGTGGATCTCGCGGCCGCCCTGCCGGACCTGGCGGCGCTCGACGTCGATCGTCAGGTCGTCGAATTCGAGGCGGGTCCGCGGCGGCTCCGCCCGCCGAAGCTGGGCGCGTACCCGCGCGAGCAGCTCCGCCACGGAAAACGGCTTGGTGATGTAGTCGTCGGCGCCGAGGTCGAGCGCCCGGACCTTGTCGGACTCGCCGCCGAGAACCGACAGCACGATGATCGGCGTCCGGCCCCGCCGGCGGATCGCCGTGATCACGCGGAAGCCGTCGCCGTTGGGCATCGCGATGTCGGTCAGCACGAGGTCGGGCGCGGCGCTCTCGAAGCCGGAGATCGCGTCGCGGCCGTCCGGCGCGGCGAGCGTGCGATAGCCGGCGGCGGCGAGCTCGTCGCAGAGCGTTTCCCGGATCGCGGAGTCGTCCTCAGCGACGAGGACCAGCGGCTCGGGCAAGCGCCCCTCCCTCTCCCGATTCGGCGACGGGGAGATCGATCCAGGCACACGTGCCTCCGCCTTCCCGCGGTTCGAGCACGACGCTGCCTCCGCTCGCTTCCGCGAAGCGGCGCGCGATCTCGAGACCGAGGCCGCGCGGCCGGACGTCGGATGATTCGCGCGCGTCCAGGCCCGTCGTCCCGCCGACGACCCCGGTCCCGCGGTCGAGGACTCCGAGACGAACGGTTTCCGGGTCGTCGGCCCGGCGGTCGGCGACGAGCTCGATCGCGCGGCCTTCCGGCGACGCCCGTCGGGCGTTTTCGACGAGGTTGACGATGATCTCGAGCGCCAGCGACGGATCTGCGAGGACGTCGGGGCAGCCCGGCGCGACGCGGACCTCGAACCCGGCGGAAGCGGCGGTGGCCCCCACGTTCTCGCGCGCCGCGCGAAAGAGGTCCGGGGGCGGGATCGGCTCGGGGCGCGGGGCGATACTGCCGGTCTCGAGTCGCGCCATCGCGAGGAGATTGTCGATCCGGCGTCGGAGACGCGCGAGCTCCTCCGCGAGAAGACGCGCCGTCTTCGCGGTCGCCTGACCGGCGAGCTGCCTTTCGAGCGACGCGATCTGTACCGTCATCGCGGTGAGCGGTGTCGAGAGGTCGTGCGACACCGCCTGCAGGAGCGCCGTCCTCATGGACTCGCTTTCGCGCAGAGCTTCGACGTGTGCCCGCTGTGCCAGAAGCTGCTCCCGCTCCATCGCGAGCACGAGCAGGCGCGCCGTGGACTCGACCGCGGCGCGGGTCGCGGTAGTCCCGAGCGCGACCAGGACCCCGCCCGGCTGACCGGAGGGCGACAGCGGAACATAGATGTCGCGTCCCTGGTCGCCGTGGAACTCGAGCGTCCGGCGGTGAATGGGGATGCTCCGAACGCGCTCGAGCACCGTGTCGTCCGCAGGCGGACCGGTCCAGGCGAGCGGCCGGGCGTCCCGGTCGGAAAAAAGAACGACGCCGCCGGCGCGAGCGCCCGTCGCGGCGAGGCCACGAACCGTGGCCTCCGCGAGCCCGGCATCGCGCGACGCCACCAGGAAAAGCTCCACGGAGAGGTCGTACAGCGTCTGAACTTCCTGGGCGCGGGCCCGCGCGGTTTCCGCTTTCGCACGGGCAAACGTGACGAGCCGGCTCGACACGACGGCCACGACGAGGAACGCGCCGAGCGCCACCCAGTCCTCCGGGTCCGCGATGTGAAACGTGTGAATGGGCGGGAAGAAGAAGTAGTTGAACACGATCGTCGCGGCGAAGGAAGCAACGATCCCGGCGGCGAGACCACCCGCGGTCGCGCTGAATAGAACCACCAGGAGCAGGAGAAAACCGGCCGTCGCCGGATTCGCGCCGACGAGTCGGGCCCCCGCAGTCGTCAAGGCGACCGCGACGAGCGCGAACAGGATCGCCAGCCGGCCGCGGAAGCGATTCATCTCTTCATTCTGAGACCACGCGGCCCGAAACGCTCCTAGTCGTCGAGAACGAAGGTCACCATCATGTTCACCTGGTATTCGATGACCTTCCCACCCTCGTCGCAGCGGACGTGCTGCTCTTTGATCCAGGCGCCTTTGATGTGGCGCAGTGTTTTCGAGGCCCTGACGAGCCCCTGGCTGATCGCGTCTTCGAAGTTCTTCGTCGAAGTGGCGCTGATCTCGGAAACCTTTGCGACAGACATGAGTTCCTCCCCGTCGAACGCGACGTGTCGGGCAGCTTATCGAAATCACGTTCGGTCTCCGTCAGCCACTGGATACACTTCCAGTTGGTGTGACGAAACAGCCCGACCTCACCGGCCTCCTTCAGGCATGGAGCGGCGGTGACACCGAGGCCCTCGCGACATTGGCGGCGCTCGTGAACGACGAGCTCCGCGGAATGGCGCGCCGGATTGCGGCCGGCGAGCACCGGGGCGATTGGCGGCCGACCGAGCTCGTCCAGGAAGCGTACCTGAGGCTCCTCGACTGGCGCGGAGTCCACTGGGAGAACCGCGCCCACTTCTTCGCGACCGCCGCGGCCATGATGAGGCGGGTGCTCGTGGACGCGGCGCGCGCGCGGCGGGCCATCAAACGGGGCGATGGGCGAACTCCGCTACCACTCGAGGGGATCGAGATGGCCGTCGCCGGACCGGAGGTCGACGTTCTCGCGGTCGAAGAGGCGCTTCAGGCGCTGACGGCGGTGAATCCGAGGGCGAGCCGGGTCGTCGAGCTCCGTTTCTTCGGCGGATTCAGCGTCGAGGAAACGGCCGAAGCTCTGAGGGTTTCCGTCCGAACCGTGATCAACGACTGGAATACCGCCCGCGCCTGGCTCTATCGCGAGCTATCGAGCAGACGTTGATCAGAATTCGACGCGGAGACCGAGCTGGGTCCGCCGTTTCTCACGGGCCGCCGTCGGCTCACCGAACCGCGCAACGCCCCGCCTGTTGATGTAACCGATCGAGTTGGTCTCGTTCGTCACGTTGAACACTTCCACGAAGGGAACCGCCGACCAGTCCCCCCGAATCGCGAAACTCTTCGCGAGCCGCAGGTCGAGGGAAAAGAAGCCGTCACCCCGGCGTGAATTTCGCGGTTCGGGGCGATCGCTCCAGACGTCGACGTCGAGGTCCTCCACCGCGACAGTCCAGGGAAGGGCGCTCCTCGCGGAGAGGATTCCCGAAATCTGAATTCCGAGCGGGAGCGCCGTGACGCCGTTCACGACCAGGTTGTGCCGCACGTCGTAGCTCGTCGGCCCGAAGTCTTCGTCGTAGTCGTACGGGTTCGTGGCCGCTGAGCCGGGCGCGGCGCCGACCAATGCGGTGGCGGTGTTGCTCTCGTTCTTTGCGAGCGTGTAGGAGAGGCGGACGCAGCTCCGCGGGGTCGGCGCGAACACGGCCTGCACCTGCAGGGCGCGGTACGTGAACTTACCGCCGTTTCCGTAGCGATTGATGAAGGCGTAATTCGGGTTCAGGAGAACCGGCCTGCCCTGCAGGGCGGCGTCGCGGTCGAGGTTCACGTTTCGGATGAGGTATTGATCGAGTCCGCGCACGAACACGCCGTCCACGGACGCGGACCAGCCCCGGCCGAAGTCCCGCGACGCGCCGACGCTCGCCTGCATCGTGTAGGGAACCTGCAGGTTCCTCTCGAGGTCCGGAGTTCCGCCGACGAGGACCGGTAACGACGCGACGTCCGGGATCGAGTTCTGCGCCAGCGCTTCGGCGAGAAAGCGCCTGGCACGGGCGCGGTCCGGCCACCACGGATTCGACGCGGCACTGTTCGCGTTGATGCTGATCGCCCGATCGGTGAGCAGACCCAGGGTGAGAAGAATCGTGGCGACGTTCGAATGGTTTTCGTCGTAATAGACGCCGGCGCCGCCGCGCACGACCGTTCTGCCCGAGTCGCGGAACGGCGTCCACGCGATCCCGACGCGGGGCGCGACGTTGTCTCGGTCGACGCGGACCCTGTTGAGCCCTCTGTCCGTCGAGATCAGCGAGTTCAGGGCTCTGTAGCTTCCGTCGAGGTCGTATCGCACTCCGACGTTGACGGTGAGTTTCGGGGTGGCCCGCCAGCTGTCCTGGACGAACACGCCTCCCGCCCAGCGCGAGTACCCCCATTCCGTGGGCCCCTGAAAGAGATCCAATCGGAAGGGATAGCTGGCGGGATCCGAGAGCGAGAAAGGGACGTCCCTGTCGAAAAAGTAGATTCCGTCGCGCAAGAATCGGAAATCCCCGTCATTGCGAGCGCGGGAAGCCTGGACCCCGGCCTTCCAGTCGTGCGCGCCGCGGGTCCCGGAGAGCTCGTCGATCAGCTGGAGCTCGTTCGAGTCGATCCGTCCAAAGCCGTCGGAATTGCAGCCGAGGCGCGCCCCGGGGTAGAAGCGCCCGAACCACGTCCCCGGCGGGTTGTCCCTCGCGAAGTTGCATTCCGTGTCGGAGCTCGTTTCGGTAAACGCGGCGCGCAGCTCGTTGAAAACCGTGGCGGAGAAGACCCGGCCCCACGCGGCGACCCAGTCGTCCGCCCGGTATCTTTCGGAGAGGCCGTTCTCCTCCGTCACGATCCCGCCGACCCCGAGCCCGGTGGCCTCTCTTCTCTCTGCGTTGAAACGCGCGCGAAAGGTGCTCGAGTCGCCGGAGTGGTGCTCGAGCTTGAAGAGGTACAGCTTCTGGTCGGTCGTGACCGGCACGTTGCCGTTGAATTCCGGGAAGGAGGAGTTGACGACCGCGCTCGCGTCGCTGTCGTACCACTCGAAACCGCCGAAGAAGAACAGGCGGTCGGAGAGAAGCCGGCCGCCGAGCGTCGCGCCGAGACGTTTCGAGTCGAGCGGCGGTTTTGAGTCCGCGAAGGCCGGCGTGGCGTCCCAGGTGCCGTTCCGGAAGAACCCGTACACCCGGCCGGTCGCGTTCGACGAGCCGGAACGGGTGATCGCGTTCAAGACTCCTCCCGAAGACCGGCCGAATTCCGCGCTGTACTGACCGGTGAGCACCTGGAACTCCTGTATCCAGTCCTGTGCGTAGGCAATGCGCTGGTTGCCGAACGCGAGCCCCTCCGCCGATACGCCGTCCACGTAGTAACCGTTCTGGAAGTCGCGGCTGCCGCTGACGTCGACTCCGCCGTAGATTCCCGTCGGGGTCACGCCGGGAGCCAGCGACGCCAGCGCGTTGAAGTTGCGGTCCGCGACCGGAAGGGTGTCGATCTCCTCGCGGGTGACGAGCCGCGAGAGGGTGTTCTTCGTCGTTTCGAGCACCGGGGCATCGGCTACGACATCGACCGCTTCCGTCGCAGCGACATCTTCGAAGGCGAAGTCGATCGTCACCGTAGTTCCGACGTGAAGAATCTGGCGCGTGCGCCTCTGGGGTCGGAAGCCGGCAACCTCTGCGGTCACGGTATACGTGCCGGCCGGTACGGGCGGCAGCCGATAGAAGCCCGAGCGATCGGTTGCCGCGGAGCGAACCAGTCCGGTCGCGACGTTGGTCACCGTCACCGTCGCGCCCGGTAACACCGCGCCGGTCTGGTCCTTCGCGACGCCTTTGACGACGGCATCAACGTTCTGAGCCGCGGCGACACGAGCGCAGCTGACCGAAACCAGCAGTGCGAAGCCAAATCGCGCGATGGGCATTGGCTTCCTTACGTGTGCTGACCGTAACATAACGAGTCGCCATGGAATCCGCACGGTGGGACGCTCTGTCGGGCTGGCTCACCGACTGGCTGGAAGCGGACCCTGCCGAGCGCGAGCGCCTCCGGGCGCGATTGGCCGCCGAGCACCCGGATCTGGTTGCAGAAGCCGACGCGCTGGCGAGTGCGAGCGATGAGTTCCGGGGATTTCTCGAGACACCGGCACTGGTGATCGCCGCGCGCGAGCTGGCGCAGGAGGATCCGCTGCTGCCCGCCGGATTCATGGTGGGTCCGTACATCGTCGTGACCTTGCTCGCGCGTGGAGGAATGGGCGACGTGTACCGGGCTACGGACAGTCGGCTGGGCCGGGACGTCGCGCTGAAGGTGCTGGCGCAGACGAAGACCGGCGACCCTCGTCGTGTCGAGCGTTTCATGCACGAGGCGCGGGTGACCGCCTCGCTCGACCATCCGAACGTCGTGCGGGTATATGACGTCGGACGCTTCGAGGATCGCGCTTATCTCGTCGCGGAGCTCCTCGAGGGTGAAACGCTGCGGGCGCGAATCGAACGGGGCCCGATCTCTCCGGCTGAGGTGCTGAAGATCGGCGTCGAGATCGCCAGGGGTCTCGTCGCCGCTCACGCCGCGGGACTGGTGCACCGGGACTTGAAACCGGACAACATCTTCCTGACGCGATCCGGCACGACCAAGATCCTCGATTTCGGGATCGCAAAGCTTGCGCAGGACGAAACGGTTCGCGACGGTTTCTCGACGCTCACGGGAGTCGTGCTCGGGACGACCGGATACCTGTCGCCGGAGCAGATCCAGGGCTCGCGCATCGACGCTCGGGCGGACCTGTTCGCCCTGGGCGCCGTCCTGTTCGAGATGCTCACGGGGACCCGCGCCTTCGCACACGAACACGTCGTCGAAACGCTCCACGCGATCCTCCACGACAGCCCGCCGGACGTGCTGGCAGAGCGCGAAAATGTACCGCCGGCGCTCACCGACATCGTGACCCGCCTTCTCGAGAAGTCTCGCGAAGCGCGGTTTCAGTCCTCGACGGATGTGATCACGGCACTCCAGGCCGTCGACCTCACCACGGCGGGCTCGCAGCCTGGAGCCAGGCGGAAGAGCCGCTCCCGGAAGGCCGGGCCTGCGACGCGGGCGAGGTGGATTCCCGTCGCACTCGCGGCGGGGCTGGCGATCGCCGTCATCGGACTCTGGTCTTCGTGGAGCCGGCCGGCGACATCCGCATCCAGCCCTTCCGTGACGCTCGCCGTCATGCCGTTTCGGAGCATTCCTGCGGCGAAGGAGAACGAACTGCTCGAGCTCGGACTCGCGGACGTCCTGATCAGCCGTCTCGGCCAGCTCTCCAGCGTCCGAGTCTTGCCGTTGAGCGCGACGGAACGCCTTCGCACCGCGGAGCCTCTTCAGGCGGCGCGCAAGCTTGGCGCTGACCGAGTCCTGACGGTCACGTTGCAGCGCGAGAAGGGAGCCGTTCGGGCCG
>Ga0209974_10000180_pt1 | contig 19812 bp, 18 predicted proteins | sample InoplaM3SPM_FD_187592 | JGI IMG/M metagenome (GOLD analysis project Ga0209974, IMG submission 187592) | Arabidopsis thaliana rhizosphere microbial communities from the Joint Genome Institute, USA, that affect carbon cycling - Inoculated... | ecosystem: Host-associated > Plants > Roots >...
GATAAGAATGAGAATGTTTTCAAAAGTGTATGTAAAGTGGGAAGCGGATTTACTGATGAAGTTCTGGAAGAACTTTTTGATGAATTAGGAAAATACAAGATTCCAAACAAACACGCTAGGGTTTACTCGAAACTAGAAATGGATACTTGGTTTACACCAACAATAGTGATTGAAATTATAGCTTCAGAGATAACGCTAAGTCCCGAATATGATGCGGGTATGAATTCTATCAGGAAAGGTTTTGGTTTATCATTGCGATTTCCAAAATTTACCAAAAAAATACGCCGTGATAAAAACCCTCAAGACATTACTGATGAAACCGAACTTATTCAAATGTATAGAAAGCAAAGGAACATAAAATTGTAGTCTTCATTAGATCTAGTCGGCGACTTTTAATGTATTAGATTGCCGGCTTTGCAGTTACTACAAGTTTGAAATTATTCAATATATCCTTACATCTATTTCTGATAGTTACTTCAGTAACACCTGCAAAATTGGATACGTCTATCTGAAGAAGATTTACTCCAAGAAGTACCGATGCAAGATAAATATATGCCGCGGCTAAGCCATTGGGTGCCTTACCGTCTGAAAAGAAATTATTGTTTGTTTTTTGGGCAATTTCAAGAGCCAATCTTTCAATTTTTGTATCTATTTTTGCAATATTTGCAAGTTTAGAAATATAATTATCAATTGCAAATATTGAAGGAACTGTGGAACCATGAGAAAATGGTTCTGCAATGCCAGTTGATCTATTTTCAGAATTTTGAATCTTTGGTTCTGATTCGTCAATAACTGAAGGTATGTCTGTTTCACTTATGGGCTCATCTATTTTGTTCATTTCCATTACCATCGATCTATAATATCTGGATGCTAGTTTCACACTTGATTTATCATATTCCGATATACCAGCGGCTTGGACTATTTCTTCTATGGATCTAACAACACCACATCTTTTACAGGCTAAATAAATGGTGGCTGATGCAATACACGTAATAGACTTTCCTTTAGCCTTACTATTATTCTCAAAATTACGATAAATCATTGAGGCAGTTTCTGTTATGGTTTTTCTGAGGCAAAGAACAGAACATACTTCATTAATTTTAGAAAGAACATTTGATAACCTTCTTTCTTTTGAAGAATTAACCCTTAATCTACTATGCCATTTGCGTGATCTATTCATGAGTTCCACGTTTTGATAATCTATGGCCCTCCCGCTATAATCTCTAGAACTGTTTCCTATTTCAGTTCTCAATCCAAAATCATGGAGTGACAAACTTGTAGAACCACTTGCTCGTGTATTCTTATTTCTTTCTTCAAAATCAGTTGAATTGGTTTCCGGTCCGTAGTAGTCGACTTGTTCCATGACTACACATCCACACTTGTGGCACACATATTCACCCTTTCCATAGTCAAGGATTATCTTTGATTGGCATTCTGGACAGTGTGAACAATATTCCACCGATGTCATGCCATTTTTCTCCTTCTAGACTTGTTCCTTCTTATTGACGACTTAAATTGATGACTGAAACTGGGTGATCTGTACACTTTCCCCCCAACGGTATACTTTGAATTTGATGTTAGCATCACCGATGCATACGGTGATTTAACTGAACCTATTAATTCAATAATCTTACCAATCCTAGAACCCTTATTGTCGGTTAGCGCCTGACCTATCAAGTTGTGGTTAATATTCTCTTCAACTTTAACAATAAGCCTTCCACTCTTGGCCATGTGGATAATTTCACCTATCATTTCCATTATGTATTTACACCTTATCACACACTCATTATCATTTTAATCTGTCAATAAAAGGTTAGTTTCAAGATAAATAAAATCGATCATCATTCAGTTCAGAACTGGGATGTGATACAGGAACCATGACATTGTTAGCGTTTTTGTTGTCTTGCCTGAAACATCTCTTTTGCAATTTGATTAACAACAGATGTTTTTTTCTCTTTTTTCGATATCATGATATATCCTGATTTTACGAAGGCTCTTCTTGGATACTTTGCTTGGTTATTAGTATCTTCTTCAGAAAAATCTAATTCTAAATTTTCCGATGCACCAATTAGCTCTTGCATTGTAGGATCAAAAACCGAAATATTTTTGCTTACTTTTCGCCCTTTCTTTCTTGATAAATTCCTGTTAAAGTAGTCCAACCACACTATCTGATGATCGTAATCCTTCATTATCGATACTATGTTTTTTCGCATAATTAATTATTTTGAATCTGTAACGAGACAATTTTGTGGTATTGGTCAAAAATTATCCTTTCCTTCATCATGTAAGCCTAGACACCAAATTTCAATTATTTTATATAGCCAGAATTCATTACCAAAAATGTCCCGCGGTAGCTCAGCCTGGTAGAGCTTTCGGCTGTAGTAGTCGGCAGAAATTGCTAACCTCGTGAAACAGCCTATCAGGCTAACATTTGCAGCGACCGAAGAGTCGCAGGCTCAAACAGATTTGATTTCATGGTCTTCTGGAGTAAATCCTGCCCGCGGGATACACTTCATACTGTAAACGAATATGTTCAACTCTAAATCCCCATAACCACGAATACTTTTTTCTGTTATTGTTAAATTACCCAATCTGTGAAATACTTGTGTTGACTATCTCTGGACATGTTGAACCGCACATCAAAGAATCCAACCATATTAGAGATTTTGTGTTTGGGTTTGGTGATGGTATAAATACATCATTGGGAATAGTGGCAGGGGTTGGAGGAGCTAACAGCTCTCCTGATTTTATAATATTAGCCGCACTTGTAGGAATGTTTACGGGTGCAAAAGCAATGGCAGTTCAAAATTATTTAGCCGTAAAATCGCAAAGAGAAATTCTTGAATCTGAGATAGAAAGAGAAGAATATGAAATAGAAAAATATCCCAAAGAAGAACGGTTAGAAATTGAAGAAATTTATCGTGCCAAAGAATTTGACGAAGATCTGGTAAAGCGTGTCACAGAAAAGATCACTTCCAATAAGAAAGTGTGGCTTCAAACAATGTTGACTGAAGAATTGGGACTGAATTTGGATATTGTGGGTAACCCTATCAAAGGAGCTCTTATTATGTTTGCATCGTTTATTATAGGTGGAATATTGCCAATTTTGCCATATCTGCTGTCCAAGACAGGTTATATTCCTCTTCAATTTTCATTATGGGTAGCTATCGCGATTAGTATCACTTCTTCGTTCATAATTGGAGCCAAGAAAGCAAAATTAGCAAAGAAAAATTGGGTAAAAGGAGGAATAGAAATGTCAGGATTAGGAACTGGAATAGCTCTATTAGGATATGGAATTGGCGCAGAATTGAATAATGCAAATCTGCTAAACTTTTGAAAAACTGATCATATTGTTTTCAAATAAATTCAAAGTTTGTGTCTCTCTTGCAACAGATTCGGCTGATAAGTTACCTGCATTATTTAATAGCGCCTTTCAGAAAGAGGCAGATTTTGTGGAAATAAGATTTGATCATATCATCTACAGAGATATAGACCATGCCCTAAAAATGACTAGTAAGATAAAAAATACAGCAATCTTTACCTTAAGATCGAAAGAAGAAGGAGGTTTTTTTGAAGGGAGTGACAGAGAACGTATTTTATTATTAGAGAAAATAGCTTTGGCTAGGCCAATGTTACTTGATATAGAGATGTCTACTTTAAAAAAAGAAAGAGGTATTAGAAAATTTCTGTCTGAAAATAAGGTTCCAATACTTGTATCATCACATGATTTTAAAAAAACATCCAGTCCTTCTACACTTTTAAAGAAATTTGAGGTAATGAGAAACTACAGTAACTATGTTAAGATGGTTACCACTGCAAGATCTATTGAAGATAATTTCAAGTTGCTTTCACTCTATGATAACAATCATGATACAAGATTGATTGCATTTGCCATGGGAGAGCACGGAATATTGTCAAGAATTTTATGCAATTTACATGGAAACTCACCGTTTACTTATGCTTCATTGGATAAACCCCTAGCCCCAGGCCAACTTGATATTGTTTTAATGAAAAAAATATACGCTAGAATTGTAAATAATCTGAAAAGCAAATGAGTACTGACTTTAAGACTTATTGCATTATTGGGGATCCTATCGACCACTCACTATCACCGGCAATTCATAACGCTGCATTTACTACATTAGGGTTAAATTGCAGCTATATTGCATTCAGGGTTCAAGAAGGTCAATTAAAAAATTCAATGGATTCTTTACGGGCAATAAACATTGGAGGGTTCAATGTGACTATGCCGCACAAAGTTACGGTCCTAAACTATGTCGATGGGTCTGACAAGATTGTTGAGATGGTCGGAGCTGCAAATACGGTAAATAATGAAGGTGGAAAGTTTCATGCATACAATACCGATGTTGTTGGTTTCATTGAACCATTACGTCAACGAAAGATTGATCTTAATGGCTGTGAAGTACTAATTTTAGGAGCTGGAGGTGCTGCTAGAGCAGTGGCGGTTGCACTCTCTCAAGAAAAAGGAGTTTCCAAGATCAATATTTTCAATAGGGATATTAATCGATCCACAAATTTAGCAAATATCGTTAACAAGTCAGGAATAGAAACAAGCATCATATCCCAGAATGACGTACAGAAAATTGCATTTAGGTCTAATCTTATCATAAATACCACTCCACTCGGTATGAAAAATGAACAAAGTTTGATAAAAACTTCCAGTATAAGTAAGGAATCAATAGTATATGATATAGTGTACAAACCGATTGAAACTAAATTGCTAGAAAATGCTAAAACCGCTGGTGCTCAAGTAATCTATGGTTATGAAATGTTACTAGAACAGGCTATTGCCTCATTTAAGATATGGTTCAGAATCGATCCACCTATTGAGTCAATGAAGAAGGTCTTATTTGGAATGTTTGGTGAACCTATGTGACCGTAAAGGTAACATCGGTAGTTCATGGCGCCATTTCCATAGTGAACGCTGTTGCCACAGGATTTGGTTCTGCAATGGGTATTTCGCTTGAAGTGAAAGTTGAAATTGTATCAAAGAAAGGTTTTGGAATAATATTTCAAAAGGGACGAGGTAGTCCTATGATTAAGAAAATAATCCATGACATGCTGCCACCAAAGTATCTTGATAACAACCAATTATTGATTAATATAAACTCCGAGATACCATCGGGCATGGGATTGAAAAGTTCGAGTGCAGTATCAAACGCAGTTGCATTAGCGTGTAATTCATTAGTAAACCAAGACATTAATGATGAACTTGTACTAAATTGCGCAATAGATGCATCGCTATATGCAAAGACAACCATAACCGGTGCATTTGATGATTCGAGTGCTTGTTATTATGGTGGATTTGTTACCACTGAAAACTATAAGCGGAAATTAATGAAAAGAGAGCCTTCTCCTACGGACGTTAGTGCAGTAATATTTTTGCCAAACAATAAAAAAAGAGGTGACACTTCTAGGCTTAAATTACTCTCTGATATTTATCTTGAGGCCTTTCAATTGGCTCATTCTGGCCAATATTGGAAAGCAATGACATTAAACGGAGTGTTGACTTCATCCTTACTTTCAAACAGTTACACCCTTACAAGAATGTGCCTAGAAAATGGAGCACTAGCAGCCAGCATAAGTGGTAACGGTCCTGCAATAGCTGCTGTGGCTCATGAAAGCGAAATACAAAGAATAAAGTCAGTATTGTCTAATTTGGATGGAAGGGTGATTGTTTCAAAAACAAGTAATCAAAAGGCATTTACTGTGAGAGAAATTGAGTAAAATAAATGTAACAAAGTCGTTAGTAAATGGTAACGTAATATGTCCTCCAAGTAAAAGCTACACACATCGTGCCATCTTCATTTCTTCTCTGGTGAATGGAAGTTCTAAAATAATTAATCCGCTCATATCACGAGATACAATTGCAACAATTAATGCATGTAGAGCATTTGGTGTAGAAATAAAGAGTGTTGGGAAGGGTTTGATTGTTTCTGGAAATGCTTCTTTGAAGGTACCTGATGATGTTATTAACGTAGAGAACTCTGGAACTACGATGCGTTTTGTTACAGCAATCTCTGCATTACTGAACACTGGTAACGTAATAATTACAGGGGATGATAGCATCAGAAAAAGGCCGATGGGACCATTATTATTGGCTTTGAAACAACTTGGTGTTAATTGCTTTTCTGCTACAGGGAACGATAAGGCCCCAATTATTGTGCAGGGAGGTGGTATCAAGAGAAAACATATTTCTATTGAAGGTTCAATTTCAAGCCAATTCATCTCAGGTATTCTAATCGCAGGAGTGTGTGCAGAATCTGGAATATCTTTAAGGGTTATTGGAAAACAAGTGTCAAGATCCTATATTGAATCTACGCTTAATGTCATGTCCAAATTTGGAGCCAAAGTAGAAAATTCCAAGAATTATAGAAACTACAATATCCGCCATAATAAATACACTCCAACTACTTTTACCATACCAGGGGATTTTTCTACTGCGGCATTGTTGCTATCTGCAGGTACACTTGTAGGTGGTGAAGTTACCGTTACTAATTTAGACTTTTCGTTACCACAAGGTGATTCAAAGATTCTTGAAATCTTGAAGAAAATTGGTGCAGAGATTAGGATAAACAAGAATAATGGAACTGTGAAAACCGTAGGAACCGAGGACCTGGATGGTGGTGAATTTGATCTGTCTGACACGCCAGATTTACTACCTGTTGTGGCTATCTTATCATTGAAATCAAGAAATCCTGTTAGGATATATGGAGTTTCTCATACACGTTACAAAGAAACAGATAGATTAAGAATAATTGCATCTGAGCTTAAAAAATTCGGAGTTAAAACTAGAATGCATCCCGACGAAATTATTATTGTTTCACCAAAAAAATTGAAGAACGCACACATTGATTCACATGATGATCATAGGCTTTTTATGAGCTTTGTAATAGCATCTATGATGACAGAAAAATCGGTTGTAGATGGTTTACAATCAGTTGATGTTTCTTATCCTTCGTTTGTTCAAGACATGAAAAAGATTGGTGCAAAATTCAGTCAGTCATGATCGAATTGCGTCTGATTTCTAAAGTTTTGGTAATATTATAAATTAAGATAAAGGCAATATATATGACATACAAGGGATATCAATATCCATAAAATGACTGGCAATATCTTGGGCGAGAAACTAACACTAACTAGTTTCGGTGAAAGCCATGGAAGATGCATTGGAATGGTATTGGATGGCTGTCCTGCTGGACTTCCTCTGTCAGAGTCAGATCTACAGGTTGAATTAGATAAGCGAAAACCAGGACAATCATTAATTACAACTCAGAGAAAGGAGGAAGACAGAGTAGAAATACTGTCAGGAGTTTTTAATGGGTATACCACGTCAGCTCCAATATGTGCAATAATATGGAATAAGGATTCAGATTCTAAATCCTACGAGGTGATAAAGAACAGTCCAAGGCCAGGTCATGCGGATTATCCATCCTTCATAAAATACGGAGGCTTTGCCGATTATAGAGGAAGCGGGAGGTTTTCTGGTAGATTAACTGCAACAATGGTTATGGGAGGTGCAATAGCACAGAAGCTTTTGAAACATACTTTGGGAATAGAAACAATTGCATATACCATTCAGATAGGAAAAATTAGCTACACATCTTCATCCTTTCAAGAATCAAAACAAAAAAGATATGCAAATGATGTTCGTTGTCCTGATTCCGAAATCGCGGAAAAAATGAAATCGGCCATAGTAGATGCAAAGAAAGGTGGTGATTCACTCGGCGGTATTGTCGAATCTGTATCTGTAGGATTGCCAGTTGGATTGGGAGAACCAATATTTTCTTCACTAGAATCTGACCTCAGTAAAGCATTATTTAGCATTCCATCGGTAAAGGCGATAGAGTTTGGATCCGGTTTTTCAGGAACAATGCTAAAAGGTTCGGAAAATAACGATGAATATGTAATATCGGAGGATCACAAGATTTCAACCGAGACGAACAATTCTGGCGGCATTCTAGGAGGTCTATCTAACGGAATGCCAATAGTGATAAGAATCGGCTTTAAACCGGCATCTTCCATAGCAAAGAAGCAAAAAACTATAGACTGGGTTTCTAACACACAATGTGATATTGTTGTTCCTGGGAGACATGATCCCTGCGTTGTACCTCGAGCTATACCGGTAGTCGAATCTTTGGTTTCATTGGTTTTGGCTGACCATGCGATCAGATGGAACTTAATTTCACCTGTTCTAGGTGAAGAGAAAAAATGAGTGAAGAAAAGGAACTCAAATTAGAAGGACTCCGCGAAGACATGAGAGTTGTTACTGCAGATATTATAAAACTTGTTCAGAAACGAATGGAGATAGCAAGCCAAATAGGAAACATTAAGAACAATCTCATGATGAACATAGAAGATATTTCCGTAGAACAAGAGATATCCAAATATGTACATGAAATGGGAATGCAAACAGGATTAAACAATGAATTCATTGGTAGGTTGTTGAATTTACTAATTTTGGAGTCAATAAAAATTCAAAAGGAAAAGACTTCTACGAAAGAAACAAAGCTGGATCATATGGGCATGTTTCTGAAAGCAAAACAACTGGAATCTGAAGGTAAAAAGATAATTCATTTAGAGGTCGGTGAACCCGATTACATGCCTCCCGTTACTGTCAAACGTGAACTATTGAAAACTTTTGATAGAAGGCACGTTCATTATACGCAAACGGCAGGTGTTCCCCTACTAAGAAAATCAATTGCAAGTCAGAGATCTGTAAAGGAGGAAAATGTGATAGTAACTCCAGGTGCAAGATTTGCGATATTTAGTGCTATGGTTTCTACACTATCAGTTGGTGATGAAATAATCATTTTTGAACCTGCATGGCCTGCTTACAGAGATTGTGCAGGTTTTATTGGCGTAAAAGTCAAGGCCATCAAGACAACAGTTGAACAAAAATGGGATCTAGACCTTAATGAGCTAGAGAGAATGATAACATCAAATACTAAGATGATAGTTCTAAACTCGCCTAATAACCCAACAGGGAAAATAATTCAGCAAAAACAGATTGATGCAATCTTAAAGATTGCCAGCAAAAATAACATTCTTGTTCTGAGTGATGAGGTCTATTCCATGTATTCCTACGTTCCATACGAGAGTATCCTGGAATTTGAATATGATAAGAGTATTATGATTTCATCATTCTCAAAAAGCCATGCTATGACAGGATTTAGAGTAGGATATGCAATATCCTCAAAAGAAATCATAGACAAAATTTCAAAAATTCAAGCATTGGCAATAACCAGCGTAGCTGAACCAATGCAATACGCTGCTACCGCAGCTCTGAAGAGTAATGTTACTAACAATGCGAGATTAATGAAGAAACGTCTTGATTTTATTAGAAGTAAACTGGACGGTGTTCCTTGCGAATTTGTCAGCCCAGACGGGGGCATGTATTATTTCATTAGATTCAAAAATGACCTCAGCGCTACCAAGATTCTGTTCGATCTCTTAAATGAAGGAGTTGCAGTAGCTCCGGGGAACGGATTTGGAGAATCATATGCTGATTATATTAGGATTTCAGCATGTCAACCAATTAAATTATTAAATGATGGATTAAAAATACTTAGAAAAGTAACGAATGTGTGATATAATGGTCAAAATAGTTGCAATAATAGGTGTTGGAAAAATGGGATTATGGTTCTGTAACTATTTTTCAAAAAAACACAATTATAAAGTATTGTTGTATGATAGACGAAAGATTAAGTTAAATTCAAACAAGTACCTAAACAAGGTAACTATTTGTAAATCATTTCAAACCTGTATAGAAAAAGCTGACATTGTAGTGGTGTGTGTACCCATCAAATTGACTATACCTGTAATTGACAAGTGTGTCTCTGGAATGAAAAATGATGCATGTATAGTAGAGATATCATCACTGAAATCGGACATTTTTAGTTCTCTGCTAAAAATTCCAGACCACATAATTCCGATCTCGATTCATCCTATGTTTGGTCCTGGAGTAAAGAACTTAGGCGATACCAAAATGTTGGTGATACCAATCCGGAACGAAAAGAGAGAGGAAAATTTAGTAAAGTCATTATTTAGTGAAACTAGAACAATTGTGATTAAGGACCCACAAACTCATGACGCAATTATGGCTATATTATTAGGATTGATTTATTACACCAACTTATTATTGGCCAGCACTTTGAGTAGAGAGAATATTACGTTACTAAAGAAGGTTTCTGGAACTACTTTTTACTTACAAAAACTTCTCTTTGAAAGTATACTAACGGATCATTCATCACTTATGACTTCACTTCTCGCAGACAACAAACATTTAGTGAGACATCTTAAAAAATACAACTTAGAATCAGCAAAGTTATTTGGTATGATAACCACTAACAAAAAGTTGCTTGAAAAAAAAATAAATCAGATAAAGAAGGGCTATGCAAACAAGAGAGACATTCGAGCCTCATATAAAAATATGTACTCAATTATATCAAAAATGAACAACGAATGAAAGATTATTTTTTCTATCATTTAGATTTAGAGTAATCAGATATGATGAAAAAAATTGTCTCTGATTTGCGTTGTGTAAATAAATCATGTAAGAGTAAAGTCTTGACATTAGAATCGCTTCGAGAAGTAGGAGATGAATGCATAGAAGGATTTCTTTCATGCAGTATTTGTAGCTCGCGATTTCCAATAATTCAAGGTGTTCCAATCGTATTGCAAAATTTTCATCACTATGCTCGTCAAAGGATTGCTACATATGGCAAGTGGATACTGATTTCCAAATCGGCTAAACTTAAGGACTTTCTCAGATCAATTGGAGAGAAAATTCATTCTCCAACATCTAATGATCTTTATGAGGAGAACAACAGCTTGTATAAAGCCTATTTGCATAATTATCACGACGATCATTTCGAGGATCGGTTATCATCACTCTTTAAAAGAAAAATAGAACCTGATCATATCTATAGAATGGTAGCAAAAAAGAATCTTAACTTGAAGGGAATTGGTTTGGACATTGGTTGCTCAATTGGTTCAAGCACATTTGAATTGGCAAAAAGATTGCCGTTTGTTTTTGGAATAGACTTATCATTCTCATTCATACTTGAGGCAAGAAGAATAATGCGAAATAAAAAGAGTAAAAATATTGAGTTCCTCGTATCAGATGCAACAAATCTACCCTTTGAATCAAGACACTTTCAAACCATAATTGCTTTGAACCTTGTTGACAGAGTCGATCCAAACAAACTAATAGTTTCAATAAATAGATGCATCAAGGATGATGGAAAATTAATATTGATTGATCCTTACCATCATGTTAACGGTGGCTCTGATCAATTTGATTCTATTAAAATCAGAAAGATTATAGAAAAATCCGGATATGAAATAAGAAGTAATGAATCATACATTCCTTGGATATTGAAAATGAATGAAAGAGCTTATCTTTTCTACTTTGTCGACTTCATTGTAGCGAATAGAGGGAATTAACATCATTTGATTTATTATTTCAACCATTTTTTTGCGATCATATATAATCGGCTGAGACAATAGTTCAAAGACTATATTTTTTTATTTTGCTTTCTTAAAGGATTTGCAATTGCATCTAACGAATTTCCTATCAAAAAGAACGCTAACCCAGTTAAGGCTATCATTAATCCAGGAGGAATAATCCACCACCATATACCCCGTGAAGCCGCATCTGCGGTATTTGCATCATGGAGCATCTGACCCCAAGTAGGCAATGTTGGATCTCCCAGACCTATAAAACTCAGCGCAGCTTCAGCTAAAATAGCACCTGGTACAGAGATGGCTACGCTTGCAAATGTTAGGGGTAGCAGTTGTGGGATTATGTGTTTGAAAATAACCTTCATATCTGACTGGCCCATCAATTTGGCAGCTTCAACATACTGAAAATTGCGCATTTGTAGAGCGATACTTCTAATCACTTTTGCAGTTCCCATCCAACCAAAGGTCATCAATATTAGAATAATCAAAAAAATGCTCCGTCCAAAAGTAATCGATAGAAGAATAAGGAGGATCAAAGTTGGGAAAGCATAAAAAATGTCATTAATGCGCATCATTCCTTCATCAGTTTTCTTTCCTCTGTAGCCCGATACCACCCCATATATAAGCCCGATAGATATTGAAAATATAGATACGGTCAAGCCTATGAAAAGCGCTATAGGTATTCCCCATATGATCCCAATAAACAAATCTCTTCGTAGATCGTCAGTTCCCATGATACCAAAGACTTTACCACCAAGAATAACACCAACATTTTCTATGCTACTAGAATTATCGAACAGGAAAAATTTCTGTGATATGTGGTATGTCCCGTGCAGAACTTGAGGTTTATTGGTATCTGAGAACAACAGGATTGGTGGTTCGAATCCCAATATTGGAAAACTAAAGACATTTTGATATTGACTTAGAGACTCCTTAATGTTATTGTTTGTAGAGAAGATTCTGTCTGTAAAACTATTGTTTAGATTATTTGTAGTCGGCAAGGATGAATAATAAACGGTAAAGGTATTGTTATCAGGTCTGGTAATATCAATTTGCAATACTGGTGGTACTTCATCATATTTAACTGAATAGAGGAACATAAAGTCATCAGGAAAGTCGTCTGCCTGAATATTAACATCGAATATAAAGTTAGATACTCTTATCCCTTCTGATATTTCAGAAGTTGTTTTTGCATCGGATTGATCTAGTGAGGTATGTTCAAATTCCTTGGAACCAAAATAACTGGTCCAAAGCGGAGCCGCAGTTTTTGGATTATTAATCCAATAGTCAGGGTCATTCCATAACCTATAGGAATCAAATGGTATGACTAGTACTGCTATTGCAGTCAATGCTAACAAGAAACCGAGAATCGATACTCCAATTATTCCACGGCGAGATTTTATTAGCCCTAATAATAATTTCTTTTGCAACAGACTAGCTTCCTTTCACTCTAGGGTCCAATAAACTATATGCAATATCGGTAATGAATATGGTTACCAAAAAGATTAATGTGCCAATGTATGTAAGCCCAATAATGATAGGAATATCGAGTAGACCTATCGCATCATAGAAGAGTTTCCCCATACCTGGCCAATCAAATACAGCTTCTGTAATAATAGATCCCCCAAATGAACTTGCTAAACCCAACCCAACTGCAGTTGCAACAGGAGGTCCGGCGTTTCTTAACGCATGAGAATATAGAATTTTTCGTTTGGAAATTCCCATTGTTCTTTTTGCATAAATAAAATCTTCGTTCAAGATATTTATCAAGAAATATCTTACAATATAAGCCCATGAACCAAAAGAAACAATGACCAATGTAATCAGGGGAAGGGTCATATGATAAAGTAGATCAAAAATATAATTAGGATCAGAGGGAGATGAAAGAGGTGTAGCTCTTGCAGGAAATATGTGTAAGGTGAATGCAAATACAAGAATCATGATCATTGCTACCCACCATGAGGGAAAGCTGTTACTAAATATGGCGATAATCGAATTGAATTTATCCCACCAGGAGCCTTCTTTGCCTGCAACATATGCACCAAGAAAAATACCAATAATAGTAACAAGTATAGTTGCTGTAGTAAATAGTAATAAGGTCTTCGGAACTTTTTCAATAATAATATCTCGAACATTGGATGAACCATAATCGGAGGTAAAGAAGTGAGATTTTCCCAAATCCAAGGTCATTACGCTAACAACTCTATGAATTAGTTTTGCGGGATTAAAGGAATCCTGATCTAAACCAAGTGTTTTGGATCTAAATTGAATTTGGTTGTTTATATAAGATGACCTTTCTTCGGGATTTTGAAATTTGAGTGTTCCTTGATTTACTTCATCGATCACTTGGTTTCGTATTGCATCTACAAGTAATTTATCAAGTGTCGGACCAAGCAAAATGACAGTGATTAAGATGGTCGAAAACAGGACCAAAAACATGTTAATTGAACGAAATAGTAAGGATCTTCCTAGGCCCAATTGCTCCTAGTTAATTATGTTATCAATATAACTTAATCTGTATCTGCGTATCTTCACATCTATTTGTGATTAAAAAAATCAAAGGGCTATTTATTGATCATTGTATTTGGGACTGTGATAAGGACTCCACTATAGATATCGGGCCTAAGTGCATAATTGCTTTTGACAAATAATTCAAACTCATTTGGACCAATAGACATTCCTTTAGTAGTAGTACCATTAATTGTAATCATGAAATTTCCTTTATTATCTACCCAATCTCCCTCTCCCTGGGTCACAAGGCGATTATTCTTATCAGTAATAAAGTAAGTTAGTGAGGCATTACTATCATAGTTATCTCCAACGGTAATATTCCCCGTGATAGTTAATGGCAAACCGCTCGTAACCACTTTTGGTTGTTGAACTTTTACAAATTTGGCAAGTTTAGCGGTTTCAAAATTAGCCCAATATCCTTTGGCATATGGATAAGTACTGTCTCTAAATGCAGTTAGTGTTATTACTTTACCTGTTGGATTATAGTTCTTAATTTCATATGGTCCGTTACCAATTACTGCGTGATTATGTTCAGATATCCACTTTATACTTGCGTCATATCGCTGCATTGCATCCTCAATAGTAACATAATCCCTTAGTGCCGCAGGTACGAATCGCTCCGATTTCATTTTTTCCAACTCTAACTTTATTGCTTGTGCATGACTTGGTATTATTAATGATAACCATTCAATATTCTTGACTGTTGCTTCCGATCTAGTATATGCAAAGTTTCCGTTTTTCACTAATCTTTCAATTGCTGCATTAACTTCCCATGGAGAAGTTGCCCAAACCGATGCGAAATCTGCTATTTCTTTGCTATCAAAATGCCAGTAATCAACAAATGAAACTGCGTTATTGTCATCGAGAAACTTAGTTCCTCGAAGATACTGTAGCGAAATTACGGCTTGTGCAGCATACTCTGGATCAAATGTAAGATCAGTTGAATTAATTTTGGACGACCATTCATATAGAAAATAGAGCGGATAAATTAAGTCTGCCTTACTCATTGGTTGACCAGTTTGCCAGTTTGAATAAGTCATATGATAGGTAACCTTACTCTTGGAAGTATTTTCTCCAACTTTCTCCCAAATTTGATTCCTCGGATTCCATTTTAAAGCGTCACTGTCCACTGTGAGTCTTTTTTCTGGCCCCATTGTTGTAATATTAGTCCATTGGATCCTCAAAGGAACTACTTCGCCAGTATATGGGTTCCTAGATGTAGCTGAATCTGATACTAAGGAAAGGATATTTGTACAGTAGATGTCATTACAACCTCCTACGCCGTTCCATGCGCCTTGATATATCTGTTTAACACCTACATCAATAGTGCTCGAGTTCTTGTCTGATCTTGCGTTTATGAGAGATTTGTCTGTAGAGATACCTGCGCCAAAGTCATTAATTAACCCTTTAATTGAAGAGGAAGCCACGTACGGATCTATATTTTGAGCTACAAAAATCCTAACAGATTCTTGAATTCCTGAACTCACTGCCTGTCTCAATAGTTCATTACGTTCCTCTTGAGTAGTAAAATTGGAAAATTCTATACTTTGTGTAATTTTATCAAGTGTGGAGTTTTGATAGTTCCAAAATGATGGGTTAGCCCATCCAGGCATTTTACCAAAGTAAGGAGAGTACATTTGAGCTGCTGTAACAGGATTGTATCTAACAAAGGCGGATGTTCCACCGAAAGCTTCAGTATAAATTTGCCATCCCAATTCTTGCGGGTCTGTGCCATATACTATAATGTTAGCCTTATTCAAGTCGCCATAGTTTCTTTGGACAGTAAAACCAATATTGTCGAGTTGATTTGCAAGTATTTCACCCATTGATTTTCTAGGCAAATCATCGCTTCTTATCATAAATTTGATCAAAATCGGAGCACCTTTGAATGTCCATTTTTCTCCTACCTTTATTGCGCCATTTGCAATCAATACTTTATCAATTGCTTCTTTAGCAAGATTTGGATTATATTTGAAATTGTAAGATTCCAGAATTGGAATAATAGTTTCGTATTCCGGTGAGGATATTCCAAATGGGTCTATTTGGACACTTCCATAACCATTTAGAATTTCATCCACTACGAATTCACGGTTAATCAGATAATTTATTGCAAAACGAATTTCCTTGAATTGGAATGGATTTAAGACATTAGGATCCTTGGATGGTGCGGGATTTAACAAATAGGCAAATGAACCTGCATTTTTTTCATAGATTTTCAGGGCACTATCATTTGAAATGGAGGATACTTTCTCAAGAGGTATTCTAAAAAAGTATGTGTCAAGATTTCCTGTCTTAATTTCCTGTAAAGCCGTATTTCCGTCGAGATATTGAATGAATCTTAAATTGTCTGTATATGCTCCCTTATCATTTGATGCAATTGCATTAGCAGTAGTAAAAGAAGGAACAATCACTATCATAATTAAGAGTAAAGCCGCGAGTACTTTGGATATTTGTGTCAATTGTTAAGTGGTAAAGTTAAGTGATTTATGAAGTTTCTTGATCGGCGCGTATTAATTTGAAATACAAGATAATATACACGATTGCTAACTAGTTCTGTGGTCTCCGCAATCCCTAGATACAAAACTCAGCTATCCTTGTTGTTTGACAAGGGAGCAATATCGGAAAATGTCTATAAGCATTTTATGAATAGGGGTTTGAGGGTTGTATCACCCTCAAATGATCATGGACTTTATCATTTAGGAGAAATCTTGCCGGAGATAGTTATCGGTGCTTCTGAAGCGTATATCCGCAGTATGAAGGTGCCGTACCAGGCGACTAGTTATATTGCTGCAAGAAGAGAGAATACTGGTACAGCGGTTTATATTTACAAGATTAATGACAGACCGGGAGGCGGCGTCCTTTCACTTACAGGAGGTATTAGAAAATTAGGGGATAGTATCTTCGCATCAACTCACAGAATCTTGCTGGGCAGGAAGGCCATGATGATTAGCGCTGACAATCTAGTGGTCAATAAAGAACATATTTGGAATTGGCAGTTTTTTGGAAACACAATAAGAGAATCCAATCCAAATATCTATGAGGACCTGGTCAAGTTGAGTGAAAAAGTAGGTAAACGATCAGAGTTTCGTCAAATTGTAGTGGCTAGATCTGACAAAACATTTCGTAGACTCAACATCGCAGGATTATGTAGGGAAAATCAAATAAAAATTCTTGATCCCAAACATGGAATCAAAGTTACATTCTTGACAAACGATTCAGGATATGAATATGCTTCAAAATTCCTTCCCGAATCAGATCTTATTGAATATGTTATTACTGGAATAGACTTTGATATGTATTTGGCCATGACCAAATTCAGAAAATTACATGGCACTGACATGATACTAAATGATGGTGGTCGTATCATGTCAAATTCTGTTCGGGATCAAGGGTTGTTAGGGGAAGAGAGGATTACACTCGAACCCTATCCAGGAGATCAGTTCATACCGCATCGTTCTAAATTAGATCAACAAAATGTACTTGGTATAGAAGGAACAGGAATTGATGGGGGAGAAATCGAAAATGGAATAAAGGTCTATTCGACAAGAATCAACGATGAGTTTGCCAACGTATATCTATACCCACTGAAAGTAAAAAGTGAAGATGATTCCAAGATACACAGATAATTTCGATTGAGCTTTATTATTCATCATTTATTCATGTAATGATATCAGAGATCCTTCTTATTCTTGTTGGCAACCCTTTTCTTTAGGGCGTGATTCATCTCATCAAACAGTTTTGCCAAGTCCCATCCTACGTTCGTGTATGAAATGTTACCATGGGTAGATCTTATGTGTACATCAATTTCGTACCTCTTCCTAGACCCAGATACTTTACTTAGTTTAATATGGCATCGTGCTTGTTCAATGTCAGGATGAATTTTTCGCATAAACTTAGTGATGTTCGCAAATTTCGATTTTGCAAGCTCTGCGTCAAATGGTTCATCAGGTAGACCTACAATAAACATTGGAATATCTTCCGCTAACTGTTCCCCTAACATGGCAACAATGTCTCTATAGGTTATAATTCCCTGAATCTCATCCCATACGTTAATAATACAGTAACTAGATCCTGCCCGCGTCATTTTATCACACACACTCATCAGAGTATCGTCGACACTTGCAGTTAATACGTCATCATTAGATAGGCCGGCTACTTCAATGGATAATTTATCCTCCGCGTCGTTTATTCCTATTGATTTCTTACCTATTCTTTCAGAAGGCGACATTAATTTCATGATGTCAGATGATGTTATGATACCAACTAAGCGACTGTTATCAACCACAGGCAGATGATCAATTCTTCTTCGTTTCATTAATGATTTGGCAGCAGATAGAGTTTTGCGTGAATCAATAACAATTGGATCTGCCGTCATGATATTAGATGCATTGACTCGTACTTTATTTTCTACTAGTTGTTTATTTATCAAATCAACAATCCGCTTCGCAGAAACTTGACCCTCAATATTTCCATTTTGAACTATAGGAAGAGTTCTCAATCTATAGTGACTCATAATCCTTGCTGCCTCTCCAACTGCACTCTCCCTTCGCAACCCCGGTATGATTTTTCCAACGAAAGATGGTTTTGTTGTCTTGATGTCTTTTGCACCAATAATGTCTCTTATACTTAAGGCAGCTATCCTGTCAGATAACTCAACGAAAATATCATATGAATTAGTTTCAATCAAAGTACTGATAATTTTTGATAATGATTCATCCGGAGAAACGACTACAGGTGATTCAATGAGCTCTCCGACAGGGATACTTCGAACTGAGCTGAGATTATCATGAATTCTGTTAATAGTCAACCTCAAGGATAATATTTTCTTGTACATTAAAGGATTTATGCAATTCTAGCGTGTCGCAATGTAACACACTAAATCTCAACAAATCATAATATTATCATGCGGAATATTGAATTTGACCTTATTCTTGTAAATTTTGCTAAAAGCTTGAAAATGATACTACGGTTTAAAAAACTAGTAAAAAATATTTTTTGAATAACTACTTGTTCTTAATTATTGTTAGTCCTATTGATCTTTTTTATCAAATTTATTTGCAGTTGATCTAATGATATTAGTCTGCAAAGTTTTTTAGAAAGGAATAGTGGTACATGATTGTAAGATTAGTTATGCCAAGGTCTAAAGCACAAGTTTCGAGCAAGAGCACGAAGGACGGCAATACAGGAAATGATGAATCTCTACCAAAATGGGCAGAAGATGAAATAAAGTCGGTGCAATTTGGGGAGCCAGAAATTCTAACAAGATCAGGATATATACTAGCTGTCTATGAAGATGCATGGAAAGTTGATTTGCAAATATACGAAGCTCTCTCTGACGGACGTACTATAATCGAAGGTTTGGATGTGCCTAAAAATTTAAAAATTTCTGACTTTCTAAAAGGATTCATTTACGAATTTAAGATAAGGATGTTCAAAGGCGAGCTAAGCTCCAAGCTAGTTGAGTTATTAAAATCAAAATATAATCTCGACATGAATGCGATATACAAATTTGAATTGGAAGATCTTCAACTCATGGATGTTGAATCCGATATACAAGCATCAGCCAGCACTGCTGATGACGAGGATGAATAAACTTTCAGTATCAGTTTTTCAACATTCTTCTAAATGAAGCTCCAACGATTGGATTTACTATGAAGGGTATTGTATTCTTTAACCATATCCCACCCCTCATGTAAAATGGCACAACAATTTCTAATCTATTTGATGTTGATGCTCTGATAATTGCTTTGGAAACAGAATGTGGATCTAGATAAAATCGTTCCTTATTTTTGAACTTATTACCAAATGATGGGT
>Ga0209974_10000182_pt1 | contig 19774 bp, 17 predicted proteins | sample InoplaM3SPM_FD_187592 | JGI IMG/M metagenome (GOLD analysis project Ga0209974, IMG submission 187592) | Arabidopsis thaliana rhizosphere microbial communities from the Joint Genome Institute, USA, that affect carbon cycling - Inoculated... | ecosystem: Host-associated > Plants > Roots >...
GATGATCGCGACCGGACTCGGTGGTGCGGTCGTCGCCACGCGTCGGCCGCCGAAGCTCGAAGTGCTGGAAACCGTCGTCGAACGGACCGGCACCGACAACGTCGGCGTGCGAGTGTCGGAAACGATCGACTACGAGAAGCTCGATCAGCCGGCCGTGGCACGCCGTCGTCATACGGCGCACGTGGCAGCGCCGGCGTTCGATCCGTCGGAAATTCCCGCGTTCCTGCGGAAGCAGGCGGATTGACGCTGCACCGGTGGTCATCGGTCGCCTGCAGCCGGCGGCCGATGACCACCACGCCTCGATGCTAAGATGATCGGTCGACTCCGGGCACGGTCCGCGACGCGGGCCAAGGCCGCTCCTCACTCCGTTTCACATGCGATGCTGCGGCAGCGAACGCTGAAGAATTCGATCCGCACGACCGGTGTCGGACTCCACACCGGTGCGCGCGTCGAACTGACGCTGCGCCCCGCGCCGCCCGAGACCGGCATCGTGTTTCATCGCGTCGACGGGTCAACGTCGGTGACGATACCGGCGCAAGCGGCGAACGTCGGCGATACCCGGCTGTCATCGACGCTCGTGCTCGAAGGCGCGTCGATTTCCACCGTCGAGCATTTGATGTCGGCGCTCGCCGGCGTGGGCATCGACAATCTGCACGTCGACGTCGCGGGACCCGAGCTTCCGATCATGGATGGGAGCGCAGGTCCCTTCGTGTTTCTGCTCCAGTCGGCCGGCATCGTCGAGCAGCAGGCGCCCAAGCGCTATCTGCGCGTGAAGGCGCCAGTGGAGATTCGCGACGGTGACAAATGGGCGCGTTTCGATCCATTTCCGGGTTTCAAGCTCGACTTCACGATCGATTTTCCGCACCCGGTGTTCGGGACCGAGAACCGGCATGTCGTCGTCGACTTCGCCGAGCACTCGTATGTCAAGGAAGTTGCGCGCGCACGGACGTTCGGTTTCATGCAGGACGTCGAGGCGATGCGCTCGGCCGGGCTTGCGCTCGGCGGAAGCCTGCAGAATGCAATCGTCCTCGACGAGACGCGGGTGCTGAACACGGAAGGCCTGCGCTACGACAATGAGTTCGTCAAGCACAAGGTGCTGGATGCGATCGGCGATCTCTATTTGCTCGGGCGGCCGCTGATCGGCCAGTACACGGCGTTCAAGCCGGGGCACGCGCTCAACAACATGCTCGCGCGGGCGTTGCTCGCGAGGCCTGACGCCTGGGAGCTCGTCGCGTTCGATACGGATGACGACGTGCCGTCCGCATTCCAGGACTGGGCGGTCATCGGCGCCGTTTGATCCTCGTCCGGCTGCTGCTGTTCCTGTCGCTCGCGGCGATCGGCGCGGCGCTTTTGCTATGGCTCGTGAAGCGCGATCGGCGTTATCTGCGCTTCATCGGGCTCACGCTCAAATTCACGCTGCTCGTGCTGCTCGCGATCCTGCTGTGGTTCGCTGCGGAGCGGGTGCTCGCGCCCGTCCTGGCGCCGCTGCTCTGACCCCGCAGTCAGCGACCCCGCGCGCGTCGCGACCAGCGCGTCAGCGCGGACTTGAGCGGACCGTCGGACAGTCGGTCGGCGAGGTCGAACAGCGGCGCTGCGTCAGCGCTATCCCATGCGCGGCGGGGCGGGGATTTAGCACCCGCGCTACCGATCCCCGCGACTTGCACGCGTATTCGTATTTCAGTAAAGTCCCAGCCGTCGCGCGCGAGCGCCGCACGCAACTCGGGAACGCGCTGACGCAGCGTTGCCGCGATGGCGCCGCCGCCTGCGGCGATTTCCAGGACACTGCCGAGCGCTTCCGTCACGCGTATCCGCTCCGCTAACGGCCGCGGCAGGTGCTTTCGCAACGCTAACGTGAGCGCGGTCTCCCGGCGATGCCTCTGCGTCCACTCCGCGAACTGCGCATCGCTTTCGAGAACGCGGGCGATCGTGCGGTGCCTCGGCAATTTCATCGGAGGCGGCGGGAATCGAACATGGTCCGCCATGATAAAATGGTCGCGATCGACCAGGGCAACGGCCCGATCCCGCGCCACGCGCATGCATCATCGCCGAACGTCCGGCGCGGGGCCTGGTCGTACGCGGACAAAGCGTTGCTATCGTGGGACCTTCTGAGCGTTCGATGGCGCCGATCCTGAACTGTCAGGTGCAGGTCCCCGGCGTGCCGCGGAACTTGGCGCGATTCCTGGCCACGGGCTGACCGTTCGAGCGACGAAAGCCGACGACGAGGGGTGAGGCGGTCCTCACCCCTTGCTTTTTGCAGGCGCCGCGCAAAGCTTGTAGCGATCCTTCTTCCAGCGCAATGATCAATATCCTCACTCGTATTTTCGGCAGCCGCAACGAGCGCCTGCTGAAGCAGTACGCGCAGCAGGTGCGCGAGATCAACGCGCTCGAGCCTTCCATCGCGGCGCTTTCCGACGAAGCTCTGCGCGACAAGACGGCGGAACTTCGCGCGCGCGTCGGCAACGGCGCGACCCTCGACGACGTTCTTCCCGAGGCGTTCGCCGTCGTGCGCGAAGCCGGCAAACGCACGCTCAGCATGCGGCACTTCGACGTGCAGCTGATCGGCGGCATTGCACTGCACAACGGCAAGATCGCCGAAATGCGCACGGGGGAAGGCAAGACGCTCGTCGCGACGTTGCCCGCGTACCTGAACGCGCTCGGCGACAAGGGCGTGCACGTCGTCACCGTGAACGACTACCTCGCCCAACGCGACGCGGACTGGATGGGGCGGATCTACCGCTTCCTCGGGTTGACCGTTGGCGTCAACCTGTCGCAGATGTCGCACGCTGACAAGCAGGTCGCCTACGCTGCCGACATCACATATGGCACGAACAACGAATTCGGCTTCGATTACCTGCGCGACAACATGGTATTCGCGGTCGGCGAGCGCGTGCAGCGCGGCCTGTCGTACGCGATCGTCGACGAGGTCGACTCGATCCTCATCGACGAAGCCAGGACGCCGCTCATCATCTCGGGCCAGTCGGACGACAACGTCGACACGTATTACCGGTTGAACGAACTTCCCCCCAAGCTCACGCGTCAGCAGGAAGAAAAAGGACCGGGCGATTACTGGGTCGACGAGAAGGCGCACCAGGTCCTGCTCTCGGAAGAGGGCCACGAGAAAGTCGAAGGGTTGCTGGCGCAATCGGGATTGACGCCGCCGGGCTCGAGTCTCTACGACGCGCACAACATTTCGCTCGTCCATCACCTGTATGCGGCCTTGCGCGCGCACGCACTGTTCCATCGCGACCAGCACTACGTCGTGCAGAACGGCGAGGTGATCATCGTCGACGAATTCACCGGGCGCCTGATGGCCGGCCGGCGCTGGTCCGATGGGCTGCACCAGGCGGTGGAGGCGAAGGAGGGCGTGCCGATCCAGCGCGAGAACCAGACGCTCGCGTCGATCACGTTCCAGAATTACTTCCGCATGTACGGCAAGCTCGCCGGCATGACGGGTACGGCGGACACCGAAGCGTTCGAATTCCAGCAGATTTACCACCTGGAAACCATGGTGATCCCGACGCACCAGCCGATGATCCGCAAGGACGAGAACGATCTCGTGTTCCGGACGCTCGCGGAAAAGGTGAGTGCGATCGTCGCCGACATCAAGGACTGTCACGAGCGCGGCCAGCCCGTGCTGGTCGGCACGACGTCGATCGAAAACTCCGAGATGCTGTCGATGCACCTCGACAAGGAGCGCCTTCCACACCAGGTGCTGAACGCCAAGCAGCACGCACGCGAAGCCGAAATCGTCGCGCAGGCGGGCAAGGCGGGCGTGATCACGATCGCAACGAACATGGCGGGCCGCGGAACCGACATTGTGCTCGGCGGCAGCATCGAGCCGCAGATCCTGCAGCTTCGCGAGGATCCCAACGTCGATGCCGCCGACAAGGCGCGGCAGATCGAGACGATGCGAAGCGAATGGCAGACGCGTCACGATGCGGTGACCGGCGCCGGCGGTCTCCACATCGTCGGAACCGAACGGCACGAGTCGCGGCGCATCGACAACCAGCTGCGCGGGCGTGCGGGTCGGCAGGGCGACCCGGGCTCGTCGCGGTTCTACCTGTCGCTCGAGGATCCGCTGCTGCGCATCTTCGGCGGCGAGCGGCTGTCGGGCATCATGCAGCGCCTCAAGATGCCGGAGGGAGAGCCGATCGAGCATTCGATCGTCAACCGCTCGATCGCCAAGGCGCAGAACCGCGTGGAGTCGCGCAATTTCGACATCCGCAAGCAGTTGCTCGAATACGACGACGTCGCCAACGATCAGCGGCGCGTCATCTACCAGCAGCGCAACGAGTTGCTCGAAGGCGAGGACGTCGCGGAAACCATCGGCAACATGATACGCGGCGAAATCGACTCCACGTTCAAGCGGTTCATCCCGCCGGAGTCGGTCGAGGAGCAATGGGACATTCCCGGCCTCGAAGCCGCGCTCGCCGCCGATTATCAGCTGACGGCCCCCGTCGGGGAGTGGCTGAAAAGCGAGCCTGACCTCGATGACGCTACGCTGCGCGAGCGCGTCGAAAAGCTCGGTCACGAGGCGTGGAAGAGCAAGGAAGCGCAGGTCGGCACCGAGCTCCTGCGGCAGTTCGAGCGCAGCCTGATGCTGCAGACCGTCGATCATCACTGGCGAGAGCACCTCGCATCGCTCGATCACCTGCGCCAGGGCATCCATCTGCGTGGCTATGCGCAGAAAAACCCGAAACAGGAATACAAGCGGGAGGCATTCGAGCTTTTTTCCGACATGCTCGATCGCATCAAGCAGGACGTCGTGCGCGTCGTCCTGACGGTGCAGGTGCGCTCGCAGGAAGATGTGCAGGCCGTCGAGCAGGAGCCCGCCGTCAGCAACGTGCAGTACCAGCATGCGGATTACGAACAGGCACTCGCGACGAATGGCGATGGTGGCGACACCGCGGTCGCGGTCGCACCGCCGTTCGTGCGGGCGGGGCAGAAGGTGGGACGTAACGATCCGTGCCCGTGTGGATCGGGAAAGAAATACAAGCACTGCCACGGTCGGCTCGGCTGACGTCTGCCTGCTGCGCGACTCGCATGCTTCATTGTGTCCTCGCTCGGCGCTCGCCGTACCTCCATGGACTGTCTCGCGCCTCGCTGCGGGCCGCCTCGCCTGCGAGCCGCTCGCGACGGCATCCGTTCAGCCGAGTGGCGTCTTGCGCACCTGTGAGCGTCCATGCCCGTCAACTACACACCGCCGACCGCTGATGCGCTGTTGCCGGTGCCCGGCATCAAGCTGGGCACCGCGGGGGCGGGGATCAAGAACTGGCAGCGCGACGATCTGCTGCTTGTGATCGCGGATCCAGGCACGCGCGCGGGGGGCGTCTTCACGCAAAACCGCTTCTGTGCCGCGCCAGTCATCGTTTGCCGCGAGCATCTTGCGCTGCAGCGCGACGGCGGGTCCGACTTCCGCGCGTTAGTCGTCAACGCCGGCAACGCCAATGCCGGCACCGGCGAGGCCGGCATTGGGGCGTCACGCGATACCTGCGCAGCGGTTGCGCGTTTGCTCGAATGCAGTGACGACGCGGTCCTGCCGTTTTCGACCGGCGTCATCATGGAACCTCTTCCGGTCGAACGCATCGTCGATGCGTTGCCGCGCGCCTATGCGGCCGCGCGCAGGGATGGCTGGTTTGCGGCTGCGTGCGCGATCATGACGACCGATACGTCGCCGAAAGGCGCGTCACGCCGCGTGACGCTCGACGGCGTGGACATCACGGTGACCGGCATCGCCAAGGGCGCCGGCATGATTCACCCCGACATGGCAACGATGCTCGCCTTCGTCGCAACCGACGCGCCGGTCGATGAATCGGTGCTTGGAGCCGTGGCCGCCGAGATCGCGGCTTCGTCCTTCAACGCGGCGACCGTCGACGGCGACACGTCGACCAACGACAGCTTCGTGATCGCGGCGACCGGCCGTGCGGCGATCACGCCGATTCGGCACGCACGCGATCCGCGAATGGCGCTGCTGAAAAATGCGCTCGAAGCAGTCGCGGTCGACCTGGCGCAGGCCATCGTTCGTGACGGCGAAGGCGCAACCAAATTCGTGACGATTCGCGTCGACGGTGGCCGCGACCAGGCGGAGTGCCGGCGCGTGGCCTTCGCGATCGCCCATTCACCGCTCGTCAAGACCGCGTTCTTCGCGTCCGATCCGAACCTTGGCCGCATCGTATGCGCAATCGGCAACGGCGGGTCGGCCGATCTCGACCCCGCCCGTGTTTCGTTCTGGCTCGATGACGTGCTGGTCGTCGATTCCGGCGGACGTTCGGCGCACTACACCGAAGAACAGGGCCAGCGTGTAATGAAGCAGAACGAGTTCACGGTTCGCGTCGACCTCGGACGCGGCGACGCACATGCGGCCGTCTGGACCTGCGATTTCTCGCACGACTACGTTTCGATCAACGCGGGCTACCGCTCCTGACGGTGCCGCAGTCCTCGCTCGAACAATTGATCCAGCGCGCGGAGTCGTTGCTCGCGCGAGTCGAAACGCTGTTGCCGCCCTCGGAACCCGATCCCGAGTGGAAGAAGACGACGGCCGCGCGCTGGCGCAAGCGCGGTGGCCGCGGTTATCTGCAGGCGGTGTTGCATCCGCATACGATCGCACTGTCGGATCTCGTCGCCATCGACGCGCAGAAGCAGGCGATCGACCGCAACACGCGTCAATTCGTCGCCGAACTGCCTGCCAACAACGTGCTGCTGACCGGTTCTCGCGGCACCGGGAAGTCGTCGCTCGTCAAGTCGATGCTCACGCGGTATCAGGCGAAGGGACTGCGCCTCGTCGAGGTCGACAAGGCGGACCTGACCGACCTTCCCGATATCGCCGATCGACTGGCCGCGCAGCCGTATCGCTTCATTGTCTTTTGCGACGATCTGACGTTCGATGCGGGTGAGGCCGGCTACAAGGCATTGAAGGTGATGCTCGACGGCTCCATCACCGGGGCCACGAGCAACATCCTCGTTTATGCCACGTCGAATCGACGGCACCTGCTGCCCGAGTATTTCGCCGAAAACCTCGAGACGAAGCACGTCGGTGAGGAAGTGCATCCCGGCGAGTCGGTCGAGGAAAAGATTTCGCTGTCCGAACGCTTCGGACTCTGGATTACGTTCTATCCATTCGCGCAGGACGACTACCTCGCCGCGGTGGAACGCTGGCTCGCACACTTCGATGTGGCTGCGCCGGCTTCGGGTCGTGACGCCGACGAACGGATGCGCGAGGCGTTGCAGTTTGCGCTGCAACGCGGCTCGCGCAGCGGTCGCGTCGCCTGGCAGTTCGCGCGACACTGGGCGGGCGGCCTCGGACTCAAGACGCGCAAAGTGACTAGCGCACGCGCGAGGGCGCCATAGCGGCGCTCGTTCGCGTTGCCGCCGCGGTGATCGTGCGTGCCGACGGCGCCGTGCTTCTCGCGCAACGCCCGCCCGGCAAGCCGTACGCGGGCTACTGGGAATTTCCCGGCGGCAAGCTCGAACCCGGTGAAGTGCCGGCGCATGCGCTCGCGCGCGAGTTGCACGAGGAGCTTGGTATCACGGTGCGGCGGGCCGCGCCTTGGATCGTCCAGGAATTCGTCTACCCGCACGCGCACGTCGAATTGAATTTCTTTCGTGTGTTCGCGTTCGACGGCGAACCCGCGAGCCACGATGGGCAGGCCTTCACCTGGCAGGACCCGCGCGGGATCGACGTGGCGCCACTGCTGCCCGCCAACACGCGCGTGCTCGCGGCGCTCACGTTGCCGGCCGTATACGGGATCACCTGCGCGAGCGATTCGAGCATCGACGCATTCGTCGAGCGCGCCCGTCGCGCGCTCGAAGGGGGGTTGCGCCTGATTCAAGTGCGCGAGCCCGAGCTCGACACCGCGAGCCGCGATCGGCTGGTGCGCAGACTGATCGAGCTTGCCGTGCCGCACGACGCGCGCGTGATGGTGAACGGTTCGATCGACGATGCGCGCCGACTCGGTTGCGCAGGCGCGCACTGGCCCGCGCGCCTCCTGAACGCGGCGGCATCGCGTCCTCGTGATCTGCTGGTGGCCGCGTCATGTCATACGCACGCCGACGTGATGCGTGCGTCGGCGCTGGACCTGGACTGGATCGTTCTCGGCCCGGTATGCGAGACCCCGACGCACACGGACGCCAAACCGCTGGGATGGGACGGCTTTCAGGCGGCGCGAAGCGACACGCGCGTTCCGGTGTTCGCGCTCGGAGGGTTGCATCCCGCCGACCTCACGACGGCGCTCGCCAGCGGCGCACACGGGATTGCGATGCGGCGCCACGCTTGGCCGGCGTGACCCGCGCGCCGCGCGGGCGTCATGGATCGTCGCGCGGAGTTTCCGACGCTTCGGGCGATTCCTGCGTCTGGACGCGATAGCGCTCGCTCGCCCACGCGCCGAGGTCGATCGTCTTGCAGCGCTCCGAACAGAACGGACGCCATTTCGACTCGGGTGACCAGGTCACGGCCGTGCCGCATTGCGGGCACTTGACGCTTCGAAGCGGTCGATTCATCGCAGGCGCGCAAAGATCCAAGCGTACCGCAAACCTGCGTGAGCCTGAACCGGCGGTCAGCCCTGTGCGGCGTCGACGTGCGGCAAGCGGATGCTGGCGAGGACGTCTCCCATGATCGTTCCACGGCTCTGCAGCGTCGAGATGGCATCGATGACGGAGGCCGGATGCAGCGTCAGGGCTGCGTCTTCGACGCTGCCCATCAGCATTTCAAACCCCGCCACCGTCATCAGAATCGCGACCGCCACCGTGACCGCTGCTTCGACCATGGCTCCGGATGTCAATGAATTTCTCATGTTGCCCTCGTTTAAAGGTTTGTGACAGCGCGGATTCTAGGAGCAGCAGGCGGGGAGGACAAACGATTTGTTTTCGACTAATATGTGAAAATTATTGACATATCCGGAAGCGGTCCATGCATACGCCGCCGATGCAGGCTCTTCGCGCGTTCGAGGCCGCTGCGCGCCTGCAGAGCCTGACGCGCGCCGCTGAATCGCTGCATCTGACGCACGGCGCGATCAGTCACCAGATCAAGGCGCTCGAGGCGAGCATTGGCGTTCGGCTGGTCGAGCGCGCGGGCCGCGGCATTCGGGTCACGGAGGAAGGCGAGCGCCTCGCAACCCGCGTGCGCGCGGCGCTCGCTGAAATCGCGGATGCCGTACGTGAGGCGGCTGACCGTCGTAACCCGCGGCTGCTTCGGGTCAGCGTGATGCCGTCATTCGCGGCGCGCTGGCTATTGCCCCGACTCGGGAGTTTCATCGCGCAGCATCGCGACGTCGATCTCGATGTCCGCTCGTCGATGGCGCTCGTCGACTTCCGCCGCGACGATACGGACGTCGCCATCCGTCATGGATTCGGAAGTTGGCCCGATGTCAGCGCTGAACTTCTGATGGGCGACTCGTACTTCCCCGTGTGCAGCCCCAGGCTCGCGCGTCTGCCAAGGGTGCCCGCCGATCTCGCGAAACATACGCTGCTCCGCGCCGCCGACGAGGCCTGGAAGCCGTGGTTCGAAGCGGTGGGGCTCGATTGGCCCGAACCATCGCGGGGCCCGATCTTCAACGATTCCGCGCTGATGCTGCAGGCGTGCGCCGAAGGCCAGGGCGTTGCGCTGGCTCGAAGGTCGCTCCTCGGCAACGACGTGCGCAATGGCCTGCTCGTGCGCCTGTTCGACATCGACGTGCCGGCGGCACGCCGGTATTACCTGGTTTACCCGCCGCGGCTCGCCGGATCGCCGAAGCTCGCGCTGTTTCGCACGTGGCTCACGTCCGAGATCGCGAAGGACGAGGGAGCCGTGCGTCCACTCAAGGCGACGCGGGACATGCATCCGAAGCGACGCTGATAATCAATCGAACAGCGCCGGCATCCGATCGGGTTCGGGTTCGCGCAGCACCGTCGCCGCATCCGCGCGCGCGAGTGCGCCGACACGCACGCCGAGCAGTCGAATACGGCGTGTGAGATCGACGCGGCGCAAACAATCGCCCGCCGTGCGCCGGATCAAACCGGCGTCGCGGGTCGCTTCGTCGAGTGTGCGCGCGCGTGTGACGATCGCGAAATTGTCGTAACGCAACTTGACCCCGATGGTTCGTCCGGCGTAGCCCTTTCGCTGCAGGTCGTTCGCGACGCCTTCGCAGAGTTCGGTGAAGATCGCGGACAGCTGCTCGCGATCGCGCGCGGCGAGAAGATCGCGGTCGAACGTCGTTTCGCGGCTGATCGATCGCGGCTCGCTATGCGTCACGACCGGCCTGTCGTCACGGCCATGCGCCGCCGCGTGCATCCACTCGCCGTGCGCGCGGCCGAACGTCGCAATCAGAAACGACGGATCGGCCGCAGCGAGATCACCGATCGTCCGGATGCCGTGGCTTTCGAGCCGCGCCGCCGACTTGGGGCCGATGCCATTGATGCGACGCGCCGGCAATGGCCAGATGCGGCGTTGCAGGTCGTCGTCGTCGAGGATCGTGAGGCCATCGGGCTTGTCCAGATCGGAGGCGATCTTCGCCAGGAGCTTGTTCGCTGCGACGCCGATCGAACACGACAGCCCCGTGGCGTTTCGCACTGCATCCTTGATCGACTGCGCGAGCGTGCGGACGTGGTCGCGACCGGACGCTGCCGCGCGCGTGTCGCCGTGCTCGCGCGCGTCCGCATCCGCTGCGAGCGTCGTGAGATCGACGTAGATTTCGTCGATGCCGCGGTCCTCGATGTGTGGCGCGATGCTGCGCACCGCCGCCTTGAACAGGCGCGAATGATGGCGATACGCATCGAAGTCCACGGGCAACAGCACCGCATCCGGGGCGAGCACTGCTGCTTTCATCATGCCCATCGCCGAATGCACGCCGAACGCGCGTGCCTCGTACGTCGCCGTCGTGACCACGCCGCGACCCGCGTAACCGCGGAGCGTCGCGAACGTTCGAACCGCTTCATGCGAGACCGGGTCGACGTACTCGACGGGCTGATGCCGCCGGCCGCCGCCAATCACGACAGGCTTGCCGCGAAGCTCCGGATAGCGAAGCAGCTCGACCGACGCATAGAACGCGTCCATGTCGAGATGCGCGATGACGTTGCGCGACACGGCGTCACCCCGAACGGCCCGCCGGTCAGAGGTTGCAGAACATCATCTCGAACTCGATGTCCTGGTCGACGACATTGCCCCTGTCCATGCCGGCAGCTCCGATGAAGCGAATGTTCAGCGCGTATTTGTTGGCACTGATCTCGGGAACGCAAGGCAGGTCGCGCTGCATCGTCAGCCGCAGCAGTTGCGCGACCTTCGTCGTCGTCAGCATCAGCTGGAACACGCCGCGATACGCGGTGTGACGACTGGTGCGCGCGTTTTCGCGCAACAGCCGCAATACGATCGCCGAGCCGGTGCGAATCGGATCGAACGGCTCGATCCAGCTCGCGAGGTCACGCTGCCGCGTTTCCGGGTCCTGGTTCAGCCAGTAGTGATACGCCGGCAGGTCGAATTCGCAGACGCCCCCCGGAATCGCCGCCCGCTGCTTGATCGCCATCAGCCATTCGCTTTCCCGCAGGTGCATGCCGACCTTGCCGGCCTGGCCGAGCAGGTTTGCACTCACCTGGTCGATCATGCCGAGCAGATCGGTGAGCGCCTGCTGATCAATGTCCGGATTGCTCCGCAGCGGCCCGAGCACCTGCTTCTGGCGCTCGAGTTCCTGCAGCAGATCGGTCTTGAGGTCGGCGCGCGACGCGACGTCGGTGATTTCGAACAACGCGAGCAGCGCAGCGTGATGCTCCGGCGGGTGATCGAGACCGGCGAAGTAATCGACGCGCGCGAACAGGTCCTCGAGCCGCATCAACGTGCGGATCCGTTCGTTCAGCGGGTGTTCGTAGCGAATCACGGCCGGAATGGGATGCTGCAGGACGTCATTCTGCACGAATCGCCGCCGCCTTCACGCGCGGCCTGCGCTTCAACGACCTCGCGCGGCCAGTTCGCGGTACCGGCGGTCGAGGCGCTCGACCTGCGGCGCGATGCGATCGCGCGAGCCGGAATTGTCGAGGACATCGTCGGCCTGTGCCAGGCGCTCCGCGCGCGGCAGTTGCGTCGCCATGATCCGGCGCACTTCGTCGGCGGCAAGACCGCTGCGCAGCTGGACGCGGCGGATCTGCTCCTGTTCCGGGCAGTCGACGACGAGGATGCGCGACACGCGCTGGCGCAGGCCGCCGCGTTCGAGCAGCAACGGAACGACGACGATGCCGTAGGGCCCGCGAAGATCGGCGATCGCGTCATCGAGCCGCGAGGCGATCAGCGGGTGCAGCAACTGTTCGAGGTCACGGCGGAACGTTGGATCGTCGAACGCGCGACGTCGCAACGCCGCGCGATCGAGTTCACCGTCATCGCGGAGGAACGCGGGGCCGAGCGTTTCGACCACCGCGCGGTGCCCGACTTCGCCGCGACGGCTGATGGCGTGCGCGATGTCGTCGGCGTCGAGCACATCGGCGCCGCGCGCAGCGAACGCAGCGGCGACCTCGGACTTGCCGCTGCCGATGCCGCCGGTAAGTCCGACGAGATAGTGCGACGCGCTCACTCGATTCCTGCCGTGGCCCCGATCGTTGATCGCATTTATGGCCGGATGCCCGATGCCCGCCGCCGGATACGCGATACCCGAGTTAGAAGTACCAACCCTTCACCAGCGCGGGACCGAAAAAGAGCGCGATGCCGCCGGCGATCGCGAGATACGGGCCGAAGGCGAGCGGCACGTTGTGATCGCGTCCCTTGAACACCATCAGCGTAATGCCGATCACCGCGCCCACCACCGACGACATGAGGATCACGAGCGGGAGCATTTGCCATCCCAGCCAGGCGCCGATGGCGGCGAGCAGCTTGAAATCGCCGTGTCCCATCCCTTCCTTGCCGCGGATCAGGCGGAACAGCCAGTAGACGACCCACAGCGCGAGATAGCCGGCAACGGCGCCGATGACCGCATCGGTGAGCGGCACGAACAGGCCGAACAGATTCGCGATCAGGCCTGCCCAGAGGAGGGGCAGCGTGAGGCTGTCGGGCAGCAGTTGCGTATCGAAGTCGATGAACGTCAGCGCCGTCAGCGCCCACAGCAGCACGCACGCCGCCGCGCCCTTCCACGACAATCCGAAGCGCCAGATTGCGTACGCCGCAAGGAGCCCGCCGAGGACCTCGACCAGCGGATAGCGAATCGAGATCGGCTTGCGGCACGCACTGCACGCGCCCCGCAGCGCGAGCCACGAAAAGACGGGAATGTTCTCGAGCGCGCCGATGCGGTGTCCGCATTCCGGACACGCCGATCGCGGCACGGCCAGGTTGTACGCCGGCGGATTTTCCTCGGGTGCCGACTCGCCGCGCAGTTCAGCGCATTGCGCGCGCCAGTCGCGCTCCATCATCTTGGGCAAGCGATGGACGACGACGTTCAGGAAACTGCCGACGCAAAGCCCCACGACGAGCGCGAGCGCAACGATAGCGACCTGCGAGGCGAAGAGTCCCGTCATCGGTGGGGCTCAACGACCGGGCGGAAATCGAGTGCGCGCTCGAGAGGCAGCGCTGTTGCGCGCCGTGGACACCCGGCTGCCGGGCACGATTCCGGCAGCCGTTGCCCGCGAAATCAAATCACCGCGCCGAGCTTGAAGATCGGCAGGTACATCGCGACGACAAGGCCGCCGACGACGACGCCGAGGAACACGATGATGATCGGCTCGAGCAGGCTCGACAGCGCGGTGACGGCATCGTCGACCTCGCGCTCGTAGAAGTCGGCGATCTTGCCCAGCATGTTGTCGAGCGAGCCGGATTCCTCGCCGATCTGCGTCATCTGCAGCACCATCGGCGGGAACAGGTTGACCGCGGCCATCGCGTTGGTGAGGCTCGTGCCGGTGCTGACGTCGGTCTGGATGCGCTTCGTCGCCTGGATGTACACCATGTTGCCCGACGCGCCACCGACGGCGTCGAGGGATTCGACCAGCGGCACGCCGGCGGCGAACATCGTCTGCAGCGTCCGCGTCCAGCGCGCGATCGTCGCCTTCTCGAGGATGCCGCCGACGATCGGGAGCTTGAGCGACAGCCGGTGCACCATGTAGCGGACGCTCTCCGAGCGCCTGATCGTCAGCCGGATGCCCACGAATACGGCGACGATCGCGATGAACATCGCCCACCACCACGCGACGAAGAAGTCGGAGATGTCGATGACGACCTGAGTGAGCCACGGCAGGTTGGCGCCGAAGCTCGCGAACACGCTCTTGAACGCCGGAATCACGAAAATCATGATCACCCACGTGACGACGATCGCCACGACGATGACCGCGATCGGGTAGAACAGCGCCGACTTGATCTTGCTCTTGATCGCGAGGATCTTTTCCTTGTACGTCGCGAGCCGGTCGAGGATCGCGTCCAGCATGCCCGCCGTTTCGCCGGCCTGCACGAGGTTGCAATAGAGTGCGTCGAAGTGCTTCGGATGCTCGCGGAACGCCTGTGACAGGCTCGAGCCCGTCTCCACCTTGTTCTTGAGGTCGAGCATCAGGCGCGAGAAGCGCGCGTTGCTGTGGCCGCGCGCGATGATGTCGAACGACTGCAAAAGCGGGACCCCGGCCTTCAGCATCGTCGCGAGCTGGCGTGTGAAGAACGTGATGTCCTTCTCGTTGACCGAGCGCCCGCCGCGGAACGACTGCCGCTTGATCTTGGTGACGCGGATGCCCTGCCGCCGCAGGTTCGTCGTCGCGACCGTTTCGGACACGGCGCGCAACTCGCCGCGCATCGGCTTGTTGTTGCGGTCGACGCCCTCCCACAGGAACGTCTGATCCTTGACCTTCAGATCCCTGCGGGCTGCGGTTGCGGTGGCCATGGCTTGTCCTTCCGATGCGTTGGCTTCGGCTTACTCGTTGGTGACCGCCTCGATTTCCTCGAGGGACGTGATGCCGCTCTTGACCTTGAGCAGGCCCGACTGGCGCAGGTTGCGCACGCCTTCGCGCTGCGCCTGCTCGGCGATGTCGAGCGAGTTGCCGTTGCGCATGATGAGCTGGCGCATTTCGTCGGTGATCGGCATCACTTCGTAGATGCCGATTCGGCCCTTGTAGCCGGTGCCCTTGCAGTGGTCGCAGCCGATCGGCCCGAACGGCTGCCAGCTCCCGTCCAGGTCCTGCTCGTGAAAGCCGGCACGAATCAGCGCTTCGGGCGGGATGTCCTCGGGCCGCTTGCACTGCGGGCACAGCTTCCGCGCCAGCCGCTGCGCGGTGATGATGTTGACCGACGAGGCGATGTTGAACGGCGCGACGCCCATGTTCAGCATCCGCACCAGCGTCGACGGCGCATCGTTCGTGTGCAGCGTCGACAGCACGAGGTGGCCCGTCTGCGCCGCCTTGATCGCGATGTCGGCGGTCTCGAGGTCGCGGATTTCGCCGACCATGATCACGTCGGGGTCCTGGCGCAGGAACGAGCGCAAGGCGGTGGCGAACGTGAGGCCCGCCTTTTCGTTCACGTTCACCTGGTTCACGCCGGGGAGCATGATTTCGGCGGGATCCTCCGCCGTCGCGATGTTGACGCCCGGCTGGTTCAGGATCGACAGGCAGGTGTACAGCGACACCGTCTTGCCGCTGCCGGTGGGGCCCGTCACGAGGATCATGCCGTACGGCCGGCCCACGGCGTACAGCAGCGACTGTTGCTGATCGGGCTCGTAGCCGAGCGCCTCGATGCCGAGCTTGACGCCCGACGAGTCGAGGATCCGCATCACGATCTTCTCGCCGAACAGCGTGGGCAGCGTGGATACGCGGAAGTCGATCGCCTTGTTCTTCGAGAGCATCAGCTTCATGCGGCCGTCCTGCGGCACGCGTTTTTCCGAGATGTCGAGCTTGCTGATCACCTTGATCCGCGACGCGACCTTGTCCTTGATCGCGAGCGGCGGCTGCGCGACCTCCATCAGGATGCCGTCGAGACGGTAGCGGATCCGGTAATAGCGCTCGTACGGCTCGAAATGGATGTCCGATGCGCCGGTGGTGATCGCGTCGATCAGCACCTTCTGGATGTAACGGACGACCGGCGCGTCCTCGACCTCGCTGTCCTCGTCGGCTTGCGCCGGCTGCGCCGTGCCGTCCTCCAGCGTGACCTCGATGTCCTCGAGGGCAGCCATTTCCTTCAGGTTGGCGCCGCTCGCCTCGATGAGCTTCGCGATCGCGATGCCGAGCTTGTCGTCCTCGACGACCACCGGCTCGACGACGAGATTGGTCTTGAACCGGACCTCGTCGAGCGCCTGCAGGTTGGCGGGGTCGGACGTCGCGACGTACAGCCGGTTGCCGCGTTTGTGCAGCGGCAGGACGCGCCGCGTCTGGGCGATCCGGGTGTCGAAGTACTCCTTGCTGATCTGGTCGGCGTCGAATCCCGCGAGGTCGAGCAGCGGGACGCCGAATGCGCGGGACGCGAACACCGCGAGCTGCTGCGCCGACAATCGCTTGCCGGACAGGACCTGCTCGACGAACGGGACGCCGGACGATTGGGACTGCGTCTGCAGCGCCTCGGCCTCGGCTTCGGACATGACGCCGTGCTGGGCGAGCGCGCGGGCTAAGCCGCTGATATTGCGGGTGGCGGCGTGGGTGGCCATCGTCGGTTGGTCGTTTGTCGCGTTTTTGCCACAATCCGCCGCGGCAGGAGGCCCGACGATCGCGGAAACAGGGTCAGAACGTCATGGAAAGCAAACGTTATGCCGATTGCCTCTCCGGGTCATGGCGTCGCGTGTGCCGGCGGGCTCGGGGCGGCGGATTCTCCTCCCATCGCTGATACGGCTCGTGTGCTCGGCGCGTAGCCGCCGCCGGGTTATTCCAATTGCATAAAACTTGCCGTCAGGATGATGCCCGCTCGACCTGCGTTTGTAAAGGCGCCGCATCGCGACCCACCGGGGGAAGCAACCGCACCACCCGGACCGCCCGGTCCTGCGTCTGCATGATTTCGACGCCCTGCTCGTCGACGCGGAAACTCGTCCCCGCATCCGGAATGTCGCCCAGCTGCTCGACGATCAGGCCGTTCAGCGTCTTCGGACCGTCGAGCGGGAATCGGGTCCCGAGGCGCCGGTTGAGCGTCCGCAGCGGCGCCATGCCGTCGACGATCACGCTGCCGTCGGCCTCGCGCCGGAAGCTCTCGGAGCCGCCGGGTGCCTGCGTCGTGAATTCGCCGATGATCTCCTCGATGATGTCCTCGATCGTTACGAGGCCCTGCAGCTCGCCGTACTCGTCGACGACGAGGCCCATCCGCTGGCGGTCGGCCTGGAACTGTGAAAGCTGCGTGAGCAGCGGCGTGCCCACCGGAATGAAATACGGCGGGCGAAGCAGCGACCGGATGCGCTCGACGTCGAGCTCGTCGCTCTGCATGGCGTGCAGCATGCTTTTGACGGCGAGGATCCCGACGATGTTGTCGAGCGAGCCTTCGCAAACCGGCAGGCGCGTGTGATACGACGTCACGAGCTGCTGGCGGATGAGCGCGGGCTTCTCGGAGAGGTCGAGCGCATGGATCTGGCTGCGCGGCGTCATCACGTCGTCGACGTGCACCGCCTCGAGATCCATCAGGTTGGCGAGCATCGTCTTGTGCTTGCCGCGAAAGTACTGCGCGCCTTCGAGCACCAGCGAGCGCAGCTCCTCCTGCGACAGCGTCGTGCTGGGCTGCGGCGCGGCGTGGAATCGGAACAGCCGCAACAGCCCCTGCACGAACAGGTTGACGAACCACACGATCGGCCGCAGCGCGCGCAGCAGCGGCGCGAGAAAGAAGCTCACGAGCGGCGCGAGCCGGTCGGCGTGCGCCGCGCCGACGACCTTCGGCGTGATTTCCGAAAACACGAGGATCAGGAACGTGACGACCACTGCGCCGATCGCCAGCGGCCATTCGCCCTGTCCGAACAGGCGCACGGTGATGACGCTCGCAAGCGTCGCGCAGGCGGCGTTGAGCAGATTGTTGCCGAGCAGGATCACGCCGAGCAGCTTGTCCGTCTGCGCGAGCAGCGACAGCGCGAGCCGCGCGCCGCGCGCGCCGCGCTGCGCCTGATGCTTGAGCCGGTAGCGGTTGGCCGCCATCATCGCCGTCTCGGCGAGCGAGAACGCGCCGGACACGATCAGCAGAACGATCAATGCCAGCGACAGCGTGGCTAACGGGATTTCGTCCAAGCGGTGTCCTTGGCGGCTACCGATGCAGGATCACCTCGAGCACGAACTTGCTGCCGAGGTAACCGAGCACCAGCAGAAGCGTCGCGCCGAGGATCCATTTTAGCGCCGTGCGTCCGCGCCAGCCGTACCGCCAACGGCCGAAGAGCAGCACGGCGAACGCAAGCCAGCCGGCGACCGAGAACACGTTCTTGTGCGTGAGCGGCACCGCCTTGCCGAAGATCTGCTCGGAGAACAGGATGCCGCTCACGAGCGTGAACGTGAGCAGCACGAAGCCAACGCCGAGCAGGCGAAACATGTAGCGCTCGAGCGTGATCAGCGGGGGCGTGCGCTGCTCCGACACGTCGGGCACGCCGCGATGCAACCGCTTCTCGAGGCCGGTCATCACGAGCGCCTGCAGCGCGACGACGACGAACAGCGCGTAGGCGACGAGCGCGACCGAGATGTGGATGGCCGCCCACGGCTCGGCCGCGAACGCGACGCGATGGGATGACGTTGCCGCCGATGGCAGCAACGCGCACGCCGCCGCGACGGGAAGGACGACGGCGGCGACGCCGGGCAGCGCGTTCAGCACGCCGATCAGCCATGCGGCGAGCACGGCAAGCCCGGCCACCAGCGAGAGCGCGTTCGCGAACGAGAGGTCGAGCCCGTCGTCGCGAACGATCGCGAAAGCGATGGCGATCGCGTGCACGACGAGCGCCGCGACGAGAAGCACCTGCCCGGCCAGGCGGCGCGGAGGCGCGGGCGTCTCGCGGCGCGGCCAGCGTGCCCATGCGGCGGCGCCGTAGAGCGCTGCCGCGAGCACGTGCAGTAGAATGATCACCAATCCAAGTTTACCGCAGGGTGCCGCACGATCCGCTGCGCGCGCCGCGGACCGAAACTCCATGCTCGACACCCTGACCGAACGCCTGTCGCGCGTCGTCAAGACGCTGCGCGGCGAAGCGCGGCTCACCGAAGCCAACATCCAGGACGCGTTGCGCGAAGTGCGGCTCGCGCTGCTCGAGGCCGACGTCGCGCTGCCGGTCGTCAAGGCGTTCATCGGCGACCTGCGCGAGAAAGCGGTCGGCGCAGAGGTGGTCGGATCGCTGACGCCGGGACAGGCGCTGATCGGCGTCGTCGCACGCGAGTTGACGGCGTTGATGGGCGGTGCCGCCGAGCCCCTCGATCTCGCCGCGCAGCCTCCGGCGGTCATCCTGCTGGCCGGCCTGCAGGGCGCGGGCAAGACGACGACGGCTGCGAAGCTCGCCCGGCTCGTCGCGGCGCAGAAGAAGAAGGTGCTGCTCGTGTCGGCCGACGTCTATCGCCCGGCGGCGATCGAGCAGCTCGCGACGCTCGCGCAGCAGGTCGGCGTCGACTTCTTCCCCTCTGCGGCTTCCGAGCAGCCGGTCGCGATCGCGACGTCGGCGCTCGACTGGGCGCGCCGGCACTATCACGACGTGCTGATCGTCGACACGGCAGGGCGGCTGTCGATCGACGAAGCGATGATGCGCGAGATCGCCGCGCTGCACGCGGCCGTGCGCCCCGTCGAGACGCTGTTCGTCGTCGACGCGATGCAGGGTCAGGACGCGGTGAACACGGCGCGCGCGTTCCGCGACGCGCTGCCGCTCACCGGCGTGATCCTCACGAAGCTCGACGGCGACGCGCGCGGCGGCGCGGCGTTGTCCGTGCGCCACGT
>Ga0209974_10000183_pt1:5000-19740 | contig 19740 bp, 14 predicted proteins | sample InoplaM3SPM_FD_187592 | JGI IMG/M metagenome (GOLD analysis project Ga0209974, IMG submission 187592) | Arabidopsis thaliana rhizosphere microbial communities from the Joint Genome Institute, USA, that affect carbon cycling - Inoculated... | ecosystem: Host-associated > Plants >...
GGACGATGAAAACTATGGACCCTCTGAGCCATCGGGAACGGATCGCGCTTCTCGCAGAAATTCTCGTAGAGTATGTGCCGTCCTGGCGAATCCTCCGATACAACAACGTGGTGGAGATGGTACGCGCGGCACGCGACGTGGGACCCACGCGGCCCCGGGGACCGGCGGTTCAGGAACACAAGCTCGCGCTCCGGCTCGGACGCGCCGTGATCAAGACCCTCAGGCTCCTTCCGACCGATTCCCGCTGTCTCATCCGCTCCCTGGTCCTGGCCCGTGTTCTGACCCGCCGCTCGATCCCCCATACCCTGGTGATCGGCGTGCGCAACGACCCAGAGTTCACGGCTCACGCGTGGATCGAGCACGAAGGACAACCGGTTCTTCCTGCAGGACAATACACACGCCTCACCGAGCTCTAGGGGAATGAGCCGCGTTTGTGGGGCAAGGCATGGAGGTTGCATCGGCAGCAACCATGAGCCCTGAACACGCTGACTCCATTCGGGGTAACGATTCGCTCCCTTCGCTGGAATGGAGCCGGGTCAAGGACCTCCGAGCCGTGGTGCCGCAGCACGTCGTTTATCGAGCGCTCGCCTCGGAGACCGTCCTTCTCAACGTCCGGACAGGGACATACCTCGGGATGGATGAAGTGGGTTCCCGCTGTTTCGAGGCGATGCGCGAAAGCCCAGATCTTCAAACCGCGCTCGAGACGCTGCTGGAGGAGTACGACGCCCCCAGTGATCGGATACGACACGATCTTGTGGGCTATTGCGCGGAGCTGCTTTCCCAGGGGCTGATCGAACTGGAGGATCCCGGCGATTGAGGCAGGCACAGATCCATGCGTTAAACCCGATTAGTTGCTAGAATCTCTCCATGAAGCCCGCCAGAAGGAAAATGCGCGATCTTCCCTCCGTCGGGATCGTCAGCGATGACCCCGACCTGGTCGCGCGCATCGAAGTCGCCCTGAGGTCCGTCGGCTACCCAATCGTCTTCGCGCTTTCGTTCAGTGCATTGGAGCTTAGTGAGCACGCCCTCCGGGAAGGTATTCTCGTAACTACGATACCGCGCGTACGAGATTCCGCCGAAATCAAGCGGCTGAAGGAGCTCTTTCCGAGCGCTCGCCTGGTCGCCTGCATGGCGCCAGTGAATTTGCGCGGCCTCCGGCTGGCGATCGATTCGGGAATCGACGGTATCGTGTGGAGTTCGGATGTCGAGCGGACTCTCGACCCGACAATACGGGGCATCTTGGCAGATCAGCTCGTCATACCTCGGGACTCCTACCGGTCCGTCACCACGTCGGAGCTTACCAATCGGGAGAAGCAGAGCCTGAGCCTGGTGGTCATGGGATTCACGAACCAGGAGATTGCCCAGAGGCTATTTCTTTCCGAGGCAACGGTAAAGAGCCATCTCAATAGCGCCTACCGGAAGCTCGGCGTCCACTCGCGAGGCGAGGCCATACAGCTCATCACGGATCCGGCCGAGGGTCTCGGAACCGGCATTCTCGCGATCACCAGGTCCGGTTTGGAGCGGGCTACCCGCCGCAGCGAGTAGGGAGCGGGACTACCCTTCCAGCCTAACGCGGGCGAACCGGCGCTTACCGACCTGGATGAGAGCGGTACGGCCGGCTGCGACGCTCTGGTCCGGATCGGAGACGCGCTCGCCATCCAGGGACACGCCTCCCTGCTCGACCAGGCGACGGCCCTCGGACGTCGAGGACGCCAGGCCCGCCTCGCGCAGCACCCACGGTAGCGGCGCCACCGGTCCATCCAGCACGACTGTCACCTCGGGTATCTCTTCCGGAAGATCGTGGCGGACGAAGAGCCGGTCGAAATGTGCTCCGGCAGACTTGGCCGCCTCCTCTCCGTGATACTCGACCACCAGTGCCCTGGCCAGACGACGCTTCCAGTCCCGGGGGTTGTCTCCGGCAGCCAATCCGCTTGCGACGGCCGCGACTTCGTCGTCCGTGGCGTCCATCGCGAGACGCCAGTACTTCTCGATTAGTTGATCCGGGATCGACATGGTCTTGCCGTACATCTCATAGGGGGCCTCAGTGAGACCTATCCAGTTATCGTAGGACTTCGACATCTTCTGCCGGCCGTCGGTACCCTCCAAAAGGGGAAGCGTAAGGATGACCTGGGGCTCGATCCCGTATTCGCGCTGGATGTCACGGGCTACGAGCAGATTGAACCGCTGGTCGGTACCTCCGAGCTCGACATCGGCAGCAAGGGCAACCGAATCGTATCCCTGGGCGAGCGGATAGAGCAGCTCGTGGACAGAGATCGGCGAGCCGCTCGCGTAGCGTTCATGGAAGTCATCGCGCTCAAGAAGCCGCGCGACGGTGTAGCTGGATGCCAGGCGCAGCACATCCGCGAAGCCCATGGCCCTCAACCATTCGGAATTATGTCTGATCACTGTGCGGCCTTTGTCCAGAATACGGAAGACCTGGTCTGCGAAGGTGCGGGCATTGGCTTCCACCTCGTCGCGTGAAAGTGGGGGCCGCGTGACCGACCGGCCGGAAGGGTCGCCGATCAGGGCGGTGAAATCCCCGACCACGAATGTGACCATGTGCCCCAATCGCTGAAAATCGCGCAGCTTACGCAGCGTCACAGTGTGGCCTAGGTGAAGGTCGGGGCGCGTCGGGTCGAAGCCGAGCTTGATAATGAGAGGCGTGGACGACTTCCGCGAACGCTCGAGCTTGGCGATAAGCTCCTCCTCGGGAACCACATCCACCGCATTACGGCGGATAATGGCCATCTGGTCGACTACCGGGAGGAAGGTGGGGCTCTCGGGCATAGGTCAGCAATCTAGCTGCCGGACCGCATCGACACACGAACCTGCAGCGGATAGCTTCCAGCTAGTTCCCACGACCGGTATTTCTACCCTGTCGACGAGTCGAAAGTGACCGAACCCGAGCGGCCAATAGCTGAGAAGGTTTGGGGGTCGCCGGATCGTCGATGGAGTCGCATCCCCCGTTTGATCGGCTCAGCCGTGCGACTGGTATGGCGGGTCAATCCCCGCCTGACAGTACTTCTGGCGGCCTTCCAGGTAGCGTCCGGCACGGCCGTCGGCACCCAGCTCCTGATCGGGCGCAACGTCCTTCGCGAGCTTCTGGCTCTCAGTCAAACTGGCGGCGCGGTCGGCGCCATCCTTCCGGAACTGGTCCTCCTGGTAATCATCACTTTGTTCCTCGCGGTAGTCGGTTCTGTCGCCGTAAACTACCAGTCGCTCTTGGCTGAGCTAGTGGCGATCTACACCTACGACCAGATCATTGGGGTGTCCTCTAACGTAGATCTCTATCTCTTCGAAGATTCTCATTTCCTCGACGAACTCCTGAGAGCGCGTACGACCGGCACGTATCGTACGCTGGAGATCGTCAATAGTATCAACAGCTTGGCGACCGCTGGAATTGCCAGCTTGGCCATCGGCATTGCGCTTTTATCAATGCACGCGCTGCTCCTGCCGCTGATCGTACTGGCCGGAATCCCCCTGCTGATCGCCACACTCGTCAATAGTCGCCAGACGTACGTTTTCGAATATCTCATGACTCCTCAAAGCCGAGAACGTCAGTACATCGGCGAGCTCCTCACTGTGCCTGCCGCGGCCAAGGAGATCCGCGTCTTCTCCGCCAGTCATTTCCTGAAGGAGCGCTACGACGCATTGACTGGAGAGCGGCTCACCCGCTTTCGCGCATATCTGAAGAAGCGGCTGAGCGTCTCGATAGCGGGTCGATTGGGCAGCACTGCGGGCACTGCGCTGGCGATCGGTGCCCTCGCATGGTTGGTGCTCAGTAATCGGATCGACTTCGCGACAGCTATGGCTGCTGGAGCCGCAATGCAACTTCTAGTCGGGCGGTTATCCAGTTTGGCGCAGGGAATCGGACGACTAGTGGAATCTGGAATGTTCTTTCGAGACTACCAGTCGTTTCTTTCACGCGCGACAGCAGTGGAGGCCTTGGAGCCAGCATCCCCATTCCGAGGCTCGTCGGCATTCCAACGGCTCAGCCTCGAGAACGTTACGTTCAAATATCCGGGGACGGAGAGAAACGTTCTCGATCGCGTTTCCATCGAAATCAACGCCGGCGAAGTCGTAGCGCTCGTCGGGGAGAACGGTTCAGGAAAAACTACACTAGTAAAGCTCATACTCCAGCTATACCACCCGGATGAGGGCCGAATCACCTGGAACGGAGTCGATACGAAAGAACTGGAACAAGAGACTATTCGATCGGAGCTCACGGTCATCTTTCAGGATTTCATCAAGTACCATTTATCTGTCATCGATAATATCGCCCTGGGGCGGGCGGACCGTGCCAGCGAACCATCTTCCATAGAGGAGGCTGCCAGGAAGGCGGGCGCCCATTCGTTCGTCAACCGCTTGCCCCGGGGCTACGAGACACGGCTCGGCCGGGAATTCTCGGGAGGGCACGAATTGTCAGTCGGTCAGTGGCAGAGGCTCGCGCTCGCGCGGGCGGTGTTCCGCGGGGGGAGCCTCCTGGTGCTGGATGAGCCGACAGCCTCACTCGATCCTCGAGCGGAGCACGATCTCTTCGCGCACATCCGGGACATCGGGCGCGAGCGTTCGGTGCTGCTGATCTCCCACCGGTTCTCCAGTGTCCGCACCGCTGACAGGATCTATGTACTCGAGCATGGAAGAATTACCGAGCAGGGGAACCACGACCAGCTGATGGCACGGGACGGTCACTATGCTGAGCTCTTCAGTCTACAGGCCGCCGCGTATCTCGGGTTTGCACAGCCCTCCAGTACGAGCTCACGGTCCGGCAGAAGTTGATCCTAGCTATTGCTTCTGGGCCCGGGGGAGAGAACTCTGGGAGTGCCAGGAGCAAATCTGCGCTGCGACTCCCGGAAGCCGCGCCAGGTTCCTCGGTACGTCCAGCTCATAGACCGTCACTCTCGATACGATCTCTACAATCCAAGGCAGCATGGTTCCAGCTTCGACGTTGCCGAGCAGATCCGTGATCTTAGCGTGCGTTGCGAGCGACAGGGTCGCTTCCATCGGCTCCATCCGGCTGCGTCGCACCACATAATCTGCACTGCCTTCGGGTGTGGGGTTGATGAGATAAAGGGCGTCGAGCACAACCCGATCCCAGCCCAGTCGATGTCGCGGGAAATTTGTGAGCGTTTTCTTCCAGCCGTCCTGGAGATGGGTGCCGGGAAAGTGTTCCGCCATTAACGCCGTGACATCATCTCGCATCCTTACGCTATGGACACCCGGGATGATCTCAGGGCTCGAGTTGGGGGTGATGGCCAATAAGTCGTCGCTCATCAATCGACCACCCGCCGCAGCAATCGCAATGGCGAGCGTCGATTTCCCATAGCCTTTCGGTCCGAGGAACCCGATGCCTCGTCCTTCGATGGCAACTGCGCTGCCGTGAAGGCATAGAATCCCCGTTTCGTGGAGCGCTAAAGCCATAATCGGGCCGAGTATGACTGCTCGAACGACCTCATCCCTCCGGTCGTCCCCCTGGTACCAGACGATCCGACGGCCGCCGTCGAGAACCTCATAGCTACCGGTAGCTCCGTACTCAAGCCGCCAACCATCCCGCAATCGATACAGCCGCAGAGCCCAATTCGGATCAATCACTCGCTGACCTGAGAACTCGCCAGGCTCCCTGGGCGGGGACGTGCTTACTCGAAGTTCCCAGTCGGACTCGTGGGAAGGAGACAATGGGGAGAGGTCGGGAAACTCCACGTCAGATCGCAGGCATCCTCCGAACGCGAAATAGGACTGCATTCGGGATGCTCGATCAGCCTGGCAGGCCCGAGGGCTCGGGGGTGGGCTCGCTTGCCGTAGCCCGCAGCCAGCGAGCCAGAACCGCAGCGATGTAGAGGCGGGCGCTGTTTTGACGTGCTCCCTTGAGCCCGTTGGATCGGAAGCGCTCGTAGATCTCTTTCAACTGGGACATGTCCACGTAGTCGGCCAAGACGTCGGGGGCATCGAATAGAGATTGGGACAGGAAGGCACTATCCCGATCTCGCAAGCGGTTGACGAAATTATATCCCAGGTCGCCTTTATATAATCTCCACTGCACCTCAGGCGGAAGGATACCTTCCATGGCCTTGCGAAGAATCAACCGAGTCCAGCCGTTTGCGAGCTTCTGCGAGCTTGGAATGGCCAAGCAGAATTCGATCAACCTTCGATCGAGGAATGGACAGCGCGTCTCGATGGAAAAGGCGCTCCCCATCGAATCGGTGACCTCCATTATGTGCTGGAGCATTGCCGATGGAAGGACGCGTGCATGGATTTCACGTCCTGAAGGGATAGGATCTGGATGTGCTCCGTGATACTCTCGCTTGCGCTCCTCCAAATTGACCCGGCGGGCAAACTTGCTGCTCACAAAGGATCCGCTCGGTCGCCTACCGCGAACTCGGTGCTTGATATCGGCGATCCGTCGGTCGAAAAGGGCGTCGAACGCAGTATCGGTCATGAGTTTAATCGGCGACAGGCCATAGCTTCTGGCGATCTCCGAGGATCCTTCTCGCCATAGTTTCCAGCGTCTTGCTCGCGCCAAATCCACCAGACGCGACTTGAGATAAACATCCGAAAAAGCAACAGGCGGACCCTCGAGTCGTCGGGCGAGCGCGTTCGACTCATCTATCGCTGTCTCCCAACGGCCCTCTAACGCTAAATCGTTAAACCGTTCATAGCCGTAGCTGACCACTGTGTCGCCATCGTCACCGCTGAAGAATACGCGGACGCCGTTTTCCGCGGCCGCCTCATATACCGCCCAGCGCATCCAATACATGAAACCGAAGGGGGGAACATCATGATACCAGAACATTCGATCGAAATATTCGAATACACTACGCTCGTCCGCATGGACACGATGATGAGTGATTCCGTCCATATCGGCGACGGCATTGATGTACGGCGACTCATCATTCCATTGACGATAAGGCTCGGGCAGCCCCGGGAATTCCGCTGAGACCACGTGCAGTGGACGGTCCTTCTCCAAGAGCCTGCGGGCCACCCGCACGATCGAAGAGGAGTCGAGTCCCCCGCTGAGCGCGCAACCCACTGGGAATGCGCTGCGCAGGCGACATCTGACTGCTTCTTCGAAATGATCCCGAAATGCTTCAACGTACTGGTCGTCCGTGGACAAGCGGATCTCGCGTTCCGGATCAGCCTTCCAATATTGGCCGGTCTGTACTTGTCGCGCGTCGACCTCTAACCAGTGAGAGGCGGGCAAGCGGCGAATGTAGCGGTACATGGTCCGCTCGCGATCGGATCTGAACCAGTCGAGGAAATAGGCTATCTGAACCTCGTCCAGCTCGCGCGAGACCTCTGACGCGCAGAACAAACCTTTGATTTCCGACGCGAAGATGAAAACCCTGCTCGACAGGTGATAGTAGAAGGGTTTTACCCCCATGGGATCGCGTGCGCAGAAGAGAGTCTTTAGCGCATCATCCCAAAGAGCGAATGCGAAGTCGCCAATAAGCTTCTCTGGAGCTCCTCTACCCCACCTCTGGTATGCTGCCAGAATCACCTCGCCGTCGGTGATGGTTCCTCGCTCGCGCGGGATCTCCAGCAATCTGATGAGGTCGTTGCGGTTGTCGATCCGCGCGTCAGCGACCAGCACCCGACTTCCGCCCGGGGTGACCATAGGCCACTCCTCCGCCAGCGATTCAGGTGTGGTACGCAGTAGCCGGTGACCTAGCCCGACCGATCCTTCGCACCACGCCCCCCCGCCATCGCGCCCTCGGTGCAGCAGGCGCTCGGACATATCATCGAGTTGCCTAGGCTCTACGAATCGCCCGTCCCGGTACATACATCCGAAGATCGCACTCAAGGGGAATCCTCTCTGGCATGAAATTCTGGAGGAAAAAACAACGCGGTACGACGCCTCAAATCGCAGGCGTCGTACCGCTTCTAGGAGGGTGTTGCGAAGGTACTACCGAAACTAGCGTGTCACCTACGGGCTTAGGAGAGAACTCCGTCCGCTGGACAGCCCATCGGCGTGCACCCACCTACCCGACCGGGAGGAGCGCACTCGGCGTCATCTTCGAGACCGGGGCACTTCCCCTGGTTTTCCTGCTGGGAGCTCAGCGTCATCTCGATGACGCTGCCAAAGCGGTTCAGCTCCGGCGTCTTCCAAGTCTTCCTCATTTTTCCCTCCTAGTGAAGTCGCGATGTAGTTTTCCAAGCAACGCCATACTATCACGCTTCACGGATTCCGTAAAGACTTAGAAAAGTTGTACTTGGACTCCACATCCGTGGTCAACCTCTTCCACTCTCGCTCCGAGCGGAATGGACAAACTACGACAGCAACCACAAATGGAGTGAACCCCGACTCTACGAGCATGGGGGATAGCCTACCCCCATTCCGGCTCCAATCTGGAGCCGGATCTTCCCTGGGGCAACCGGAAACAGTACCGGCCGGGGAGTTGCTATTTTCCGCCGGCGGCGCACACCCACTCGGTCACCATCGGCATCCCCGACGGTACGAGCGCACGGTAGCCGGTCGAACTGTCGATGTCGTGCGACATGTTCCTGGGAGCCCGGGTGTAGATCAGGAGTGCCGCCTGACGATCGAACGCGCTCAGGCCCGTCTTGCTGCCCAATGACGGCTCCATGAAGCTCGTGATCCCTGAGGTCATGTGGCCGTATCCCATGGCATGGCCGAGCTCGTGGCCGAGAATTCCCTGACGCTTGCCAGCGTAGCCATCTCCGGAATACCGCTTGTAGCGCAGCCAGATAGCGGCGCTCGACATCGCGCCGCTCGTAGACCAGGACATACGGGTCATGCCGATGTAATCCCCGTTGTTGTAGTCCGAGGCGCTCTCGCTGAAGTGGATCACGATCGTCCCCCCGGTGTTGTCCTGGGGCGGCCTGGAAGTGACGACGACCGAAGAGGGATGGATCGTCTGACCACTCCATTCGGTGACGAAGGCGGCGGCCTGCACCTGGACCTGGGAGATCCACTTGTCCAGTTCGGGACCCGCTTCGAATCCTTCGGGAGTCGTATCGACGTAGATCGTGGGAGCCGCGAGCCAGCGAAGGGTGTAGGACGCATGCTCGTCACGGGCCACATCGTCGAAGGCGCTCATGTTGAAGGTGGTTGGAACGACCTGCCAGACGCTGTCCCCCGTTTTTGCATAGGTCTCCCGCCGGTAATATCCCGTCCCCGTCACCGTCAGCGCGCTCAGCGAAGTCGTCGGGCTACCCGGAATCGAGAATGAACCTGTGGCATCCGTAGTCGCCGTCACGCCGGCGTACGTGACCTTGAGCCCCGGAAGGGGTTGCCCCCCGAACTGATCCACCACCTTGCCGGCCAGCGCCACAGAGGAGGGAGGTGGTGACCAGGATCCGACGGTCATCGACACCGATCCGGTGACCGAACCCGCGGTTCCCGCGGAGATCCCCAGGCTCGTCGTGTGCGTTCCCGTCGGCATGGAGGTGCGGTCCACCGCGAGGGTCAGGGTGCGACTCGAATTGGCTGGCACCGACCCGGATGTCGCACCGAGCGAGAGCCAGCCCGCGCTCTCGTTCGCCGTCCACGAAAGCGAGGCGTCGCCCGTATTCGTCAACGTGATCGACTTGGTCGTCTGTTCGGTCCCGAAGTCGACCGACAGCGGCGAGACCGCCAGCTGGCCTTCGGTCGTGCCGCCGGTGGAAGGAACCGTCAGCGATACCGACACGGTCGCCGATCCGGCCCCCTTGTCTCCGGAGACCTTTATGCTGGTCGTGTACTTCCCCGGTGCCAGAGATCCTCGTTGGGCGGAGAGAGACAGTGTGGAGGCGGCATTGCCCCAGACGGTGCCGGATGACGTTCCCAGAGAGAGCCAGCCGGCGCTCTCGCTAGCCGACCAGGACAGCGCCCTGCCGCTCGTGTTCGTCAGGACCACCGACGCGCTCGTTCCACTACTTCCGAAGTCGACCGAGACCGGAGAGACGTAAAGCTTAGTGGGTTTTCCCGCCTCCGAGGAGACCTCGACCGGCGACGATGAGTTGCAAGCGGTGGAAACTACCAGGCAGAGGGCAGCGAAGGTCGCGAAACGGACCCATATCGAAATGGATGACACGGCAGTCTCCCGTGGGGCTGTGTTTGTGGTAGGAGTCGAAGGGGGGAAGCTGCGGCTCCGCGTCAGGCTGCGGCGGTGACCGCATAGAACATGCCGTTTAAAGAAACGGCGTCGCGAGGGCAAAAAACGCGGAAAAACGGAAGTCGGGTTCCACGTCCGCGTCAGGCAACTTCCATTCCTCCTTCCGCACCGACGAGGATCTTTTGCGAATCGCCACCCTCCATGCCGAGCGGGTATATTGAAGTCCTAATGGGAAACCCTCCGAGTCATTTCCGCTTCTGGCGCGGCTCCAACATCCTGGCGCTGATCGGGATCTTCATCGTCTGCCTGGGGGTCGGCGCGTTCCTCGGCATCTACGAGAGGTACCGCGCGGACCTGCCCTCGATCGCCCGGCTCGAGGAATGGCAGCCGAGCCTCGTGACGAAGGTGTTCGCCGCCGACGGATCGCTGATCGCGGAGTTCGCCAGCGAACGCCGTGAGATCATTCCGCTGGAGCGCGTTCCTCCCCAGTTCATCCGCGCCGTCCTCGCGACCGAGGATCGAGCGTTCTTCAAGCACGACGGAATCAATTTCCGCCGGCTCGCGAGCGCGGCCTGGCACAACCTCGTGACCGGCAGCCGCGGACAGGGTGGCTCCACGATCACGATGCAGCTCTCGCGGAATCTGTTCCTCACTCCCGAGAAGCGATTCGTTCGAAAGTTCAAGGAGATGATCCTGGCGCACGAGATCGAGAAGATGTACCCGAAGGACAAGATCCTGGAGATGTACGTCAACCAGGTGTACTTCGGGAGCGGCGCGTACGGGATCGAGTCGGCGGCACAGATGTACTTCGGCAAGCCGGCGACGGATCTGACCCTGCCCGAGGCGGCGCTCCTCGCGGGTATCGTGCAGGCCCCGTCGCGCCAGAGCCCTCGCGTCAGCATGCAGGCCGCTCTCGACCGGCGCGCGACCGTGCTCCAGAACCTCGTCGAAGTGAACGCGATCGAGGAGGACGCGGCGCGACAGGCGGCCTCCACCGCCATCGATCTCGCTCCCCGTCGGGGAGTGGAGGGCGCGGACAGCTACTTCACGGAATACGTGCGGCGCCAGCTGGAGCAGCAGCTCGGAACCGACGCGGTGTGGCAGGGCGGCTACCGAGTCTTCACCACCCTGGATCCCAAGCTGCAGCAGACGGCCGAGGAGGCCGTGGCGAAGCACCTCGACGCGATCGAGAAGACGCTGGCGGGGGACAAGACCCGGCACGCGGACTGGTTGGCCGCCCGCGAAGCCGCGTTCGCGGCCGGCGACAGCTCGTCGTTCCTCGAGCCCGACGGCGGGCCCGTGACCCCGTATCTGCAGGGCATCCTGGTTTCGGTCGACCTCGAGACCGGCGGGATCGTGGCGATGGTCGGCGGGCGATCGTTCGAGGAGTCGAAGTTCAACCGCGCCACCCAGTCGCTGCGCCAGCCCGGCTCGGTGTTCAAGCCGTTCGTGTACACGGCGGCCGTCCGCAACGGCTTCCCCGTGTCCTACGTGGTCGACGACCGGCCGCTGTCCATGCCCATGGGCAACGGCGAGACATGGACGCCGGAGAACTACGACCGCCGTTTCCGGGGTCCGGTCACCTTGCGGCACGCGCTCACCAATTCGATCAACGTGCCTACCGTGCGCCTCATGTTCGACGTGGGGATCCAGGCCGTGATCGACTACGCGCGAGACGCCGGGATCACCTCGGAGCTGCCTCCCTACGGATCGCTGGCCCTCGGCGCCGCCGATCTCAACCCCATGGAGGTGCTGCGGGCCTACACCGTCTATCCGACGTACGGCATGCGGGTCACGCCGATCGCCGTTACGCGGATCGAGGACCGGAACGGAAACGTGATCCGCACCTACTCGCCCGCGCGCACGCGCATCCTGACCGAGCAGGAAGCGTACATCATCACGACGATCCTGGAGGACGTGGTCGACAAGGGCACGGCCCGCTACGGCGTTCGGGGACAGGGCTTCGAGTGGCCGGCGGCCGGAAAGACCGGGACCACGAACGAGTCGACCGACGCCTGGTTCGTGGGCTTCACGCCGGAGTACATCACGCTGACCTGGGTCGGATTCGATCGCAAGCAGCGGATCCGGTACAACGGAACGGGAGGTGTGCTAGCGGCCCCCGTGTGGACCGATTTCATGAAGGTCGCCCACGAGGGGCTCGAAATCCCCGAGGACGGGTTCCCGGAACCGCCCGGCCTCGAGCACGTGAGCGTGACCACCCGCACGGGCATGCTGGCGGCGGGATTCTGTGGAATGGCGGCTTACACCGAGATCATGATCCCCGGTACCGAGCCCGAGCACTACTGCAACGCGCCCAGCGAGAACACGGGCGTGCCGCTCCTCGAAGGGCCGCTGAACGGGGAGCGCTCTCCCGGCCGTGACGGCGAGGACCAGCCCCCGCAAGTGGACGACGACTTCCTGTTCTAAGTCGGCGGAAGCTGTACGCCGCTTCCGCGGATGAAGGGGCAGGCCTGGTGCTGGCCTGCCCCAACGCCCGAATCACCCCTCCTATTTCGGCGTCATGACTACTCGGCGCCGCAGACCCATTCGTGCATCGTAAGTGCGGAAGAGGCCGAGATCCCGCGATAGGTGTCCAGGTCGTCGCTATCCGGCGTCGTGTTATGAGGAGAGCGCGAATACAGAAGTGAAGCTGCGAGGCCATCGAACGAGCTGAGGTCTGTCTTCGTGCCCAGGGACGGTTGCATGAAACTCACCGTTTCGCCGTTCATGTGTCCGTACCCCAGGGCGTGACCGAGCTCGTGACCCAATATGCCCTTGCGCTTGCTGGCTCCCGTTATGCCGGAATAGCGCAGATATCGCAGCCAGACTGCGGAAGACGAAATAGTGCCACCGGACGTAAACGACATGCGGGCATAGCCGATGAAGCTCGAGTTCCCTCCATACCTGGAATCGTTTTCGCTGAAGTGGATCACGATAGTACCCGGGGCGAGGTCGCTGGGCGGGCTCGAAGTCGCGATCACCGCGGCCGGTGCGATCGTTGCGCCTGTCCATTTCGATATGAACTCCGCGGCCTGAATCTTCACTTGAGAGATCCAGATGCTGAGCTCTGCGCTGGTGAACCCTTCCGGTCGAGTGTCGACGTAGACAGTCGGTCGCGTAGTCCACCGGACGGTGCCCGATCCGTACTCGTCTCGCGCCACGTCGTTGAAGGCCGCCATGTCGAAGCTCGAGGGAACGACCCGCCACTTGTTGTCACCGGTGCGAGCATATGTGACTCGCCTGTGAACGCCGGAGCCCGATAGCGTCAGCTGTTGCAGAGTGCTCGTGGGCGAGCCCGAAATCGTGAATAAGCCGGCGGAGTTGGTCGTCGCCGACTTGCCTGCGTACTGCACCGTGATGCCCGACAGGGCGCTGCCGCTGAACTGGTTGATCAGTTGACCCGCGAGGAGCACGGTTCCGGAGGATGAGGGCACGATCATGGTCGCCGTCACGGTGCCTGAACCCGCGGTGCCGGCGGCGAACCTTACGTTTGTGGAATACGTTCCTGCGGTCTTGCCTGATCGGCTTACGGAAATCGCGACCGTCTTCTGCGAGTTCGCGGATATCGTCCCGGACATCGTGTTCAGCCCGAGCCAGCCGACCCCCTCGGTCGCGCTCCAAGTCAGCGATTGGCTACTGGTGTTCTTCAGCGTCACCGAAAGACTCGTCGCCGTGGTGCCGAAATCGATCTGGAGCGGCGAGACCGAGAACGTCGTCGTCCCCGACGCAGCCACGCTCATCGTCACTTTGACGGCCTCCGTGCCTCCCCTGTCGGACGAGATCGCCACGGTCGCTGTGTAATCGCCCGCCGCCAGTCCGTCGCGCTTGATGGTGAGTGGGATCTTCTTGGGAGAACCGCTGGTCAGCGTTCCGGAATTCGTTCCCAGCGTCAACCAGGCCGCGCTCTCGCTCGCCTTCCATGAGATCGATCGGGAGTAGGTCGTCTTGAGAGTGATCGACGCCGTGGTAGCGGTGGTTCCGAGATTGATCTGCAGCGGCGAGGCTTCGAGCCAGGAAGCCTTGACTCCGGCTTCGAAGGTGGATTCGGTGGCAACGGGTGAGGAGGAATTGCAGGCCGCGGCGATCGCCGCGCACACAATGACGACTATGGCCGCGCGCAGCGCGCGGCTGACGAATGATTTCACGTAGGTTTTTCCCGCGTGAGAGTTATTCGATGGGGCAAATACGGATGAACTGATGGGGCTACCATAGGAACAGATCGACCTGGATGCAAACTCGAACGTGCGTTATACCTGCTTGTGAGGCATCGCATCGGAACAGTTGATGGGAATTGAACGATTCTGGTGGTGTTACGATTCCTCGGAAATTGTGCGCGTGACGATCGGCCTGAGCTCGACCGGCGATTCGGACCACACGGCGAGACCAGATAGGTGCTCGGCCGCGGACGCGGCCTCGTCGTCCGTACGCGCGTGCACCACGCACCACGCCTCGCCGGCCGCGACCTCCTCGCCAGGCCGGCGCAGGAGCTCGAATCCCACCGCGGGATCGATCTCCGCCCCCTTCGTCCTCCGGCCGCCTCCCAGATCGATCAGCGCGTAGCCGACCTGCCGAGCCGGAAGTTTCGCCAGCCAGCCCGCGGCGGGCGCGCGCACCTCGGTTCGGCAAGGCGCGGACGGCAGCAGCGACAGCTCATCGGCAACCCTGGGGTCGCCTCCTTGCGCCTCGAC
>Ga0209974_10000184_pt1 | contig 19703 bp, 17 predicted proteins | sample InoplaM3SPM_FD_187592 | JGI IMG/M metagenome (GOLD analysis project Ga0209974, IMG submission 187592) | Arabidopsis thaliana rhizosphere microbial communities from the Joint Genome Institute, USA, that affect carbon cycling - Inoculated... | ecosystem: Host-associated > Plants > Roots >...
CCTCCGCCGTTCCTGCGGGGGAAGACGGTCATCCTCGTGGACGACGGGCTCGCGACCGGCGCGACGATGCGCGCCGCGGCGGCGGCGCTGCGCGCGCAGGATCCGGCGCGGGTCGTGGTCGCCGTTCCGGTTGCGGCGGCTTCCTCGTGCGAGGAGTTCAGCGACGTGGTCGACGAGGTCGTCTGCGTCGAGACCCCCGAGCCCTTCCTGGCGGTCGGCCAGTGGTACGAGGATTTCGCGCAGACGGAGGACGAGGAGGTCCACCGTTTGCTCGAGCAGTCGCGCAGGGAACGAGGTCGAAGCGGCCGCTCCCGGCCGGCATCCGCGCCGCGCGCGCCGAAGAGAGTCGATCATCGCTGACGGGCGGATCGGGAGGAGGCAAGATGGCAATCCGCACCGCGACGACGACCCGGGAAATCGAACGGAAAGAGTGGCCCGATTTCTTCGACGCATTCAGCCGGCGCCACGAGGGCTGGCTCGTGACGATCGAACTACTCGACAAGGATCTGGGAGACCAGATCGAGGTGGAAAACAAGGCGCTCAAGGGGATCGTCGTCGAGCGGAAAGGCGATCCGAGAATCATCGACATCTTCGTCTGGAACACGCCGGACGAAGATTCTTCTCACATCATCGACAAGCCGACGCGCGTGTGGGTCGAGGAGACGGACGAAGGCGCCGACGCCGCGATCGAGATCGAGTCGGAAGACCACGCGACGACGCTCTTGAAGCTGCGGACTCCGGCGCTGCCGGAGACCGTGGACGGCGTCGGCCCCTCGCGTTGACCGTTCGAGATTCCGGCGGACGTCCATGAATCGTCCCGAAGAAGGCACGCTCGTCCGCGTTCCCGCCGGCGGTCAGGCGCTCGAGGGAAACCTCGCCGTCCCGGGCAACGCCCGGGGCATCGTGGTCTTCGCGCACGGCAGCGGATCGAGCCGGCACAGCCCGCGCAATCGCGCGGTCGCGGCCATGCTGCGCGAGGGAGGCCTCGCGACGCTCCTCGTCGACCTCCTCACCCCGGAGGAGGGGGCGGTGGACGAGGAGACCGCGCGCCTGCGCTTCGACATCGACCTGCTGGCGGAGCGGCTCGTGGACGCGACGGACTGGATCGGAGAAGCCGAGGAGACCCGTGGGCTCGGGGTCGGCTACTTCGGAGCCTCCACGGGCGGCGGGGCGGCGCTCGTCGCGGCAGCGAGACGCCCCAACTCCGTCCGCGCCGTCGTCTCCCGCGGCGGAAGGCCCGACCTCGCGGGCGCGGCGCTCGCGCGAGTCCACGCCCCGACGCTCCTGATCGTGGGCGGCCACGATCCCGTCGTGCTGGAGCTGAACCGCGAGGCCTTCGACCGCCTGCGCTGCGAAAAAGACATGGCCGTTGTTCCCGGGGCGACGCACCTCTTCGAGGAGCCCGGCGCTCTCGAAGAGGTCGCACGTCTGGCGCGCGACTGGTTCCTCCGGCTCCTGCCGACGGCCGGGGCCGGGGCGCCGATTGCGCGGCCGCGCAATTCGGAAGTCCGCGGCTAGCGCGCGAACGAAAAGCGCCTTCCGCGCCCCTCCTTCAAAGCTTTCTCGTAGACCGCGGCGGCGGCGGCGACGTCTTCGAGAGCCGTTCCGGTGCTGTCGAAGACGACGATCTCCTCGGCCGACGCGCGGCCCGCTTTCGTCCCTTCGATGACCTCCGCGAGCTCGGCGTGGACGTCGGACCGGGTCAGTAGGCCGGCAGCGATCGCGTGGTGAAGGTCCCCGATCTCGGCGCACTGGTCGAGAGAATCGACGACGACCTTCGCGCGCGTCAAGATACGCGGGTCGAGCTCCTGCTTTCCGGCGCTGTCGGCGCCCACCGCCGCGAGGAACGTTCCGGGCGAGACGTCCGCGTCGACGATCAGGGCTTTGCGGGACGGAGTACAGGTGACGACGGCGTCGCTCTCGCGGACCGCCGCAGCCAGGTCGGAAGCGGGCTCGACTTCAAACCGGTGATACCGGCCCGCTTCGCGCGCGAAACGGCGCGCGCGTTCCGGGTCGGCGTCGTACGCCCACGCCCTCTGGAGCGGGAGCGCGAGGGCGAGCGCTTCGAGCTGAACGCGGCCCTGCTCGCCGCAGCCGCAGATCGTGGCGACCCGGGCGTCGGGGCGCGCCAGGCGCTTCGCGGCGGCGGCCGTCGCCGCGCCCGTCCGCAGGATCGTGATCTCGATGGAGTCGAGAACCGCGAGCGGGACCCCGTTCTCCCCGTCGAAGAGGAGCACGATCCCCTGGATCGTGGGGAGACCGGAACGTCCGGGGTTCCCCGGGAAGTTCGCGTTGGTCTTGGCCGCGAAGTAAACACGGCCGCCCATCCGCAGGCCCGCCGCCTTGACGTGGAAACCGCCGCCTTCCGCCGGGACGCCCAGGATCGCCGGCGGGAGAGCGCGGCCTCGGGCGTGCTGCCGGAAAGCCTCCTCGACGGCGGCGACGCATTCGGCGAGCGTGAGGAGGTCGGCGACGTCGCGGCGGGAAAGGAGAAGGGTCTCGGGAGAGGCGGAAGGCTCCGCCGTCAACCGCGGTTCTCGGGAGATCCCGGCGCCTTCGTCGCGTCGCCGCTGCCCGGCCGGATCGGGCTCTCTCCGCCGATGGGGCCGACGTACTTGAGCGCCGCGAGGCAGATCGCGAGCGGGCGCGTCGGAGCGGACACCGTGATGAGGTTGACGTAGCGGCTGACGGTGGAAGAGTCCAGGTCCGTGCGCTCGTACGGCCGGCGCCAGTGGAACGTCCAGTCCTTGCCGTTCTGGACGCACATCCATCTCCACGGCGGGCGGGCGAGACAGCGGATGACGACGTCCGCCGCGGAGTCGCTCGTGGAGTACGGAGGGACGTCGGCGATCGGCTTTCTTCCGAACACCCTCAGCTCGATCAGCCGGTCGAGAACGGGTCCCGCCTCGGGATTCATCAGTGTTGCTCGAAGGGAGCGTACCGCATCCGGTCTCATCCCGCGACGCCGGAGGGCTCGGCGTTAGAATGTCGAAAAAATGCCATTCCGGTTCACCCCGAGGAGGATTCCGGCCAGCCTTTCTCTCTGGATCATCGTGCTGGCTTTCGGCGGAGGTTCCCGGATCGACGCTCAAAAGCCGAACGGTCCGGCGCCACCGAGCCCCGAGGAACGATCCCTGATTCGGGCCACGCCATTTCGAGGCGACCTTCGCCGGCTGCCACGCGTTCCGCCTCGGAAAAGGGAGCGGCCGGAACGCGAGCCGCCATTTCAGGATCTGACGGGACGCCTCGTTCCGATCGGAGAAGGCCTGGCCGGCCCGCCGGCCGCGATCCCTGCACCCTCCCCGATCGCGAGCTTCGAGGGCCTCGACTTCGCCAACTGGGGCGACGGGCACCCGCCGGACCCGAACGGCGACGTGGGCCCGGATTACTACATCCAGACGGTCAACACGTCGATTGGCATCTACCGCAAGACCGACGGCGTTCGCGTCGCGGCATTTACGTTCGACACGTTCATGAGCCAGGGCAACTTCGGCAATCTGTGTGATACGAACAATTTCGGCGACCCGATCGTCGTCTACGACACGTTCGCCGACCGCTGGATCATCACGGACTTCGCGTTCCAGCTGGCCGCGAGCGGAGCCATCGTCAGTCCGCCCGGGGCGTATCAGTGCTTCGCGGCTTCCCGGAGCGGCGATCCGGTCACGGGCGGCTGGAACTTCTACTCGATCAACATCACCGACAGGCTGAACGACTACCCGAAGTTCGGCATCTGGCCCGATGGGCTCTACATGTCGGCCAACATGTACGGGTTTTCGGCCAACGGTTCGTTTTCGAACGTGCGCGTCTGGGCTTTCAACAAGGCGCAGATGTATGCCGGAGCTCCGAGCGCCCAGGTCGTGACCTTCAATGCAGCGAAGGTCTCGGGCGGCGGCACGAATTTCGGGTTGCTTCCCGCCAACGCGCGGCTGCAGACGGGCACGCCTCCCGCCGGCCGGGAAAACCTCTTCGCCGCTCTCACCGGATTCACCAATCGGGTCCGAATCTGGAAGTTCCACGTGGACTGGAACAACACCGCCAACTCGACGTTCACCGGTCCCACCGACTCGATGACAGGCGCCACATGGGCCCCCGGCCCGAGCACCGTGCCGGAGCTCGTCGGCAATACCCTCGACACGCTGACGTACCGGGCGATGATGCAGAACCAGTACACGAACATCGGCGGGACCGAGTCGTTGTGGAACGTCCACACGGTGGCGGGCTCGAGCTCGAGCCAGGCCGTGATCCGGTGGTATCAGGTTCCCGTCACGGGGGGCACGATCGGGAGCGCGCTGCAGGCATCGACGTACAACCCGGATTCGAACCACCGCTTCATGCCGAGCCTGGCGGTCGATCGGATGGGCAACATGGCCGTGGGATACAGCGTTTCGAGCTCCGCGATGCATCCCGCGATCCGCTATTCCGGGCGCCTGGCCGGGGACGCGGCCAACACGATCACGCAGACCGAGACCTCGCTGATCGAGGGAACCGGCGGGCAGGTCCACACGTTCAGCGACGGAACGCTCGATCATCGCTGGGGCGACTACAGCACGATGACGCTCGACCCGGACGGCTGCACCTTCTGGTACACCAACGAGTACTACGTCACGAGCGGGCAGGACGACCATACCCGGATCGGGTCCTTTCGTTACCCGCAGTGCTCCCCGCTCACCGAAACGCCGACACCGACCAACACACCGACCTTGACGCCTCTCGGCTCCTCACCGACCCCAACACGGACCGCAACGCCGACTCCGACCCGGACGCCGACGCCCACCCTGACGGCCGGCGGTCCCTCACCCACGCCGACGCGGACGCCCACGCGCACTCTGACGGCCACTCCGACTTCAACTCCGACGTTGACGTCGCCGGGCCCGTCTCCGACGCCGACGCGCACTCCGACCCTGACTCCGACGCCGCCCGGCGTCGTCGGTACTTCCTTCCACACGCTCCCGCCGTGCCGGATCGCGGACACCCGCGACGCACCGGGACCGCAGGGCGGGCCCGCTCTCTCCGCGGGTTCGACGAGAACCTTCCCCGTGACGGGGATCTGCGACGTGCCGCCAACCGCGAAGTCGGTGACGGTCAACGTGACTGCGGTCCTTCCGACGGGCGAGGGCCACCTGACGCTCTATCCCGCCGGCGCGTCGCTGCCGCTCGCGAGCACCATCAACTTCCGGTCCGGCATCGTGCGCGCGAACAACGCCGTGCTGCCGCTCGGCGTCTCGGGTCAGATCGCGGTGTTCTGCGGTATGGCGTCCGGCTCGACGGACTTCGTCCTCGACGTCACCGGATACTTCGAGTAGAGGGCCCGCGCTCCGCCGGCGGCGGGACACGACCGGCGCTGATGCTTTTGCATCACGGCCGGAGCTGCGATTCGCGCCCGAATGGACCCATGAAGAGATCGCGGGCCGCGAGAGTGGGGCTCGTGGGGCTGGGCCTGGCACTCGCCGCCGTCGCCGGCGCGGCTACGGTCACCCTCACGACGGTGAAGGACAACACGCTCTATGAGAGCGCCACCGGGTCTTTGAGCAACGGCGCCGGCTCGTATTTCTTCGCGGGCAAGACGAGAAACGGGTTGATCCGGCGGGGAGTGATCGCATTCGACGTGGCCGGGAACATCCCCGCGGGTTCGACGGTGACCGGGGTCGTGCTGACCCTCAACGTGTCGAAGACGAAGAACAACACGGCCGAGACCGTGGAACTGCGTCGGCTGCTGGCCTCCTGGGGAGAAGGGACCTCGAACGCTTTGAACGAAGAGGGGGAGGGCGCGCCCGCGACACCCGGAGACGCGACGTGGATCCATCGGTTCTACAACACGACCCTCTGGGCGTCGGCGGGCGGTGACTTCGCGGGCGCGGCCAGCGCGGCCGCGTCGGTCGCGGGCACCGGCAGCTACGTCTGGAGCTCCGCCCCGATGGTTTCCGACGTGCAGGCGTGGCTGAACAATCCGGCAGGGAACTTCGGCTGGATCGTGCTCGGAAACGAGAGCGAGGACCGGTCTTCTAAGCGGTTCGACACCCGGGAGAACTCGATCCTTGCGAGTCGCCCCGCGCTCACGATCACGTTCACGAGCACCGGGCCGACCGTGACTCCTTCGTCGACCCCGACGATCACTCCGACGCCGACGCCGACGCCGACCGCCTTCCCCTTCGCAACCCCTCTATCCTTCCCGCCATCGACGACTTCGCCGAACATCTCGATCTCGATTCAGCCCGCCTGTCTGCCGATTCTGCCGGGGCCCTGCACGAACCTGTGGACCTACGGCGGATCGTTCCCCGGCCTGACGATCCGCCGCCCCACGGGCCAGACCACGCAGGTGACGTTCACGAACAACCTGCCGCCGTCCGCGGGCGAGATGACCGTCCATAATCACGGCGCTCACGTTTCTCCCGAGAACGACGGCCGGCCCGACGAGCTCCTGATCGGCACGGGCGGGTCGCGCACCTACACCTACGGGCACGTCGAGAACGGGGAAAACGAGCGGGGGACGACCCAGTTCTACCACGACCATCGCATGGACGTGACCGCGCGCAACGTGTGGATGGGGCTCGCCGGCCTTTACATCCTGGACGATGCCGCCGACCCCGCAACGCTGCCGTCAGGAGCCTTCGACGTGCCGCTCGCGATCGCGGATCGACAGTTCGACTCCCAGAACCAGATCCCCTACGTCTTCGACGCGGCCGGCGTGACCGGCGACAAGATTCTCGTGAACGGCGCATATCGACCCTTTCTCGAGGTCGGCGACCGGAAATATCGGTTCCGAATCCTCAACGCGTCGAACGCGCGGATCTACAACTTCGTCCTCTCGACCGGCGGCTCTTTCGTCCAGATCGGGACGGAGAGTGGCCTCCTGCCGGCGCCCGTGGTCCGGACCCAGATGCGGGCGGGTCCGGCCGAGCGGCTCGACGTCGTCGTCGATTTCGCCGGCAGATTCGGCCAGACGCTCTATCTCCGCGACGCCGCGAGCGGGGTCGACGTCCTGCAATTCCGCGTGACCCAGGATCTCGTGGACAACAGCAGCGTCCCGTCGGCGCTCCGCGCGTTACCGGTCATCGGCGAGCCGACACGAACCCGCTCGTTCAGCTTCGACAAGACCGACGGTCACTGGACGATCAACGGTTTGAGGTTCGACCCGAATCGAGTCGACGCGCTGCCGGTGCTCGGAACCACGGAAAAATGGGTCTTCCAGAATCCGACCGGCGCGCCCCACACCGTTCACCTGCACGGGATCGACCAGCAGTGCGTCACCCGAAACGGTGGAGCGTGCTTCCCGTACGAAACGATGAAGGAGACCTGGCTGCTCGACCCGGGCGAGACGATCGAAGTGAAGCTCAAGTTCACCGACTTCACGGGCCGCTACGTCTTCCACTGCCACATGACAGAACACGAGGACGACGGGATGATGTCCCAGTTCGAGGTCGTGCCACCGACCGTGACGCCGACGCCGACACGGACGCCGACGCCCACTCCCACGCCGACCTCACCCCCGCCGGGCTCCGGCGCCTCGTTCCATACCGTCCCGCCTTGCCGGATCGCGGATACGCGCAGCGCGAACGGTCCGCTCGGCGGGCCGGCGCTCGTCGCCGGCGCGGTGCGGAACTTTCCCGTGGCCGGCGTCTGTGGCGTGCCGTTCTCGGCGATCTCCGTCGCGGTGAATCAGACGGTTGTCAACCCGACGGGATCCGGGCACCTGACGGTCTATCCCGCCGCGGGTGCCTTGCCGCTGGCGAGCACGATCAACTTCCGAGCCGGCGCCGTTCGGGCGAACAATGCGGTGATTCCGCTCGGTTGGGCCGGTCAGATCGCGGTGTTCTGCGGTATGGCGTCCGGCTCGACGGACTTCGTCCTCGACGTCACCGGATACTTCGAGTAAGGGATTTCTCCCGCTCGATCGGCCGCGCGCCGGGAGCGAGCTCGAGGGCTCTGCTTAAGTGCGCGCGAGCAGGATCACGACCACCAGGAAGGACATCAGCCAGAGGAGGCCGCCCTCCCAGGAGTCGGGATCCTGCCGGTGACGCACCAGGCGCAGGGCGCCGTAAGCGAGGCCGAAAAGAGCCAGGATCAGGAGTAGGACCATCACGCCGACGAGGGTAGACAGCAAAAGGTTTGCCACTGCGTCAGCGGCCTCCGGCGAGCCGGTCCAGCTCCTCCTGCATCCGCTCCCGGGTCAGCGCGGCGAGCTCGGCCACTCCCCGCGGTGCGCCCGCGTCCGCCGGGATCGGCTCGAGGACGGTGATCCGGAGGGTCCCCGGCCGCGCGAGGCGCCGCTTCGTATCGGCGACAACCGCGACCGGCTCGGCCACGATCGGAACGATCGGGACCCCGGCGGCGGCCGCGAGCCGGAAGGCGCCCGTCTTGAAGGGCAGAAGCCCGGGCCCCGGATTGCGGTGGCCCTCCGGCATGAACCAGACGGAGACCTGTTCCTCCCGGATCGTCCGCGCCGCCTCCTCGAGCGAGTCTCGGGCGCCCCGGGGGTTGCTCCGATCGATCACCAGGTTCCCCGAAAGCCGGTAGAACCAGCCGAAAACGGGGATCCGGCCGATCTCGCGCTTGCCCGCCGAGACGGTCCGCTTCGGGAAGATTGAGCCGAACGTGACGACGTCCAGGAAGCTCTGATGGTTGGCGACGAAGACGCATGGCCGAGCGGAGTCCAGCCGGTCCCGGTTCGCGACGTCGATCCGCCATCCCATGAGGGCCGCGACCCCGCGGCAGAAGACCCTTCCATAAAGGTACAGCGCCTGGCGGTTGCGGGGGCGGACGAGGAGCCAGAGGATCCCGGCGGCGGAGCAGAGAAGGAACCAGAATCCCCCGACGAGAAAACCGGCGAGGTAGGCGAGTCTCTCTCCGAATCGGCGCACTCTCGGAGCTTACTGGCTCAAGGCATGTTTCGCGGCGCGACTGCGGCGAGCGATCAGGCGAGCGGTCGAGCCGGTCTTGGCGAGCCGCTCGCCGGTGCCGAAGGCAGATCCCGAGCAAGGGAGCGCGACGACAGAGCCCAGTAAAGCAAGCCCGACGCGAAGAACCCGACGAACCAGGCGTAGTCGTAGAGCGGCTTGAGCGGAGGGAAGACGAGACCTCCCCACGCGAGCGCGCAGCCGACGAGCGTGGCGGCGACCGCCTTCCAGTTCCACCCCCGGGAGTATCGATAGGCGCCGTTCGGAAGATAGAGATCCTCGAGCGACAGCTCCGTCCGGCGCACAAGCCAGTAGTCCGCGATCAGCACGCCGGCGATCGACCCGAGGCCCCCTGAATAGCCGAGCAACCACTGGAAGATGTACCCCTGCGGATCCGCGAGGAGCTTCCACGGCTGCATGAGGATCCCGATGATCCCGGTGATCAGGCCGCCGGTTCGGAATCGGATCAGGCGCGGGAAGGCGTTCGCGAAGTCGTTGGCGGGGGACACGACGTTCGCCGCGATGTTGACGGCGAGCGTCGCCACGACCGCCGTGAACATCGAGATCGCAACGACGACGGGAGCCTTGAACTGCGCGACGAGCTGGACCGGGTCCCAGATGGCGCGGCCATAGATGATGACCGTCGCGCTCGTGATCAGGACGCCCATCGCAGCGAACACGGTCATCGTGGTCGGAAGCGCGACGACCTGTCCGATCGCCTGCTCTCGCTGGCTCTTCCCGAAGCGCGTGAAGTCGGGCATGTTGAGCGACAGCGTCGCCCAGTACCCGATCATCGCCGTGAGCGACGGGACGAAGACCGGGAAGAACTCGCGGAACGTCGGGAATTTCCCGGGCTGCGCGAGAAGGGGACCGAGGCCGTTCGCCCTGTCGATCGCCCACCAGAGGAGGATCGCCGTCATCACGAGCACGAACGGCGCCGCCCAGTTCTCGACCTTCCTCAGGAGGTCCATGCCGCGGTAGATGATCGCGACGTTGATCGCCCAGAAGAGAAGGAACGACAGCCACGCCGTCGTCGTGTGGCCGCCGAACCCGGCGCCCAGGAGACTCGGCCAGCCCGGAAATATCGCGGAGAAGAACGTGTGGAGCGCCTCGCCGCCGATCCAGGCCTGGATGCCGAACCATCCGCACGCGACGATGGCGCGCATGAGCGCCGGAAGGTTCGAGCCGAGCGTCCCGTAGGCGGCGCGTGCGAAGACGGGGAAGGGAATCCCGTACTTCGTTCCGGGATGCGAGTTGAGGAGGATCGGGGCGAGGACGATCGTGTTGCCGAGGAGGATCGTGAGCAGCGCCTGCTTCCAGCTCATCCCGCTCGCCATCAGGCCCGACGCGAGCATGTAGGTCGGGATGCAGTGGGCCATGCTGATCCAGAGCGCGGCGTAGTTGTAGGTGGTCCAGTTGCGCCGGCGGATCGGAACGGGAGCGAGGTCCGGGTTGGAGAGGGGGCTCGCGTCGACCCGCGACGTGTCGGCGAGCTCGACCCTTCCGTCGGCGTGACGGATCTCGTTGCCGGCCATCAACCATCCTCCTCAGCTGTCAGTTGAGGCGGATGATAAAGGGTTCCCGGAACCTACGGCGCGATCGTTCCGTACGGCTTGACCTGCTCCTCGATGACCTTCCGGTCCCCGACGACCACGATCGTCGCCTTCTCGTCGTCGATGTACTTCTTCGCCAGCCGCTGCACGTCCTGCGGGGTCACGGCGTTCACCCGCTGGACGTACGTTTTCAGGTAGTCCGCCGGCAGGCCGTGGAGGTCGACCAGCTCGAGCACGTTGATGATTCCACTGCGCGACGAATTCTGCAGGACGAAGACTCCCGCCATGTAGTTCTGGGTCGCCTTCAGCTCTGCCGCCGATGGCGGCTCCGCCTGGAGCCGATCGATCTCGTAGAAGATCTCTTTCAACGATGGTCCGGTGACGTTGGTCGTGACGTCCGCCGCCTCCGCCCAGTAGGCGTCGCGGTACCGGATCGACAGCTGGCTCGAGGGCGAGTACGTGTAGCCCTTCGCCTCGCGGATGTTGGCCGTGATACGCGACGAGAAGTAGCCGCCGAGAAGGGTGTTCACGACCGACAGCGGAACGAAGTCCGGATTGGAAGGATCGGGAACCGGCATCCCCAGCAGGATCGTCGACTGGACGGCGCCCGGCCGGTCGACGAGATGCACGGCGCGCGCGCTCTTCGGCTTGGGCGCGACGAGCGCCGAAGGCTTCCCGGCCTGCCAGCCGCCGAACGCTTCCCGGATCGCGGCTTCCATGGCGGTGCGATCGAAGCGTCCCGCGACGTAGAGGTGGGCCCGCCCCGCCCCGTAGTTCGCGTCGTAGAAGTTACGGACGTCGGCGATCGTGAAGCCCTGGATCATCTCGGGCGTCGGGAAGATGCGCCCGTAGGGGTGATCCGCGTAGAGCAGCCCGCGGAACTTCTCGAGCGCCATCTGCTGCGGCTGGCTCTTGATGATCGAAAGCTCCCGGGTGCTGTCCGCCTTCAACCTCGAGAGCTCCGACTCCGGGAACTTCGGATTGCGGACGACGTCGGCCACGAGCCGCGCCATCTCGGGACCGAACTCCGAGAGCACGTCGCCGGAGATCTCGGCGGCGTTCACACTGACGTTGACGTCGAGCGAGCCTCCCATCCGCGCCGCGGCCTCGGAGATCTGGGACGCCGTCTTTGTCGTCGTCCCCTCTCTCATGAGGTCACCCGTCAGGTCGGCGAGCCACGTCTGCTTCACGCCCTCGTAGGCGTTTCCGGCGAGGATAGCGAGCTCGACCCGGACTTTCGGAACCGTCCCGTACGGGACGAGCGAAACCTCGAGACCGTTTTCGAGCTTGAACTCGACGGGCGCGGGAAGCTGAAAGTCCTTCGGAGCCGCGGGGGCCGGCGGCGCCTGCTTCTGAGCCAATGCTCCGCCCGCCGAAAGGAGGAGCGCCAGGGCGACGACGGTTTCTCTGGTTTTCATGACTTCTTCTCCGGAGAAGCGGCCGCGGCAGGCTTGGCCTCGGGCTTCGGCTCGATCGTCAGGATCGTACGGTTGGTCGGGCGCAGGTACTCCTTCGCGGTTGCGAGCAGCAGTTGCGGAGTCACCTTGCGAAATTCGTCCTCGAGCCGGTTGATGCGGCCGGGATCGTCGTCGAACAGCGCGAGGCTCGCGAGCAGGTCGGCGCGGCCGAAACCGAAGAAGCCTTCGATGTCGTCGTACAGCTGCGAGCGCATCTTCACGAGCGCCCGGTCGAGCGTCGCCGCGTCGACGGGGGTCGTGCGCAGTTTTTCCACCTCGGCGTCGAAGACTTTGAGAATTGCTTCGGGCGTCTTGTCGGAGTCGTGGAAGAGAGAAGCCATCCACAGAGTCGGCCCGTTGATGTTGTGCATGTTCCCGAGGAGGTTGATCCCCCCCTCCACTTCGCCGGTCAGGCCGCTCTTCTGGACGAGGGCGTCGTAGAGGCGGCTGTCCTTGCCCTGCAGGAGGATCTGGTCGAGGAGACCCATCGCGAAGTACTCGGGCGTGTTGCGCTTCGGCGTGTGGTAGCCCACGGCCAGCGCCGGCCGCGTCGCCAGCGGGTCCGGCTTGGAGGCGCGCTTCTCCTTCTCCTGGCGCGGCTCGGAGATGTCGAGCGCGGCAGGGCGCGGGGTCGCCGGGATTCCGGCGAAGTATTTCTCGATCCACGCCCGGGTCTGACCGGCGTCGAAGTCTCCGACCACGGCGAGCGCCGCGTTGTTGGGCGCGTAGTAAGTCGAGAAGAACTTCTTCACGTCCTCGAGGGTGGCCGCGTCGAGGTCCTTCAGGTCCCCGTAGAAGTTGTGGGCGTTGTACCAGTTGGTGTTGGCGTACTGGGGGAGGTCGAGCCAGGGGAAGCCCCCGTAGGGGCGGTTCAGGACGTTCACCTTCACTTCGTTCTTGACCACGCCCTGCTGGTTCGTCAGGTTCTCCTGGGTGATCGCGAGGCCCCGCATCCGGTCGGCCTCCGCCCAGAGTGCCGTCTCGAGCGTGTTCGAGGGAACGATCTCGAAGTAGTTCGTGAAGTCGAACCGGGTCGAGCCGTTCAAAACTCCGCCGTTCGACGTGACGAGCTTGATGAACTCCATCTTTCCGAGGTTCGTGGAGCCCTGGAACATCATGTGCTCGAAGAGGTGGGCGAAGCCGGTGCGGTCGCGGGGCTCGATGCGGAAACCGATGTTGTAATAGACGGCCACGACCGCCGTCGGGGCCGTGGTGTCGCGCGAGAGCACGACCTTCAGGCCGTTCGGCAGCTTGTAGTACTCGACGGGCACTTTGAAGTCCGAAGCGGCGGATTTCGCGCGAGGCTGCGCCGAGGCGTCGCCCAACGCGAGAAGGAGCCCGATCGAGCCGGCCAGGAAGAGTTTTCGGCTGGGGGTTTTCATCGATCCTCCTGAGGAGACGTGACTTTATGCGTACGTCTCGAGGAAGAAAAGGTTTCCGGCAAGGAGACAGCCGGCGGTCGCGCCGAAGCTCGATCCGGTTCGTCCCGCGTCGATGTCGTCTTGACGAACTCTTCGGCCCGGGTGTACAAGCGCCGCAAGCACACGGTCGAAAAGCCCCGGATTCACAGGAAAGGAGCGGTCGATGAAGGCACTCACTACGGGCGCCCTGCTGCTCGTTCTCCTCTGCGGCGCGGCGGCCGCCCAGACCACCGTTTTCAGCACGAACTTCGACGGCGCCTCGATTCCCTCCGAGATCTCTCCTGGAACGGCCACGCTCTCCGGCGTTCAGGGCTACGCCGGACTCGGCCCGACGGGCAACCAGTTCGGAGGATCCTTCCTGCGCAGCGCGACGGCCAACGTCGTGACGCTCCAGCTGAACGGCCTGCCGGCGCACACCTCCATGAACGTGTTGTTTCTCTTCGCCGCGATCGATTCCCTGGACGGGACGGGAACTTTCCCATCGGGTGATTTCTTCAACGTCTCGATCGACGGCACGTCGTTCTTCAACGAGTCGTTTGCCAATGCGCTCGAGAGCCAGGTTCAGAGTTACGTGCCGCCGGCCGGGGCCGAACTGGCGCGCCGTGTCGATCTGGGCTTCACGACGGGCAGCGTCTACCTCGACAGCGCGTACAACTTCTACGTCGATCCGCGATTCAGCAACATTCCCCACACTGCCTCGTCGGCGACGATCACTTTCGTGATGCAGGGAGAGGGAGTCCAGAGCCTGGACGACGAGTCGTGGGCGATGGACAACCTCGTCGTCCAGGTCGCGGGAGGGGGACCGGCGCCCACGGCCACGCCGACGGCGACTGCCACGCAAACCGCGACCGCGACGCCCACGCAGCCGACGGGCCCGGGTCCGACCGCCGTCGTGCCAACGCTTTCCGGGCCGATGATGGGACTGCTGGCGCTCGCGCTCGCAGGGGCCGCGATCTACTTCCTGAAGCGGCTCTAAAGGTCCTCGACGACCTCCGCCGCGGCCTCGCGGATGTCCGCCATCGCATCGCGCATCCGGTCGGCGTGAGTCCGGAAGGAGAGGACGCAGATCCGCAGCGCGAAGCGCGGGCCGAGCATCGTTCCCGTCAGGTAGACGCGCTCGCGGGCGTTGATCGCCTGGAGGAACCGCCGGTTGAGCGCGTTCGCCGCGTCTTCGTCCAGGCCTCGCCGGCGGATTCGGAAAGCCACGATCGAGAGCTGGGGCTCCGCCAGGATCTCGACGTCCGGGATCGTGCGCAGCTCCGCGGCGGCCCACCGTGCGAGATCGAGCTTCTCCTGGAGGTTTCGCCGGAAGGGAGCGATGCCGTGCATCGCGATCGGCAGCCAGACGCGCAGGCCGCGCCAGGCGCGCGAGAGCTCGGGCGACACGAGGTTGAAATCGACGAGCTCCGGGTCCTGCTGCATCTCGGGCATGTAGTCGGCCGAGAGCGCGTGCGCGCGGGTCAGTGCGCCGCCGTCCCGCACGAGCAGCGACCCCGTCCCGTACGGCAGGAAGAGCCCCTTGTGCGGGTCGAGGACGACCGAGTCGCAACGCGAGATGCCGCGCAGGACCTCGCGCCCCTCCGGCGTCAGGAGGAAAAAACCTCCGTACGCGGCGTCGACGTGGAGCCAGAGCCGCTCGCGCTCGCAGAAGTCGGCGAGGCCGTGGAGGTCGTCCACGGCGCCCGTGTTCGTCGTGCCCGCGTTGCCGACGACGAAGAACGGCCGTCGTCCCGCGGCGCGGTCCCGGGAAACGGCCTCCTCCAGCGCGTCGAGGCGGACGCGGAAGTCCGCGTCGGAAGGCACGGCGCGGACGCTCGACTCCGGGAAACCGGCGAGCATCGCGGCCTTCGCCACCGAGTGGTGCGTCTGGTCGGAGACGTACAGCGTTGCCGCCAGGAAGTCGTCGGGCAGCCGTTCCCTCCGCGCGGTCACGAGCGCGGAGAAATTCGCGAGCGACCCGCCGGTCGTCAGGAATCCGCGGGCGCCCGGGGGGTACCCGACGAGGTCGGAGAACCAACGCACGACGTTCGCCTCGATCGCGGCCAGGCCCGGGGCGGCGGCGAACACGCCGACGTAGCGGTTGACACCGTCGGCGATGAAATCGGCGACCGCGGTGTGCAGGATCCCGCCGCCCGGGATGTACGCGAGGTAGCCGGGGCCCGCCGTCCCGAAACCCTTCCGGACGACTTTTTCGAAGAGCAGGTCGAGCAGCTCTTGATACGGCCGGCCCGTCTCGGGCAACGGCTCGGCGAGGGAGCGCGCGAGAGCGGCGCCCCCCTCGGTATCGGCCGACGGCTGCGTGGGCAGCGACTCGACGTACTCGACGAGTCGCGTCGTCGCCGCGTCGACGAGCTCGCGGAAGGTGTCGCTCGAAAGCTCGAGCGACCGGTCCTCGCCGGAGCCCGGGTCCGGAACCGGGCCTGAGAGAATCACAGCCGGATTGAATCATTGAACGGAGTCGAACTCGTCCTCTCCAGCCGTCGGGTCGTGACCCCCGACGGGGTCCGTCCCGCGCGGGTGGTGGTCCGCAGCGGGGTCATCGAATCGGTTCTTCCCGACAGCTCCGGGCGCGACGCCGTCGATTTCGGAGACCGTGTGCTCATGGCCGGCCTCGTCGACACGCACGTTCACGTCAACGAGCCGGGTCGGACGGACTGGGAGGGCTTCGAGACCGCGACGCGCGCCGCGGCGGCCGGGGGAGTCACGACGCTCTTCGACATGCCGCTCAACAGCGTGCCCCCGACGACCTCGGTCGCCGCGCTCGACGAAAAAGCGCAGGCCGCAGCCTCGAAATGTTTCGTGGACGTCGGTTTCTGGGGCGGCGTCGTGCCGGGCAATGCCGGCGAGCTCGCGGGGATGGCGAGGGCCGGCGTGCCCGGCTTCAAGTGCTTTCTCGTCCCCTCCGGCGTCCCGGAGTTTCCCGAGGTGTCGGAGGCCGACCTCGAGGCGGCGCTCCGCGAGATCGCCCGGGTCCGCGCGGTGCTCCTGGTTCACGCCGAGGACCCTGGCGGGATCATGGAACCGCCGGCCGGCGACCGCCGGAAGTACACGACCTATCTCGCGACGCGCCCGGCTCGCGCCGAGGACGAGGCCGTTTCGCTCCTCGTGCGTCTCTGCCGCAACACGCGCGCGCGGATCCACGTCGTCCACCTCTCGTCGGCCGCGGCGTTGGAGGAAATCCGGCAGGCGCGCGAGGAAGGACTGCCGATTTCCGCGGAGACCTGCCCTCACTACCTCTTCTTCGCCGCCGAGACGATCCCCGACGGAGCGACGGAGTTCAAGTGCGCGCCTCCCATCCGCGATGCGGAAAACCGCGACCGCCTGTGGGACGGCCTCGCCTCGGACGCGATCGGGATGATCGTCTCCGACCATTCCCCGGCGCCCGCCGCGCTGAAGAGCCGCGACACGGGGGATTTCCTGGCCGCGTGGGGAGGGATCTCCTCGCTCCAGCTCCGCCTGCCCGCCGTGTGGACGGAGGCGCGCCGGCGTGGCTTTCCGATCGAGCGCCTGGCCGCGTGGCTGTGCGAGGCCCCGGCGCAACTGGCGGGAATCGCGAACCGCAAGGGGTCGATCGCGAGCGGCGCCGACGCGGACCTCGTCGTCTGGGATCCGGAGGCCGCTTTCGAGGTGCGTGCGGAGTCGATTCACCACCGCCACCCGCTCTCCCCGTACCTCGGGCGGACGCTCCACGGCGAAGTCCACGCCACGTTTCTCGCGGGTGAGAAGATCTTCGAAAACGGGAGGTTCCTGGGACCTCCGGGCGGAAGGATCCTCAGGTGAACTGTGGCGGGTTCCGGGGATTGAGTTCGGAGGCGGGTGCAGGCCCGTAGGGCCTGTCCCCGCGGAGGACTGCGGCGGGTGCAGGCCCGTAGGGCCTGTCCCCGCGACGTTAAATGAGCGACTTCACCGATCTCGTGGACCTGGCGTCGGAGCGGCTCGGCGGCGCTGCCATCGAGGCGAACGACGAGTTCTTCGCCCCGAAGGAAAATCTCGTCAAGACAAGCAGACCGATTTTCCTGGAAGACGAGTACACCGACCGCGGGAAGTGGATGGACGGCTGGGAAACGCGACGGCGCCGGGAGCCCGGCCACGACTGGTGCGTCGTGCGGCTCGGCCTGCCCGGGCGGATCCGCGGCGTCTCCGTGGACACGTCTTTCTTCAAGGGCAACTTCCCGGAGTCCTGCTCGCTCGAAGCGTCGGAGGTGGAGGGCGAACCGTGGGTCGAGATCCTCCCGCGGGCGCCGCTCCGGGGCGATCGGGAGAATCTCTTCCCGATCGAGAGCGATCGCCGCTTCACTCATGTGAAGCTGCACATCTATCCGGACGGAGGGGTCGCGCGTCTGCGCGTGTACGGCCGGGCAATTCCGGACGCGGAGCGATTGTCCGTCGCGCGCGAGATCGACCTCGCGGCCCTCGAGAACGGCGCGCTCGTCGTCGCCGCCAGCGACATGTTCTTCGGGGCGCGGCACAACCTGATCCTGCCGGGGCCGCCGCGGGGGATGCACGACGGCTGGGAGACGCGTCGCCGGCGCGGGTCCGGGAACGACTGGGCGATCGTGCAGCTCGGCGTGCCGGGCGCGATCCGGCGAATCGAGGTGGACACGACGTGGTTCAAGGGGAACGCTCCCGGGAGCTGCTCTCTCGAGGTGCTGGAAGGCGGCGACCCGCTCTCGGGCGCGGCCGAGTGGCGCGAGATTCTTCCTCGCACGCCGCTCCGGCCCGACGCCGTACACCATTTCGAGAAGGAGGTGCGGCCGGGACCTCCCGCGACCCATGCCCGCTTCAACATCTACCCGGACGGCGGCGTCGCGCGGCTGCGCCTCTTCGGCACGGTTTCGTGATCGGGGGTCTCGACCGGCTGAACGCGCTCCCGCGCGAGGACGCGGAGGCGCAGCTGCTCGCGTGCTGCGGGTCGCGGCAGTGGGCGCGCCGGCTTGCCGCGGAGCGTCCGTTCGCAAGCGCGGACGACCTGGCAGACGCTGCGGATCGCATCTGGCGGTCTCTTCCCGCCGAAGACTGGCTGGAGGCGTTCGCCGCGCATCCGCGCATCGGCCAATCGTCCTCCAACGCCTGGGTGCGCCGGGAGCAGGCGGGGACGGAGAGCGCCTCGCCTGAGACGCTCGCGAACCTCGCGGACGTGAACCGGGAGTACGAAGAGCGCTTCGGCCACATCTTCATCGTGTGCGCGACCGGAAAGAGCGCCGCCGAGATGCTCGCGCTCGCCGAGTCGCGGCTGCATAATGACCCGCGAACCGAGCGCGCGATCGCGGCCGAGGAGCAGCGCAAGATCATGCGGCTGCGGCTCGCGAAGCTGCTCGAGGCGGAGGGCGCTTGAGCCGGATCACCACGCACGTGCTCGATACCGCGCGGGGGCGCCCCGCGGTCGGTGTGCCCATCACGCTGCAGGTCCGCGTCGGAGACGAATGGAGGACCATCGGCCGCGGAAAGACCGACGCCGACGGTCGCGCGAGGGAGATCTGCCGCGGCGACATCGAAGCCGGCAGCTACCGGTTGATCTTCGACACGGCGGCGTATTTCGAAGCGACCGACGTCGAAGGGTTCTTTCCCGTCGCGCAGATCGAGTTCGACGTGCGCGAACCGGCGCAACACCATCACGTGCCGCTTCTCCTCTCGCCGTTCGGCTACTCGACGTACCGGGGAAGCTGATTTCCAGATGCCTCTCGGCGCCAACAGCTACGGCAAATCGGGCATTCGCCTCGTCCGGATCGCGCGGCGGGAAGGGCGGCACGACGTGCAGGACCTGACGGTCGCCGTCCGATTCGAGGGGGACTTCGCCGCCGCGCACGTGGCGGGGGACAACGCCGACGTCCTCCCCACCGACACGATGAAGAACACGGTCTACGCGCTCGCGAAGGATCGCGGCGCGGAGGAGATCGAGGAGTTCGCCCTCGCGCTTTCCAACCACTTCCTCGGCAACAACCCTCCCGCCTCGCGGGTGGACGTCGCGATCGAGGAGAGTCTCTGGAATCGCCTCGGCTGGACCGCCTTCGAAGGGTCGAGCAACGAGCGGCGGACCGCCCGCGTCTCGCGCTCGCGAAGCGGCGTGGCGGTCGAGTCGGGCCTGAAGGATCTCCTGATCCTGAAGAGCACGCACTCCGGGTTCTCCGGGTTCAAGCGCGACGCCTACACGACCCTGAAGGAAACGACGGACCGGATCCTTGCGACCTCGCTCACGGCGGCGTGGTCGCACGCTTCGCCGGCCGGGCCGTTCGCGGGGTCGTGGGGCGCGGTGCGCCGGACCCTGCTCGACGCCTTCGCCGCCCACGAAAGCCTGTCGGTCCAGCACACCCTCTACGCGATGGGAGAGGCAGCGCTCGACGGGCATCCGGGGCTTTCCGAGATCCGCCTGACGATGCC
>Ga0209974_10000185_pt1 | contig 19671 bp, 25 predicted proteins | sample InoplaM3SPM_FD_187592 | JGI IMG/M metagenome (GOLD analysis project Ga0209974, IMG submission 187592) | Arabidopsis thaliana rhizosphere microbial communities from the Joint Genome Institute, USA, that affect carbon cycling - Inoculated... | ecosystem: Host-associated > Plants > Roots >...
TAATGCTTATGCGGTTGTTTCAGCAAACTACCAGATGTTGAGTTTCTTCACGTGGGCGCGCAACTAGTGCTTGCGGCTTGCTGAAACAACCGGAGAAGCACGAGGCTAGTAGCTTCGGAGTGTCGCGCCGCTTTATCTCGCGTTGGATGATGATCCGTTACTCTGGTGTTCCGAAGAGAGCTCCGACCCCTGCGGTCGCTGCCATCGCCAGCGCACCCCAGAGCGTAACGCGCATTGCGCCAACCGTCACACGTGCACCACCGGCGCGTGCAGCCAACCCACCGAGGAGCGCGAGGAATACCAGTGACGTTCCAGAAACCACCGGAATCAGACTCGCTTCGGGAACTATGGCCGCGGTCAAGAGAGGCATGGCTGCTCCAACAGCGAAGCTGCCGGCCGACGCAAGTGCAGCCTGAATCGGACGCGCACTGAGAGTCTCGGAAATGCCGAGTTCGTCGCGGGCATGCGCGCCGATTGCGTCATGGGCCATGAGCTGCTCCGCGACCTGTTTCGCGAGCGCAGGATCGAGGCCGCGCTCAACATAGATCGCCGAAAGTTCCGTGTGCTCGCCCGGGGTGTCTAATTTTAGTTCCGTGCGCTCAAGCGCAAGGTCGGCCTGTTCGGTGTCAGCCTGTGAATGGACAGACACGTATTCGCCGGCAGCCATCGACATAGCCCCGGCGACGAGGCCGGCCACTCCCGCGATCAACACGTTGCTGTAAGTTGCATGCGCCGCTGCAACACCGAGCACCAGACTCGCCGTTGAAACGATACCGTCGTTCGCGCCCAATACCGTCGCGCGCAGCCAGCCGATGCGTTCGGTGCGGTGTCGTTCTCTGTGTCTTCTAGACATACTCCTCATATCCTCGGTGCGTCGAAAACAATCTTTTATATAACGGCACCATGGCAACAGAGAGAAATTGCCGATGGGATGATTCTCGACCAAGGCTCACGGTGAAGTTGTTGTCGCTAATTTTGAACAATCACATACGCAATCACAGCGCGCCCGTCGCCCGCATGGACGAACTAAGCTGGTCCATGCAAATCGCCGTAAACCACGTAAGATTTAACTGGCCATAAACACGCTCGACTAGCGAGCACAGCCAATTGTCTTTGACCTAAGACACTCCTTCGAATGGTAGACAACGACGCGGTCACCGCCGGCCTGCTTAGCGGCGTACATGGCATGGTCAGCCGCTTGGAGTAATGCAGCCGCCGTGGAACCGTGTTCAGGCGCCATGGCAACACCAGCCGATACGGTTATCGTGTCCAGCGGTGTGCCGTCGCGTCGAACCTGCAATCCTTTGACCAAGGTGCGGATTTGTTCCACGCGTTGCCGGGTATCCGCCAGCGAGGAATCGGGCAGCACGAGGACAAACTCATCTCCGCCATAGCGGCACGAGATATCGCTCTTGCGTAGCCTCTCACGCAGCACGTGTGCCAAATCGCGTAACAGCGAGTCGCCGGCATCATGACCGAAGGTATCGTTGAATGGTTTAAAGTTATCGAGGTCGAGCATCACGACGCAGAGCGGCGCATTGCCGCGCCGCGCTCGATGCAGTTCGCGCCCTAGGTTCTCTTCCAAATAGCGCCGGTTGCACAGCCCGGTCAGCGGATCATGGACAGCCTGTTCGCGCAGCTCCTCTCTTAGTTTGAGATTGTACAAAGACAGCTTGATCGTTTCGCCCACCGCCAAGGCCAATTGCCTAGTGATCGAACCTCTACCCTTTCCCGCCATGCCGGTAAGACACAACAGTCCGGTCGTTCCGCTCTGGACTATCAAAGGCACGCACAAATAGCCTGCCAGTGATTGATGGACAAAATGATGGCACAGCAAATCCACCCGCGGATCGCTCGCTTCGTGCAATTTACCGCGCCGTAACGCCCAACAATCCTCCGATGAAAAGCTGGACTTTAGTGCTGTCTCATCACCCCAACGCGCGACCGTCTCCATATTTTGGTCGGGGGCAGACAAAATAGCTAAACAACCACTCTGCCCCGCAAATAGTTCGACGACCACGTGAGCAATGACCTGATAGGCCTCGGCCTGAGTTGTGCACGCTTGCAACAGATCGTTTAGGCCGATGAGCGATTTCATTTCCTCGTCACGCCTTTGCAGTTCAGCCACCGAAGCCATGAGCTTGTCATTGGTCGTCCGTATAGCATCCTCGGCCAGTTTACGGGCGGTGATATCGCGGATGTTGCATTGAATCACGCGTGTGCCATTGACGCGGTAGACATTGCTGACGAACTCCACGTGGATGTGTTCTCCCGTTTTAGTTTCCAACGGCAGATTCTCGTAACGGACGTACTCCTTTTTCTGCAACCGGCGCATGGCGTCCTGGCTGGCGGGAATATCTTTGACCGGACCGATCTCCCAGAGCGCCTTGCCGAGCAACTCGCGGTGGGCATATCCCAGCATGTCTTGCAGGAATGGGTTGGCGTCGGTGATCCGTCCCGTGTTCCCATCCAGGAGAAGTATGCCATCCTTGGCCGTCTCGAAGAGTCGCCGGTAGCGAACTTCGGAATCCCTCAAACTCTTATGCTCTCCATTGCTCTTGATGACTTTGTCGGTCTTATCGTCCATTGCAGGATCCCCCTTCCTCGCGCCAGTACGCTGCTTAACGAAAGGAAGCCGTATCGATGTGCGGAGCGCAGTTCATGACGTTATTATCTTGCGTTCATCGGCATAATAGACAATCGTGAGACATAAAAAGGCGGTCTCATAAAGCGCGAATACAGCGCCGCCAGTCAGATAAAACACAGAGCGAAATTTCGCGCTGCCTGCAACAAAAAAGCTAATCTCTCCGATCCTCGAGGTCCAAGCCTCATGCTCCACTCTGTGACGGATCGTTATAAGTTTAGAGTAACCGGTGCGAGAGCTGTTTAATATTGGACACTCTTAAGGAGATCCACTCAGGATCCTTACCTCGCACGATTGGCAAGCGGAGATGGCGATACGAGGTTGCACTTGAACGGAAGTCGGATCGCTAATAACCCATAGGTTTAGTCCCTCGCGCGGTGTGCGCCAAATTCGATAGCCGCGACACGATCACGGAGCTGCTCCTGAAACCACGTGTCCCTGGGCCATTGCCACTTCGAATGCGGGAGATCGTCGCCGCGGTAGGGGCAACCATTCGCTTTGCTCTGTATGAAGATGGCCTGCCAGTAGCTTGTCCGATCTTCCTGAGCCTGAATGTTCGTGGCGAGATTTTTCAATAGCTTGGCACCACGGCTAAGCAAATCTTGCGTTGCGAAAGCAATCGACAGCTGATTCTTCTCAATATTATTTAGCGTCATTGTTACCGCCTCGAAATTTAGTTGCCGCAAACCCTATGCAGCCGAACCTACCTTGGGGCGCCACTTATCGAAGCGCCGCTCCGCGCGGTCCAGTATCGTGGTTAATATCACCCCTGACGTGGCAAAAATCAGGATGCCGACGAAGACTTTGTCGGTCTGAAAGGTCGCTCCGGCCACCGTGATCATAAAGCCGATTCCGGCGGTGGCGGCGTATAACTCACCGACCAGAACACCGACGAGTGCTCTGCCCACTCCAAGTCTTAATCCGGTAATAATGAACGGCACGGTAGAAGGAAAGACCACGCTCCTAAAAATCTGCCACTCCGATGCGCCAAAGCTTCTCGCGGCGTTGAGAAGATTTTGCGGCGTCGTCTTCACGCCGTCGCGCGCATTGATGAGCATCGGAAAGACGGCGCCGAGAAAGATGATGCCAACCTTGGACGGAATGCCGATACCCAACCAGATAATGATCAGCGGCAAAAGCGCGACCCGCGGCGTGGCGTTCATGGCATTGACAAAAGGGTCGAAGACATAGGCCATTTTTTTATACCATCCCATGCCGATGCCGAACGGAATCGCCACCGCAACCGATAGAAAATATCCCCAGAAGAATTCGGTGCCGCTCACGTAGAGATCGTTGTAAATCTCTCCCGAGCCGAAGAGATCCAAAGCGGCTTTCCAGACCAGCGACGGCGCGCTCATGAACATCGGATTGATGCGCAAAAACGGGATCGGGTTGTAAGCGCTCAACGGCCCGCCCATAAACTCCCACAGGGTGAGAAAAAGAATCACCGCGAGAGATCCCAAAATCTTCTTTTCCTGATTGAGATAAAACTTGTAGAGACTGGATGCGTCAGCTAGCTTGACATCCAATAATACTTCTTCTGCCGTTACATTTTGCTCGGCCATGGATTAACCCTCCGGCCTGTTTTGTCTTGCATGCTGTCCGAGACGTTCGGTCGAGACCTCTGCGCGCTCGCAATACCGCCTAATCCGATTCGTCCGGCGTTATCTGATCTCAAATCGCAGCATACGCCGATGCGGGAAGACTGCTGTCTAATATTGGACGCTATTGAAAAGATTAAGCGGGGCGGGGGGATGCGAAGGGCGTCGGGACCGTTGACGGAACGCGTCGATCTAGGTTGGGGTCACGCCCCTCCAGCTGAAAGGGCGAAGTCCATACCCTTACGTAAGAAAACGTCTAAGAAGGTCGACAGGCAAGGGGAGAACTATAGTGGAATTATTATCGGCGGATACCTCTACTAGACTTTGCAGGAATCTAAGGTGCATGGCGATCGGCTGTTTACCAATGACCTCGGCCGCATCTGCGAGCTTCTGTGAGGCTTGAAACTCTCCCTCGGCGTGAATGATTTTTGCACGCCGTTCTCTCTCCGCTTCCGCCTGCTTGGCCATGGCCCGTTGCATCTCCTGGGGAAGATCGATGTCCTTCAATTCTACCAAAACCACTTTGATTCCCCACGGCTCTGTTTGGGAGTCCAGGATCTCTTGAATTCGCGCATTAATCTTATCCCTCTCGGCGAGTAGCTCGTCCAACAGGGCCTGCCCGCAAATACTCCTGAGCGTGACCTGAGCGAGTTGGGAACTGGCAAAGAGATAATTTTGCACTTCGGTAATGGCTCGATTGGGATCGATTACCCTGAAGTAGAGAACCGCGCTGACCTTGATAGAAACGTTGTCGCGTGTAATCACATCTTGCGCAGGAACATCCATGGTCACGGTGCGAAGGTCCACTCGCATCATTTTTTCGACGAAAGGAATAACGTAGGTAATCCCGGGGCCGCGCGCCCGTACCAAGCGCCCGAGCCTAAAGATCACTGCTCGCTGATACTCCTTTAAAATCTTGATCCCGCTGATGATTAGCAAGACAGCGATAACTAGAACTGTGGCCACAACCCCAAGATTGAACATAGCCTCTCCTAAACTATTTTCGACTCGGCATCTTCTTCTCGAAAGCCATATTTTATCATTTTGTAACGCAGCCCCCGTTCACTCATTCCGAGCAGCTCCGCGGCGCGGGTTTGGACGCCATCGGATCGGGCCAGGGCGTCCCTGATCATACGCCGCTCCAGCGCTTCCACCGCTACCGTGAGATTAGTTTCCCGGTCGCGATCTGCTATTTCCGGTTCCTGAACGGTCAAGGGTAGATCATTGATGCCAATCACATCATCCCTGGTGAGAACCACTGCGCGTTCGATAATATTTTCCAATTCCCGGACATTTCCCGGATAATCGTAGCGTAAGAGAATCTCCCGGGCTTCATGCCCAAGACCACGGATCGTTTTGCCGTTCTTCTCCGCAAAGCGTCGCAGGAAGTGGTCGATCAGCAGCGAAAGGTCCGAGCGTCTCTCGCGCAGCGGTGGAATGAGAATCGTGACTACATTGAGCCGATAGTAGAGATCTTCCCGCAGTTGTCCCGCTTTGATGAGGTCCTCTAGCGGCCTGTGGCTGGCAGCCAGAATTCTGACGTTGACCTTGACCGGACGGCTGGAGCCCACCTTCTCGTATTCGCGCTCTTGAAGGACACGCAGGAGCTTCGCCTGCAGATGCAAGGGAAGGTCGCCGATTTCATCGAGAAAAAGTGTTCCGCCATTGGCTAGCTCAAAACGCCCCTGGCGCGAAGTTACGGCGCCGGTGAAAGCGCCTTTTTCATGGCCGAACAGTTCCGATTCGAGAAGCGCTTCGGGAAGCGCCGCGCAGTTGACCTTGACGAGAGGCCCGCCCGCTCGTGGGCTGGCAAAGTGGATGGCCTTGGCAATCAGTTCTTTTCCCGTGCCGCTCTCGCCACGAATCAAGACCGTCGCTTCACTCGGTGCCACCCGGCGCACTAGAGAGATGACGTCGAGCATCGGCCCGCTCTCACCAATGACTCCTTCGATGCGATAACGTTCCCGCAAGGCTTCCCGCAGCTCACGGTTCTCGGTGACAATTCGAGAGCGGTCGCTCACCAATCGAATGCGGTGAAGCAGCTCATCCAAATTCAGCGGCTTGGTCAGGTAATCGACAGCGCCTTGTTTGAGAGCGGCCACGGCTGCTTCAATGGTGCCGAAAGCGGTAATTAAGATGACCGGCGTTTCAGGGTTGATCGCATGCACGGCTTGCAACAGCTCCAACCCCGACATTTTAGCCATCTTTTGATCGGTAAGAACCAGATCAAAGGCGTCCTGCCGAAAGAGCCCCAAGGCCCTTTCGGCATTATCGGCTGCAGTCAGCTCAAAGCCTTGTTTTTTGAGATACCCTTCGATCATCTCACGCTGCACCGGTTCGTCATCGACGAGCAGAATATGAAAACGATTGGTCATTTATACCTTTGTACTGGTGAGCGGCAAGGAAATCTCGAAGCGGCACCCACCGCCCGGTTGATTGGCAGCAGTCACCGTTCCACCGTGCGCTTCGATAATCCTGCGAGAAATCGCCAGACCCAGCCCGGTGCCCTTCGCCTTGGTCGTGAAGTACGGCTCAAAAATTCGCCGCTGGTTTTCCGCCGCGATGCCGGTTCCGGTATCCATCACACCGATGATAAAATTGCTGTTCGAAATTTTCGCCTCCAGTGTCAAAGTACCACCTTCGGGCATCGCTTGCAGACCATTGAGCATCAGATTCAGCAAGACCTGGGTAAGATGACTGGGGTCCGCCTTGAGCGGCGGCAGATTAGGCGCCGCGATGACCCGGATTTGCACCTTTGATCGCTTGGCGTCGCCATCTTCCAATGCGGCTAACTCTTTCAGGACCTCCGGCAACGGAAACACTTCGGCTTTGATCTCAACCGGACGCGCCAGCGAGAGAAATTGTTCGACGATGGAATTGAGGCGGCGCGCTTCACCCAACATCAGCTCGGTCAGGTGAGAGTATTGATCGCGATCGTCGCTTGGCTGAAATTCGCTCTTGAGACGTTGCAGTCCCATCGAAATGGCGTTGAGTGGATTTCTCACCTCATGGGCGACCGCCGCCGCCAGGTTTCCTAGCGCCGAGAGGCGCTCGCTTTGTAACACTTCGGCCTCCAGGGCCTTCACCTCTAGCATATGCGTATGCTGGTTATGAAAAATCGCCGCCATGCCCAGAATACCTGCGCTTAGGATCGCCAAGCCGAGAATAATGATGGCGCGCAGGCTATTACGCCAGGCAACTTCCATTGATCCCAGTGACAGACCGATCTTGAGGAAACCCAAATTCGATTCATCCAGGGCAACCGGTTTAACCACCTCAAGGTACCTTTTTCCCCCGCCGCTCTCGATGATTTCGCTGAAAAGCTGACGGTCGACTTTGGCTTTCAAAACCAGAGGCTCTTTTTCCTGCTGTCCAATACGGGCCCGGTCGGTATGCGCTACGACGTGGAGGTCGCTGTCGAGAAAAGAGACGAACTCACTGTCCGATTGGCGACCGAGAGCTTCGATCTGACTTTGCACTCCGATCGCTTTCTCGAAGTTGAAAATATAGTCGGCGTTGGCGTGGATCGCGATGACGCCTGGAAAACTGCTCGCGCCGACGGCGACTCCGAAGGCGCTGCCCTTCCAGAATTCTTTATCCTTGACGCCTGGCGACGATTCGCTCGTTTTTTCCTGAGCTTTTTCCGTCGGCAGCTGCCAGCGCTTTCCCCACGCATAGCTTATCGTCGGGCGGGGCGGCTGAATGGTTTCTTCTCTCGCTTTTTGCCGGGCTATCACTGGAGGCAGTGCGTCAAGTTTCCAGGGCCGGCCCTGCTCATCGAGGAGATCGATTTTTTGCAGGCCGTTCATCGCACTGATTTCGTTAAGCAGTGCCTGATCGACATGCCGAGAGAGCAGCAGTTGATCGATCAGACGGGCATTATCCACCAAACGCTGTCGAATCAGATCCTCCAAAAGAGCGTTGCCGACAATGGCATTTCTGACAGCGGCCTCCATCGCCTTAGCCAATGCGGCTCCTTTATCCTCAGTCTGTCGCAAGAGTTCTTGCTGAAGCCTTTGAGCTTCAAAAAAAACATAGAGGCATGCCACAGCGAGAAGTAGCAGACCCGATTCCAGAAAATGGCGTGGTAAAAAAACCCGTCGCATGGACGGAATGATTATAGTCACGATTGGTCGCTAATACGCAACGACCCCCGGGGCCGGGTGGTCCCAGGGGTCATTCGTCGGTTTATTTCCTCTGGCTTTAAGACTGCGCCAGAGTGATCGATTTGCCCGTTACCTGCTCGCTATGTCGGCGGTGCCGATCAGCACCTCGACTCGCCGGTCGCTCTGCCAGCAAGCCTCAGTGGCTTCATGGCATTTGACCCGCTGCTCGCCGAAAGCGCCTGTCTGGATTCTGCCAGCCGCCACTCCGGCGCTAACCATCGCGTCACGAATGGCGTTGACACGACGTTCACTCAGCTCTTGGTTGTATGGATCGGTGCCGCGCGGATCGGTGTGACCGTCGATGCCCACGCGAGTGGTCGGATTCTGCTTCATGTAGGCCGCGATATCGGCTACCTTGCTCGTCTCGTCAGACCGAACGGTCGACTTATCGAAATCGAACAGAAAATTGCTGAACGAGGCCCAGTTCTTTATGCCGGAAGCCGCGGCCTGAGGGCCCATTGCTCCCGCCGGACCTTGCGCACCCATGGGGCCGGCTGGGCCCATTGGACCGGTTGCTCCGATTCCGCCCGCCATACCGACGCCGCCGCAGAACTCGCTCACGGTGCCGAACTGATCGACGCAAAGATTGCGCCTTTCACCCGCTGGATTTTTCAGGTCCATGGAATACTCTACGGAGTATAAGATTACAGGCCTTTCGGTGGAGGAGCTAGCTGTCTGGTAGCACATGGTGGTATAGCCTCCGCCGTAGCCAAGTGGCCTCTCTACCTTGAAGCCTGCCCAGTTTTTGTCCGCAAACTGTTGGGCCAAATCACGCGCTTCGTTCTCGGTTATTTTCTCCTTCGTAACCCTGGGCAGTGGACAGGGTGCGCTGGACAAAATTTCATGCGCCCTTGCGCTCGCAGCACGGTGTGAATCACTCGGCGTTTGAGCTAAGCCGACACCGGACAGCGCCAATATACCCACTGCGGTGACCACCGGTTTTACAAATCCCAATCTCTTCCTCTTCATAACTTTTTTCCTCCACTAAAATTTTTTACTAAACTATCCAATAGCGCAACTGTTGTGCCGCGCCTTGGCGCCGGCCAAAAGTGAGTTTCTCTAAACAATCCGCGACCCAATAGAGGCGAATCGTAAAGCGGGCACGGCGCGAGCGTCGAAAACTTCGACCAAACGGTCGGTCTGTTAGATAGATTCACGAATCGACATTCTTTCCTGGTTTAGTCATCTGCTGTTCAAGCCGGCTGATCTTCAAGGCGAAAGCCGATCTTAACGGTGACCTGGAATTCCTTGACTTTGTCGTTTTCAACCAGGCCGCGCATTTCCGTCACTTCGAACCAGTCTACATGGCGTAGTGACTGACAGGCCTTCGCCACGGCGTTTTGAACGGCTTCGCCAAAACTTTTCTCAGAGCTGCCGACGATTTCAATTTTCTTGTATGTTCGTTCCATGTGGCTTTTCTCCTCAGGCTCTTTTTTTATCCTCGCGCCGCGACGCGCTTCTCTGCGATGATCTCTTGCCTCGATTCCCTTACCTCGAGCAGTTCATCGAAGAGGGCGCGGTAATGCACAACCGCTTTGCGCAGCTCCTCGGTGTCTGCCGTCCCCTTCTGATCGCGCACAGCGATGGCCTGTGCCGAGCGGTAATTTGCCACCACATCGGGATGATCGACTGAAATGTCACCCGCACGGCGCTCAAAATCACCCATGGGGTAACCCCGTTTTTCCATCAATTCCCGAACCAGCTGTTCGGCTTGGACGACCACTCCCTTGGGGTTATCGACGAATCGGCCCTGTAATGCTTGCCAGGCCTCACTGAATCTGGCGGCTTCCGACGGCGCAAGCGGAAGGATCTCGAGCCGCTCGACGCGCTTTTCGCGCGCCTTGAGTTCCGATTCGCCCTTAGTTCGACTGCCTAATTCATTCACGGTTCGGTCGTATTCTGGCCCGAAGTGCTCTTGGAGCTGTTGGGACTGTTTTTTGGATTGCTTTTTTCGGTAGAACCAGGCCCCGATTGCAACCAATGCTAGGGCCACAGCGGCCGCAACTATCATCCATGTTTGTGTGTCTAACGTTTCCATCTGTACCTCCGTTTCTGGATAACTCGTTTTTTTTGAAATTAGTTATTTCTATCCCGCTTCTTGCTTCATCGTCCTCATCCAGGACCGTGAATGACTGGAGACGGCACCCTTCATGCCAATTTTTTCAAAGCGTCGATTCTGTCTTCGATCCCCGGGTGCGTGGACAAAAAACCACCCCCACTGTCGCCTCCCGAGCTCTGCAGCAGCCACGTCAGCGTGTCAATCAGTACCTCTTTGGAATAACCAGCTCGACGTAAGATCTCGACGCCGTGACGGTCCGCTTCAAGCTCCTCTGAGCGGCTGTAACTATTAGCGATGAGCGCCCCCGCGATCGGGGTAACCGCGCTGCTGCCTGGAAAAAGCTGTTCGAGCAGAATCACGCCGATATTGAGCCCTGTACCCAGCGTCTGTGCTCTGGCCACATGGCCAAGATCATCGTGGGCAATCTCGTGAGCCAGCACCCCTCTTAAGTGCTCATCGTTGGCCTTTGCCAGAAGCCCGGTCGTGATTTGAAACTCGCCGCCTCCCGCATTAGCGGCGTTGATTTTTGGATCGTCAATAACGCGCACCCGTATCTCGTTTAAACGGCGCGGGTTATTCGCCGCGCGAAGCAACGGCATCATGACCCGCTGCACTCGCTCCGTTTGCCGCGCATCGAGCGGCCGGCTCGCCGAAGAGCGCGGTGTTTGCTGTGGGGCTGGCGTCCGCGATGAACCGGCCTCCACCACGCAACCCGTTGTCACTCCGGCGAGAATCAGAACTGCTATCGTTCGAAGGGATCTCATCGCTTCCCCGTCATCGGCTCAAGCTAAATGAATGATGGAACCTTCCTCGAGCTGCGACTTTCGAGCTACCCGGTCGGTCCTAGCAGAACAACCGCGACCCAGCACCGCCGGCGTTCGTATTGGCTTTGGAACTTATCCTGACTCGCGAGGGATTGCCGTCCAATATGAGACAGCTTTGAAAAATATATCGGAAAGGCCGTCACGAGACTCCGGGGTTTACCTCAGTCCGAAATAGCCGGCGACGAACAGCACCACCACAATAACACCCACAACATAGAAAATATTGTTCATGTCAGTTTCTCCTTTCTTTCGCGTGATCGGATTTGCCCTTGAGCCAGCTACCCATTTACCATGACTGAGAGAAAGGGCGGCTAGAGGCCTCGCTTGTTGTCTTACCGTCCGATGAGGCTCAATGGGATTTTAAGTCCGCAATATTATCCGTATCGGGTTTCGGCATCTTTGGAGGCACGTGGCCACAGTTTATGCAATAAAACTCAGGAACAATATCTTTTTGGCAACGTGGACAATTCATAGTTTTATTCCGTTTCTTCCCCTGCCGAACCGAAATCGACCAGGATCAGCTTCCGTCCCAAATTTCGATGTCCCTAACAACCCTTGTCGCGGCACCTGTTCTCCGCGACCTGATAATCTTTGTAGTTTTAAGTAAATCTCCTGTTTTCATGGCTGTACTTATTTATGAGCAGGTTGTGTGCCAGACCCATAGGTAAAAAAACCGCCGAATTCGATGGGGATATTTTTAAACTTTCAGGACGGAAAACGGTGAGACTCGTCGAAAGCGTCGAGAGTGTCGACCAAGACGTCGGACTCGACTATTTACTTCCCGCGAAACGAAAGACATCGTGGCACGCGGCTAGCGAATTCCGTTAGGTAAGTGGAATCTCGTTAATTTTTTGCCTTGATAAGTTGAGACCGTAAAATCAGTCTTTTTCGAATCTCGCTGCCATCGCTCGGCGGCGCGCCTTCGCGATCAAAGCAAATAACTTCGTACTTGGCCTCCAGCCGAACCGATGCGGTCCGTTGCTGCCAAGTAATGATTATGCAATCCCCGCTTCATTTTATTTATTAAGACATGGTCCGTCGAACGAACCCTTTCTCCAAATTCATTGATTGAGGATTTTCTCGCGCGCGCGACCAAACCGGCCCATGCGATTCATGATCAGGAAAGCGGACGGCACCTCACCCTTCTCTTCGATCAACTCCTTGAAGAAGCCTATGCATCTGAGACGTTGTTCGGGCCAGCAACAGGAGAATTCCAATACTTCGGCCGATCGTAATGATGGTGCAGCTTCTCCTCGTATTCGCGATTGAGAGTGTCGGGATGATACTCGGGGGCATTCTTGATCGCCTCTCGGGATAAGCTTACGTATACTTTGGAATCCTCCCAGCTCACCCGATCGATCCACCGCGGCGCGATAAGCACTTGCTTGCCCGGCAACCAATTACGCGTATCCACCACCATGTAGCGAATCTCCCAGGTTTCATCGTCAATGATAAAGTCTTCGACATGACCGACGCCACCATCCGTGGCCTCGATGTGATACCCGGTCACGTTAGCAGCGCTGCGCAAATGCAAATCCCCCGCTTCTTCTCGCTCCGCGCGCCGTTCTTCAATTGTTATTTGATCGGCGTCTGGGAGCTGAGGAAAGTACATCGGACCCCATAAATAAGGACCCGTCCAATAATAGGGATAACCGTAGTAGTCGTGGTAATACGCCTCGTGCTGGCGCGACACCGGCTTGTCGGTGTCAATGCTGGGGCTGTCCTCGACTTGCTTCTTGGTCAGCGTCACGTTGAACCGTCCGCTTGAAAAATCCGCCTTGCCGAGAGCGATCGGCGAAAGCAGTACCTTTCGGCCCACAAGCCAATTACCGGTGTCGGCCACCAGATATCGGATGGTCCAGGATTTGTCGTCGAAATAAAAATCATCCACCTTGCCAATCTCGCCATCCGTTGCGACGATGGCATAACCTTTTAGATCTTTGACACTTTTTTGCATTTTCATCGTCCTTTTTCTTTAATCGCTTCGCCGTTAAATATGTAGCCAATAGGATTTTGCCTGCTCACCGGACTCTTCGGATCAAGAGGCGTCCCTAGCTAGATGATCTTCGCCGTCTCACCGAGCGCAATGGGCTCTTACGTTCAGTGATATTTTTCGGCTCGGCGTCCTGCATCTCGTCGATGCGTTCAAACCTCTTTTGTACCTCCAAGCGCAACATCATCTTCCGTTGTCCATAAGCAACGATCGATTGCGGGCTGCTCGACCAAGTGCGCCCTTTGTCTGGGCTGTAGAGTGCGACCCGCTGTCCGTAGATTTCGATTTGTTTCATCATGGTATTCTCCCAACCGCCTTTTGATAGGGAATTATTGCGAGCTGATCGTCGTTGGGATCGCAATTAGATCGTCCCGCGCCGTTGGGTATCGTTAGAGTCGGCCCGTCAGGAGCAGAACGGCAACAACCAGCAGCACCGCACCGGCGATGCCCGAGCGGTGGCTACCTCCCCTTTGGTTTTCATTTCTGAACTAGCGATATGCTCAAGTTGTGTGCCAGACCTTGTTGGTGAGGAAAAGCCAGAATTTTTTACACCACAGAAGTTAAAAGGCGGGAAAGTCTCGACGAGATCGTCGAAACTCTCGACCAAAAGGTCGAAACTTAGAGTATTTAGTTCAACAAAAAGGAGGCGGTTCCTTGTCGCCGCGCGGCAGTTAGGATCTTACTGGTAGGTCACCAGATGATTTGGTTACTGCGATTGAACATCGGCCATGTCTTTGGTGGGCACCCCTTTGATTCTTGCGAGGCAATCTCTGAGGGCTACGTCGCGTGATTTTCCAGTACCGACATATTCGTCTTTGTGGCGGCCGAGTAGGTGCGTGGGGTGGGCCATAAACGATCCCTTACCTGCGCCCGCCAAAATCTTATGAACAAAAATAAAGACCCGTCCGTCTTCTCTCAGAAGTTGATAAAGCGAAACCTGTGTAAAAGAATCTCCTGTGTTTATTAATTGTTCCAAGGTATCCACGGTTGTGATTCTCCTTTCTGGAGTATTGCATTGCGGCATTAACCAGGGAGGCAACAGAGTCGCAACTCTGCTCATAGACACCTGAAGATGGCAAGGGAAATCGTGGGCAGCCGAGAATCCTGTCGCCTTTTAGATGGAAACCCAGCCCTGTGTTTACCGAAGCGACGAACGGAGCGTATATGAGATCGTTGATAATTTTCCATTGATGCTCAGAGTCTCGACCTGCTAGCGCTGCCCTGGATCACATCCGTTTCTGATTCGCGCCAGACCGGGTAGTTGCCAGATGTCTCAACGTTCTTACGACCTTCGTCAGGTTATCGACTGACCGCTGACAAAACCATCGGCCCATATTTACCTTAATCGAGCGGATGTCATTACCCGCGGCATTTTTACTTCTGTGCCCGATCTCAATGAAAACTCATGCGGCTACATGGGCCAGTACAACAAACCACCCAAACCCGTGAAATGGATCTACCGAAATATCAACAATCGTATCACCTACGAATCAAATGTTACGGTCCACTAGGCCACGTCGTGCCCACCATCTCGGAGAGTTCTTCGTGCGGTATCTTCGGCTCGGATGTCGGTGCGCGCCGGGTCCTTCCTTGCCGGTGTGCGAGCCCACTGCAACAGCATCTGCCAGCCGCTGCTCCGTCACCGCAAGGGGTGCTGTCGATTCCGAGTGGTTTCCCGTGTTAACGTGCGGCGAAATGGCCATACTGCGTGTTGGAAATTCCCTAATCATTGCAGGAGTAAACTGCACTGGCCGGAAAGGATCTATACAGATGGCGAATGGATCATCTTTTTCGCTGCTCAGATTCGTCGTCCGCGTTTTCTCCGACAGGCGTCCTTCCCTGTTGGCGATGTGTTTAGGTCTACAGCTTTTTCCGGGCTGTGCATTGCTGCAACGTCCATCGGATATTGCCCTGCCGACCGAAACTCCGGCGCAACCTGCCGCTCCCAAGACTTCAGTCGGCGTCCAACCTGCGCCGAGCCAGCCCGTTCCACCGACTCAAGGCCCCGCTATGACTGCGAAATTACCGCAAACAGGGGAAGCATCGTGGTATGGAGCGCAACATCAAGGAAAGCAGACGGCCAGCGGAGCGATTTATGATGAAGCGCAGCTTACTGCCGCACACCCAAGTCTGCCATTCGGTAGCAAGATCAAGGTTACCAATCTGGCCAATGGAAAATCGGTGGAAGTAGAGATTACCGATCGCGGACCCTTTGCGGGAAATCGTATCATCGATCTATCGCAAGCGGCGGCAAGAGCTCTGGAGATGTTAGAATCGGGGACCGCCACTGTTCGGCTCGAACTGCCATCGGGCCAATAGGAAACGACAACAGACATGCGATTGCGATCGGTCGCGGAGTTTAGAAGGAGCATCGTTTAACTCTAAGACTGTGCATCCTTTTGTCGGGTCGCCGTCACACCATGGACGATCCCCACACCGACCAAACAGAGAGTGCCCACCCCGATCCACTGCACCGGCACGTGGAGCAGATTGGCTCCGATCGCTAGGCCGGCGATCAGTATGATGTATCCGACGAGGTAAATTCCAAATGACATCGGTATCTCCGTGGCTGCTACTTATATTGGATTCTTCCTGTCACGATCGCGCGGCTCGGTCGATGGCACATCTTTCTAGGCAATCTGCGCGAGGTAATCGGTGAGCCTGTGTTCCTTGATGATGAGAAAATGATCGCTATTGGTCTCGATCAATCCCAAATTGCGAAATCTTTGCATAAAGAAACTGATCCGGGGCCGCGTCGTGCCGACCATCGCCGACAATTCTTCATGGGAAATCTTCAGTTCGATGCGGATGCTGCGCGGGTCTTTCTTGCCCATGGTGCGGGCCAACTGCAACAACGTCTGGCCCAGCCGCTGCTCGCTATCCGCCGTCACCAGATTCGCGATGACCTGTTGCTGATCGGCAACGCGTACCGCCAGGTAGCGCACGAAGCCTTCAAATAGCGAGTCACGGCTAAGACGTGCAAAAAACTGCGAGCAAGGGATCTGCTTTAACTTCGTTTCTTGCATCGCCGTCGCGCTTTCGTGACGCGCCAACCCGGCCAAGCACAGCTCGCCGAAAACATCGCCGCTGCCATGGATGGCCAGCAGACATTCTTTACCTTCGGGCGAGAGCAGACTCAGTTTGACCTGGCCGGTCTCAATGAAATAGACCTTCTCGTCCTGGTCGCCGCAGTTGTAAACATTCGCGTGCCGCGGGATCGTCACGGCGCGAGAGTTCAGCGTCTCGTGCCGCAACGAATCGCGCATTTCCTGCTTGAACCGTTCCGCTTCGGGAGTCTGTTGAATCATGGGTACAGGGCTAAACCCGATGCTGCGTGATTGATTAGATTCATAAGGACTCCTAATAGATGATGGAACCTTTCTCCAGCTGCGATTTACGATCTTCGTATTCTCTGCGGGATATTCTCTCGGCTTTATAATCGGCCTCAAGCTGGTCCATCTTACTCTTGGCGTTAACTTCGTAACCTGCGCTTGTGCCCACGGCTCCTAACGCCGCTCCGCCCAAGAACGCGCAACCGCTTTGACCGAGAACCGTCAAGAACGCTAACGCCAGCATTATTTTTTTCATTCCAATCTCCTTCGTTGTAGCGAGCAGAGGGTTAACCCCGACTTACTTGAAAAATTTCGAGTAACCTCAGGAGTGAAACCCTGTGCCATAAATTTACTTGCTGTGTGTTTGCGTCCCTTAAAGCCGCCCGGTCAAGAGCATAAAAACAACGACCAACAGCACCACACCGGCGATGCCAGAGGGCGCAAAACCAAATTTGTGATAACCCCAGTTAGGCAAAGCTCCCACCAGAAACAGAACTAATATGATCAACAGTATCAGGCTCATAGTCAGTTACCTTCTTTCAATTCTCTTTTCTGAATAATTTATAAAGCAGCTTATGTGCCAGTTCGCGTCATCAGGAAGAGGCTGCATTTCGCAAGGGATTATTGACGCGCCGGAGGAAAAAGGAGGAGACGATTCGGCGAAAGAGTCGAAACCATCGACCGAAAGGTCGAGCTAAAAAGAGTGACTTTATGTTCTGGAACAATGCCGCCTCACGGGCAGCCAAATTACTACCGGAACAAGGGGTCCTGATAAGAGTCATGGAGCGATTGCTTAGCACCCCATGACTCTTCCTGTGGTCAGCGAATGTTCTGGAAATTGAGGATTTGTGACAGAATGTTATCCAACATGGAGTAGTTGCCGTTGGCGTTGCGCCCGTACCGATGGCGGCTATTATAGCCATCTTCATAACCCCGACGAAACCCTTCGCGGAAGTAGTGGTTGTAGTCGCTCCGGTCAACGTAATAGCCACTGTAGCCGTAGTTTGCGTCCTTATAGGCATAGGAGTCTTTGTAGTTGGAACGCCAACGATCGTCCCGGTCTGCCTTGCCGGCGCGGAAGCCTTGCTCATAACCCTGGTTCACTGCCTGCCGTAGCATTTTCGCGCCGTATTCGTTGGTCTCATAATAACGACCGGCACGATTGTAACGATACTTCGGAGCCGTGTAGAAATACGGATCATGATCGTAATCGAACCGCTCATTCCGAAGACGTATCTGCTGCTGGCGTAGGTGCTCTAAATACTCTTCCTGATAACGGTACTGTGACTTGCGCTTTTGCCGCTGTAGCAACGCCGCATGTTCTCGTGCGAGACGCTCCTCCTGTTCCAGATGCTGACGATACTGCGCCACACGTTGTTGCTGTTGATTAATGAGCTGTTTCTGCCGCTGCTCTGATAGGCGTTGCTCTTGTTTTTGCTGCTGTCTTTGGTCTTGCTTCTGTTCTTGCTGAACCCGCTGTTGTTGTTGCTTCTGCTCTTGCTCTGATTGTCGTTGCACGCGCTCTTGTTGCTGTGTCTGTTGTTTTTGTTTCTGCTGCTGCTGTTTTTGTTCTTGCTGCTCCTGCTGCTGCGCGTGCTGTTGCTGGTTTTTCTGGTCTTGCTCCGATTGTCGCTGAACACGGTCTTGCTGCTGCGTCTGTGGCTTCTGTTTCTGCTGTTCCTGTTTTTGGTCTTGTTGCTGCTGTTGCTGAACATGCCGTTGCTGTTGCTTTTGATCTTGCTCTGATTGTCGTTGCACGCGCTCTTGCTGCTGTGTCTGTTGTTTTTGCTGTTGCTGCTGCTGTTTTTGGTCTTGCTGCTGTTCTTGCTGAGCGCGCTTTTGCGCCTTTTGCTCTTCCGGCGGTTGTTGCTGCGCGTTGGTCGGCATGCTCGCTCCCACCAAGGACACGGTGCTGATTACAAGCGCCATCACGATACGATCGAAGACTTTAATTTTCATGGTACCCTCCTGGCCACTCGGGCACACAATTTGCGATTAAGCTTAATCATCATTGTTCCTACAGTCGCTGAACCGCGATACCCTTTCGTTAATGAAATAAAAGGCTGTCTAGTCTTCTCGCATTGCCCCTAAGACGACTTCTTGGATCCAACCGCCAGCAGCGCGGCGCCACCGACAATCACCAACCCGATCAGCAACGGTGACATTGGGATGATTTTTCTGGTGTTAGCGTTGGTCGGGAGGGACCCCACGTCGACAATCTTCTCGCGGCTTCTGTAGGGGATTCCGCGGTAAGTAAAAGCCACGATCCCGAGAACGATAAGAGCCACTCCAACGAGCGTTATCAGATTTATACGCATGGGCATTTCCCCTCGCTTTAAAGCCGAAAATGAGCCGCGTTATGAGCCTTACGGGCGACGGTCCAACGCCAGACTTTGGGCATCTTTTTCAGCTCCGTTAACTCTTCTAGAAACGTACTGTCGAAGTTCTTAACCGCCCCAGGTAGCGCCCCGATTCTGGTCCCGATCCCGGATGCTTTCCTGGATGCGGATCAAATCAGTATAGGAATTGCCGCGAGAGTCCTGCTTCAGCTGCATCGAGACCTTATCTCCCCTCTCCAATTGGGCGATCGGATATTCTCGGCCGCGATATAGCACCCGGGCGTCAGCGCTATAACCGACCACCCGGTTGCCGCTGTCCTCCGGTCGCAAATGAATCTTCCGAGACGCAGTATCTACTCGGTCAATCTCTGCGAAGATCTCCTCTTGATCCAATTGAAGCGTAGGCCTGCCCACGAGAGCGATGTTCTCGCTGCAACCTACACTCACCGTCAATGCCAAACCGACAACCACACAGGACGCGGCACGATTGAATCGATTCACAGTTTTCTCCTAATAAATGATTAATCCTTTTTCTAATCTGCGATTTACGGCTCTCATATTTCTGCACGGCATGGTTCTCGCGGCTTTGTAATCAGCCGCGATCTGCTCCAGCCCCCACACCTTCCACATCTACGCTGACGAATTAGAGATTACTGTCTACTGGAGACTCCTAATGAAAAGAAATGTCGTGCGGCCAGGACTCCTGGAAGGGG
>Ga0209974_10000187_pt1 | contig 19599 bp, 16 predicted proteins | sample InoplaM3SPM_FD_187592 | JGI IMG/M metagenome (GOLD analysis project Ga0209974, IMG submission 187592) | Arabidopsis thaliana rhizosphere microbial communities from the Joint Genome Institute, USA, that affect carbon cycling - Inoculated... | ecosystem: Host-associated > Plants > Roots >...
CATCAAGGAAATTGAGGCAGATGGCCGGCGCTCGGCGATCCATGTCGTCCAGGCCTAACGTCAGCACGACTAGGCCGGGGTAGTACCTTCGTTCGCTTCACGAGCCTGATTGTCGTTGGATCCCGAACCAAGTTTTGCGCGGCACTCCTCCAGCAAGGCATGGCACCGCTCCAGGCTCTCGCTTAGCTCTTCGTTCAACTCCTGGAGTTGAGCGATCTCTTTGCTATCGTCTTTGTTGGGCATTTATCACCGGAAGGGCCGCGCATTTTGGCGCGACAACGGGCGGGCCTCGAGGCCGTTCCATCAAGTCGCCAATTGTTTTCCTGTGTGTCTGAGCTGCAACGGGCCGACAGTTGACGCCGTGCCGTCCTGCCCTAGCGCTCCATCCTGTACAACAAGTTCAGTTGGACGCCGGTCTCAAGCTGCCCCGGGGCGATGACACCCCCTCGCTCGGCGACCGGAGCTGGCGGCGGCGGGGGTGGCGGCGCGCTGGCGTTCACGATCCGGCTTCCGGTCACGATGATGTCGGTGCCTCTGTATGAAACACCTTCTTCTACCGATAGCAGGCGCACGCTGGTGAACCCGTTGTTGCGTGCATATTCTACCGCCTCGGCTGCGCCACGGGCCATTGCCCGCACGCGTGCTTCGCGGCGGAGCGGGGCAGGATCGGCAATGGCAAAGTTCGGACCGTAAACCGTGTCCGCTCCCGCTGCAGTCAGGGAATCGAGAAGCCCGGTCAGCGCATCGATGTCCCGTGTCTTGATCAGCACCGAATTGCCGGCGACGTATCCAACCAGGACCTGCCGGCCCTCTCTCCCGGATGCGCCTTGCTCCCAGCGATAGTCGGCAGAAAGCTGAATCCCCTGCGTCTGGATGTCGCGCTCGCGAATTCCCGCGCCGCGGATTGCCGCGAGTAGCCGCTCGGTCTTCACTTTGTTCGCGGCCACCGCCTCCTTGGCTGTCGCCGCCTTGGCGGTTGTGCCGACCGTGAGGCTTGCTTCATCGGGCGGCGTGCGCAGGTTCTCGGCAATGCTGACTCGAACCAGCGGCGTATTCGCCATTTCGGCGATGCTCGCGGTCGGCAATGTCTGCGCAGCGGCAGGAACGGCAACAAACCCCAGCGCGAGGAACAATAGCGATGCAGGAACGCGCATGCTTTTCTCCGGAACCATTAAACCAGGCGCCGGCCACTGACACTGCCCGAATTAACCTAGGTTGACGAAACGCCAGTAATGTCAGGTGGAAAGCGGACGTTGGAAGATCCGCTAGAGCGCGGCCAGCCGTCGGTTTTCAAAACTATGGGCATATTGCGCGACGATCGCGACCTTGCGTTCGATCGCGTCGATGATCGGAGCCGAGAAATCCACGCCGGCGAGCCGCGAGCAACTGTTGAGATTGCCCGGCGAGAACACGTTCACCTCCAGGATCTTGTCGCCGACGATGTCGATCCCGACCAGGAACATGCCGTCCGCCACCAGCTTCGGGCGGATGAGCTCGGCGACGCGAAGCTCGGTTTCGCCGATCTCCACTGCTTCGGCCTTGCCCCCGGCATGGATGTTGGATCGGATGTCGTCAGGCGACGCGACCCGCCGAAGCGCGGCATATTTCCCGCCGACCTTCAACGGATTCCCATTCATCAGGAAGAAGCGGATGTCGCCCTTCTTGGCGGCCGGAACATAGGCCTGGGCGATAATGTAGCCATCGCGCCCGATCGCCTCGATGATCTGGTTGAGGTTGGTCTTCTGGCTTGCTTCCAGCTTGAACACTCCCGACCCGCCCGACCCCTGGAGCGGCTTCAGGATGATGTTGCCATTATACTCTTTGGCGAATGCCTTGATGTCGGCTTCATGCTTCGTGATGAGCGTTTCGGCCCGCGCCTCGGCGGGGAAGCCCTGGAAATACAGCTTGTTGATCGCCCGCCCGAGGCTGTCGGGATCGTTCAGCACAATGACCCCGCGCTTCACCGCCTCGCGCCCGAACAACACTCCGGCCTCCATCGCCCACGGCGTTTCCGCATCGATTGACGGGTCGTTGCGCAGCATCAGCACGTCGACCTCGGCGATGTCGATCGCCTCCTTTTTGATCTTTTCCGATTTCAGCGTGGCGAAGAATTCCTCGCGGTCCTTGTACTTGCGCTTCGGTATTCGGCGCGCATGAACCCAAAGCGTGTCGTCGGGCCGAAGCGCGAAATCGAACGGCGTTACATAGCAGACCCGGTGGCCCCGCATGGCCGCCTGGTGGGCCAGCACGGTCGTTGTATAGCCCGCATGCTCGCGCTCGAGGTCGTTGACGAAGAAGGCAATGAGCACGCGTTCAGGCTCCTATCATGTCGGGAAAGCTCTTGGCCTGGCGCAGGCCGGCGATACGCTTCTTCGCCGCTTCGTCCTCGAGGAACAGCGGCTTGAACAGAGGAGGCCGAACGAGCGCACGCTGAAGCAGTTCCTCGATCGCCGAAACATGGGCCAGGGCGATCTTGCCAAGCCAGAACGGATTGAGCGGTGCGCCTGCCGCCACCAGGCTGGTGATCGCTCGAAACCCCTGCAGGTAGATGGCGTCCTTGGCAAAGCCGCCGCAGCGGAACACACGCGCCGCAATGCCAAACGCCCCGCGCTTGGAGAAGCCATGGTCGCGCGTCAGGGTCCGGTAAACCTCGATGAAGCCCGCTCCCCGCTCCATCGCGGCGACCGCGACCACCCGCGCCGCGAGCAGCCGCATCCTGCTCCGGGTCAAGCCGCCGGTCGCCCATTCGGCGAACACGCCGAGCCCCTCCTGGATGCCCTCATAGCCGGCCAGTCCCGTCCGAAAGATGGTGAGGCGCTGGGCGGCTCCGTTGAAGTGCGTCAGCAGGTGGATGCTGACCTCGTGCGCCAGCAACGCCTGAAGCCGGTTCGCCGGGACGACGATATTCGTGCCGACGAAGAGCTTCTTGCCTGACACCATCAGGCCGGCGATGTCGTCGCGCACCTGGATATCCGGCGCGAAGGCCGGGTCGATCGCTCGGTAGGATTGGGCAAGCGCCGCCGCCGCCGCCGCGATCTGGCGCGCACCCACGCTCTCGCCGCGGGGCTGGCTGCTGCCGCCGGACGAGAGGATTGCTGCCGCATCCTGCAGCAGGTCGGCGCTGATCGCGCCGTAGAGGAAGATCGACGCCGACTGGAATGCGGGGGTGTTGCGGGTCGCCAGCATCGTCAGCTGCGCGTCGAGCTCATGGCGCTTCTCGCGCAGCAGCTGCTCCAGCAGGGGGTCTTCCAGCGCCCGGAAATCGATCGCGTAAAGCCGTCGCTTGGCCTCGTCCGGATCGACGGTCAGCGGGCGGTAGTGAAAATGCGGAAGCTTGCCCTCGCCTTCGGCGATGAAACGGTCGAACGCCCTGTCGGTGTCGATCGGCGACACCGACAGCAGGAGATCGAAGCTCCGCGCCACTTTATCGAGCTTGCGGTCCGCCTTGAGCGCCGCCGCCAGATAGGCGCTGCGCCCCAGGGCCCGGTAATGGACCGGCGCCTGGGCCTTGCCATCGTCGAGGAAGGCGCAGGCAGCGCGCAACAGCGCATCCCCGACGCCGGTGGCGAGGTCGTGGGCTATGCCTGGATATTCGCCGCCTCCGGGCCGCCGATGGATTTGCGGCACGAGCAGGCTCAGCCGCTCGACTCCCTCGATCTGGTTGAGCGCCCGGTCGAAGGCCTTGGGAAGCAGCGGCGCGAACGGCGTCCGCTCGACCTTGCAGCGCCGAAGGTCGATGCTGATGTCGCGCATCGCCATCTCCAGCGCGCCAGCCGCCCGGCCGACATCGCCCTGGTCGCCGGCGCCGACCTGGGCGGAAAAGTCGGGCAAGGCCTGCGAGCCTTCTTTCTCGAATTCCGCGAACCGATCGTCGAGCGAGATGACCAGCAGGCGGCCGGCTTTCGAGGCCATGGCGGTCACCACCTCGCGGATCGCCTCGAGCGCCGCGCTGTCGTCGCTGGCCGGCCACACCAGATAGCTCGGACTCTCGATCGCGATCCGCCTTGACAGCGATGGCGCCCCCTCGTCGCCGCGGTTGAGGATGATGAACGGCAGCCATCGGTCGACATGGGCCCGCCCGCTTGTCCCGACCGCCTGGCGCAGGGATCCGGAAGGCCCGAATTCGGGGTCGAATGCGCCTGTCGCGACAACCATGTCGTCCCGTTGCCGGTTCATTGCAGCAGCCGTTCGGACGTGCGGGCGATGAAGCGGATGAACCGCCGCATCGCATCCAGCTCCTTCGGGTCTGGCACGCCAGTCCATTCGTCCATGAAGAATTTCTTGAATTCCAGCGCAATCGCGCAGCCGCGGCCGGGATAGCGCTGGTGCACGAACCGGGTCTGCTCGCCCTTGCCCTGGAAGGCGACATTCTCGCGCACGTCGAGCCGCCGTCCGTTGAAATCGAAATCGCCCATCGCTTCCATCAATGGATCGAGCAGGAATGCCCACTCGTCGCGCGGCATCGAGAATGTGCCGATGTTGATGTCCGGTGCTTTATCCTGCGGGGTGGTTCCACCCTGCGGCCCGTCGCGGCGGTGATTGTAGCTGTGCACGTCGATCAGCACGAAGCGGCCATGCGCTGCGGCCACCTCGTCGAGCAGCTGCGCAAGCATGGCATAATAGGCCTCGTGGATCGCAAGCGAGCGGGCGACCAGGTCGGGTTGCGGCGGCGTGCTCCAGACCTCAAGGCCCCAGCACTGCTCGCTCGTCAGATAGACCGCTTCGTCACGACCCCGGTTCAGGTCGAATTCGAAGCGCGATCGATGCGTGACGACATGCGTCGGAACGTCGAGAATTGCCTGCCCCGTGAACGGGTCTTCCTCGCGCAGTCGATCCGCATCGGACAATTGCATGACCTCGGCCACCTCGGGCCTCAATTCATGCCCGTCGTGAATTGCAGTCGCAACGACCGGCCCACCGCCGCGCTGGACCGACCACCAGCGCCCGTTATCCATGGTATGATTTCCCTGCATTGAGCAGACTAACAGCTTCGGGGCATTTTCGGTTGCTTCTGATCACGGACGGGCGTTCGGCGGGGAACCTAACCAGGGCTTCAAATGTCCTGTTTGGTCGAAAGCTGACGTTGGGTCACATGCCGGGCCCGACCACGAAAAGCAGACATGCGACCCAAGCATTGATTGCGCCGCCTCCCCTCGCCTTATAAGCTGACCGAGGCAGGGGGCACTCGCAATGAGTGACGTGTTTGTCTCGTACAAGGCTGAGGATCGGCGGCGGGTGAAACCGCTGGTCGACGCGCTGGAAGCAGACGGTTTTTCGGTCTGGTGGGATGAGCAGATCGGCGGCGGCGCGGGTTGGCGCCACGAAATTGAAACCCAGCTCAATTCCGCCAGGTGCGTGATCGTCATCTGGAGCAAGCGGTCGGTTGGGCCCGAAGGCACCTTCGTCCACGATGAAGCGACCCGCGCCCAGCAGCGCCAGGTCTATGTGCCTGTCACGATCGACAAGGTCCACCTGCCGCTCGGCTTCGGCGAAACCCAGGCGTTGCCGCTCACGGGTTGGCACGGCGATCGCTCGGACGGCCGTTATCAGTCGATCCTCGGCGCTGTCAGGCGGATTACCGGTGACGGAGCACCTGCCGCCGAACCTCGAGTCGATAAGGTGGTAAACCGCCGAGCCGTTTTGGCCGGGGGCACTGTTGCGGCGGTAGCCGTCGCAGGCATTGGGGGCTGGGCATTCCTGAAGCCGGGCGCCGCGGAAGCTGCGGGAAGTATCGCCGTATTGCCATTCGCCAACCTTAGTGGCGATCCGGCCCAGGCCTATTTCTCCGACGGAATTGCCGAGGAGCTGCGCAGCGCGCTCGCCCGTCTTGCCGGACTCAAGGTAGTCGGGCGGACGTCGTCGGAAGCGGTGCGGGACGAGGATGCCCAAACTGCGGCCGAGAAGCTCGGTGTGACCAACATCCTGACCGGAAGCGTCCGCCAGTCGCCGTCCGTGATCCGGGTCAATGCGCAACTGATCGACGGCAAGAACGGCCTCGAACGCTGGTCGCAGAATTACGACCGCACTCCGGGGGATGCGATCAAGATTCAAAGCGACATCGCGGAGAATGTTGCACGGACGCTGAGCATCGCCCTGGGCGCGGCCAACGGCGGTTCGCTGACCGTCGGCGGAACGCAGAACGCCAAGGCGCATGATTTGGCCTTGAAAGCCGACGAAGCTTTCGAGCGGTACACGAAAGAGGACGTCGATCGATCCCTCAACCTGCTCGACGAAGCCATCCGGCTGGACCCGAACTATGCCGGTGCCTACGCGCGTCGGGCATTCTACACCATCCGTCGCGGCAATGCCTTTTCGACGAACGGCGAGGAATTTGCCCGCTCTCGCGCCGAAGCGATGCCTTATGCGAAAAAGGCACTCAGCCTGGCACCCGATTTCGCCTACGCGCACGCCGCCGTGGCCTCCGTGCATCAAGGCAATTTCAATATCGCCGCGGCATCTGCCGAGTATCGCCGATCCGTCGAGCTTGCGCCTGGGGACGCAACGCTGGTCACTGCGTACAGTTATTTCGTCTCGCAACTGGGGAATCAGGCGGAATCGCTTCGGCTGGCGCAAAAGGCGCTGGAGCTCGATCCGCTCAATAACGACTCCTATGAGAATTGGGTCGGCGCCCTGTTCGATGCCCGGCGCTATGAGGAAGCGGTCCGTTTTGCCGAAGAGACGAAACGCAAATCACCTGAGCTTTTCGACGATCCGCTATTGCTTGGATATTGCCTTGTAATGGTCAACAGGCTCCGGGAGGCGCAAAGCCAATTCTCCACTCTCAATCCCGATCGATGGGAACGCTTGACGGGAGAGGCGCTAGTCTTTGCTCGGTCTGGCGATCGTGATCGGGCCGAGCGATCCATTCAACGCATGCAAAGCCTGGTCGGCGACGCGGCCAGCTATCAATATGCGCAAATATACTCGGACCTTGGCGACAAGGACCGCGCGATCGCCGCGCTGGAGCACGCCTGGTCCGTTCGCGATCCCGGATTGTTCAATATCCGCGTCGACCCGTTGCTCGACCCGTTGCGCAGCGACCCGCGCTTCCAGACCATCATCAAGAGGATGAATTTCCCGGCCTGAGATACTGCCTGGCCGGACTGTAGTTCAGCTCAAGACCGAAGCTCGCCCGCCGCGTTGGCGTTGGTGCCTGCATCTCGACAATACGGATCGAACGCTTTCGCAATCCCAGGCTCTCTGCCGAACCGCTCAGGAAGACATGCCAGCGCTATCGGCCCTCGATCCCGGTCGAAACATTATTCCGCGACCTCGGCATTCCGATGCCGGATACGAATTGGCGGCCCGGCGGTGAATTTGACCGTGCGCTATGGGTGTGACGCACACAGGTTACTAGCGGAGGAATGGGTCGAAAGTTGACGCGAGATCCCGTTCTTGCACTTCACAAAAAAATGCGCGGAAGCCCGAGTTCACTCAGCCTCGAATTGCCACGACCTCCAGATACTCCGCACTTACCCAGGTGGTCCCATCAGTGGCGCGATTGTGCTGGGTCCACAGCGCGACCAAGTCACGTTCCAGGGACGGCCGCTTCTCTTCGGGCAGCGCCGCGAACGCATTGCGCACCGGTCCGAAAAACTCCCGAAAATGGTCGACGACTTCCTCCGGGGCGAAAGGATAGCGAATCTCGGCTTTCACCAAGTTGGTGTCGATCCTGGCGGCACCCGCCTGCAGCCGGTCCCTGACGACCTGTTCCTCTCCCCACAGCGCCGGCGCAGGAACCGGCGGAGGCGGAACATAGCCGCCGACCAGCCGAAACATCTGACCGGCAAATCCCGCTGGCGTCCAATTGGCCATGGCCAACGTGCCGCCGGCCCGGCATACGCGCAGCATCTCTGCAGCGGCCTTTTCTGGACGGGGCGCAAACATTGCGCCGAACATGCTCAGGACCAGATCGAACTCGGCGTTGCGATGGGGAAGGTCCTCGACATCGCCGACCTCGAACTTAACGTCTAGCGATGCTTCCCGAGCCCTTTGCCTGGCCTGATCGACGAGGTTGGGCGCAATATCGATGCCGATCACCTCTGCTCCGGCCCTTGCTGCGGGTATCGCGACATTGCCGTTCCCGCAGGCGACGTCGAGAACTCGCATGCCCGGAGCGATGTTGCGGCGAGCGACGAACTCCACGGCGGCCGATTCAATGGACTTGGCGATCTTGCCATAATCGCCGTCGATCCAGGTCTGCCGCGACCCGGCCTTGATCGTCTCAAGCTCCAGATCAGGCTGCACGCTGTCCATGGCGCACCTCCTTTTCGCGGTGTCCTTTTACGGCGCCAATCCGAGTCGAGGCAAACAATCGAACGCTGTCAGCTCCAGCCGGTAACGGCAGGAGTAGGTCGAAGCAGACAACGTGCCGCTTGCGGCAGGACTTGGTGGAAACCGGACGTTCCGTAACCACGCACCTTGACTGCTGATTGACTCCAGCTTCGGCCAGTCGCAGCCTCTTTGACGGAGGGGCGAATGGCGGCGATTTTCCTCAGCTATGCCCGCGAGGACCGGCGGTTCGCCGAGACGCTGGCGCAATTGCTCGAGAGTGCCGGCCACAGCGTCTGGTGGGACAGCCGCATCGGCGGCGGCGAAGATTTCTCTGCCGAGATCGAGGCCGAACTCGACAAGTCCGACGTTGTCTTGGTCGCTTGGTCAAAGGAGTCGGTAAAGTCGCGCTGGGTTCGTGACGAGGCCGCCATCGGTGGCGACACCGGGCGGCTGGTCCCGGTCAGCGTCGACGGCAGCCTGCCGGCGATGGGCTTCCGGCAATTCCACACGCTCGATTTGACGGGCTGGAAAGGCGGCAAACGCGATGCACGCACCGCCGAGCTACTTCTCTCGGTTGAGCGGCGGCTGAAGGGGAAGGTCGTGGTGCCTGCGCCCGTCACGAGATCGGGGCGCGGCTTCCGGATTTCTGGCGCCGGCAGAATTTGGGGCGCGGCGGCAATAGCCGTTCTGTTGGTGGCGGTCGCCGCCTACCAGTTCGTTGGCCGCACGGCCAAGGCGCCCACCTCGGCTCCAAGCGTCGCGCTGCTCCCGTTCACGGCCGATTTATCGGATGCCGATGCCCGCAAGCTCGCTTCGGCAACGCGTGAATCTGTCGCGCACACGCTGTCACAGGGAGCCTTTTCAATCAGGGCGATCGATACGCTGCCCCAAAACGGACGCCGCGCGGCCGACTTCCTGATTTCGGGCCAAGTGACGACCACGCCAGACAAGGTTGTGACCACCGTGCGGATGGAAGAGACCGAGCATCGTGTGGTCGTTTTTTCGCACCAGTTCGAAGCGGGCCGCGACACAGCCTGGGACCTTCCGGAGCGGATTGGGGCGCAGGTAGCATCGCAGCTCTCGTGGACCGCGCCGCTGATTGCGCTCGAGCGGCGGCACCCCTCCGACCCCGCGATCGTGGCTGCCCTTCTCCAAAGCAGTACCGCCGGCCTTGAGGGCGTGAACGCTCTTCAGAACTTTGAGACCGCTCGCCGGCTTGCCGCGAAAGCTCCGGATTCACCGCTCGCGCAAAATCAGCTCGCTTTCGGCACCGCCTTCGCTTTTTACCTGCTTCCACTTGAACAGCGCGCTGAGGCGATCGCCGCCGCACGGCGCGCTGTCGATCGTACGACAAAGATCGCCCCCGAATATGGAAGCGGCTACGTCCCTTGGTGCTTGCTTCACAGCGACATGCGAATGGCCGAATGTGAAGATCGGCTTCGAGCAGCGATGCGGCGCGACCCCGACGACCCCTTCGTTAACTGGTTTCTGAGTCGGCTGCTCTCCAACGTTGGGCGCAACGCGGAAGCGACGGACCTTGCTCGGCTCTCGCTCGCGCATGACCAGTACATGCCGTACAAGATCGCGCAGATGCTCCGGATGCTGGAAATCACCGGCCAAACCCGAGAGGCAGCGGAACTCTACGAGAAATCGACGCGCTGGTGGCCCGGGAATGGAGAAATCGCCTGGTACCGTGGCTCGGGAATGATCCAGCGCGGCGATTTCAAGGCGGCGCGGCGGTTCGAAGTTGAGGGCGGAGGCGGATCTCAGTCCGGCGCGCCGGCGCTCGCGATCACCGATGGCTCGCCTGCCTCGGTGCGATCGGCCTGCCCCACGGCTAAAGGCACCGACAGCGTGCTGTGCATGCTGGCATTGGCCCATCTCGGCGATGGCGATGCGGCATTTCGGTGGGCCGCCCAGTTATATCCCAACCGCCGAGGACGGGACCTGGCGGAAGAGGATCGACTGTGGATTGCGAATCCACCCTCATACCCGCTAGTTTTCCTGACCTCGCCGGTAGCTGCGCCGATGCGTCGGGACCCGCGCTATTTGGAACTCGCTGAACGCACTGGTCTGCTGGGCTACTGGCGTTCCGTTCGCCCGCCGGATTTCTGTCGGAAGGACCCGGAGGAGATTTGCGCCAAGCTACTTAAACGCGCCTAGTGCGAAGCTTGAACCCGTCGACTCTTTAATGTCCGAATGGGTCGAAAGCTTCTCTAGTTATTCTTTGCTATTGGCGTAGCGGCTCCAGCCGAAGCAGCCTGCCGGCCGAGCCGCGGCCGCCGTCCTCGAGCAGGTAGACCTCGCCTCGCGGCCCCTGCTCGACCTCGCGGATGCGGGCGCCCATGTCCCACTGGTCGGCCTTGCGGGCGCTGGTGCCGTCAAGGTCGGCGCGGAGCAGCGCCTGGCCCGACAGCGCGCCGAACAAGGCATCGCCCTTCCAGTCTGGGAACAGGTCGCCCGAATAGATGATCAGGCCCGCCGGCGAGATGCTGGGGGTCCACCACAGCTTGGGCTCGGCGAAGCCCTTGCCGGCATGATCGTCGGGAATGTCGGCGCCTTCGTAATGACTCCCGTAGGACGCCTCCGGCCAGCCGTAGTTCTTGCCCTGCTCGATGAGGTTGAGCTCGTCGCCACCCCTGGGTCCCATTTCGACGTTCCAGATCCTGCCTTCGCCGTCGAATGCCAGGCCAAGCGAGTTGCGGTGGCCGAGCGTGTAGAAGCGGCCGCCGATCGGCTGGCCCTCCGCGGTGAGATGGATGATCTTGCCGAGATCGGTGTTGCGGTCCTGGGCGGGGGTCATTTTCTGCCGGTCGCCAGACGACAGGAAGATCGTCCCATCGCGGGCAAACGCGATGCGGTGGGAGAAATGGCCGTTGCCCGCGACTTTCGGTGCCTGCCGCCAGATGACGCGGAAATTCGTCAGCCGCGGCGCGCCCTCCCCAAGCTCCAGCGTGCCATAGCCGAGTGCCGCGCCGCTGGTGCCGTTCGCTCCGGCTTCGGCGAAGCTCAAATAGACCCGTCGCTTGCCGGCAAAGTCGGGCGAGGCGACGACGTCGCCGAGGCCGCCCTGGCCCGCGACGGCGACCGACGGCGCGCCCGACACCGCCTGTTTGTTGCCATTGGTGGCATCGACCAGCCACAGCCGCCCGTCACGCTCGGTGATGAGCGCCATGCCGGTCACCGGCACGCCGCTGCCAGGCAGGAACGTCATCGCCCACGGAGTGTCGAAATCGGCGACCGGCGTGACGGAGAACGGCCGGCCGCGTGTCGCGCCGCTTTCCTGCGCTGTAGCCGACGGCGATCCGCCGCAGGCGGTCAGCCCCAGCAGCAGCGCGGCTTGCATTAAGCGTAGGCTCATCCCAACAGGCTCCTATTCACTCGCGGCCACATGGCCGGAACAAGGAGCCGCATGCAAAGTTGCAGCCTCCTGTCATTGGCAACGGCAGTCCCGCCGCATGTCATCACCCAGTCCGAGGCAAAGGCCCGGGCGCGGGAGGCCTTCGGCGGCAAGAAGGCCTTGTTCGATCGCCTGTCGGGCGTCTTCGACAACGCCGGCATCGCCAGGCGGCACATCGTCACTCCTCCCGACTGGTACACGGGCGACCATGGCTGGCGTGACCGCAATAACCTCTACCTGGAAGCGGCAGAGCAGCTGTTTGTCGATGCGGCGACGTCCGCCATCGCAAATGCCGGCCTGAGTCCCGGCGACATCCATGGCGTCGTCACCGTTTCGACCACCGGCATCGCCACGCCCAGCCTCGACGCCCGCGCCGCGCGCCGGGTCGGCTTCCGTGACGATATCCGCCGCGTGCCCGTCTTCGGGCTCGGCTGCGCCGGCGGCGTTAGCGGGCTTGCAACGGCGGCTCGCCTCGCCTCTGCCGATCCCGGCAGCAAATGGCTGATGGTGACGGTCGAGACCTGTTCCATCTCCATCCGCCTCGACAGCGACGATCCGGCGGCGGTGGTGGCAACCGCCTTGTTCGGCGACGGCGCCGCGGCGGCCGTGGTGACGGCGGGCGAGCATTGCCTCGCCCATATCCGCGGCTCGGCCGAGAAACTGTGGCCCGACACGCTGCGGATCATGGGCTGGGACGTCGAGGATCCCGGTCTCGCCGTCGTCTTCGACCGCGCCATCCCGCCGTTCATCGCGGCCGAGCTGGCCGGAGCCGTCGATGGAATGCTCGGCGAGCTTGGGCTCCGGCGCGGCGACATCGACCGCTTCTGCTGCCACCCGGGCGGCGTCAAGGTGATCGACGCGATCGAGACCGCGCTTTCCCTGCCCCAGGGCGAGCTTAACCTCGAGCGGGAAATCCTCAATGATTACGGCAACATGAGCGCTCCGACTGTGCTCTTCGTGCTCGAACGCCTGATCCAGCGCGGCCTGCCCGGGCGGGTGATGATGACCGCCTTCGGGCCCGGCTTCACGTGCGCCGGCCTGCTGTTGGAAACCGCGTGACCTGGCCCGCCTATGTGGTGCTTGCAGTGGTCACATTGCAGCGCCTCGGCGAGCTGCTGCTGGCCGAGCGCAACGCCCGCCGGCTGCTCGCCAGGGGCGCACATGAGGTCGGCCGCGGCCATTATCCCTTCCTGGTCGCCGTCCATGCCGGCTGGCTCATCGTCCTCTGGCTGCTGGGGCCCGGACCGCCGATCAATATCGTCCCGCTGATCGCCTATATGGTCCTGCAGGTTGCCCGTATCTGGGTCATCGCGACCCTGGGTGACCGCTGGACGACCCGGATCATCGTCCTCCCGGGCGAACCGCTGGTCCGCCGCGGTCCATATCGCTGGTTCGATCATCCCAATTACCTGATCGTCATCGCCGAGATCGCCGTGCTCCCGCTCGTCTTCGGACTGCCGGTCGTCGCCGCCTTCTTCAGCGTCCTCAACGCCATCGTCCTGTGGGTCCGAGTGCGCGAGGAAAACGAGGCGCTCGCGCCCCATCGCTGACTGCTTGCATGGTCCAGCCGACACGCCTATATCGCCGCCACTCCTCGACATCGCTGAGATGCTGAGGCTGGTTCCGGGACCCCGGGGCCGGCTCGAGTAACGTTTGATCTGACGTGAGGCATATGGAAGCGGATTTGGCCGCGGTGACGAAGCTGATCGAGCCTGAGGTCAAGGCCTTGGGCTTCGACCTCGTGCGCGTGGCGATGATCGGCGGCAGCTCCGACCCGACACTCCAGGTCATGGCCGAGCGACCCGAGACCCGCCAGCTCAACCTCGACGATTGCCAGGCCATTTCACGGCGTCTGTCCGACCTCCTCGATGCGAAGGATCCGATTGAAGGCAGCTACCGGCTCGAGGTCTCGTCGCCCGGCATCGATCGGCCGCTGACCCGGCGACAGGACTTCAGCGATTGGGCTGGCCATGAAGCCCGGCTGAAGTTCGCCGAACCCCTGGAAGGCGCCAGGCAGGTTTCCGGCACGCTCAAAGGCATCGAGGGCGATGTCGTCGTCATCTTGACGACCAAGGGTCCGCGCGAAGTCCCCTACACGTCCATCGCGTCGGCAAAGCTCCTGCTGACCGACAGTCTCATCAATGCTACCGCGCCGCTCAGCACCGAGGGCGCGGACCTCATCAAAACGGAAGGTTGATACCCAATGGCTTCTGCAGCCCCCGCAGCACCCACCGCCAACAAGGCCGAGCTGCTTGCCATCGCCGACGCAGTCGCGCGCGAAAAGCTGATCGACAAGGGCATCGTCATCGAGGCGATGGAGGACGCCATCCAGCGTGCCGCCCGCGCCCGCTACGGCGCGGAGAACGACATCCGCGCCAAGCTCGACCAGGAAACCGGCGACCTGCGCCTGTGGCGCGTGGTCGAGGTCGTCGAGGAGGTCGAGGACTATTTCAAGCAGGTGGACTTGAAGGGCGCGCAGAAGCTGCAGGATGACGCCAAGGTCGGCGACTTCATCGTCGACCCGCTGCCGCCGATCGAGTTCGGCCGGATCGCTGCCCAGGCCGCCAAGCAGGTCATCTTCCAGAAGGTCCGCGACGCCGAGCGCGAGCGCCAGTTTGAAGAGTTCAAGGACCGTGCCGGCGAGGTCATCACCGGCGTCGTCAAGCGCGTCGAGTTCGGCCACATCGTCGTCGACCTCGGCCGCGCCGAGGGGGTCATCCGCCGCGACCAGCAGATCCCGCGAGAGATGGTGCGCGTCGGCGACCGCATCCGCTCGCTGATCCTGCGGGTCGCCCGCGAGGCCCGCGGCCCGCAGATCTTTCTTTCCCGCGCTCACCCGGACTTCATGAAGAAGCTGTTCGCGCAGGAAGTCCCCGAGATCTACGACGGCATCATCGAGATCCGCGCCGCCGCCCGCGATCCGGGCAGCCGCGCCAAGATCGGCGTTATCAGCCACGACAGCTCGATCGACCCGGTCGGCGCCTGCGTCGGCATGAAGGGCAGCCGCGTCCAGGCCGTCGTCCAGGAACTGCAGGGCGAGAAGATCGACATCATCCCCTGGAGCGAGGATCTGGCCACCTTCGTGGTCAACGCGCTGCAGCCGGCGACGGTCAGCCGTGTCGTCATCGACGAGGAGGAGAGCCGCATCGAGGTTGTGGTTCCGGACGACCAGCTGTCGCTCGCAATCGGCCGCCGCGGCCAGAACGTCCGTCTCGCCTCGCAGCTGACGAGCTCGCAGATCGACATTCTCACCGAAGCCGACGCCAGCGAGAAGCGCCAGCGTGAGTTCGTCGAACGGACCGAGATGTTCCAGAGCGAGCTCGACGTCGATGAGACGCTTTCCCAGCTGCTGGTCGCCGAGGGCTTCACTAGCCTCGAGGAGGTCGCCTACGTCGAGGTCGACGAGATCGCCTCGATCGAGGGTCTCGATGACGACATCGCCGCCGAGCTCCAGAGCCGCGCCGCCGAAGCGCTCGAGCGCCGCGAAGCCGCCTCTCGCGAGGAGCGCCGCAAGCTCGGCGTCGAAGATGCGCTGGCAGAGCTACCACACCTCACCGAGCAGATGCTGGTGACGCTCGGAAAGGCGAACATCCGCACACTTGACGACCTCGCCGACCTTGCCACCGACGAACTCATCCAGAAGAAGCGGCCCGAACAGCGCCGTCAGCGTGAGCCGAGCAACCGGCCGGAAGACCGGGGCGGCGTGCTCGCCGAATATGCCCTGACCGAAGAGCAGGGCAATGAGATCATCATGGCCGCCCGCGCTCATTGGTTCGACGATGAAGAGCCAGCGCCGGATTCCGACGGCGAGCCGGCCAAGCCCGAGGAGGCCGCCGATGCGGAATCCTCGCAATGATCCGCTAGAAGGGCATAGCCCCGAGCGCACCTGCATCCTTTCGCGGCGGACCGCGCCGAAAGAGGATCTGATCCGGCTCGCCCTCTCCCCCGAAGGTGAGGTGGCGCCCGACGTCCGCGCCCGCGCGCCGGGGCGCGGCGCCTGGATCGGCGTCTCAAGGGCGCAGCTCGATGCCGCTCACGCCAAGGGGAAGCTGAAAAGCGCCCTCGCCCGCGCCTTCAAGGCCAATGACGTCAAGATTCCCGCCAACCTCGGCGAGCGCCTTGCCGACGCGCTCCGACAGGCGGCGCTCGACCGGCTCGGCATGGAGGCGCGCGCCGGCAATCTCATCAACGGCGCCGACAAGGTCGAAACCGCCGCCCGGGCCGGCAAGGTGCATCTGATCATCCACGCCGCAGACGCCGGTGAAGACGGCCGCAGGCGCCTCGACCAGGCCTGGCGCGTCGGCGGGGGCGGGCCGCGGGGCTTGGTATTTCCGGAGGCTCGCACCATCTTGTCATTGGCGCTCGGACGCGAAAATGTGGTACATGTCGCGCTGACAGATCCCGCCGCCGGGCGGCGGGTGAGCCATGCCATCGACCGGTGGCTTGCTTTCATTGCTCCCGATGCTGGGCTAGAGGGCGGCTCCGCCGCCGCGGGCCCCGGCACGGCTGAAGATTTGAACGAAGGAATAGAATGACCGAACAGACCGAAAAGCCGAAGCTTGGCGCCCGGCCGCCGCTGGGCCTCAAGCGCACGGTCGAGACCGGCAAGGTGAAGCAGAGCTTCAGCCACGGCCGCTCGAATACCGTCGTGGTCGAGGTCAAGAAGCGCCGCATCCTCGGCCGCCCGGGCGAGGCCGCGCCGGAAGCGCCAAAGACTCCCGTGCCCGCCGCGGAGGCCTCCAAGCCGGCCGCGCCTACCAAGCCGGCTCCGGCCGCGCCCAAGCGCTCCGCCACTGACGACATTACCGCCCGCAAGGAAATGCAGGAGCGCCTGCTGCGCGAGGCCGAGGAAGCGCGCATGACGGCGCTGGAGGAAGCGCGCCGCCGCGACGACCGCGTGAAGGTCGAGCAGACCGAGGAAGAAAAGCGCCGCGCCGAAGAGAATCGCAGGTCCGAGGAAGAGGCCGTTCAGCGCGCCGAAGAGGAATCCGCCGACGCAGCTCGCCGCGCCGCCGAGGAAGCCGAGCAGGCGGTGGCCCAGCCCACTCCGCCAGTCCCCGACGAAGAGGAGCAACGCCCGCGCCACCATGTGGCGCCCGGCCACGCGCCGAAGCGCCATGAACCGGCTCGTCCGGGCCGCGGGCGCGAGGATCGCCGCCATGCCGGCAAGCTCACCGTCACTCGTGCCCTGTCAGGCGAGGACGACAGCCGCGCCCGCTCGCTCGCCGCGCTCCGCCGCGCCCGCGAGAAGGAGAAACGGCACCATCAGGAAGCCGGCCCGGCACAGAAGCAGGTTCGCGACGTCGATGTGCCCGAGGCAATCACCGTCCAGGAGCTTGCCAAGCGCATGGGCGAGCGCGGCGCCGACCTGGTCAAGGCCCTCTTCAAGATGGGCACCCCTGTCACGATCACCGAGACGATCGACCAGGACACCGCCGAGCTACTGATCGAGGAGTTCGGCCACCGCATCAACCGCGTCTCCGAATCCGACATCGACATCCAGACCGAGACCGATGTCGATCCGGAAGACACGCTGAAGCCGCGCCCGCCGGTGGTCACCATCATGGGCCACGTCGACCACGGCAAGACGTCGCTGCTCGACGCCATTCGCGGGGCCAATGTCGTGTCCGGCGAGGCCGGCGGCATTACCCAGCATATCGGTGCCTACCAGGTTGGCGACAAGTCGAAGATCACCTTCCTCGACACGCCCGGCCACGAGGCCTTTACCGAAATGCGCGCGCGCGGCGCCAACGTCACCGACATCGTCGTGTTGGTCGTTGCCGCCGACGACGGCTTGAAGCCGCAAACGATCGAGGCGATCAATCACACCAAGGCCGCCGGCGTGCCGATGATCGTTGCCATCAACAAGATCGACAAGGATGGCGCCAACCCACAGAAGGTGCGCGAGGAGCTGCTGCAGCACGAGATCATCGTCGAGCAGATGGGCGGCGAGGTTCAGGACGTCGAGGTTTCGGCGCTGAAGAAGACCAACCTCGACGGACTTTTGGAGGCCATCAACCTCCAGGCCGAGATCCTCGAACTGAAGGCGAACCCAGACCGCGCCGCCGAGGGCACGGTGGTCGAGGCCAAGCTCGACAAGGGCCGCGGCGCTCTCGCGACCGTGCTGGTCCAGCGCGGCACGCTGAAGATCGGCGACGTCATCGTCGTCGGCGCCGCCAGCGGCAAGGTGCGGGCGATGATCGACGACCATGGCCGCCCGGTGAAGGAAGCGGGACCCGCTTTCCCGGTCGAGGTGCTTGGCCTCGGCGCAGTGCCGTCCGCCGGAGACCAGCTGACGGTCGTGGAGAATGAGGCGCGTGCCCGCGAGGTCGGCGCCTATCGCCAAAGCGTGCTCGACAAGAAGCGCACGACGTCCGCGCCGGTCAGCCTCGAAAACATGTTCGCCAACCGGACGTCGACGACCATCGAGTTTCCTTTGGTCATCAAGGCCGACGTGCAGGGCTCGGTCGAAGCCATCGTCAGCGCCGTCAACAAGATCTCTACCGACGAGATCCGCGTCCGCGTTCTGCACTCCGGGGTCGGCGCCATCACCGAGAGCGACGTCACCCTCGCCTCCTCGACTGGTGCGCCGATCATCGGCTTCAACGTCCGGCCCAATGCCAAGGCGCGCGAAACCGCCGAGCGCAACAAGGTCGAGTTCCGCTACTACGATGTCATCTACCACCTCACCGACTGGGTGAAGGGGGCCATGGCCGGCGAGCTCGGGCCGGAAATCATCGAAAACGTCGTCGGCCGCGCCGAGGTCAAGGAAGTCTTCCCGGCCGGGAAGAAGGACAAGGCCGCCGGCCTGCTCGTCCTCGAAGGCGTCATCCGCAAGGGCCTTCATGCCCGCCTCACCCGCGAGGACGTCATCGTCTCGAAGACGACCATCTCCTCGCTGCGCCGCTTCAAGGACGATGTCGCCGAGGTGCAATCGGGCATGGAGTGCGGCGTGCTGCTCGCCGACACCAACGACATCAAGCCGGGCGACAATCTCGAAGTCTTCGAGGTCGAGGAGCGTGAGCGTACTCTCTGAGCCGCCGAGCGTAACGAAAGCGGAGCGAAGCGAGCGTCGTTACGGCGAAGTGACGGCGAAGGCCGGCCAGCCTGCCGCGCCGCGGACAGGACTGGCGTCACGGGATTTACTCCCGTGACGGCCCGTGGCTAACGAGGTCACCGATGAGGAAAACAGAAACCCCGGAAGGCCGCTCGGTCCGCCTGCTCCGTGTCGGCGAGCAGGTGCGCCACGTGTTGAGCGAGCTGCTGCAGCGCGGCGATGTCCATGACGACGTGCTGCAGTCGCACCTCGTCAGCGTCACCGAAGTACGCATGTCGCCCGACCTGCGCCACGCCACCGTCTTCGTGAAGCCCCTGCTGGGGCAGGACGAGGAGGCGGTCCTGAAAGCGCTTCGGACCAACACGGCCTACCTCCAGCGCGAGGTCGCACAGCGGGTGCGGATGAAATATGCGGCGAAGTTGAAGTTCCTCGCCGACGAAAGCTTCGACGAGGGTAGCCACATCGATCAATTGCTGCGCTCAAGCCACGTCGCGCGGGACCTCGACGAGGAATGATCGCCGACCTGGCCGCGCCCATGTCCGGCGACAATTGTCGCGCCGAACCGTTCAGCGAAGCGCATCGCGAAGCCTTGAAGGCGGCCTGCGCCGAGGACGACGAGATCTGGCAGCTCTACGCCAATAATTTCGGCCCCGAGGGGTTCGACGCCAGCATTGACTTCTATGTCGAAAACCCCCGCAACCGGACCTTCGTCCTGTTCGACGGTGACGAACTCGCCGGCATGTCGAGCTTCCTCGGCATCGACGAGGCGCGGCAGGTGCTGGAGATCGGGGGCACCTACTATCGCCCGCACCTGCGCGGCACCGGCTTCAACCGGCGGGTCAAGGACATGATGCTCGAGCGCGCCTTT